>Ga0315273_10002362_pt1 | contig 22258 bp, 21 predicted proteins | sample YL17G02_0_MG_FD_205753 | JGI IMG/M metagenome (GOLD analysis project Ga0315273, IMG submission 205753) | Sediment microbial communities from Yellowstone Lake, YNP, Wyoming, USA - YL17G02_0 | ecosystem: Environmental > Aquatic > Freshwater > Lake > Sediment | place: USA: Wyoming | collected...
TTCGCAGATTCTTTGATGACTTTTTCGGCGAGATGCCGGACAGGGAATATAAACAAATAGGTTTGGGTTCAGGGGTCATCATCGATGCTGAGGGTTATATTTTAACTAATGAACATGTAGTGGATGAGGCAGATAAGATTACGGTTACCTTACCTGACGGCCGAGAGCTCAAGGGCGAGGTTAAGGGTAAAGACCAGCGTTCAGACCTGGCAATTGTAAAAATAAACGCCAAGAATCTTCCTGCGGCATCTTTAGGCGATTCCAATAATTTAAAGATTGGGCAATGGGTAGTAGCTATTGGTAATCCCTTTGGCTTTGCCTTAGAGAATACTGAACCGACGGTGACTGCCGGCGTGATTAGCGCCCTGCATCGTTCTTTGGGCCGGGGCATTTCCCGGGAAAGGGATTATAGCGACCTTATCCAGACCGATGCCGCGATAAATCCCGGTAATTCCGGAGGGCCATTAGTTAATCTTAAAGGAGAGGTAGTGGGTATTAATGTGGCTATATTTTCTACTAGCGGCGGTTATCAAGGCATAGGGTTTGCTATACCGGTTAATAATGCCAAGAAGATTATTTCCCGGCTTATTGAGGGCAAAAAGATACTTTACGGCTGGCTGGGCGTAACCGTGCAGGATTTAACTGATGACTTAGCCAAATATTTTGGCCTGTCCGATAAAAACGGGGTTTTGATTAATAAGGTTTTAGAAAACAGCCCGGCCGAGAAAGCCGGAATGAAGGAAAGCGGCATAATTAAAGAATTTGACAATCAGCCGATTAACAATGTAAAGGAGTTATTGGCTAGCGTGGCCAAGGCTGAAGTCGGACGCAAAGTAAAAGTATTGGTCATGCGTGATAAAAAAGAGTTGGCTCTACAGGTAGAAATTGGCGAAAGGCCCGAGAATTTAGAGGAGGCTTCTCAGGGCGCAGCAAGTGCCGGTAATTGGCGCGGATTAGAGGTAGAAGATTTGAGTTCTCAAAATGCGCGCCGGTTTAGAATAGAAGAAAAAAGAGGGGTAGTTATTGTTAATGTTGAGCCGAATAGCCCTGCGGATGAGGCAGGCCTTGAGCCGGGAGATATAATTTCAGAGATAAATAAGGAAAGCGTAAAAAGCGTCTCGGACTACCAAAGGATTGTCGCTTCCTTAAAGGGGAATGCCCTGATCAGGACAGCCCGGGGTTACTTTATCGTCAAAGAGAAAAGTGAGTAACAAGAATACAGACGTTTTAAGGAAGGCCCGGGATTATGCCTTTCTTTTGCTAAAATTTAGGCTGCGCAGCGAAAAAGAGATTTATCAACGCTTAAAAAAGAAAAAGTTTGATGAAGGAATTGTTAGGGAGACGATCGCGTTCTTAAAAGACAAGAATTTTATTAACGATGATGTGTTTGCTAAGGTATGGATGGAATCCCGGATTAAAAAGCCCTTAGGCTTAATCCGGCTAAAACAAGAATTAAGGTTAAAAGGCATAGATAATGATATTATAGAGAAACAAATAAAAGAGATAACCCAGGATTATAGCGAAGAAGAGATAGTCAGTAAAATTACCCAAGATAAATTCAGAAAACTTAAAAACATTGAGCCCGTGAAGGCAAAAAGGCGAATCTACGCCTATCTTTTGCGCCGCGGTTTTTCTCCCGAAGCAGTTATTGATGCAATAAATAGAATATAAATATGAAAATAGCAAATTTAAAAAATCATTATTTTAACGCAGATTCTCGCAGATTGCCTGTCTGCCGACAGGCAGGCACACAGATACACGCAGATAAATATCTGCGACCATCTGCGTTAGATTTGCGTAAATCTGCGTTTTTAATATGCAGGCAGACCTCTTAAGAAAAAAATTCTTAGATTTTTTCAAATCCAAGAAGCACAGGATTGTCGAGGCGGATTCTTTAGTGCCGAAAGATGACCCTACTGTCTTATTTACGCCGGCGGGGATGAATCAGTTTAAAAGAGAATTTATGGGCTACAATTCGGGTTTTAGCCGCGCAGCTACCTGTCAAAGGTGTTTACGTACCGATGATTTGGAAAAAGTGGGAAAAACGCCAGGGCATCATACCTTTTTTGAGATGCTCGGTAATTTTTCTTTCGGTGATTACTTTAAGGAAGAGGCAATCGCTTGGGCTTGGGAATTTTTAACCCAGGAGCTTAAAATTTCTTCGGACAAACTCTGGGTTTCAGTATACGAAGATGATGATGAGGCTAATAAAATTTGGAAAGAGAAAATAAAGATTGGGCAAGATAAGATTATCAAATTAGGGGATAAAGAGAACTTCTGGCCGTCTGAGGCTAAAGAAAAAGGGCCCAACGGCCCTTGCGGCCCGTGTTCGGAGATATTTTTTGATTGGGGCAAAGACGCCGGTTGCGGTAAAGACGATTGTAATCCTTCTTGTAATTGCGGCAGGTTTGTGGAAGTCTGGAATCTGGTATTTACCCAATTTAACCGCAAGGAAGGCGGAATCCTGGAACCCTTGCCTAAAAAAAATATCGATACCGGGATGGGCTTAGAAAGGCTGGCTGCAGTGATCGAGGGGGTAAAGAGTAATTTTGAGACGGATTTGTTCCAGCCGATTGTAAAAGAAATAGTGTCAAAGTATCAAAGTATCAAAGTGTCAACAGAGAAAGAATTAGTTTATGCTGTGGCTGACCATATCCGGGCGATTGCCTTCGCTATCCTTGACGGAGTCCTGCCCTCGAATTACGGTCGCGGCTATGTAGTGAGAAAAATTATCCGCAAAAGCATATTGCATTTAAGAGCGTTGGGAATACAAAAAGCATTTTTATATAAATTAGTGCCAGTTTTAGCGGAAGTAATGAAATCTTATTATCCGGAATTAAAGGAGCGCAAAGAAAATATCTCTGAGATTATTTTAGCGGAAGAGAAAAGTTTCATTGTTACTTTAGATTCAAGCCCTATTATATTCAAAGAAAAATTCTCTGAGTTTCTTACAAAGCTCGATCCTGAGAAAGCCGGAAGAGTAGCATTTCAGCTTTACGATACCTATGGGATACCTTTGGATTTAACCAAGAGTTGGCTTGATAAAAATGGCATCGATTTTTCACAGGAATTGTTTAACCGGGAGCTAGAGGCTCAGAAGATTCGCTCGAAATCACAGAGCGCGATGAAAGGCGATGTCTTTGACCTGAAAGGCATAGAGCTGGGTTTAAAAAAAGCGACTAAATTCTTAGGCTACCAGGATTATCAAGGCAAGGCCAAGATATTAAAGGTAATTAAAGATAATCAAGAAGCCAAGAAGATAAGCCAAGGCGATACTGCGGAAATCATCCTTGATCAAACTCCCCTTTATCCCGAAGCCGGTGGGCAAATCGGAGATACGGGAGAATTAATAAAAGGTAAGAGTATCTTCGAAGTTTTAGATACTAAGAAATCAGGTAAGGTAATTATACATATAGGCAAAGTTAAAACAGGTTCTTTTAAGAAGAGTGATTCGGTTTTAGCCAGGCTAAATTTAAAGCGCCGTATCGCCATAGCCAGAAATCACACTGCTACGCATCTTCTGCAGGCAGCCTTAAGAAAAGTTTTAGGCGTCCATGTCCGGCAGCAGGGTTCATTAGTAGCCGAAGACCGCTTGCGTTTTGACTTTACCCATTTTAAAGATATTGATAGAACTCAGCTGGATAGAATTGAAGAACTGGTAAATAATTATATCGTCGACAATTCTAGCCTCTGCGCTAGACAGATGCCTTTATCCGAGGCCAAAAGAAAAGGCGCATTAGCCTTCTTTGCCGAAAAATACGAAAGTAAAGTCAGGGTTGTTTCTATAGGCGAATTCTCTCAAGAACTCTGTGGAGGAACGCATTTGGATTCTACAGGCCAGATCGGTATTTTTAAGATTATCCACGAAGGCTCAGTAGCGCAAGGCATACGCAGAATTGAGGCAGTAACCGGTAAACAGGCATATAGGATAATCAAGGAGGAAGAAGGTATTATTGCGGATGTGTCTTCAATGCTGAATGCGCCTCAAGAAAGAATAGCTGAGGATTTAGAGAAGAGATTATCCAGGCTTAAGGAATTAGAGAGACAAATGCATTCTCAACGGCTTGATGCGGTTAAAACTTCATTGGATGCAGTAATACAAAATGCTCAAATAATAAATGAGATAAAGATTATCACTCATATGATGGAAAATGTGGATATGGATTTATTGAGAAAGAGCGTAGATGCAGTTAAATCTAAGACAAGCAACGCCGTGATTGCCTTGGGTTCAAAAAGCCAAGAGAGGGCTTTATTGGTTGTAGGGGTAACGTCAGATTTATGCGAAAAAGGATTTGATGCTTCAAAATTGATTCTCAATGCAGCACCTATAATTGGCGGCAGTGGCGCAGGGAGAAAAGACTTTGCCCAGGCAGGAGGGAATAAACCGGAAAATCTTGAAGCAGCTTTTCAAGAGATAAGGAATATAATCACTAATCTAAAATGAAAATTATTCGTTTTACCAGTAAACAATTAGATAAGATTTATAACCGCGGCTTAATCAAGTCCAAGCGGGTTGAGGAGAAGGTCAGGCGGATTATTGAAGATGTGCGCATTTTAGGCGATGAGGCCCTGATAAAATATACTAAGAGATTTGACGCAGTGAAGTTGTCGCCAAGGCAACTTAAGGTTTCGGAGATTGAAATCAGCGGCGCCTACCAAAATATCAGCCCGAATTTTGTTTCCAGCCTTAAGATTATTATTGAGAACATAAATCGATTTCACCGTAAAACCTTAAAGAAATCCTGGAGGATGAAAGATGCGGATGGGGTTTCACTCGGTGAAAATTATACCCCATTAGATAAAGTCGGGGTATATATCCCTGCCGGGACTGCGCCTTTAGTCTCCAGCGTTTATATGACGGTACTGCCGGCTAAGATCGCAGGAGTGAAAAAGATCATTTTAATTAGCCCGCCCGATGCGCAGGGCAATATCAATCCGCATATCCTGGTGGTGGCAGACCTTTTAAAGGTCAATGAGGTTTATCGTATAGGCGGCGCGCAGGGCATTGCTGCCTTAGCCTATGGGACTAAGACCGTGCCTAAAGTAGATAAGATTGTCGGACCGGGTAATATCTATGTTAGTGAGGCCAAGCGCCAGGTTTTTGGCTTAGTGGGCATTGATATGATTGCCGGGCCAACCGAATTGGTAATTATTGCTAATCGCGCAAGTGACCCAAAATTTATCATCGCTGACCTTAGGGCCCAGGCAGAGCATGCCCAGGGATTAGCCGTACTCATTACTAGTTCCAAGGCATTAGCCAAAGAGATAAAGTCGCAACTGAATATTAATGGTTATATAATTTTGACTAAGAATCTCCAGCAGGCAGTTGAGACTGTCAATAGAATTGCCCCTGAGCATTTAGAGATATTAGTAAATAATCCTCAGCGATTAACCCGGCTGATCAAGAATGCCGGCGCAATCTTCTTAGGCCCTTATAGCCCTACTGCAGTGGGAGATTATGTGGCTGGCCCAAGCCATGTCCTTCCCACGCAGGGGACAGCCAGATTCTTCTCCGGGCTATCGGTATGTGATTTCTTAAAGAGCAGCCACATTATCAGTTATTCTAAGAAGTCCCTTGAGAAAATGAAGGAGCCTTTGGAGAAGATTACTGGTATCGAGGGCTTAAGCAGGCATTTGGATTCAGTAAAGGCGAGGTTCTTATAATGAATCTGTCGTTTTTCTCGCTCATTGTCAAGTTATAATAGATTTTGTGGGTCCTGCCTTAGTTTGTTTCTCGCGGGGGCGCTCATTTTGCCCCAGCGTGGCAAAATTTCGCTCCCCTGCGGTGCCTCGCTCTCACCGAGCATATGATTAGCGGGTGAACCGTGCCCGCTCGGCATCCTCGGAGGCCCCGCTCAAAATCAAACTAAGTCACCCACAAAATCCGGCTAGATAATCTATAATTCGCTCGAAATAACGCCAGATTCATTTTTAATTATTAGAGACTAGGGGGAGAAATGAGAAAAGCAACAATAAAAAGAAAGACAAAAGAGACGGATATCGCAGTTAAACTGAACATCGATGGCAGCGGGAAGTCTAAAATAAATACCGGCATTGGTATCTTAGACCATATGTTAGAATTGTTTGTTTTCCACGGATTGTTTGATTTGGAGATTAACGCCAAAGGAGATTTAAAGGTAGATATACACCATACCAATGAAGACATCGGTATTGTTTTAGGAGAAGCTTTTAAAAAGGCGCTGGGAGATAAAAAGGGAATCCGGAGATTCAGTTCAGTTTCTGTGCCGATGGAAGAGGTGGTAGCGAATGTTACGATAGATATTAGCGGTAGACCATTTTTTAAATTCGCTGGGATAGAAGGAAAGATTGCTGGAGAGATCTTTGCAGTTGGTACTGCTAAGGAAGGTTATAGCTTGAATGACGCAACTCATTTTTTAGAATCGCTTGCCAAGCATATCGGCATGAATTTAAATGTTATAGTCAAACCTATGAACTACGATTTGCATACGACCTTAGAGCCTGTCTTTAAAGCTTTGGGGATAGCCTTGGATCAGGCCACACAAATTGACCCGCGCAGAAATGGCGTTCCTTCTACAAAAGGCGTGATTGACTAAGTGATTGCAATTATTGACTACGGCATGGGTAATCTTCACAGCGTACAAAAGGCATTAGAGTCTTTGGGCGCTAAGACTTTAGTTACGAATAAGCCTCAAGATTTGAAGGACTGCGATAAAATAGTCTTGCCTGGGGTGGGTGCGTTTGACGATGCGGCCTTAGAGCTGAAAAAGCAGAATTTAATTCCTGCCTTAATTGAACAGATAAAGAATAAAAAAATATTTTTAGGAATCTGTTTAGGCATGCAGCTTTTGTTTGAAAGGAGCGAAGAGGCAAACAAGGCCCATGGCTTGGGTTTATTAAAAGGCAAGGTCAGGCGTTTTGAAAATAAGAAGAGTTTTAAGGTACCACACATGGGTTGGAATCAATTACGCAAAGTCAACGGTCAATGCCCGTTATTAAGGGATATTCCTGACAATTCTTATGTTTATTTCTGTCATTCGTATTACCCCGCCCCGACGGATGAGGGCGTAATTGCCGCAACTACGGATTATGGCATTGAGTTTGTTTCTATCATCTCTAGAGATAATATATACGGTTTACAATTTCATCCTGAAAAGAGTCAGGAAGTCGGATTGAAGATATTAAGAAATTTTATCGAACTATAAGTTAAATTACAATTTACAATACACAAATCACAAACAATACCGAATACCAAAATTCCAATGACCAAAACCATTTGTTTTTATCTTCGAGTTTGAAATTTCGGTCATTTGGTATTGTAATTTGTTTGTAATTTGGAATTTGTGATTTGGGATTTAACCGATAATATTAATGTTAATAATACCGGCTATAGATATAAAAGACGGCTGCGTGGTAAGATTAGTCCAGGGCAGGCGCGATAAGAAGATATACTCGCGCGATCCCCTTAAGACTGCCAAGCACTGGGTAAAGCAAGGCGCAAAGTTAATACACGTAGTTGACCTTGACGGCGCAATGTTTGGTATTGCGAAGAACTTAGCCGCGGTAAAAGAAATCGTGAAAGCAATAGATGTGCCGATAGAGTTTGGCGGCGGAGTAAGAAAAGTAGAGACTATCGGGGAGCTAATTGATTGCGGCGTATCTCGGGTTGTCCTGGGAACTAAAGCCATAGAAGATAAGGATTTCTTAAAGAAGGCGTTTAAAGAATTTAAAGAGAGGGTCATTGTCAGTATTGACGCGCAAGCGCAAAGCCTATTAATTGAAGGTTGGCAGGTAAGTTCCAAGGCCATGGGCTTGTTGGCTTTTGCCAGGACCTTAAAAGAATTAGGTTTTAAAGAACTGATTTACACGGACACCCTAAAAGACGGAACTTTAAAAGGCCCGAATATAAAAAATATCAAGATGTTATTAAAAAAAACAGGAATGAAGATTATTGCTTCCGGAGGCATATCTAGTTTGCAGGATTTAGTGAAACTTAAAAGACTAGAAAAACAGGGTTTGCTAGGTATAATTATAGGTAAGGCCTTATATGAAGGAAAATTCACCCTCACTCAGGCCTTAAAACTGGTTTAAAAAGGAGGCGCGTATGATGGGAAAATGGACCGTTCTTTTGATTTTATTTATTTTTCTGATTTCACTTGGCGGATGTGCTACCGCGCGTAAGCAAGACCTGCAAAATCAGAGCTTACGCAATCAAATTCAGGCTTTGGAATCCCAGCTTCAGAACAAGGACCAGGAGATTAATAGTTTAAAAGAAGCCCCGGATAAGACTATGCAGGAAAAAGAAACTTCGAGCCGAGAAGGAACTATGAGGAGGGCTGTTCCGGAGGTAAAATCCCGGCCCAGCGTAAAACATATCCAAATCGCCTTAAAAAATGCAGGTTATAACCCCGGGCCTGTTGATGGCCGGCCGGGAAGACAGACTAAGGATGCAATTAGGGCATTTCAAAAGGCAAATAATCTCACTGCGGATGGTAAAATCGGTAAGCAGACCTGGAACTTACTGAAGGAATATTTGTATAAGAAAGTGAAATAATGCTTGCTAAACGTATCATTCCCTGTTTGGATATTAAAGACAACAGGGTGGTCAAAGGAGTAAAGTTTGTTGGTTTAAGGGATGCCGGTGATCCCGTAGAAGTAGCCAAGATTTACGATCAGCAGCAGGCTGATGAGTTAGTATTTTTAGATATCACTGCCAGTTTCGAGCAGCGCAAAACTTGGGTTGAACTGGTAGAACGGATAGCCATAAATATATTTATGCCTTTTACGGTTGGCGGCGGCATCAGAGATATTGACGATATCCGTAACCTTTTAAATGCCGGGGCAGACAAGGTATCCATAAATACTGCGGCGGTAAAGTGCCCTGACCTGGTTAATGATGCGAGCAAGAAATTTGGTAGCCAGTGTATTGTGGTAGCCATAGATGCCCAGAAAAATGACGGCTCCTGGAAGGTTTATATCAACGGCGGAAGGACCCCTGTAGATTTAGACGCGGTTGAGTGGGCAAAAAAAGTAGCTAAGTTAGGCGCGGGAGAAATACTTCTGACAAGCATGGATTACGACGGCACCAAAGATGGCTATGATTTGGACTTAACTAAAAGTATTACTGAGGCAGTGAATATACCGGTTATTGCCTCAGGCGGAGCGGGAAAATTAGGGCATTTTTATGATGTTTTTAACAAGGCAGATGCCGATGCGGCTTTAGCCGCCTCCGTTTTTCACTACCAAGAATTTTCCGTAAGGCAGGTAAAGGAGTACTTGCAGGAAAGAGGAGTGGCTGTGCGTTTATGACACTGTTAATATCTTTTTTGAACGCAGATATCCGCAGATTGCCTGTCTGCCGACAGGCAGGCACGCAGATGGTCGCAGATTAAAATATCCGTAAATCTGCGTTAGATTTGCGTAAATCCGCGTTTTAGAAGATTATTTGAGAATTATATGAGAAAGAAAATAAAATTCAATCTCAAAAGTTTAAAGTTTGATAAACAGGGTTTGATTCCGGCTATAATTCAGGATTATAAGACAGGCGAAGTTTTGATGCTTGCTTATATGAATGCCCAGTCGCTTGGGAGGACTTTAAAATTAGGCAAGACCTGTTTCTGGTCGCGCAAAAGATCAGAATATTGGATTAAAGGCCGGACCTCGGGCAACTATCAATACGTAAAATCCATAGCTTATGATTGCGATATGGATGCCCTGCTTATAAAAGTGCGTCAGGTGGGAGTGGCTTGCCATACAGGCAATCGGTCGTGTTTTTTTAGGAAGATAAAATAATGTATTATCCTTCGTTAAAAGAATTTATAAAGTTATCTCAGAGAGGTAACGTCGTACCGGTTTATAAAGAGATAAACGCGGATTTGGATACGCCGGTATCCGCATTTTTAAAAATCAAAAAAGACAATTATGCCTTTTTGCTTGAATCCGTAGAAGGCCGGGAAAAGATTGCCCGCTATTCCTTTTTAGGGAGCAATCCTTCGCTGGTTTTTAAAAGCAAAGCCAGAAATATTGAGATTATTTCCTCTGAGAAAAAAAATGCGCATAGATTTATTACTAGGCGTTCGCCATTGGATGAAATAAAAAAAATAATGCAGGATTTTAAGGTTGTGGATATTAAAGGCCTGCCGCGTTTTTCCGGAGGCCTGGTGGGCTATATCGGTTACGATATGGCCAGGTTCTTTGAAGAAATACCCGATAAAAATCCCGATGATTTAAAATTGCCAGACTCCTTTTTTATGCTCACGGATAACATTTTGATTTTTGACCACGTTAACCATACCATAAAGATTGTAAATAATATTATATTGCCGAAGGCAAGACGCAATCTTACTAAAGATGGTAAAACTAAGATTTACAATCGAGCAGTTAAAAAAATAGAATCTTTACATGCGGATCTTCGACAACCCCTATTTGATACTAAAAGCAATTATCAAGATAAAAAGCGCAAAGTAAAGATAACCTCTAACTTTAAAAAACCTGACTTCCGGGATATTATTAAAAAAGCCAAGGTTTATATAAGAAACGGAGACGTCATCCAGGTAGTTTTATCGCAGAGATTTAAGGCTAGGATAGACCAGCAACCTTTTGATATTTATCGGAATTTAAGGAGCTTGAACCCTTCGCCTTATATGTTCTTTTTGAAATTGAAAGACGTAATATTAATCGGAGCTTCTCCTGAGATGTTAGTGCGCTGTGAAGACGGACTGGTTCAGGCCAGGCCGATAGCAGGTACGCGGCCTCGCGGTCAAACAGAAGAGCATGACAGAAAATTAGAACACGAACTGCTGAATGACGAGAAGGAGAAGGCTGAGCATATTATGCTGGTGGATTTAGGCAGAAATGACTTAGGCAGGGTTTGTAAGCAAGGCGAGGTCCGGGTTAATGAATTTATGAGTATAGAAAGATATTCCCACGTGATGCATTTAGTGAGCGAAGTAAGAGGGGTTTTGGATAAAAGATACGATGCTTACGATGTACTGAAGGCGAGTTTCCCTGCGGGCACGGTAGCGGGAAGCCCGAAGATCCGCGCGATGGAGATTATTGATGAACTAGAAAATATCAGGCGCGGCCCCTATGCCGGCTGCGTGGGTTATTTTAGTTTTTCCAGGAACATGGATACCTGCATCACCATAAGGACAATAGTAATCCGGGATAATACCGCTTATATCCAGGCCGGGGCGGGCATTGTTGCGGATTCAGTCCCCGAAAAAGAATATCGGGAATCGGTTAATAAAGCTAAAGCTTTAATGGAGGCAATTACAAAGTAGTATCAAAGTATCAATGTGTCAGAGTGTCAAAGAAAAAAACTTTGATACTTTGATACCCTGACGCTTTGACACAAGCATATCTAAAAGGAGGTTTTAAAACATGGCAGTACACGTGCGTTTAAGAAGAATAGGCAAGAACCCTAAGAAGAGGCCGCATTTTCGCATTTCAGTTTTTGACGAGCGCCGGGGAAGGGATAGCCGTATTATTGAAGAGTTAGGTTTTTATAATCCCGTAAGCGGCCTGATAGAAATAAAAAAAGAGCGTATTGAATTCTGGAAAAAGAACGGCGCACAGCTTTCTTCAACCGTGGAAAGCCTAGTCAAGAAAGCAAATAAAGCCGTCAATTAAGGAGGTTATCCATGCCGCAGGCACAGTCAGCAGGTCTTATCAATCTCGTACCTTTAGTTTTAATATTCGTGGTTTTTTATTTTTTACTCATCCGGCCGCAGAAGAAACAGGAGAAAGAGCATCAGAAGATGCTCGCTGTTTTAAAGAAAAATGACGAAGTGGTAACTTCCGGCGGAATTCACGGCACCATCATCAATGTCAAGGATAAAAGCGTAATCTTAAGAATAGACGATAATGTCAAGATTGAGGTTGAGAAGAATTGCATCACCTATACCAAAAATACGCAAAACACTAATCAAGGAGCTTAAAAAGACTATGGAAAGAAGGATTATTTATAAGGTAATTCTCATTTTGGCAATTATTGGCATTTGCGTATATTTTACCTTTCCTTTAAATAAAAGAATAAACCTGGGCCTAGATTTAAGGGGCGGGATGCATCTTTTGCTGAAGGTTGACACTAGCCATCTTACCGGGCAGGCTAAAGAGGATGCTATAGACAGGGCGTTAGAGGTGATCAGGAATAGGATTGACCAGTTCGGGGTAAGAGAGCCGTCTATTCAGAAACAGGGCGAAGATGAAATTGTGGTGCAGTTGCCCGGGGTTACGGATAGGCAGAGGGCTATAGATCTTATCGGTAAAACTGCGTTACTTGAGTTCAAACTTGTTTCTCGGGACGCGGAAAAATTGAAACAGGCGATACAGGGCAATGTCCCAGAGGGCTTGGAATTGAAATATGCCCAAGAGGATAATGAACCAGTGCTTCTTGAGAAAGAAACAGTTTTAACCGGAGATGCCATTGCGGATGCCTCGGTTCGCTTTCAGACCGAGTTTAACGAACCTGTAGTTGCCTTGAGGTTCAATGCCGAAGGCGCCAAGAAATTTGCCAAGATAACCGCGGATAATGTAGGAAGAAGATTAGCCATTATATTAGACGGAAAAGTCCAGTCAGCGCCAAACATTAAAGAACCCATACCTTCGGGGGAAGCGGTAATTACCGGACGTTTTGACGTTGAGCACGCCCAGGATTTAGCCTTAGTTTTAAGGGTGGGCGCCTTGCCTGCGCCGATGTATATAGAAGAGGAAAGGACTATCGGCCCATTATTAGGCCAGGATTCTATTAATAGAGGAGTTAAGGCAAGTATTATCGGAGGCATCCTTGTTTTTGGTTTTATGGTAATTTATTATTTATTAGCCGGCCTGATTGCGGATGTCGCTCTTTTATTGAACCTGTTGATTATTTTGGGAGGTTTGGGAATTTTACCCGTTCTATTTCCCGGAGTTTCTGCAACTTTGACTTTGCCGGGCATTGCCGGCATTGCCTTATCTTTGGGTATGGCCGTGGATGCCAATGTTTTGATAAATGAGCGCATCAGGGAAGAACTTAATGCTGGTAAAACCCTGCGCACTGCCATAGCTAATGGCTATACCAAGGCATTCAGCGCAATTTTTGACTCTAACCTTACTACCTTAATTGCCGCCTTTTTGCTCTTTCAATTCGGAACCGGCCCTATAAGGGGCTTTGCCGTGACCTTAACTATCGGCCTTATTGCCAGTATGTTTACCGCTATCGTGGTCACGCGCACAATTTTTGAGATTCTCTTAAATCTTGGCTGGTTAAAAAATTCTTTGCCTATGCTGCGCTTGATTAAAGAAACCAAGTTGGATTTTATCGGAAAGAGAAGGATTTTTTATACCATATCTTTAATTGTCATAATCGTAGGCTTGGTTTTTTATTTTAAAAAAGGCAAGGCAGCCTATGGCATTGATTTTGCCGGCGGACAGCTGCAGGAATACAGTTTTAAAACCCCGCCCCCGATTGATAAGGTGCGCGAAATCTTAAAAAGCATAAACTTAAGCGAGGCTGCTATCCAGCAATTTAAAGACAATCCTAAAGCTGTACTTATCCGCACTGCCGAGGATAAAAATCAGATATTGACTGCCAAGCTTAAAGAGAATTTTCCCGATGAGGATATCCAGATCCTCAGGATAGAGCGCGTTGGCCCAGTGGCAGGAAAACACCTAAAGACCAAAGCCGCATATGCCCTGATCTGGTCGCTGGTCGGTATTTTAATTTATGTAGGTTTTAGATTTAAACACATTAATTTTGCTGTAGCCGGCGTGATTGCGCTTTTACATGATGTGTTAGTGGCGTTGGGATTTTTAGCTATCACCGGCAGGCAAATCGACTTGTTAAGCGTTACTGCCTTTTTAACTATCGCAGGTTATTCTATCAACGATACCATTGTTATCTATGATAGGGTCAGAGAAAATAGCCGGCTTTTGCGAAGGGCGAGCCTTTTTGAACTTATCAACTTAAGCGTAAATCAGACTTTAGGCCGCACCATTCTTACGTCTGGCGTGACTTTATTAGTGGTAATCGCAATTTTATTTTACGGCGGTGAAGTATTGAGTAATTTTGCTTTTGCACTTTTAGTAGGTTTTATTTCCGGCGTATATTCCACTGTATATATTGCCTCACCTTTAGTCCTTGCCTGGAGTCGCAAACGTACCTAAACAATCTAACCTTATTCAAAGTTCTAAGTTTAAGATTATGTTTAGAGCGCTCAAATTATATACGGATGGTAATATTGAGTTAGAGCATGTTTTATCCTCCCTGGTTGAATTTGGCTACAAGAGGCAGGAGGGCGTCTCTGAGGAAGGTGATTTTTCCCGACGGGGCGGGATTATTGACATATTCCCTTTTACCTTTGAGTTACCCATACGTATTGAATTGGATGCGGATAAAATTAGCTCGATAAAGACATTCAACGCTGCCGACGGATCACTTCTGTGGGAACATAAGATGGTTATTATCCTGCCGATAAGAAAATCCCATAGCCTTAAGACAGCTGCTTTTACCGAAGACTTCCCGGTAGAAAATTTTGTAGATTTAGAGATTGGGGATTTTGTTGTCCATAACCAACACGGTATAGGAAGATTTTTAGGCTTTCAAAAAATTAAAGTTCAGGATAAACCCCGCCCTTCCTGCTACGAAGAAACGCTACCTAGTAAGGAAGAGCGGGGTAAATTCAAAGACCATTTAGTCATTGAATATGACCGCCAAGAAAAACTCTATGTGCCGGTTGAGTCAATGCATCTGGTCCAGAAGTATATTGCCTTTCAGGCCAGAAAACCCAAGCTTTACCGCTTAGGCTCAAAAGAGTGGATTAGGATCAAAGAGAGGGCCCGAAAAGGGATTCAGAAGTTAGCCTGGGACCTTTTGTCGCTGCAGGCAATGCGCATGAGCGTAGCAGGATTTGTTTATTCTGCTGATAGCGATTGGCAGAAGCAATTTGAAACCAACTTTCCCTATCAGGAAACAGCGGGTCAAATTAAGGCTACGCAGGATGTAAAAGCGGACATGGAATCGCTCAAACCTATGGACAGGCTTCTTTGCGGGGACGTGGGTTACGGTAAGACAGAAGTCGCCATGCGCGCTGCCTTTAAGGCAGTGATGGATAACAAGCAGGTAGCATACCTTGTACCCACCACCATTTTAGCCGAACAGCATTATCAGAATTTTAGCAACCGGCTCAAAGATTTCCCCATAAGTATTCAGCTCCTCTGCCGTTTTAAAACTAAAGGAGAACAGAAAGATATTATTTCGGGTATAACCAATGGTACGGTAGATATAGTCATCGGGACACACAGGCTATTATCCGATGATGTCAAATTTAAGGATTTGGGTTTGGTGATTATTGATGAAGAACAGCGTTTTGGGGTAAGGGCAAAAGAAAAGTTAAAGACCTTGAGATTAACGACGGATGTGTTGACGTTAACTGCTACGCCAATTCCTAGGACATTATATATGAGCCTGATGAATGCCAAGGATTTATCAGTAATAAATACTCCTCCCCAAAATAGGTTGCCTATAAGAACGATTGTGATAGAATATGATGAAGATTTAATCCGGCAAGCGATTAATCGGGAATTGGCAAGAAAGGGCCAAGTTTATTTTGTGCACAATCGCATTAAAGATATTGAAAAGATAAAAGATAAGGTTAGCCGCATTTCTCCTGCCGGCACAAGGCTGGCAGTAGCTCATGGCCAGATGAACGCCAAGCTATTAGAGAAGATTATGCTCGACTTCTTAGATAGCAAGATAGATATTCTGGTCAGCACCATGATTATTGAATCAGGCATTGATATCCCCAATGTAAACACGATTATTGTCGATAACGCCCATACCTTTGGCCTTTCGGATTTGCATCAGTTGCGCGGCAGGGTGGGCAGGTTCAATAAACCCGCTTACGCTTACTTAATGATTCCCAAGAGTGAAGCATTGGATACGGATGCCCAAAAAAGGCTGAATGCCATTCAGTCCTACGCGCATCTGGGGGCAGGTTTTAAGATTGCCATGGAAGATTTGGAGTTAAGAGGGGCGGGGAATTTGTTGGGCGTCCAACAGCACGGATTTATTAGCGCGGTGGGGTTTGATCTTTATTGCCGATTGCTCAGGGAAGCCATTGCTAATTTCAAAAAGATAGGAGTTTATAATTATGCTTAAGAGAAAGAATAAATTAGCCTTTTGCGTTATTCTATGGCTGTTTTTATTTAGCGGTTTTTGCCGGGCTGAGGATAAAATCATCGCCATTGTGAATAAAGACGTCATTACCCAGAAAGACCTTAATGATTTTACTAATTTTATGCGCGTGCAGTTAATGGCAGAATATAAAGCCGAAGAATTGGAGGCTAAAGCCCAATCCCTAAAATCAGATTTATTAGAGAGATTGATTGAAGATCGCCTTATTTTACAAGAAGCCAAGAAGGAAGATATTAAGGTTGATGAGACTAGGGTTAAAGCCAGGATCAATGAACTTAAGGAACGTTACCCTTCAGATACAGAATTTCAAAAATCCTTGAAACAACAAGGCCTCGTGCAGGCGGATTTAGAATTAAAAACAAGAGAGCAACTACTTATGTATACTATCGTGGATATTAAGATAAAGAGTAAAATTGTCGTCAATCCTAAGGAGGTGACAGATTTTTACGAGAAGCATGAGCAAGAATTTATAATACCCGAAGAGCGGGAGTTTGAGTTGGTAAGTATTAATGACGAGAAGCTCGCCTTAGATATATATAATAGGCTTAAAGAAGGAGAATCTTTTGCTGATTTGGCTAAAAAGCATTCTTTAGCCGTGAATAACTTTACCGGCCGCAAAGGCGCAGAGTTAAAGCAAGAGATTGAGGATGTGGTATTTAATCTAAAGGAGGCTGAGATTTCCCAGCCGCTTAAAATTGAAGACAAATTTTATATCTTTAAATTGAATAATATTATACCCTCTCGGCAAAAAAGCCTCTCGGAAGTTCAAAATAAAATTCATGCATTACTCTTTGATCTTAAGATGGAAGAGAAATTGACAGGGTGGTTAGATGAGCTCAAGGAAAAATCCTATATCAAAATCTTGCAGGATTAGAGTCGGGGTTACCCTGGGGGACCCCTCTGGTGTTGGGCCGGAGATAATTGCCAAGGCCCTTAAAAAAGTCCAGGGATTAGCGGAATTCACGGTCATTGGAGACAAGCTGGTATTTAATCGCGCCTCAGGCGCGACCTGCAGCGTGCCGCGCGTAAAATTTATAGATTTGCATAATGTAAGGCCTAAAAGTTTTCAGTTTGGAAAAATTAAGGCTGAGTATGGCAGGGCATCTATTGAATATTTGGATAAGGCCATGGAATTGATTAAGAAAAGAGAGCTAGATTGTTTAGTTACCGCGCCTATTTCCAAAGAGGCGATAAATTTAGCAGGCTTCGAGTATTGCGGGCACACAGAATATTTTGCCCAAAAATCTAACACCAAGGATTTTGTAATGCTGCTATTAAATAGGCATTTAAAAATTAGTTTAGTCACGCGGCACATTTCAATACTTAAGGTGCCTTTACAATTGACCCAAGAGAGAATTTATAAAACCGTGCGCTTGACCTACAAATCCCTTAAAGATTTATTCTTAATTAAAAATCCGCGGTTAGTGGCATGCGGTTTAAATCCCCATGCTTCGGATAATGGCCTTATCGGCAAAGAAGAAAATCGGGTTATTAAGCCTGCCTTAGCCAATTTAAAAAGGGCCATCAGGCATATCGACGGTCCAAAGCCTGCGGATGTAGCCATGTTAGAGGCGTATGAGAAGAAATATGATTGCGTAATTGCTATGTATCATGACCAGGCGCTAATACCCTTAAAGTTATTAGGCAAAAGAACAGGGGCGAATTTAACGCTGGGTTTACCATTTGTCAGGACATCTCCATTACATGGGACAGCGTTTGATATCGCAGGCGCTAATCTCGCCGATCCCGCTTCCTTAATCGAAGCCATTAAACTCGCCGTAAAATGCACCTTAAACCAAAGAAAAGATTAGGGCAGAATTTCCTGATTGATAAAAACATTCAACGCAAAATTATAGAGGCCTGCAATTTGAATCCTCTAGATATTGTCTTAGAGATAGGCGCGGGCAGGGGAGAGTTGACCGGATTAATCGCGCCCAGTGTAAAAAAAATTTATGCCGTAGAGCTGGATACTAATTTATGCGGGCCCCTAAAAGATAATCTTAAGCAATATTCCAATGTAGAAATAATTAACCAGGATATATTAAAGTTTAATTTTCGCAAAAATTTTGGGAAATCGGGAAATAAAATAAAATTAATCGGAAATATCCCTTATTATATCGCTACCCCAATCCTGGAGAAACTTCTTGAATTCCGCGAAATTATCGCAGAAATCTACATTACGATACAAAAAGAATTTGCCCGAAGAATCGTATCTAAGCCAGGGACAAAAGATTATGGGTCGTTAAGCTGTTTTCTGCAATATTATACCGAACCCAAAATAATTTTTTCTATAAGCAAAAATTGTTTTTTTCCGGCGCCCAAGGTAGACTCATGCTTTGTAGGCCTGGAAATAAGGAGAGATTATCCCGTAAATTTAAAAAACGAAAGGGCATTGTTTAGGATTATAAGGACAGCTTTTAATCAGAGAAGGAAGACCTTAAGGAACAGCCTAAAAAACATCATCCCGCAGCAAAAATTGAATGCCTTTTTCAAACATTACAATATCAATCCCAATATCCGGCCTGAGGACCTTAGCCTTAGCAATTTTCTGAACTTAGCCAATCTTTAAAAAACCTGAAAAAAGGGTTGACAAGTCTAATTTCTTAATATATACTTGTTTGTTTACACAAGCTCCCAAGAGGTGATTTTTAGCCAGGGGCAAATCCCAAAATAGCTTTTCTTCAAGGGTTTACCCAATTTTAATAGAATATAAGCTATTAAAAAACAAAAAGAATTTGCAAAAAATTCTTGGGTGGGCGAGTTTTTTTATTTTAACTTTGGGGCAAGAGTGATTTTATTATCAGATTAGAGCGTGTCGGCAGAGCGTATCCTATTGCTGGAGTAGCTCAGTCGGCAGAGCACGTCCTTGGTAAGGACGGGGTCACGGGTTCGATTCCCGTCTCCAGCTTGTAAAAGCTGTATCAAAGTATCAAAGTTTTTACTTTGACACTCTGATATATTGACACCTTGACACTATAAAGATGCGTGAAATTATAACCTTAGAGTGCACAGTTTGTAAGAATAGAAACTACACCACAACTAAGAATAAAAAGAAGCATCAGGATAAATTGGAGATAAATAAATTCTGCAAGTCTTGCAGTAAGCACACCCCCCATAAAGAAATAAAATAAACCCCGTTAGAAATACCGATTCTAAAACGGGAAAATCAAGATTTCTAACGGGGTAAAACTTAGGGGCGTCGGTTAATGGCAAACCAACGGTCTCCAAAACCGTGACTGCAGGTTCAAGTCCTGCCGCTCCTGTAAAGTATGACTTGAACTTAAAAAAGGCCTTTGGTGAACGTATTTAAAAAGACGGTAAATTTTATCAGAGAAGTAAGGCAGGAATTAGCTAAAGTTGCTTGGTCTAACCGCCAAGAATTGCTCGGCTCAACCTTTGTGGTTATCACCATCACTGCGATTACGGCATTATTTATATTTGTGATCGATTTTGCCCTTTCGCGGGTTTTGAGCCTTTTATTTCGCTAGTGATTTATTTGATTTTCCGATGAAAAATTGGTACGTTGTCCATACCCAGACTGGCGCCGAAGATAAGGTAAAAACATCTTTAGAGAATAAGATTGTTTCCCAGGGCTTAAGTGATTTGATTATCCGGGTCATTATTCCTACGGAGCAGGTTTCTGAGGTGCGCTCCGGCAAAAGGAAGATATCCCAGAGAAAATTTTTTCCCGGATATCTTCTGGTGGAAATGGAGCTCAGTGAGCAGACCTATCTATTTATTAAGACCACGCCTGGCGTGACCGGTTTTATTGGCTTAGGTAAAAGGCCCATGCCTTTACCCCAGCAAGAAGTCGACAACATATTAAAAAGGACAGAAGAGACCCAGGCCAAGCCCAGCCCCAAGATTATATTTGAAAGAGGGGAACAGATTAGGGTTACTGAAGGCCCTTTTATGAATTTTAACGGGACTATTGAAGAAATCCATCCTGAAAAAGGAAAATTAAAGGCGAGTATTTCTATTTTTGGCCGCTCTACGCCCGTGGAATTAGAATACTGGCAAGTGGAGAAAATATAAGTTATGGCAAAGAAAGTAGTCGCACAAATAAAGCTACACGTCCCAGCAGCGCAGGCAAATCCTGCTCCGCCTGTAGGCCCGGCTTTAGGCCAGCACGGCGTAAATATTATGCAGTTTTGCAAACAATTTAATGAGCAGACCAAGGGAAGGGACGGTTTAATCTTACCGGTAGTAATTAGTGTTTACGAAGATAAAACCTTTAATTTCATTATTAAAAGCCCGCCCTCCTCGGTTTTGCTTAAGCGCGCAGCCAATTTAGCCAAAGCCTCAGGCATAAGCGGCAAAGAGATAATCGGCAAGGTTACCCGCAAGCAAATTGAAGATATTGCCAAGCAGAAAACAAAGGATCTTAATACTTCGGATTTAAGCCGGGCGATTAAAATTATCGAAGGCACAGCCAGAAGCATGGGGATAGCTGTTGAGGAATAAAGAGTATTTACCCCATACTTCCGTATGGGGAATGGATACTACACTCGGGAGAGTGCAGAGAGATTAGACATGCAAAGACATAGCAAGCGATATAAGGAGTCTGAAAAAGGACTCGATAAGGCTAAGACATATCAGCTCAAAGAAGCCATTGCTATTTTAAAGAAGCTGCCAGTTCCGAAGTTTGACGGAGCGTTGGATTTACATTTTAACTTAAGCGTTGACCCCAAGAAATCTGACCAGATGGTCCGCGGCACAGTTGTCCTTCCTCACGGAACAGGAAAAAAGATCAGGGTTGCGGTTTTTTGCAAAGGCGAGCATGAGAAGGCGGCAAGAGAGGCCCAGGCAGATTATGTCGGCGGCACGGAATTGATTGATAAAGTAGCCGCAGGATTTCTGGATTTTGACTGCGCTATTGCAACTCCGGAGATGATGAAGGATTTAAGCAAGTTAGGTAAGATTTTAGGCCCCCGCGGCCTTATGCCCAGCCCTAAGACCGGCACGGTGACTAATGATATTGTCAAGGCAATTGAGGATGTAAAAAAAGGAAAGGTAGAGTTTCGCGTGGACAAACAGGGCGGGGTTCACTTGTCAGTGGGCAAGATTTCCTTTACCGAAGACAAGCTTTATGAAAATGCCTCCAAGGTTATCGAGGCGCTCAATGAAGCCAAGCCAGGATCAGCAAAAGGCAAGTTTATTAAGAGCCTTTTTATTTCTACGACTATGAATCCCGGATTGAGGCTGGCGGTGTAACTTATGAAAAAACTAGGTTTATTATTTAAAGAGATATCGGAAAACCGGATAAAAAATAATTTAAAAGAATCCGGTACGGTTTTAATAGTAAAATATTCGGGCGTATCCAGTCCGGATTTAAGCACGCTTAGGCAGTCCCTTAAGGGTATTGGTGTTACGCTTTTTGTGGTCAAGAATAGCGTTGCCAGGCGCGCCTTTAAAAATTCAGGATTAGAGCCAATAGTCAAATCCATTGAAGGGCCCTGTGGCTTGGTATTTATTAAGGAAGACCCTGCAGAGACCTCGCGTATTTTATGTAATTTTCAGCGTGAGCATGAGAAACTAAAGCTAGGGGGAGGTTTCTTTAAGGATAGGATTCTTGAACAAAAGGATATTACTGCCCTATCCCGCCTTCCTTCAAAACAGGTTTTACAGGCCCAGGCAGTGATTATGCTTAAATCACCCATAACAGGGTTAGTGTTGGTATTGAATCAGGCACTAAGGAAATTCGTTTATTGTTTAGAACAAATAAAAAATAAAAAAGCAAGCTAAACAGGAGGATAAAAATGGCGAGTGAAAAATTAGAGGAGTTAATCAAGTCCATTGAAGGTATGACGGTTTTGGAACTTTCGGATTTAGTTAAGGCGCTGGAAGACAAATTCGGCGTGCAGGCGAATATGCCGATGATGGCTGCTGGTGCAGCTAGCGCTTCGGGAGCAGCGGGTGCGGGAGCAGCTGCGGCCCAGGAAGAAAAGAGCGCTTTTACCGTAGTTATAACTAGTGCCGGCGCAAATAAAATCTCGGTGATCAAAGAAGTAAGGACAATGACCAGCCTCGGCTTAAAGGAAGCCAAGGATTTGGTAGATGCCGCGCCTAAGCCGGTCAAAGAAAATGTTACCAAAGAAGAAGCCG
>Ga0315273_10002365_pt1 | contig 22256 bp, 21 predicted proteins | sample YL17G02_0_MG_FD_205753 | JGI IMG/M metagenome (GOLD analysis project Ga0315273, IMG submission 205753) | Sediment microbial communities from Yellowstone Lake, YNP, Wyoming, USA - YL17G02_0 | ecosystem: Environmental > Aquatic > Freshwater > Lake > Sediment | place: USA: Wyoming | collected...
TAGGTTGTTTTTGTTGCAAATATTATTGAGAAACGCTACGCAAGAATCCAAAGATTTTAACCAAAAAAACCTAAACAATTTAAATTTATCATTTTTTATCCTATTTACGTATTAGTTAAATTTTTAAAACTATATAAAATATGGATTAAATATATGGGTAAAACAGAGATTAGGTGCCCATCTTGTTCAAAAATAGGATACGTTAACGTTTCGGACGAGAGATTAAAAACTGTTACGAGAGGTCTCTTAGCAGTAAATATCGCTTCCAATACTATTTGTAATCATTGTTTTATTGTTTACATCGATAAAAATTGCAACGTGCGAGATTATTTTGTCGCAGATTTTCAGGTTGAAATTCCAGAAATGGCTCCAGTTGGAGGATTTGATACTTCGAAGATACCCTCAAAAGACATTATAGATATTGATTTAATTAAATTGAATCTTCCCGCAATGCTCGTAGGATACGTTCTCAAAGCAATCTTTTCGAAAACAAAAGCAATCGTTATCATTGATTATCTTTTTTTGAAGAATCACATAATTAATTTTTTCAAATACATAACGCAAGATTCCTTTGCGACAGATATCGAAGTGATGACAGAGGAAGAATACAAAGACAAATCGAAAAAATACAAAGATTATTTGGCGTTTAAAGGAAACGAGATTGTTAAAAACTTTAAAAAATTAATTGATCCGAAAAAACTTAAAGTCGAAAAATCGATCGTAAATCGGTTTTTAACGGAACCCGACATAGGATTCAGCTACATCGTGTTAAAAAACGAAGTACATAAAGCCTTCACTTTATCAAAATCGATAGTAGAGTATGCGAATAATTATGCTAAAATCAATAATATAAATCCAGAAGAAGTTGGAAAAGATGTAATTGTTGTTAAATTCTTCGATCATTTCGTTGATAAGGAAAAACTCATTTACGAAATGATTTCTAATTATTTAATAAAAATACACAACATTAAAATCCAGAAATATTACTTAACATTTCTCGTCGAAATCGTAGAAAATTACTTTGAATTAAACGTATTTAATAAAATCACGATAATCCCTAAAACAACCGTTTAAGAAAAATAGGTTTAAATTATCTAAAATCTATAATTATTGCATATACTAATCTGTCCGCTAAATTTTTTAATTTTTTTTTTGATATGATTGTATTGAAAAAAAGGGATATTAAAAAACATAAAAAAGGTAGATAAAATGACTAAGATTCAAGTAACATGCCCATCTTGTCAAAAGAAAGGATTAATAGACGTTTCCGAAGAAATCTTAAAAAATATAACAAGAGGCCTTTTAGCAGTTAATGTTCCAGATATTATTTGCGAACATACTTTTATTGTTTATGTAGACAAAAATCTTGCGATAAGAGATTACTTCATGGCAGATTTTAAAATCGAACTGCCACAAATAAGCGTACCAGAAGGCATTACAGAAAAAAAAATTCCTTCAAAGGAAGTTGTAAATTTAGATTTAATTAAATTAAACGTACCTGCGATATTGTTAACTTACGTTCTTAAATGCATTTTTTCTAAAAAGGAAGCGATTATAATTATGGAGAGTTCGTTTTTAAACGAACATGTTTTGAACTTTTTTAAATTCATAACTCAAGACAGTTTTGAAATTAAGATCAAATTATTGAGTAAAGAAGAATATAAGAACAATAAAAAAAATTATAAAGATTATATTGTGTTTGAGGGAAACGAAATAATTAACGATTCGGATAAGATTATCGATATTAAAAAACTAAAGGTGGAAAAACACCTCGTTCAAGTTTTTTTAGCTGAATCAGATTTATCGTATAGCTATATCGTGTTTAAGAACGAAATCCACAAAGCGTATAATTTGGCAAAATCTATTTTAGAGAGAGTAAATCAAGAAAATCAGAAGAAAATAAATTTTAAGTATATTGTAGATCTTATTGTCGAGAAATTTAACATCAAACTGGAAAAAATGTATTTAGATTTTATAGTTGAAATTCTGAAACATTATTTCGGATTAGAAATAACTGAAGCTTCTGATGTCGGAGATTTTCTTGGATTCATTTAAAAATCGAATTTTTTTCGATTTAATTGTATTATAGATTATTACGAAATTTTAAAGTATTTTCTCTTTATTTTTTTAAGTTTTATTCAATAAAATACTGTAATAGAAAAATATAGTAAAAATGCGCCCTCCGGGATTTGAACCCGGGCCCATTTTTCGACACTGTCGATATTGCCATTGTCATTGCGTGGCAGGCAATGATTCTACCACTATACTAAGAGCGCGTTTTATTTTTATTTCTTGAAAATAAAAATACGTTAAAAAATTAAAATTTATTGATCCAATTCATATTTAATATTTTTCTAATGTATTGAGGATATAATTTGTTTTAACACGTGTGTGTTAACAAAATCTTCTAATTCTTGAAAACTATTAGGTAATCCTGCTCTTACTCCAAAGGACATGCATTCTAAAGCAGATAGAGCGGTTGCTATTTTTGAGATTTTTTCTAATGTGTAACCCTTTAAAATAGAGATTAAAATTCCGCTTAAGAAAGCGTCTCCTGCGCCTGTGGTGTCCATTACTTTAAACTTGTAAACGTTACTATTAATAATTTTTTTTCCATCGGAGATAATTGAACCGTTAGGACCATCTGTTATGGAAATTAATTTTACGCCTAAATCGTGGAATTTGTTTATCATATTTAAGGTCTCAACTTCTCCCGTGAACTCTTTAGCTTCGTCTTTGTTTAGAGATACTACGTCTGAATTAGATATTAAAATTTTAGCCCATTTTTCGTTGTTTTTTATAATAGACATACTAGGCGCAGCAAATACTTTTCCACCCCTATCTTTTGTAAGACTTATTGATTTCTCAATTGCTCTGCAAGCGTTATCTGTTGTTAAGGAAGTCCAAGCAAACGCTTTTATATCGTCAAATAAATCCTCTTTTATGTCTTCAGGTGTTAATAGATTATTTGCTCCTTTATAAGCAAGAATACTACGATCCTTTCCCCATTCCGTTTTTAAGATTACGGATAAGGCGGTAGAATCCGTATCTACTTGTTTTACTTCCGAAAGATCAACGCCGCGATTTTTTAAATCGTCTAAACAAATTTGAGCCGAGAAGTCGTTTCCTAATATCCCAATATACATCGCTTTTAATCCTAACATCGAACAATCGGCAGCTATATTTGCCCCAGAACCTCCGGGAACGAAATGGACTCCGTCTATATTTAATTTTCGAGAATATTCAATTGCAGTATATTTTTTAACAGTGGCCTTATCAAACAATTCAAATCGTAGTATGTCTTTAACCTCAATAATGCAATCAAGCGTACAACTTCCTATAGCAATTAGTTCGGGATTCAAAAATATCACGTTTTAATGTTTAAAATTTTTTTATAAATAATTCTAAAATAAAGTTTTTAGTTAATTAACTTTAAGCTTTCTGAAAACATTTTTGTGGTTTATATGAAACAATTTTTAGCGCCTAAAATATAAAGATTTCCTATCTCTTTTCGTGAAGTTTTATACAATTGATGTATTATCATTTTTTAAGTCTTATAATTTAAAAAAATAAAAGGGAACAAAATCCATGAGTTTTAAAGACAAACTTAAAGGTGTTGTTAGTAGTATTTCGGGCGCTTTTGGAATCACCGAAGATGCCATCAAAAAAGTGATTAAAGAAACTACTCAATATTTCAACGCAGATTTAAACGTATCGAAAGAATCGAAAGAAGGAATTGCATCTCTAAAAGCTTACGGGGATATAGAAACGCCCTCGCTAAAAAATGCTCTTGATTCTGCGGTAGCTATGTACGAAATCGTCGAGAAAGCTCGCTCAGAAAAAGTAAAAGAACTTCAAGAAAATTTCATAAAACCCCTTAATGATCTTATGTTAAGTCTTAAGGCCTTAAACACCAAATTAAAGGAAGCTGAGGCTGCTAAAAAAGAGTTAGAAAAAGCGCAAAAACAGCTTGAAAAAGTTCAAGCAAAATCGGAAGAAAAATTAAAACCTGGCGAGTTAGATAAAGCCGAAGACGCCGTAAAAGAAGCGGATTCTAAAGCGAAAAAAGAAGAAACGGAAGCCAAAACAGCCACCGACGCTTTTGGAAAAGCAAAGGTCGAATCATTAAAGCATATATTACAAAAGCTCGTAGAAAACGAAAAAACATTCCACGAAAAAGCATTAAGCGCGTTTGTATCATTAAAAGAGAAAGTAGCCGAAGTTATAAAAGCTAAAATAGAAAAACCAATAAAATAATATATAAAGCGTCCTAAACAAATTTTAATTCAAATTTTTCAAAATGAAAAATATAGAAATCCAAACGAAATAAAAATTAGATATAAAGTAATTATAATTTTAATAGTAAAACACATTTCAATGCTTTAATATTAACCCAATTCAATTCATCGAGATTATTATTCGTTTGATTTGAGACGGTTCAATTCTTCTTCCAGGTCTTTAATTTTTTGTCCACCAGCTCCTGCCGTGGGTAACGCTACTCCCGTCTCTACGCCTATTTCAGTGTCCACTTCCGATAAAAATTCGTCGACTCTAGAATCTGTCACAGCTGTGTCTAAATTCATGTCAGTCATTCCATCAGTTGTGATATCCTGTGTTACCTCAAAATCGCTGATATCCATTTCGATGTCTTTCATTAGTTCAGTTATTTGTGGAATCGAGAGATTTTTTTTTAATCCCGAAACGGATTGGGCTATGCCTTTAAAAATTTCAGCAACATCTTTTATTGCACCAGCGTTGTCTAGTTTGAATTGTAAACTTTCTAAATTTGTTCTAAACGCATCAACTGCTCTTGCTTGATTTCTTACTTGAAGATAATTCCTTGCGTGAAATTTAGATCCTTCTAAGTCGCCCTCTCGTCTTAAGCTTATCGCTTTTTCTTTTGCTATTTTTGAGGACATATCTAATTTTTTTGATTGGCGCATCAAGCGCTTATTAAATACCTTAAGTTTTACGGAAGCGGTGCGAACGCTTTCTTTCTTTCTTCCTCCTGACAACCAGCCTGAGAGATCTTTTAGAGAACCCATAATGAAATACTTATTTTTTTATTTCTTATTAAGTAATATAAAATAAATTTTCAATTATAATATTATTGATTAATTGCATAAAAATAATAACTATTTGGAGTCCAATATTAAAAATTAATTGAAAATTTAAAATTAATTTGAAATATGTTTTTGGATTTATTTAAATATCAAAAAAGTTATATTAAGAATAAAAACATTAACACATTTTTAAAAAACATCAATATTTTTACTTAAAAAAAAGGCATACTTCTATGAGTTCGAGCGATTCAAAATTATTATTGTTTGCAAAACAAGAAGCGAATCAAGCGATTGCTTTAGAGAAAGCTGGGCAATATAACGAAGCTATAAACAAATATCAGCGAGCAGCAGAAATATTAATACAATTTTTAAAATTTAACAAGAATCCAATAATGCAGTCTAACATTCAAAAATCTGTCGAAGAATACATAAATAGAGCAAAGGCTTTGAAATCAAAAACTGGAGGAGGAAGCGCTAGACATATTTCGTCTCCAAAACACGGCTCAAAATCCGAGGGAGACGAATCTAAATCGGAAGGGGAAGGTCTCAGCAACGAAGAACAAGAACTAATGAACATGGTTTCTGGAACTATTCTTACAGAATCTCCAAACGTGCGATGGATTGAGATTGCGGGTTTAGAAAATTGTAAACAAACGTTAAGAGAGGCAATCGTATTACCTATGATTAAGCCAGATTTATTTAAAGGAGCAAGAAAGCCTTGGTCAGGAATATTATTATTTGGACCTCCAGGAAGTGGAAAAACGCTTCTTGCTAAAGCTGCTGCAACGGAATGCAACGCTACTTTTTTTAGTACTTCTTCAGCTGATTTATTAAGCAAATGGCTTGGTGAAAGCGAGAAATTAATTAGCTCTTTATTTAAACTTGCGAGAATGAAAGCTCCAAGTTTGATATTTATGGACGAAATCGATTCAATTGCTACTAAAAGAGGAGAAGGTACGGAGAGTGGAGGCGAGCGAAGAGTTAAAACTCAACTTTTAAGCGAAATACAAGGCGTTAAATCAACTCACGATAAACCTATGTTAATATTAGGAGCAACAAATCGACCGTGGGATTTAGACGCAGCTATGTTATCTCGATTTGAAAAAAAGATTTACGTTCCGCTCCCCGATGTGCCAGCTAGAGCTGCAATCTTTAGGATTCAAACGACAGGAATAAATTCCGCTTTGGAAGACGAAGATTTCATAGAATTAGCCACAAGGTCTGATGGATATTCTGGACGAGATATAGCAAATGTCTGTAGAGAAGTTATTATGCTTCCCGTTCGAGAATTAGATATAGGCGGTTTATTAAACAATACCGAAAAAGAATTGAACATTAGAGATATTACTATTGAAGATTTCAAAAAAGCGTTAAAAAAAGTAAAACCAATGACTACAGAAAGCGAATTAAAAAAGTACGATGATTGGAAAAACGAATTTGGAGAATAATTAAAAAATTATTTTTATAATATTATGGAAAGACAAAAAGATAAAACCCAAGACCAACAATCTAAAGAAGTTGAAAAAACAACTCAAAGCGAGTTAGAAGCGCTTAGGAAAGAACTTCAGAGACTTAGAGAGTTAAAAAAGCAAAAAGAAGTAAAGGAAAGAGAATCTGTCCAAAAGCGTGAAACTGAAGACGAAATAGAAAAAGAAGACGAAAATATTGAATCAAAAGTTGAAGAAAAGAGCGGTCTAGATACTATTGAAGAACGCCTAAACGAAATAGATAAATTCTTGGTTCAATCGTTCGAACAAATAGATAATAGTTCTTACGAAGATAACGCAGAATACGTAGAATCCCAATTACAGACGCTCGAACAAGAAATTGTAGGAGAAAAAGGCGTTATAGAAAAAAAATTATCTCCTTACGAAAAATTATTAGAAAATTATCCTTGGCTCGAAGAAACTAAACACGAATTCATGTATTTTATCCCAGATAAAAAAAAGAATCCAAACGATTACAAATCGTGGAGAACTGAATGGGCTAAAGTAGTTTTCGATTACGCTAAATGCGCAATTCTTCATATATTATATTTGAGACAATTACATTCCGAAAAACCTTTTAAAAATTTCGATGATCGAAACAAGGCAATAAACGAAATTGCTGAAGAATTAGTAGAGCAAAACCTTGCGAAATCTTGAAATATGGGCAGAAGATATTTATAATTGGGCGCTTGAATTTGGTAAGCTCGATCCGATCTTGATTTTTGAAATAAGAGAGGCCGATAGAGAGTTTAGTAATCTTCCCAAATTAGATTTGGAAGAGGTTTTTAGAATTTTATCGAAAGATAATCGAGGATTTATTATTAAAACCGACGACGACCAAATTGCTTTTAAAATAAAGCTTGAATAAAGGATTTACAGCGAAGGAAAAAACCACTGTTTGCCCGTTAAAAGAGATTCCTTAACTTTAGCTACGCCACTGTTTTCAAGAGATCGTAACACTTTTAATGCTCTATCTTGAGACCAATTAAATGCTATACACACAATTTCTAAAGTTAAAAAATCTTTTTTTTTAGCCAACTCAAGTACCTTGACTTCGTCGCCTGTATATTGAACTGGAAAAAAATGAATTACGAAAACTCCGGAATCCAACTCTCTAATATCGTCAATTACCTTGTTATTTTTCAAGATTTTCATAGCTTTAACTAAATCTTTTAATTCTACTACTCCATTCAAAATTCCGGTGTTTATTAATTCAAATACTTCCGATAATTGCAAAATACCGCCGGTCTCTTCTTTACGCATTAAAACGCGCTGGTACGCTAGCATTCCTAATTTTTCGTTATCAATTTTTTTTGCTTTTACTAATACATCAGATTCGTAAATTTGCTCTGTAATTATTTTCGAAGAAGGAATATTGTATTTTTCCTGCAATAGTTTAACCTCGCCCTTCAGTTTAGGATTTAACGCCAAAATTACGCCGTGCCTTTTTGCTAACTCGTCAATTTTATCTTTAGTTAGGCTTTCAGCCGAAGCCTTTGCTTCGATCTCTTTAATTTTTAGTTCGGTTGCTTTTTTTTTCATAGCTTCTCTAAGATCCATCTCGTCTTCAATTTTTCGAATACCCATTTTTTATACCCCTTCTCAAAGAGAAACTTTAATTTTAAAAATAATAATTTAGTAATTAATATAAAAAAATTATCTCTTTTCTAATTTTTGCAATTTATTGTAATATGAAATCAAAAACAAATTTTAGAAAAATCAATGAGTTTGAAAGAAATCTCATATTCACGATGTTTGAAAATATTTCTTCAAATTATTCTTTATTTTTTGATGAAAATAAAAGTTCGTTATACATCTCGTTTAATAAATCAGACCCAAACGATAAATATCCGTCTGTTTATTTAATTTCAACCGAATTAAGCGAAGTAATAAGTAAATCCAAATTCAAAGCCAATATAATGTCTGCAGGCGTTTATTTTGGATTCGTGAAAAATAACAAATTTTTTTTAAGTTTAGAAGGTGCTGAATTACTACATAACTTCCGAATATCGAACGAAAATAATTACTTATATGTAAACAACGAAGCAGAAAAAGCCGTATTATATGGAAATCCAATTAAAAAGGAAATGATTGTAAATATTTCAAAAGAGTTAAAAAAAGAAGATATTTTATTAATCTTTAATCTTTCTAACGAATTAATTTCATTAGCTTGCTCCTTGATGAATTTCGAGAATTATCTAAAAACAAATCCTAAAGAAATAATAGCTGTGAATCTTGTGGATAAAGGATATTATTTAAGAAAAAGGCAATAATTAACTTGAAAACAAAAAAAAATGTCACAAATTAAATTAAATTTAATTTAATATTTATCGATGTTTCAACTCATACTTTCAATTTCTTTTTATTAAACAAAAATAAAATCCAATAGTATCGTGAATATGGGGATAAATTCGCTGCGAAAGTTTTATATCTTGATTAAGTGTTTTTTCATAAACATTTACTAAACCATTTACTCCAAATTGAGGCGTAATTTTGCAAATAGAAATTGATGAGTTCTTTTTTAGTACTTGATCAATTACTATTTCGTTTTCTTCGGGGGCTATAGAACAAGTGCTATATAAAAGATGTCCACCAGTTTTTAATACAGTCAAGCCAGCTTCTAGAAGTTTTACTTGAATGGACGCCATTTTTTCAATATCAATCTTACTCTTACTTTTTTTTCTTTTTAAGTCTTCTCTTATTAACCCTTCTCCCGTACACGGTGCGTCAAGCAACACTTTATCTGCTTGAACATTTAATTCCTTAATGTTAATAGCGTCCATATTTATAATTATTGAGTTAACAATTCCCATTCTTCGTAAATTAATTTCCAATGAGGGGATTCTTTTTTTATTTCTTTCGATTAAAATTAGTGTTCCTTTATTTTCCATTATTTGAGCTAAGTGAGTAGATTTACTTCCGGGAGCAGCGCACATGTCAATAACGACTTCGTTTGGTTTCGGGTCAAGTATTATGGAAGGAAACATCGACGCAACATTCTGCAAGTAGTAATATCCTTGAAGATATTCGTGAGTCGAACCTAAATTTATCGCTTTTTTTTTTACTTTAAAAGCGTACGGGACCCCTTCAATCGGTTCTAACTCAAATCCTTTGATCTCCAATCTTTCTCTTAATTTTTTTGGTTCAATCTTTAAAGTGTTAACACGTATCGAAGGGATTAACGGTCGTTCGTTTGCTTTTAGAAGTTCTATTGTTTCGTCTACTCCTAAAAAACTTATATACCTCTCAACCATATAGGGCAAATAACCGTACTCTTTAGCAAGTTTTTGGACGATAATTTGAGTTTGGGCTATATTATCTCAACTCGTGATGAAACTATTAATAATAAATAAAATATAATTAATTATAATACTTTTTAAAAGAATAAAAAATCGCAAATGCTCGAAATTGAAATAAAGGCAAAAATAAACGATTTTGATTTAATGAAGATAATGTTCAAGAAGAATAGCGGAATTTACAAAATATCGCTGATTCACGAAGATACTTACTTTAATATGCCTCAGGGACTGAGAGATTTTAAAGAAACAGACGAGGCTTTAAGGGTTCGTAAATCGACCGAATATAATAATAACGATAAAAATTTCAAACAAAAAACTAACTATTATTTAGCGTATAAAGGAAAAAAAATGGATAAATTAACCAAAACTCGCAAAGAAATAGAAATAAAAGTGGAGAAAGGAGACGAGCTAAAAGAACTCTTAAAAACATTAGGGTTCCGAGAGATTTTTACTGTCAAAAAAGAACGAGAATTGTACGAGTTTGAACACAAGAATCGTCGTATTGAAGCCTTAATCGATTATATTCCCGTTTTGAAAGAATATTTTATTGAAGTAGAAATTTTATCAGATTCGAAAGAAAATTTAGACGAGTACCGAAACATCCTTTTTGATTTTTTAACGTTATTTGGGATAAAAAAAGAAGATTCGATTACAAAATCTTATTTAGAGTTAATCGCTGATAGATTTAGAGGTAAGCGATCTTGAATACATTTTGTCGTTTTTAACGGTCTCGTGATGACAAATTGAAACGGAATTATCTATATCAGTAATTAATCGAATATTATTTTCCACTTCTACGTAAGAGGCTAATATAATTAAAGCTTTTTCGTTTCCTTTTAAGACGGCGTTATCTCGGATGATGCAATTATTAGAAATAATAGCTTTTTCTATTTTTACTCCTTTTGATATGTTTGTCTGACTATAGATTAATGCGTCTTTTATTTCTGTATCTTTATCTATGTATACATTGTCCCCAATTACTACGTTTGGACCTATAATACAATTGCGCTTTATTACTACGTTCTCACCGATGGTAACAGGGGGATTAATTAAAACATTTCCTTCAAGCTTAACGCTATCGTCTATTAAATTCTCTTGTTTATTGCCTAGATTTTTCAAAATATCGTTCATTAAGGCGATATTTCCATCTAGTAATTCCTCTGGTTTTCCTACGTCTTTCCATACGCCTGAAATAGGATAATGAAATAGTTTCTTTTCGCTTGCAATTTTAGGAAATATTTCTGTTTCAATTGAAATTTTTTTTCTTAAAGGAATATAAGAAAAAATTTCCGGTTCTAATATATATACTCCTGCGTTAATAGGCATAGGGACTATTTTATTATCGGGGGGTTTATATTCGCTCTTTTCTAAAAATTGTACAATCATGTTTGTTTTTTTATCAACGATTAATACGCCATATCTCGAGGGATCTTCAACGGTTCTACTAGAAATTGTCCCGATTCCGTTATATTTTTCGTGATTTTTTAGCATGTCTTTAAAATCAAAATTTAATATAACATCTCCGTTCAGCATAAAAAAGTTATCGTCCTTTAAATACGATTCCGCTAATTTAATTGCACCCGCCGTTCCCATGGGAATCTTTTCGTCAGTATATTGAATGTTGATTCCAATTTTTTCGCCATTTTGGAAATATTTTTTCAATTCGTCAGCCATAACGCTCACGGCAAGAACAATTTCTTTAACGCCGGCGCTTTTTAATAACAGCATTTGTCGCTCTATTACAGGTTTATTAACAACTGGCATTAAAGTCTTAGGAATTGTACAAGTAAGAGGCCTTAAACGAGTCCCAAAACCGCCAGATAAAATAATTCCTTTAACCATTCGCTTTTTTACCCGCGCTTGTATTTATTGATTTTATTTCTTTCTACTTAATTAATATTTTTAATTTAATTCCTAGCTTTATTTTCTGTAAGCTAATAAAAAAAGTGAATGTTCCTTAAAAGAACTTTTTAGGATTATAATAAAAAAGAATAAAAAACTTAATTAATATAAATTATTTAACTTAAAATAAATGTTAATTCAATATGAAATATGCCTTGTATTCACTGTATAGATGAAACAAACTGTCCTATTTGTAGAATAACAGAATCCACAGTTCCAATTAAATATCCTAACCTTAAAGAGGTACACAACAACGATTTAAAGCCTAATAATCCGCATTTGGAGCATTTGTTTTCTGAAAATAAAAATCTTCAAAACGAATTAATTTCGAAGAACGATGTAAATTTAAATCCAAGATTAATTAATCTAATTCCAAAACCAAACGTAATAAACGAGATTCCGTCTTTTAAAAATCAATTGTTTTTAGAGAGATTACGAGAAATAGATATTTCTAAGTCAGATGTTTTTGGAATCTCTAAAAAAATCGGACTCTTAAGTTCCGAATTGAAAGTAAAAAAAAAAAAAGAATAAAGCTTTAAAATTTGGTCTAACTTAAAATTAAATACTCTTTTTTAAATATAAATTATATACTTAATTCTATAGTTGGCATAAGAAGATGAGCGTCGAAAAATTATTAAAAACAGCTACAGAAGCTGCTAATGAGGGATTAAACAACGAGAAGAGCGGAAAATTGCAAATTGCTATAAAGAATTATTCGAACGCAATAGAAATTTTAAATACTGCTAAAAAATTGAACGAAGATAATCCTGATTTATTGCAAAAGATTGAAACAAAAATAAACGATTACACGAATCGATCTAAATTTATAAAGTCTAAAATAAATCTCGAATTTGGGATAGAATTTTTTAAAAAAAAAGATTTTAACAAAGCACTCGAAGCGTTCAACCAAGCGATTGAACACAATCCAAAGTCGATGGAAGCTTGGAATAATTTAGGTACTACTTATAGAGAAATTGGAGATTTCGAAAGCGCTATTCAATCGTATAATAAAGCGTTAGAAATTGATTCTAAATATTTTAAAATTTGGAGTAATCTTGGTTTTTCTTATTTTAAGAAAGGAGAATTTCAAAAAGCAATAGAATCGTATTATAAAGCGTTAGAAATTGATTCAAAAAATGTAGAAGCGTGGAATAATATTGGGAGCGCCTATAAAGAGGTTGGGGACGTTGAAAAAGCAATTATGGCATATAATAGAGTTTTAGAACTAAATCCAAAGAATATTAAGACTTGGATTAATTTAGCCAGCCTTTACGTTAAAAATAACGTTTTAAAGAAGGCAATCGAAATATATAATAAAGCTATTACGATAGAACCGACTAATTTAGAAGTATGGCACCATCTCGCTTCTATGTACGACAAAGTTGGAGATGTTAAAAAAGCTATCGAAGCGTACATGAAAACTTTAGAAATTGAACCGAAATTTATAGATGCTTGGAAAAGACTCGGTGAAATATATAGTGAAGCAGGAGATTTAGACAAAGCAATTGCAGCTTTTAATAGAGTTCTATCAATAAATCCAAATAATTTTGATTCTTGGAATTATGTTGCTTACGCGTACAAAGAAAAAGGAGAAACAAATAAAGCAATTGAAGCGTATAATAAAGTTGTTGAATTAAAACCGGATTCAATCGAAGCTTACGAATTTTTAGCAAAAGAGTACGAAAAAAAAGGTGAAATTGATACTGCTATTACCAATTACGAAAAATTGATAGAATTAAAACCGGATTCGTTCGAAGCGTGGAATTACCTTGGCTCTGCGTATGCAGAAAAAGTGAATTACGAAAAAGCCATTGAAGCGTATAAGAAAGTTTTAGAAATGGATCCAAACTATTTTGAAGCTTGGAACAAAATTGGTAATGTGTTTTATAAAATTAAAGAAATTTCCGACGCATTAGAAGCGTACGAAAAAGCCATTAGTTTAAAACCGGATTTTTTTGAAGCTTGGAACAATTTGGGAAATGTATATAAAGAACAAGGTGCAATTGATAAATCAATTGAAGCTTACAACAAAGCATTAGAACTTAAACCAGAATATTTCGACGCGTGGTGTAATTTAGGCGCGATTTACAATCAAAAAAGAGAGTACGACAAAGCAATTGAAGCTTGTGTAAAAGCCACTAATATAGACAAAAGTAAAGCAAAACCGTGGAATTATTTAGGGTTTGCTTATCTTAAAAAAGGAGAATTGGATAAAGCTAAAGAATTAATAAAAAGATCTATTGAACTTAATGGATACGATCCTCCTGCGTGGTACAATTTAGCTTTAGTGCTTTTAGCTCAAAATAGAATGGATAACTCTCTTGAATTGATTGATAGAGCTTTAGAAATAGATTCAAATTTTGAAGATGCAATAAAGTTACGAGAACTAATTTTGCAAAAAAAAAAAGGTAATAAAGAAGAAAAACCAGATTAGAACAAATATATTTTTATATTATATATTTTCCTAAAATAATTTTTTTAATTGATTAAAGAGGAGTTACGTATGGAAGTTTTTTGGTTAGGCCACGCTGCGTTTAAAATAATAACTAATAGTGGAAAAATTATTTATCTCGACCCATTTCAACTCAAAAAAGAACCAGAAAAAGCAGACATTATAATAATAAGTCATTCGCACGGAGATCATTTTTCAAATATCGATATTAAAAAATTACTAAAAGAGACAACCTTATTAATTGGTCCAGAAAGCATAGCAACACGTTTGAAAAAATACAACGGAAAATGTTTGAAAATAGGCGATATTTTTAGTATTGAGGACATCAAAATAACACTTTTCCCTGCCTATACGATAAACCTTCAGACGCATCCTAAAAATAACGAATGGGCAGGATCTATTATAGAAACAGAAGGTAAAATAATATATCACGCGGGAGATACGGAAAAAATACCTGAAATGAAAAAACTAGCTAAATATAATATTGATGTAGCAATGCTTCCATGCGGTGGAAAATATACGATGGACTTTGAGGAAGCTTGCGAATCTGCAAAAGATATAAAACCTAAAATCGTAATTCCGATGCATAATTGGGATTTAAACTTAAGTGAATTTAAAAAAATAATGGAGCAAAAAGATCCCAACATTAAAGTGGAAATCTTAGAAAATAAATCGTTAAAGCTGTAAAATTTTAGCTCTAACTTCACTTTCAAAGATAAATTGTATAATGTGAGCTTATGGTTTCTAGGTAAAGAAAATTTTTTTTTTTCCACCACTCAAAAATTATTTTCCAATAAAACGCTTCAAATCCAAGATCTTGTATAATTTGCGTTGCAAGGGAGACATCTGGGTGAGGAGCACATCAGGAGGCTCTTTATCATTGTAATACAAGCGAATCTCTTTCGTGTCTTCCAAGGACTCAAAACACGTCTCTTTGGAAGCTGTAATCCCTGCTAAGTGTATTTTCCTATAGAGTAAATTGGAAAGAAGCAAGGCTAACACGCTAATAAACATGTGCACCCTTATCATCTCATCTGTCCAGACGTATACGGGCATGACGCTGATCCTACCTCTTTTATTCAATTCCTTGAATTGCTGTTCCACCTTGATTTGCGCTCGATAGGACTTAACGATGTTTAAAGTGCTCCACTCGTTCCTGTCGGAAAAAAGGATGGATTTTCCCAGGTGGTTCAAATATCCTTCTCGAGCAGCGCTGTCAATTTTCCACGCTACTTTTAATTCTGACCCATTGATTTTTTTTTCCACGGAAATGACAATGATAGCGCGTAATTTCTTGCTTTTAAGAATGTCTCGATCGATTTTCAATGCCACTTTTCTCGGATCCTTCCATTGTGGCTTAGTATTCAACTGACTCTTGACAAATTCCTTCAATTTTAAAATTGCCTTCGCAATCTTATCATCAAGGTTATGTTGTTGTAAAGCAAAGGTACCTTCGTCAAAGGTTACAATTACCGTATTACTTTTGTCCTTGCCGAGATACGCCGTTGTCGTAGTTCGATATCCAAACACTTTGCGTCCGTTCTTCTTCGTCCATAATTCCTCGTAAGCGGATAAGGGTACATCCAAGAGGGGTTTAGATACTTTCATGGAGGGCCGTAGGTTACTCACGAAATGAATACTCTTAGAATCCAAGAATTTATACGCCTCTTCTGAATTATTTCCCTTGTCAAATACCAACGTGATCGTGGGTAGTGCGAGCCCGATTGCTTTAAAACGACCCTCCATAAGAGATAGCACTTGTTTAAAATGTGTCACATCGGAAACATTCCCTTCGTAGGTTTCATGCATCAATGGGATGTTACACTCATTTTGGGTGACCAACAAGGACATGTTTACCTGTCGCAACTCATTTCTCTTTCTCTTGTTATGTCCCCGTTGAGCGATGGTGTTTTTCTTGTAATCCCGAATATACGTATAAAAATTAGTAGGATCGTACAAAAAACAATCCGATTTTAACCCGAACTCGGAAAATAATTTCTTGCAGATTAGTTCTTCAACATTCCGGATAGTTTCTTGATCCAAATATTCCATCTGGTTTAAAATGTTTTGGGTCGTTAAGGACTCGGAAATATCAGGAAAAAAGCGCGAAAGCGCCGTCTTATCAAACCATTTCCGGACTTGACTCTTGGAATTCAACGCAACTGCCCGATTTATCGCAAGTAAGGTGATATATTCCCCGACTGAGAATCCTTGTTCTCGCTTTGAGGTACAATGGTTTATAATTTTAATTAAATCGATCTCTTTAGAAATTGAATATAGTGCATATACAAAACCAAATGCAAATTCTTTAGGTTTTGGGGGATTTCTGGATAGTTTTCGCTTTATAACAGTAAGATTATCTTCAATTTGATCCTTTCGGCAGAGAGCTACTTCCCAGATTCGCTTAGATTTACCATTCACACGTTTTTTATGTCCTAGGCAAACATATGTGTAAGTCTTATTTTTCCTCTTGACGTTTTTTTCAAAAATGAATACCATGATCTTATATTGCCACCACTTATATATAAACTATTAGTAATAAAAACATTAACTTAGTATCTCCAATTGTACTATTTGCCACCACGCGTCAAATTTAGACTTTTCTCTTTAATCTTATCAGACTTTGAAGATCCTTGAAAAAGTGAATTACACGGCAAGGAATAAAAAACAATAGCGAATTGCTAAAATTTGTCGACTTATTGCAACATTTTGTGAGAATCTAACCAATTCTCGTTAAAACATATAAACACGAATCACTTCTCAGCCATTCCGACAAATTTTATTTGAAAGGATAACTATAAATTAACTATCTTCTATCTTTGAAAGTCAAGTTAGAATAAAAATCTATATGGGCTACTTTCTTTTTTAACATTTTTATGGGGTGAATAATAATTTTATTAATGTCCAGAAAATTCAGCATTTGATACTCATAATAATTATTACCATTTTCTTTTATTGCATTTCTGTCAAAAACCTTTCTATCAGTAATGTAATATTCTACATTAATTAAATTTAAGACATGTAATCTATGACAGAAAGCAAGTACCATAAAAAAAATAGCAATAAAATTAACTATTGGAAAAAATAGAACAACCTTTATAATTATAATAGTATAAATCATCGCAGATAATGAGATTATTATTCCTAAAATAACATATATTATTGTTTTTAACTTTCGATAATTTATACCATTTTTTTCTACTTTACCATGCCAAAGAACACTTTCTTCCTCTAATAACATTCCACTTTTTATCATTTCCATTAACAGCACTTTTTGTTGTAAATATCTTAATAATATTGTTCTTAAAAAGTCGAATTTTACTTTTTTTAAACAAATTTAAGATTTTAAAAAATTACCCATTAATTATACTTGTTTTTTAGGATGAGTATAATTAATAAATATATTAACTTTTTTTTATTATTAAAATTCATCAATATTTAATTTTAATTTCTCGAACCAATATTAATATTTATAATTTCATCTTATATTTAAATTCTTAATTCTAGCAAATTAAATCAAAATAATTATTTCTTTAAAGAAATGTTTTTATTCAAAAAAAATCTTTAAATGAATTAATAAAGTTTTCAATATATTTAATTCAATTATTAAAAAAAATGATAAAAAAATACCTAAAGAATAAATTATATTTACTTAATCTCGTATTAGGATTTATTTTATCGTTAGTTTCTATATTGCTTTTACGTATTTCTTCTGTAAGTTTTATTACTTTAATTATATCAGTAACTAGTTTTTATCTTATAGAAATGTGGACTATTCTAATAGGTTATGGCTCTTTTAGAAAAGCCTCCTATAAAAAAAAATCAAAAGGGATAATAATTTTATCAACAATCTTATTTTTTATAATTATAATTTCTCTATTTTTTGTTTTTCATTTCAAATTTGAAAGGATTACTTTAATATACTGCCTTTTTTTAATAAATCTTCAAGTCACTCTGTTTGGAGTTTTGGAATTATTAATTTCCTTCGAAAAAACTTATCCTATGATATATCAACCAATAATTTTTATAATAGGAATTACAATACTGATTTTTTCATTTTATATTTATGTTTTTATTTGGGAAAATACGATTTTAATATTTTTACTAAATATGATGATTTTTTTGAAATGTGTTTTTACTTTAAGTTTAGGTTTTTTGATGTTAGAAGATAATAAAAGTTCTCAATAAATTTAGAATTAGAAAGATTCAGAAATTTTCGATTTAAAATACTATTTCTTTTTTTTTATTAAAAAAAGATAATATCTTAAATCCTTGACATTTTCATTTTTAACTTATCAACTATAATTTTAAAAAGAACAATATAAATAAAAAAAATTGAATATTTAATTAGATACTTAAATTAAAGATTAGAAGAAGTAGTCCAATCATCAATATTAGCATTTTTTATTGTGTATTCCGTTGATATTGAAATACAATACTTAAATTTCATTATAGAGATTATTAGATATTATTTTAAAGAATATATCCCAATGAAAGAACATAAAGTAGATAAATTCTTAGCTTACATTTAGTAATTCCTTTTAGAATTTTTTCAAATATTATGTAAGCTAATATTTTATTGATAATTTCGGACTTTATAGCGAATAATGATTTTATTTTCGAATTCTTTCTAACATCTCTTTTAACGAAATATCTGGGTGATGATACCGCTCTTTTTCTACGGTTTTATTACTGTATTGAATAGATTTCTGAGGGCACCAATGAATACAAGCTAAGCATTGTTGACATCTATGTTGCCATTGAGGTTTGCCTTCCATTATTTCAATGTTTTCTACGGGACAAACTTTTTCACATATTCCGCAAGAATTGCAATTTTCGTCGACCCAAAAATTCTTATCCTTTTCTTTTAATTTTTTATCGTTTCTTTTTTGCATAAAAGATAAAATTCGGCTTAAAAACGAGATTTCATTGTTTTGGTTATAATCAATCAATTTTGAAATGGTTTTAACTTTTTGAATTTCGAGTTTAAATCGTTCTTCTTGTTTATCTTTTGGCAAGGGAGGATACATGGGGAGATAATTGCCGGGCATAATAATAGAGAATCCTAGATTTAAGCTTTTTCCTTTTTTTTTAAGAATTTTTTTAACAATATGAAGTGCTGCTCCAGAAAAATCGTTACACGTTGCTATAGCGTAAATGTAATTGATTTTAGAAGTATTTAATTTTCTAATAAAATCTGCTACTAAAGGGGGAAGCGCAGCGAAATACACAGGAAATACGATGCCGAGTTTTTCAATCGGATACTTTATATCTTCTTTAATAACTGTTGAGATCGGGATAATTTGTAAATTTTTTAATTCTATTGAGAGGTCTTTGCATACTTTTAAGGAATTTCCAGTTCCTGAAAAATAAAAAATTGCGTTTTCCATAATTTTCGTTATTCTTTTTAATAATAAAAATAATTGCTTTTTAATTTTTTAATTAGCTATACTTATATTTTAAAAGAATATTACTTTTCTAATATTATCGTTAATTAAACGTTATGAATATTTGCTAAAGGGAATTTTTTTTAGAAAGAACTTATAATAGTTACATGAATTTTATAGTAAATTAAAATATTGAAATAAAAATTGAAAGAAATTTGAAGCTCTCTGAACTTTTCGAAAATTCACCAGGAAATAAAGTTTTAATGTCAGGAAACGAGGCGTTTGCAAGAGGAATATTCGAAGCAGGAGTCAAATTCGCAGCAAATTATCCTGGAACGCCGTTAAGTGAAGTAGGGGATTATTTAAAGTACTTATCTGAAACTTCTGACGATTTTATTTTTGATTACTCTATAAACGAAAAAATTGCTCTTGAATCTTGTGTCGGAGCGAGTTGGGCAGGCGTTCGATCAGTTGTAATGTTTAAACATATGGGACTGAATGTAGCAGCTGATCCGTTACATAATTTTCCATATTCTGGAGTTAACGGGGGTATGTTAATATTATGCGGTGGAGATCCCGGAATTTTATCTTCTACTAACGCCCAAGACAATAGAGTATATTCTCTTCACACAAAAATTCCTATAATTGAGCCTGCAACAGTTCAAGAGTGTAAAGATTATATTAAAGAAGGATTGAGATTATCCGAATTATATAAAATTCCTGTTTACGTTAATGTTACAACTAGATTATGTCATAGTTATGGAATAGTTGTTTTTAATGAGATCGAAGATTCAAAAAAAGAAGGGTATTTCGAAAAAGATCCTAATCGATACGTTAATACCTTAAATAGAGCTTTATCTAATCAAAGAAAATATTTTGAATTAATTAGTCAAGTAGCAAAAAATAAGAAATTATTTTATCTATTTAATAAAATTAAAACCTGGGACGAAGATAATAAAACTGAGAATTCAAATAACAATAGAATTGGAATTCTAACAAGTGGAATTTGTTATAGTTACGTGATTCAAGCTTGCCGCAAATTGAATTTAAAACCACCAATCCTTAAATTAGGATTAATTTTTCCGATAAATAGAGAAGAAATCTGTAATTTTGCTAATAATTACACCCTCCATAAACTTTTAGTTGTTGAAGAATTAGAACCCTTTATGGAAACCTTCTCTAAACAAGTATTTTGCAATTTTTGCGATTCAAAAAGAGGTTTAGAGGTACATGGCAAAGATTTTATCCCAAACACAGACGAGTTAAATACAGATATTATAATGCAATTTCTCAATCAACATTTTGATGTTAAAAATAAATATTTAATAGAAGAGATTCAAAAAAAGCAAGATATTTTAACAGAAGTAATTCCTACGCTTCCGATTAGAGAGCCTACTTTTTGCCCGGGATGCCAATATAGACCTGTTTTTTACGCGTTAAAGAAAGTTGTTAATAAAATCGAAAAAGAACAAAATGTTCAATACATTTACGCGGGCGATATTTCGTGTGGAACACTCGCAGAAGCATATCCCTTTCAAATGATGGATTGGGTAATTTGCATGAGCGCAGGAATCGGAATTGCGAATGGTATGTCATTAGTTTTAAATCCCAAAAAACAAAAAATAATTGCGTTTATAGGAGATAGTACTTTTTTTCACACTGGAATTCAACCTTTATTAAACGCTATAAAAAACGATATTGATATTACAATTATAATATTAAACAATTATTGGACAGCTATGACTGGCCAACAAGAATTTATAGCGACTCCAAGAAAATATATCGTACATTACGGATCTAAGTCAAAAACTGACAAATACGAACTAAATTTAGTCAAGTTCATAGAAAGTTTTGGCTTAAAAAAATTAACTGTAACGGATGCGTATAATCTCGAGAAATTAGAGCGCATATTTGAGAAAAATCTCGCAGAATCGGGAATAAAAGTAATTGTTATAAACGAAGAATGTATGTTGGAAAAAAGGAGAAGAACTATCAAAGAAACTACCGATTCAAAAGATACGCTTCGAAAAGAGATATCTTATCATATAACAGATTCGTGCGTTAAATGCAACGAATGTATAGAATATTTAGGATGTCCCGCAATTAACGCAGAATATTCTATCGTAGAAAATCCTAACCAATTAGATCCTCAAAAAGAGCAGGAATTAAAATATTACATTGACGAAACTAAATGCGTTCCTGAGATTTGTCCGGGAGTGTGTAAATCAGTTTGTAAAAATTATTCTATTAAAAAAACAATTTTATATCCGTCGTTTGAAAGTAAAGAATCTAAATAAAAAGGTGTTGATATATGGGAGATATTTTTAATATTTTAGCTGCTGGTGTCGGTGGACAAGGAATAGTTTTAATCGGAAATATATTAAGAGAATACGGAATGAGAGCACCATTTATCAAAAATGTTGTTGGAACCGAAACGAGAGGCGTCTCTCAGAGAGAAGGGGCTGTAACATCAACAGCGAGATATTTAGTCGATTCAAGAATTTATTCGCTAGACCAAGGGTATAGCGTTGATGAATTGATTTCTCCGACTATTCCTATTAACGACGCCCATTTGGTCCTTGGATTAGAGCCGTTGGAAACTCTAAGAAATATAAAATATATTTCAGAAGCTGCCGTAGTTATAATGAACACCCATCGACAATTTC
>Ga0315273_10002366_pt1 | contig 22244 bp, 21 predicted proteins | sample YL17G02_0_MG_FD_205753 | JGI IMG/M metagenome (GOLD analysis project Ga0315273, IMG submission 205753) | Sediment microbial communities from Yellowstone Lake, YNP, Wyoming, USA - YL17G02_0 | ecosystem: Environmental > Aquatic > Freshwater > Lake > Sediment | place: USA: Wyoming | collected...
ATCGAGGATCGTGCGGACGCCGATCTCGCGACGCGGTCCCGCCGCGTGGCGCAGCGCGGCGTGGTAGTTGGGCGCGAACAGGAAGGTGATGCCCAGCAGGTCGAGCGAGCGCGCGGCGCTCCCGGGCGTCAGGTCGAGGCCGACGCCCAGGGCCTCGAGCACGTCGGCGCTCCCGGTGCGGCTCGAGACCGCCCGGTTGCCGTGCTTGGCCACGGCCACCCCGCACGACGCCACCACGATGGCCGAGGTGGTCGAGATGTTGAACGTGCCGGCGTTGTCGCCGCCGGTGCCGCAGGTGTCGAGCAGCGGCGTGCGCTTGGTGCGGATGGGCGGTACTCGCTCGCGCATCGCCTCGGCCATGCTGGCGATCTCCTCGGGAGCCTCGCCCTTCATGCGCAGCGCCACGGCGAGGGCGCCGATCTGCGCCGGCGTGGCGGCGCCGTCGAGGATCTGTTCCATGCTGGCGCGCGCCAGTTCCCGCGGCAGGTCGTCTCGGAGCACCGCGCGTGCGATGGCCTTACGGATCACTGGGGTACCTCCCTCGATTGGCGGCACAGCGACAGGAAGTCCTCCACAAGCCTGAGGCCCGGGCAGGTCAGGATGGACCGGAGCGGGGACTGTACACCCCCGGCCCCGCGATCGCGATGACGCAGTCCCGTGATCCCTTCTGCGGGAGACGCATGACGGCTGCGCCCGGCCGTCATGCACTCGCCCCCAGCAGTTCGCGCGCCTGGCGTCGCGTGGTGTCGGTGACGCGGTCGCCGGCCAGCATCCGAGCGAGTTCCTCGACGCGCTCACCGCCCTCGATCGCCGCGATGCGCGCCACCGTGCGGCCCGCCGCCAGAAACTTGTCCACCCGCAGGTGATGCGTGGCGAGGGCGGCGATCATCGGCAGATGCGTCACGCAGACGACCTGCCGGTGACGTGCCAGGCGCTTCAGGCGCTCCCCGACCGCCTGGGCGACCGCGCCGCCGATCCCGGAGTCAACCTCGTCGAATAGCAGAACATCAACGGGGTCTTGGGCTTCCAGCGCCACCTTCAGAGCCAACATCACCCTGGAAAGCTCCCCGCCCGAGACGACTGTCTTCAGCGGTCGCGCAGGTTCGCCGTGGTTGGCGCTGAACATTATCTCGACCCGGTCGAGTCCGTTCGCACTTAGGGCGGGCGTCGGGCCTTCGTCCGACTCGACCAGAAAGCCGAGGCTCGCGTGCTGCAGCCCGAGCGGCTTCATCTCTTTCGAGAGCCTCATCCCCCACTCCTGCGCGGACGCCTGACGCCGGCACGAGAGGGCGCGCGCCGCGGCGACGCAGGTTGCATGCGTCTCCTGCGCAGCGGCGCGCGCGTGCGACAGCGCGGTCGCGGCGTCCTCCCCCGTGGCGAGCTCACGGCCGAGGTCCTCCCGCCAGGCGATCAGCGCGGAGACGTCGCGGCGGTGCTTGCGCTCGAGCCGGGCGATCGTCTCGCGCCGGGACTCGACCTGCTCCAGCGCGGCCGGGTCGGCCTCGAGCCGCGAGGCATATTCACCGAGAGAGCGTGCGACCTCCGCCGTGGCGATGCGCGCCTCGTCGAGCGTGGGCAGCGACTCCGTTAGGCTCGGGTCGAGCGCGGCCGCCTGCCCGAGCGCGCGTGCGGCCTGGGTGATGGCGTCCACCGCCGGCGCTTCGCCATCCGAAAGACGCTCGAGCGCCTGCTCCACCAGCTCGCGCAAGCGGTCGGCATGAGCCAGACGCGCGGCCTCGAACCGCAGTTCGTCCTCCTCGCCCTCGCGCAGGCGCGCCTGGTCCAGCTCGACCATCGTCTGCTCTATCCACTCCCGGCGTTCGGCATAGGTCGCCACGGCACGTTCGAGCGCCCCGAGTTGAGAGGCGGCAGCGTGCCAGGCGGCGAGCGCCTGCGCGTAGCGGGCGCTCTCTCCCTCGATCGCCGCGAGCCGATCGAGGGTTTCGAGGCCCGCGCCAGGGCGCAACAGACTCTGGTGCTCGTGCTGGCCATGGAGGTCCGCGATCGCCTCGCACAGCTCCCGCAGCGCGGCGCGGGTCACCGCCGACTGGTTCACCAGGGCACGGCTCTTGCCGCCGGCCTGAACCTCGCGCCGCAGAATGACGCACTCGCCGTCGAACTCGATGCCCCACGCTGCGAGGAGCGGCCAGACCCGCAGGCCGGCGCGCGCGGAAGGGCGGAACTCGCCCTCGACCACCGCCGCCTTCGCGCCCTCGCGCACGACGCCCGGATCCGCGCGGCCGCCGGTGAGCAGGTCCACGGCCTGCACCAGCAGCGACTTGCCCGCTCCGGTCTCCCCGGTCACCACGTTGAGGCCGGGGCCGAACTCCACTTCGGCCCGCTCCACGAGCACGAGGTCGCGGATGGCCAGGCGTTCGAGCACGATTACATGCTCCGCCGCGTACTCCCCTGCCAGCCGAGCTTGACCTGGAGTGAGTGCGCGAAAGGCCGGGCGGGGTTGCGCACGACCCGCACAACCGCGCGATCGAGCCGGATGCGGATCTCGTCGCCCGGCTCCAGCGGCACGTGGTCCCGCCCATCGAGCATCAGCACGGTCTCGTCGAGTGAGCCGATGAGCCGCAGCGTGATCTCGTCGTCCGGCGAAAGCACGAGCGAGCGGCTGCCCAGCGAGTGGGCGCAGACCGGCGTGACCACGAGGGCTTCGACCTCCGGGGCGAGCACGGGGCCGCCGGCCGAGAGCGAGTAGGCGGTCGATCCGGCCGCGGTCGCGGTGATGAGCCCGTCGGCCACCAGATGCCCCAGGTTCTGGCCCAGCGCGCGCATCTGCAGGTGGATCGCCGCGTAGCCGCCCGTTCCCTTCACCACCGCGTCGTTCATGGCGAACGAGCGCGCCACGACCCGCCCGCGGCGCAGCACGCGCGCGCGCAGCAGCCGCCGTCGGGAGACGGGCCAGGCGCCGGCGAGCGCCGCCTCCACCGCGGGCATGAGTTCACTCTGCTCGGCGGCGGCGAGAAAACCCAGGCCACCGAAGTTGATCCCGAGCAGCGCTCCCCGCCTCCCGGTGAGCGAACGCCCGCCAGTCAGCACGCTGCCGTCGCCGCCGAGCGAGATCAGCAACTGGCACCAAGCGGCGAGCGGCGCGAGCGGCTGCCCCTCGCGTCCCAGAGCGGCGGCCAGGGCCTGCTCGATCCGGACGTCGCAGCCGCGGCGCGCGAGCCGCGTGCTCAGGAGTTTGGTGGCGTGGCGCACCTCGGGCCGGCCGATGTGTCCGGAGATCGCGATGCGGCGGAGGCGGGCGCTCATGAGAAGTGCGGTTCCCGGGTGCGGACCCATTCGCGGGTCCGGCGGGCGATGCCAGGTCCGTCGAGCCCGACCTGCTGCAGGAGCGTGTCCCGCTTGCCGTGCGCCACGAACTCCTCGGGCAGCGCGATGCGCATCAGCGGCGTCGCAGAGAGGCCGTTGCGATCGAGGCATTCGCTCACCGCGCTGCCGAAGCCACCCATCGGGACGTTCTCCTCGACCGTGACGAGGCGGCCGACCGAGCGGGCCAGCCCGGTGATCACGCGCTCGTCGAGCGGGCAGACGAAGCGGGCGTTGACGACCGTGGCGGAGACGCCCTGGGCGGCAAGCAGCTCGGCAGCCGCCAGCGCGGGCAGCACCATGGTGCCGAGCGCGATCAGCGCGACGTCGCCACCGGCGCGCAGTTGCCGGGCCGTGCCGGGCGTGATCAGTTCGGGCGGACGCTGGGGCAGGGTCGCCTCGGGGATCGGGGCGCGCGGGAAGCGCACGGCGATCGGGCCCCTGGCGGTGGGTTGCAGCTTCACCGCCGTCCAGATCATGTCGCGCAACTCCTCGCCGTTCGCGGGTGCCATCAGCGTCATGCCGGGGACCATGCGCAGGTAGCTGACGTCGAAGGCGCCGTGCTGTGGAGCGCCATCCTCCCCCACCAGCCCCGCACGGTCCACCGCCAGGATGATGGAAAGGTCCTGCACCGCAACGTCGTGCAGAACCTGATCGAAGGCGCGCTGCAGGAACGTCGAGTAGATGGTGGTGAGGGGGATGAGGCCGTTCGCGGCGAGCGCGGCCGAGAAGGTTACCGCGTGTTCCTCGGCCATGCCGACGTCGAAGAAGCGCTCCGGGAACTCCTTCGAGAAGGACTTCAGGCCGGTGTTGTCGGTCATCGCCGCGGTCACCGCGACGACTTCCGGTATCTGCCTGCCGATCTCGGCCGCGGTCTCGCCGTAGACGCTGGTGTACGTCCGGCGCGCGCCCTTCGAGGCCTCCCCGGTCTCGGGGTCGAACACGCCCACGCCGTGGAAGGTGGTCTTGTCGAGCTCCGCCGGGCCGTAGCCCTTGCCCTTGGTCGTCACCACGTGCAGCAAAGTGGGACCCTCGAAGCGCTTGAGGTCGCCCAGGGTCTCCACCAGCGCATCGAGATCGTGGCCATCGATCGGCCCGAAGTACTTGAAGCCCAGCTCCTCGAAAAGCACCGTCGGCACGACCAGGTTCTGCAGCCCCTCCTTGATGCGCCGCGCGCCCTCGCGCGCGCGCCAGCCCGGCGGCAGCTTGCCCAGCAGCTCCCAGACGTCGTGCTCGAGGCGCCGGTAGATGCGGCTGGTCGTGAGCCTGGTCAGGTAGCGCGAGATCGCCCCGACGTTGGGGGCGATGCTCATGTCGTTGTCGTTGAGGACCACGATGAGCCGCTTCTGCAGCTCGCCTGCATTGTTGAGCCCCTCGTAGGCCAGGCCACCGGTGAGCGCTCCGTCTCCGATCACCGCCACGACGTGCTCGTCACCCCCACGCAGATCGCGCGCCACGGCGAAACCCAGCGCAGCCGAGATCGAGGTGCTCCCGTGCGAGGCGCCGAAGGGATCGTGCTCGCTCTCGGCGCGCCGGGGGTAGCCGGCGATGCCGCCCGCGGTGCGGAGCGTGTCGAACCGCTCGTAGCGGCCCGTGAGCAGCTTGTGCGCGTAGCACTGGTGCCCAACGTCCCAGAGGATCTTGTCCCGGGGCGAGTCGAATACGCGGTGGAGCGCGAGCGTCAGCTCGACGACGCCGAGATTAGGCGCCAGGTGCCCCGCGCGCCGCGCCACGGTCTGGATGATGACGTGGCGCAACTCCGCGGCAAGCGCGGTGAGCTCCAGGCGCGAGAGCGCCTTCAACTCGGCCGGTGAGTGGATGCCCTCGATCAGGCTCATCAGAAGAACCAGTTCCAGATCAGCGCGCTCGCCACGCCCAGGGTCGCGCCCACCGCGACCTCGAAGGGCGTGTGACCGAGGAGTTCCATGAGGCGTTGCGTGTCCGCCTCTGGATGCACGAAGTGCTCCTCGATCAGCCGGTTGAGGATGACCGCCTGTTTCCCCGCCGCGCGGCGCAGTCCGGCCGCGTCGTACATAATGACGAGGCTGAAGTAGAGCGTCACGCCGAACAGGACCGAGCCGAATCCCTGCGCGAGGCCCACCGCGGTCGTGAGCGCCGAGACCGCGGCCGCGTGCGACGAGGGCATCCCGCCGGTCTCGACGAAGCGCCGCAGGTTCCACCGGCGGTACGTGACGAACCAGGCCAGACCCTTGTAGCCCTGGACGAGTAACCCGATGATGAGGGCGAGCCAGAACGGTCCCGTGGCGTTGGCTCCGGTTCGAGGTCCTGTGCGTACGCCGGCCGCGTGGCGGCCAGCGGGTCCCAAGCGAAGCTTGAAGATAAGGGCCGGGGCGGGCGGCGGCAAGGGGGGGCACGCGCCCGGACAGGTTCTACTTCTCCCTCACCGCCAGGGTGTCGAGCAGAGAGAGCAGCCGCGCGGGCCGGGGACAATGGGTCTCGATGATGCCCCTTGCCGAGCGCAGAAGCGATTGCTCCTTCTTCAGGGCCGCTGCCTGCCCGACCGCGCGATGGTACGTGGCCTTGCCGCGGGCCGCGTCCGTACCCGCGCGTTTGCCCAGGTTGCGCAGCGAGGAGCTGGCGTTCAGCAGGTCGTCGTGGATCTGGAAGACGAAGCCCATCAGCCGGCCGGCGTCGTCGAGCACCGCGACCGTGCGCGGGTCCGCTCCGCCGGCGATGCCACCAAGCGCGAGGCACGCGCCCATAAGCGCGCCGGTCTTGCGCGTGTGGATGGCCTCGACGTCCACCGCCCTCACGCTGCGTCCCTCGGCCGCCATGTCGAGCGCCTGGCCGCCGACAAGATCGTCGGAGCCGCTGGCGTGCGCCAGCCACCGCACGGCCTCCACCACCCGTGGCGCGGGGATCCCGGCGCCCTCGAGCATCGTCAACTCCTCGAAGGCGAAGGCGAGCAGTGCGTCACCGGCGAGCAGGCCCAGGGCCTCGCCGTACTTGCGGTGGGTCGTGAGCCGGCCGCGGCGGTAGTCGTCATCGTCCATCGCCGGCAGGTCATCGTGCACCAGCGAGAAGGCGTGCACGCACTCCACGGCGACTGCTGCCGGCAGGGCATGGAACCAGTCGCCGCCGACAGCCTCGCAGGACAGCAGGACGAGCAGCGGCCGCACGCGTTTGCCGTGGCCTAGTGCCGCGTAGCGTATCGCCTGGCGCAGCTTCGGCGGACCGGCGCAGCGCTGGGAGAGCGCGTCCTTGAAATAGATCTCGAAGGCGTCGGCCAGGCGCAGCTGAGGGAACACTGGCCGGGCCGGACTACGGCGGCGGCGTTCGAGGGCAGGCCCGGTCATCAGAAGGGCAACTCGCCGACCGAGCCATCAGGCTCCCGCGGCCCGGGCTTGGCGGGCTCACGGACCGGCTTCGCCGCGGTCTTCGGCTCGTCCACAAGCTCGTCCTCGGACTCCATCGGCTCGGTCACGGGCTCGCCATCCGCGCCCGCGCTCAAACGCTCGATGCTCCTCTCCGCCTGGTCGAGGGTCTGTGTCAGCCGTCGCGAGAGCTTCACGCCCTCCTCGTAACGGGCAAGTGATTCCTCGAGTGACAGACTGCCTCTCTCGAGTTCCTCGACGATGGTCTGCAGCCGCTCGATGGCCGCCTCGAAACTCAGAGAGGCGGCGTCCAAAGTGTCGCTCGCGGCCGGCTTCCTGTCACGCGCCATCCTTCCCTCCCGGGCGGGTCTGCTCCACGCGCACGTCGGCTTTCCCGCGCGCGAATTCGATCGTGAGACTCTCCCCCATCGCCAGCGCCGCAGCGGCACGCACGAAGGTACCGTCCGGACGGTACACGAGGCAATAGCCTCGCTCGAGCACAAGCCGCGGCGAGAGCGCCCGGAGGCGGTCCGCAAGCGCCAGGGCGCGCGCGCGGTGCGCCAGCACCGACTGGACGGCCGCCGTGACCAGCTGCTCGCGCAGGTCGTCCAGTTCCCCGCGGCGGGTTCCGAGCAGGCGCGGCCACTCGCGCAGTCCGTAGCGCGAAGCGATGTGCTCCAGGCGCTGGCGGGCGCGTTCGATCATGGACCTGACTGCGTCATGCAGCCGCTCCAGCAGCTCGTCCACGCGCTGCTGGAGGTGCCCGAGGACCTCCTCCTGTCGGCGGAACCCGTAACGCGCGGTGAGAGCCTCGATCTGGCGCCGGCGGCCGGTAGCGGCCAGCCGTGCCGCGCGCTCCAGCCGGCTGTGCCACTGCGCGATCCGCTGCGCGACTTCCGCCCGGCTCGGCACGGCGAGCTCGGCTGCATTCGAGGGAGTGGCCGCGCGCAGGTCGGCGGCGAAATCGGCGAGTGTGACGTCCACCTCATGCCCGACCCCGGAAATGATGGGCAGGCGGCAGGCCGCGATGGCACGGACCACCGGCTCCTCGTTGAATGCCCAGAGGTCCTCGAGCGATCCGCCGCCGCGGCCGACGATCAGCAGATCCACCCCGCCGTAACGGTCGAAGCGCTCGATCGCACCGGCGATCTCCCGAGCCGCGCCCTCGCCCTGGACGCGCACCGGCGCCAGCACGATGCCGATCGATGGCCAGCGCGCGCGCAGCACCTTCACCAGGTCACGGATGGCCCCACCCGAGGGCGAGGTGACCAGTCCGATCCGCGCGGGATAGCGCGGCAGCGGCTGCTTGCGCGACGCATCGAACAACCCTTCGGCAGCGAGCCGCTTCTTCAACTCCTCGAGGGCGAGCAACAACGCGCCCACCCCGGCGGGACGCAGTTCGTCAACGACGAGCTGGTAGCGGCCCTGAGGTTCGTAGACCGAGATGGCGCCGAAGGCCTCGACCTCGAGGCCGTCCTGAGGTTCGAAGGCCAGACGTCCGGCGCGGCCCTTCCACATCACGCAACCGAGCACCGCGTTCTCGTCCTTCAGGGAGAAGTAGAGGTGCCCGCTCCCGTGACGCTTGAAGCCGGTGAGTTCGCCCTTGACCCAGAGAGCCGGGAAGGCCTCGGCCAGCGTGCCCTTGATCAGGCCCGTGAGGGCCGAGACGGAGAGGATGCCCTCGGGCGCCGGAGCGGTGACCATGGATCTAGCGCGTGAGCGTCCCCGAGGCGGCGAGCACGGTGTTCGAGAGCACCATCGCCACGGTCATGGGACCAACGCCGCCGGGCACCGGGGTGAGGGCGCCCGCCACCTTCGAGACCGAGCCGGCCTCCACGTCGCCCACCAGCCGGTTCCCCGCGCGACGGGTCGGATCGGGGATGCGGTTCACGCCCACGTCCACCACGGTGGCTCCGGGCCGGACCCACTCGGCAGTGATGGTTTCCGGGTGGCCGATCGCGCACACCAGCACGTCCGCCTGCCGGGCCAGGTCCTGCAGCCCGGGCCCGCTCACGCTGTGCCCGAGCGTGACGGTGGCGTCCACGCCCTTGCGCGAGAGCAGGGTGGCGAGCGGGCGCCCGACGATGTTGCTGCGTCCCAGCACCACAACGTGCCGCCCGGCCACTGGGATCTCATAGTGGCGCAGCAGCTCCTGGATGCCGAGCGGAGTGCAGGGCACGAATCCGGGGATCCCGTTGGCGAGCCGGCCCGCGTTGACCGGGTGGATGCCGTCCACGTCCTTCGCGGGCGGGATCGCCTCGATGATGGCCTGCGGCGTAGCCGGTGGCGCGAGCGGAAGCTGGACCAGGATGCCGTGCACGGCCGGGTCATCACCCAGCCGGCGCACGCGCTCCACCACCGCGGCAGTGGCGGTACCGGCGGGGAGCTCAACGTCCAGCGTCTCGATACCGATCGCCGCGCAGGCCTCGCTCTTGCGCCTGAGGTAGATCCGCGAGGACGGGGCATCGCCCACCGAGACCAGCGCGAGCGCCGGGATGACGCCGGTCGCGCGCAGGCGCTGGACCTCGGCGTGCATGGCCATGTGCACGGTCGAGGCTGGCTCCACGCCGCTCAGGAGGCGAAGTCCCGTGGGCGACTTGGCGCCAGGCATCGGGACCGCAAGGCGGCGGATCGAGCGCGCGCGGCCCGTGGCCGGGTCCACGGTGACGAGCGCCCCGTTCAGGCGCGGGTCGCCCGTGGCGGGTGTGAGGCGCTGCGGCAGCAGCGTGAGGAAGCGCGCGAGCGCCGCATGGCGGTCCATGCCAATCACCGACTCGAACCCGCCTGTCATCCCCACATCGCACAGGAAGGCAGTGCCGCCCGGCAGCACCCGTTCGTCGGCGGTCTGCACGTGTGTGTGCGTACCCACCAGCACGGTGGCGCGGCCGTCGAGGTGCCAGCCCATGGCGACCTTCTCGGCGGTGGTCTCGGCGTGGAAGTCCACCAATACTGCCTGGCAGCGGTCCTTCAGCTCGGCGAGCACGCGGTCCGCGGTGCGAAATGGGCAGTCGGCCTCCTTCATGAAGACGCGCCCCAGCAGGCTCACCACGCCCACCATCGTGCCATCGGTGGCGCGAAAGACCCGCCAGCCCTCACCCGGGGTGCCGGGCGGCAGGTTCGCCGGACGCACGAGTCGCGGCTCTTCGGCCACGTATGCGGCGCTCTCCTTGCGGTCCCAGAGGTGATTGCCGCCGGTGAAAACGTCCACGCCCGCCGCGGCGAGGCTCTCGCCCGATTCCCGGTTAAGACCGAAGCCGCCTGCGCAGTTCTCGACATTGCAGATGACCAGGTGCGCGTCGTGCCGCTGCCTGAGCAGCGGCAGCAGGGCCTTCACCACCTCCCGGCCTGGCGCTCCGATCACGTCGGCAATGAAGAGGATGTTCAGGAGGCCCTCCCCTACTTGGCGTAATCCACGGCGCGGGTCTCGCGGATCACGGTCACGCGGATCTGGCCCGGGTACTGCAGCTCCTTCTCGATGCGGCGCGCGATCTCGGTCGCCAGGACCTGGGCGCGTTCATCATCAACCTTGTTGTGCTCGACCATGATGCGCACCTCGCGCCCGGCCTGGATCGCGTACGACTTCTCCACGCCCGGGAAACCGCAGGCAATCTTCTCGAGCGCCTCGAGCCGCTTGATGTAGACCTCGAGACTCTCGCGGCGCGCCCCCGGTCGCGCGCCCGAGATGGCGTCAGCGGACGCGACCAGCACCGGCCACAGACTCCCGCCGGCATAGTCATCGTGGTGATAGCCGATGGCCTCGATCACTGGCTGCGGCTCGCCGTAGCGCTGCGCCACCTCCATCCCGAGTTGCGGATGCGTGCCCTCGTGATCGTAGTCGAGCGCCTTGCCGATGTCATGGAGCAGGCCGCAGCGCTTGGCCGTCTTCTGGTCGAACCCCAGCTCCACGGCGATCATGCCGGTCAGGTGCGCGACCTCGATCGAGTGGTTCAGGATGTTCTGGCCGTAGGACGTGCGATAGTGCAGCCGGCCGAGCAGGTCCTGCAGATCGGCGTGGATGCCGGCGATGCCGACCTCGAGGCAGGCCATCTCGCCCAGCTCGTGGATGTGGTTCTCGACCTCGGTCTTCACCTTGGCCACCACCTCCTCGATGCGGGCGGGGTGGATACGGCCGTCGGCGACCAGCCGCTCCAGGGCGAGCCGGGCGATCTCGCGGCGCACCGGGTCGAAGCCCGAGAGGATCACGGCCTCCGGCGTGTCGTCGATGATGACGTCCACGCCGGTGATGACCTCGAAGGAGCGGATGTTGCGACCCTCGCGTCCGATGATTCGGCCCTTCATGTCGTCGCTGGGCAGGTGTACAACCGAGACCGAGACCTCCGAAACGTGGTCAGCGGAGTAGCGCTGGATGGCGAGTCCGATGACCTTGCGTGCCTCGCGTTCGGCATTGCGCTGCGCGGTCTCGCGGATCTCGGTCACGTGCCGTGCGGCTTCGGCCTTGGCCTCGTTCTCGACCTCGGCCATGAGGCGGGCGCGCGCCTCCTCGGCAGTCATCCTGGCGATGCGCTCGAGCGTCCCGGTCTGCTCGGCGATGAGCCTGCCGAGTTGGCCGTCCCGCGCCTGCACGGCGGTCTCGCGATCCCGGAGCTCGGTCTCCGAGCGCTTCAGGTCGCGCTCCTTCTTGTCGATGAGCTCGACCCGTCGGCTGAACGCAGCCTCCTTCTCGTGGAAGGCGCGCTCGGCGGCGAGCTGGGTGGTACGCGCCTCCTGCGTCTCACGCTCGACCTGCTGCATGAGGCGCAGTGCCTCCTCGCGGCCTTCGAGCAAGGCGTTGCGGCGGCTGGCCTCGGCTTCGGCCTGGGCATGCTCGAGCAGAGTCTGGGCCCGGCGTTCCGCGCTCTGCAGATTGCTTCGCCCCGCCCAGGCGCGGACGAGGTAGCCGACGAAGAACATCACGACGGCACCGACTGCGATGCCACCGATCCAGATCATCTGATCCATGGTCTCTCCCGGCAGGCGTCGATGGAACCCGATCGGCCGCGCGGTCCCGCTCCTGGCGGCCTGCGCGGCGGCAGGTCCTTTCGACCCGCCCTCGCTCAGGTCCGGTCCGGGTGCGTCCGGCTCACCGGTGGTCCTGCAGCGCCTGCTCTGGCCGTCGCGCGCAACGGGCGCCGGGGCCTTATGAATCCCCGCCGAAATGCCGTGTGCAGTGGAGTTCTTGAGACCTGGCGAGCCAGGTGGGTCCCCTTCGACCGGGTCTGCCTGCCGCGGTCCCCGGCCGTCCCGCGTCGCCGCGGGGCGGGGGTCCGGGAGGCGGTGGCCTGGCATTACCGGCCACCAGGGCTCCCTTTGAGATCAGAGTTGGTTCAAGAACTGTTCGGCATCACGAGCACAGCAGGGAATGGGATGGCTCTCGGGGACTCCCCCTCATCACTTCGTGGTGTCCTGGAGCATCTCGTCCAGGACGGCATTCAGCCGAGCCGCGCGGGCGCTCAACTGCCGCTCGAGCCGCTCGCGCTGCGCGCGCTCCTTTATCAACTCGTCGGCGATGTTCAGCCCGGCGAGCACGGCGATCTTCGACAACGAGCTTGACACCGAGGTCGCGGGGAGCTTCTCCGTGATCTCGTGCATCTTGCGGTCCACGTACGCCGCGACCCCCAGGATGTAGTCCTGGTCGGCCTCGCCGCGGATGGCGTAGTTCTGGCCGAAGATCTGCACCTGAACCAGGTTCTTGGTATCCATGGCGTCCTCGGGAATCGGGCTCAGCCCTCGATCCGCTCCAGCTTCGTCACCAGCGTCTCGATCCGCAGCGCCACATCTCGGCGCTCCGCCTGCCAGCCACGCCGTTCTCGCCGCAACCCCTGCAGCTCACCGAGGAGCCCGGCCGGGTCCTGCCCCTGCAGTTTCTGCTCGAGTTCCTGGTTCCGCGCGGCAAGTTGATCGTACTCGTTCTGCAGGCGCACGTGCTCGGTACGCTGGGCCTGCAGCAGGGTGGCGGCCTTCTCGACGCGCTCGGCCAGACGATCCAGGTCGTTCGTCATCGTGTCGGTGTCTCTCATCGCTCTCTCAGTCGGCCGCCGCATTCGCGAGAAACGGCTTCGACCATGCGGTCCTGGATGGCCTGGACCTCGGCCTCGTTGAGCGTACGCTCCGCGTGTTCAAAGCGAAGCGCGTACGCCAGACTCTTCATGCCCTCGGGAGTGCCAGGGCCGGTGTAGACGTCGAACAATTCGATCGAAGCGAGCCACGACCCTTCCCCGCCGGGTGCCTGTGCCGCGCGGGTCAGGACCTGCTCGACCTCGCGGTGTGGGCGTGACGCGGGTATGAAGAAAGCCACATCGCGCCTCACCGGCGGGAACCGGCCCGGCAGCGTCACCTTGTGCGCCGCCGGAGCGCTCAAGAAGACCTCGTCCAGGCGCACCACGAAAAGGTGCACAGGGATCTCGATGTCCCATGCGCGCAGCAGCGGCTGGCCCAGGCATCCGCCCCATCCAATGCGCGAAGTCCCGGCCGCAATCTCCACACTCGCACCGACTTTCCAGCCGGGCGCAGCATAGGCCCGCCATTCCGGAGTGTCAATGCTCATCTCCTCGATCCAAGCCTCCCAGAGGCCCTTCGCCTCCCCGAAGTCCACGGCCTGCTGTTCGGCGTCGTGCGCGTGCGCGTAGCGCGGGCCGGCGACGATCGCGGCGAGCATCAGCGTCTCCTCGGGGAGAGTTCCCCGGTCTGCTCCGGGCGCCGTCACGGTGGCAGAGAACCCCATGCCGACTTCAAAAAGGCGCACTGCCGGCACGCCCTGGCTCAAGTTGTGCGCGCAGGCGCGCAGCAGCCCCGCGACCGGGCTGGGCCGCAGCACCTCCCCCTCCCGGCTCATCGGGTTCGCCAGGCGCACGAGCGAGCCGGGCGCGGCACCCAGCAGGGCCGCGGTCTCGAGGGCCTCGCGCTCTGAGATCAGCGTGCCCGTCCAGGCCTCCGTGAAGCCGCGGGCCAGCATGGCGCGCCGCGCGCGCTCGAGGCCACGTTCGCGCGTGCTGCGCGTGGCATGGGCGCCGTGGGTCTCGAGCGGCACCTCGGGGATGAGGTCGTACCCGTGCGAGCGGGCCACCTCCTCGATCAAGTCGTCCTCGATCGCGATGTCCGTGCGCCAGCTTGGCACCTCGACGACGAGCTCCCAGGTCGACGGCGTCTGCGCGCGGTGCGGAGTGCGGGGCTCGACCTCGAATTCCAGGCTCTCGAGGTGTCGCGTTGCCTGGTCGACGGGGACTTCGAAGCCGAGGATGCGCCGGCAGCGCGAGCCGCGCAACGCGAGCGGAGCGGGCGCGACCGGCCCGTGAGCGCGCTCGCCCGCCGGCCCCAGCGTCATCCCCGGCGAGACCTCGGCCAGGAGTGCCAGGAAGCGCGCGGTCGCGGCGGCGGCGGCGCGCGGGTCCACCCCGCGCTCGAAGCGTTTCGAGGCCTCGGTCGAGAGCCCAAGCACGCGCGAGCCGCGGCAGATGCGACGCGGCTGGAACCACGCACACTCCAATAGCAGCCGCGTGGTCGCACCGAGAACCATGACGTTCCTGGAGCCCCCCTCCGCGAGTCCGTCGCGCACTTCGCTCTCCGCCCCGCCCATCACACCGGCGATCGCCACGGGCTTCTCGCGGTCGCAGATCAGCAGCACCTCTGGATCGAGCATGCGCTCCTTGCCGTCAAGCGTGGTGAGGCGTTCTCCCACCCGGGCGCGGCGCACACGGACGGCCGGGCCCGCGAGTCGGTCCAGGTCAAAAGCGTGCAGCGGCTGGCCGAACTCGAAGAGCACCAGGTTGGTGATGTCCACGACGTTGTTGATCGGCCGCTGGCCCATGGCCTCGATCCGGCGCTGCAGCCAGCCGGGCGACGGTGCGATCAGCACGCCCTCGACCACCTGCGCGATGTACCGCTGGCAGCCTTCACGATCCTCGATCTCCAGATCGAACTGGCCGTCGCCGCGCCACAGGGCCCTGATGCGCTCCTCGGCGGCCGGCGTCCAGGCCACCCCGAAGGCGGCCTTCACCTCGCGCGCCAGGCCCACCACGCCGAGCCCATCGGGCCGATTAAACGGCACCTCCACTTCGAGCACCGCATCGGGCGGGGGCAGCAACTCGTCGAGCGGCCGGCCCGTCACGAGCCCGGCGCTGGTGCCGAGGTACGCCGGCAGATCCACGATGCCCGAACGGTCGTCAGAGAAACCGAGCTCGTCCGCCGAGCAGAGCATGCCCTGGCTCTCGACACCGCGGATCCTGCTCTTCTTGATCACGAACCCCCCGGGGAGCTTCGCCCCGATCGTGGCGAGCGGCGCGATCATGCCAACATGGACGTTCCGTGCACCACAGACGATGGAAAGCTCCCCAGCGCCCGCATCCACGCGGCACAGCGAGAGCTTGTCGGCGTTGGGGTGCTCCGCCACCTCGATCACCCTCGCCACCACGACGCCCGGGTGTGAGTGTCCGCGGGCCTCGACGCCCTCGACGTAGAACCCGCGCCGGGTGAGCGCGTCGGCCAGCGCCGCGGGGGCCACGTCCACCTCGATCCAGTCGCGCAGCCAGGACAGCGGAAGTTTCATCGGATCCTTCTCAAGACCCGTCTGCGACGGTCCGGGTCCGCCGGCGGCGGAACCCAGGCACCGTGCCCGCGGGTCAGAACTGGTTCAGGAAACGCAGGTCGTTCTCCAGGAACAGCCGGATCTCGGGGATGCCGTAACGCGCCATCGCGATGCGCTCGAGGCCCATGCCGAAGGCGAAGCCGGTCACTTCCTCGGGGTCGTAGCCGACCGCGCGGAAGACGTTCGGGTGCACCATGCCGGCGCCTAGCAGTTCGCTCCAGCCCGAGCCCTTGCACACCGGACAGCGCTGCTCGCCAACGCCGAGGCTCGTTCGTCCGCTGCCGTCGCAGATTGCACAGGCCACGTCGAGCTGGGCGCCGGGCTCGACGAAGGGGAAATAGATCGGGATGATGCGCGTGCGCACGCGCGGCCCGTAGATCGAGCGCGCGAAGGTGTTCAGCGTGCTCTTCAGGTCCGCCATGCTCACGTCGCGGGCCACGAACAGGCCGTCCATCTGGTGGAACTGGTCCATGTGGCTGGCATCCACCTGCTCGGCGCGATAGACGCGCCCCGGGAAGACCAGCCGCAGCGGCGGCTTGAACTCCTCCATCGCGCGCACCCAGCCCGGCGAGGTGTGCGTGCGCAGCACGACCCCTGGGCTGACGATATACGTGTCGTGCGCGTCGCGCGCCGGATGGTCTGGGGCGAAATTGAGCTTACCGAAGTTGTACTCGTCGCGTTCGACCTCGGGGCTGGTGTAGACCGAGTAGCCGAGCCCGTGGAACAGGTCGAGCAGCTCGTCGCGGATCTGCGCCAGCACGTGCGCGTGTCCGACCCAGGGTCGTCGCCCGGGCAGCGTTACGTCGAGCGCCTCGCGGGACTCCGCGGCGCGCTCGAGCGCGCTGCGCCGCGCCTTCTCGATCTCCTCGAGCCAGCGCTTCGCCAGGTTGAGCCCCCGGCCCCGGACCTTCTTCTGCTCGGCGGCAAGCGCTGGGATCCCGGCCAGCGCGAGCGTGATGACGCCCCGCTCCCGGCCGATCAGGGCCACGACGCGCTCCTTCAGGGTAGCCGCGTCGGCTGCTCCGGCGAGCACCTCGGCGCCGCGCACGTACAACTCGGCCAGCGCGGGGTCGAGCGCTTCGAGCTCGGCCCGCCGCGCGGCATGCTCCGGAACGAGGGCGGACGGATCCCCCACTCCCCATCCCGGGTCGAGTGCCCTCAGCAGTCGCTCTTTCACGTGGTCAGGCCGCCACCGACTTCGCGACCTCCGCGAGCTTGGCGAACGCCGCCACGTCACGGACCGCGAGGTCGGCGAGGAGCTTGCGGTTCACGTCGATGTGCGCGCGCTTGAGACCCGCGATGAGGGTGCTGTACGAGAGCCCGTTGACGCGAGCCGCGGCGTTGATGCGCGTGATCCAGAGCCGCCGGAAATCGCGCTTGCGGGTGCGCCGGTGCTCGTAGGCGAACTGACCCGCGCGCTGCAATGTCTGGATCGCGCTCTTGATTAGCTTGCGCCGTCCGCCGATATTGCCCTTGGCCGCCTTCAGGGTCTTGCGGCGGCGGGCGCGTCCGGGGACGACGGTCTTTGCGCGTGGCATGGCCTTCTATCTCCTCTTCCGCTGCGTGATCCGAGACCTCCGCAGGCGGGACTGATGGATCCGGGGGGGTACCGCGACGATCAGCGCTTCCCGAGCATGCGCAGCACACGGGGCTGGTCAACGCTCGCGACGACTACGACGCCCACCAGGCGCCGCTTGGCAGTGCGGTTCTTCGCGATCATGCCGTGCCGGAGATTGGCGTGGCCGCGTTTGGCCTTGCCGGTGCCGGTCAGGCTGAAACGCTTGGCCGCCGCACGGTTGCTCTTCTGCTTGGGCATCCAAGACTCCTACGAGGTGCGGGTGATGGTGTCCGCCAGGACTGCGGGCTTGAGGTTCTCAGCCTTCGGGGTGCTGGTTCTGGCCGGCGGGGCCGCGGCTTGCGCGTCCTCGGTCTTGCCGACGGTCTTCGAAGGTCTGGGCATCAGGACCGCCGTCAGCGTACGGCCCTCGGAGCGGGGCGCCGATTCCACGGTCGCGTACCCGGCGAGGTCCGCGATGGCGCGCTGGATGAGCTTGTAGCCCAGGTCCTGGTGCGCGATTTCTCGTCCGCGGAAGGTGATCGTGAGCTTCACCTTGTCGCGATCCGAGAGGAACTCGCGGGCATGCACGATCTTGAAGTCGTAGTCGTGCCCCTCGATCTTCGGACGCATCTTCACTTCCTTCAACTGCATCTGGTGCTGCTTCTTCTTGGCCTTCCGTGCCCGCCGGTTCTGCTCGTACTTGAACTTCCCGTAATCCATGATGCGGCAGACGGGCGGCCGCGACGTGGCGGCGACTTCAACCAGGTCGAGGGCCTTCGACTGCGCGAGCGCCAGCGCTTCGCGGGTGGCAAGCACGCCGATCTGGGAACCGTCCTCGCCGATCACGCGGACCTGCGGGACCCGGATCCGCTCGTTGACCCGGACTTCAGGTTGCTTCACAGCAGAAATGGCGGTCACCTCCGTTCCTGATGGGCAGTGGTCCACATCCCGTCGGCGCTGCCCCGGAACGAAGACGCCGGGCGGGTCCTCCGTGCAGGAAGACCCGCCCGGCGTCGATTTGCATGTCCCCTGCCGGACCTGCGCGTTGCGCGGGCGCCCCGGCCGGGGCGACGCCATGGACCCTTGAGCGAGGCCACCTGGGCCTGCGGGGGTGAGAAGCGCGGGGCTTCTGCTTGGAGGCTATGTAGCGGCGCAGTCTACAGGGGGCCCGGGTGGGATGCAAGCCGCGGCGGTCACCCCGATCCGAGGGCCCCGTCGATGCGACTTTGACTGGACCGTGCCGCTGGCGCCGACCTTCCGCACCAACACGCCGGTGATTCCGGCGAGTCGGACGAGCCTGGAGCATCTGAAGTCCGCGTGCAGCTACGCTTCAGAGCCTGGCGGCGTTCTCCGCCAGGTACTCGGCCACGCCGCTGGCGGTGGCCTTCATGCCCTTCGCGCCCTTCTGCCAGCCGGCCGGGCATACCTCGCCGTGCTCCTCGCAGAACTGCAGCGCGTCCACCATTCGCAGCATCTCGTCCACGTTGCGGCCCAGGGGCAGGTTGTTGACTACCTGGTGCTGCACCATGCCGTCGCGATCGATGAGGAAGGAGCCGCGGAGAGCCACCGTGCCGTCCGGGGTCTCGACGTCGAAGGCCTTGCTGATGGCATGGGACAGGTCCGCGACCATCGTGTATCCCACCGGGCCGACGCCCCCCTGTTTCACGGGCGTGTTGCGCCAGGCGCTGTGCGTGAATTGCGAGTCCACCGACACGCCGACCACCTCGACCTTGCGCGACTGGAACTCCTGGAGACGGTGGTCGAAAGCGATGAGCTCGGACGGGCAGACGAACGTGAAGTCGAGGGGCCAGAAGAAAACCACGGCGTACTTGCCTCGAGTGGCCTCGGAAAAGCGGTAGCCGTCCACGATGCTGCCATCGCCGAGGACGGCAGCCGCGGTGAAGTCGGGGGCCTTGCGGCCGACCAGAACGCTCATTTCGAATCCTCCTGCATGTTCCTCGTCGAACGGAAGTGAGCACCAAGCGACCGGCCAGATGAGACCGCATCCTGGCGAAGATCCTCCAGTTGGAGTAGATGCGCGAAGACCGCCGGAGACTCAGCGAAACAGCCCGTGATCGCGGCAGCCTGTCGATCGCCGGGACGAATCGCCGCACGCTGTGGGCCCCTACTCGCTCACCTCGTACTGGAGCAGCGATTCCACCGGGTAGCCCTTGAGGCGCTCGCGGCCACCCCGGCCGGTCAACTCGATGACGAAGACCATTGCCAGGACCGTGGCCTTGAGTTCCTCGACGAGCCGCACGGTCGCGAGGGCGGTGCCGCCCGTCGCCAGCAGGTCGTCCACGATCACGACCTGCTGACCCATCTCAAGCGCGTCGACGTGGAGTTCGAGCGAGTCCTCGCCATACTCGAGTGAGTAGACCTGCCGCACGGTCCTGCCGGGGAGCTTGCCGGGCTTGCGCGCCAGCACCAGCGGTACCCGCCAGTGCAGCGCGAGCGCCGTGCCAAAGACGAAGCCGCGCGATTCGATGGCCACGATGCCCTCCGGGCGCGGAGCACGCTGGCTCATCAACTCAACGGCGCGGGCGAAGGCCTGATGGTCGTTCAGCAGCGGCATGATGTCCTTGAAGACGATTCCCTTGCGGGGGAAGTCGGGGACATCGCGGATGCAGCGTCTCAAGTCGTCCATTCGCGGTTCTCCATGGTTGCGTGCGGTGGGCGGCGCCGAACAACACGCGGGTCTCACGTGAGACTGCTCCCGTCAATGCGGGCCGTCTCCTGTGACTCGATCGCGCGGCGCAGCTTCTGCAGAGCGCGGGCTTCGATCTGCCGCACTCGCTCGCGCGAGATCCCGAACAGGCCTCCCGTCTGCGCCAGCGTGCGCGCGACGCCGTCGTAGAACCCGTAGCGGATGCGCACGATCTGCTCCTCGCGCTGGCTCAGCGCGCGCAGCAGGCGGCCCATCTGCTCGTGCTCGAGCTGCAGCTCTATAAGGCGTTCGACCGAGGGCGGCGACTCGGCCAGGGCCTCGGTCGACAGCTGCTCGTAGGCCTGCACGCTGGTGCCTTCGTCGAGCGATCGCAGGCTCGCGAGCAGGCTCCCGAGCCGCGCGGCACGCGGCGCCGAGATCTCCATCGCGTGCGCGATCTCCTCGGCATGCGGCTCGCGCCCAAGACCTGCCCGCAGCACGCGCTCCGTCCGGACAAAGCGTTTGACCTGCTGGAACATCTGCACCGGGATGCGGACCGTGCGCGACTGCTCGGCAATGCCCCGCAGGATGGCCTGACGGATCCAGATGGCAGCGTAGGTCGAGAAGCGCATGCCCCGTCCTGGATCGAAATGGTCCGCGGCCTGGATGAGACCGAGATTGCCTTCCTCGATGAGGTCGAGCACCGGCAGGCCGCGGTTGCGGTAGCCGCGTGCCAGATACACCACCAGCCGGAGATTGGCGGTGATGATACGTCTGCGGGAGTCCGCGTCGCCGGCGCGGGCACGGCCTGCCAGTTCCAGCAATTCGGGATGCGTGACCAGTGGCACGCGCCCGATCTCCGCCAGGTAGATGTCGAGGAGATCGCGCTCGGCTCCGTCCGGTAAAGGGTGGGGCTCGCGCACGCCGCCGCCATGCTGCGCCGCCTCGAGGGCGGCGGGCAGCCGATCCCGGAATCTAACCAGCCCGAGGACCATGGACCCCTCAGCCCGTGTGGCCGATGCGGAAATCGCGGAACTGCGCGGCGCCTTCGCTCCAGCTCACATCCACCTGCCTGACAATCGCCATCGCAGGTCCCTCTCGTGCGTTCTCCAGGAGCCGCTCGAGCGCCTCGCGCGCGCCCTCCGCCTCGACCACCACCGCGCCGTCGGTACGATTGCGGACCTCACCGGTGAGTCCAAGGGCGCTCGCCGCCTGCAGAACGTACCAGCGGAAGCCCACTCCCTGAACGCATCCTGTGATCACGAAGACAGCGCGGTCCATGATTCAGCTCAGATGCTTGTTCGGGAGTGCGCGCAGGCCAGGCAGAACACCGGCGACCCTGCGGAGATCCGGAGATCGGGGGGGGAAGAGTGGTCGGGGCGAGAGGATTTGAACCTCCGACCCCCTGGTCCCGAACCAGGTGCTCTACCGGGCTGAGCCACGCCCCGACCGATGTTCGATTCCGAGACGGCCGCCGTTCCTACCGCCAGGCATCGCGCCCCAGCAGCGGGACGAAACGGCACTCTCCGTGTCGGCTGCACTGCCACCCTCCGGCCGGCGTCCGGCGCCAGACCTCCAGGCGCTGGATCTCGGTCCCGCCCACGGGGATCAGCAGAACGCCCCGATCTCCGAGTTGTTCTTTGAGGGCCTCAGGGACCCGGGGAGCCGCAGCAGCGACCACGACCCTATCATAGGGTGCGAACTCCCGCCAACCGAGAGTGCCGTCCGCCTCCAGCAGGTGGACATCGGTGACGCCCTGAGCCGTCAGACGTTCTCGCGCCTCCTCCATCAATCCGTGGATCCGCTCGACGCTCCAGACCTCGCGGACCAGCCGGGCCAGCAGCGCTGTCTGGTAGCCGCTCCCGGTGCCGATCTCCAGCACGCGATGGCCGGGATCGAGCTCGGCCAGTTCAAGCATGCGCGCCACGATGTAGGGCTGCGAGATGGTCTGCCCGCAGGCGATCGGCAGCGGCCAGTCCCCGTAGGCCTCGTCCCACAGCGCCGGGGGCACGAACAGGTGCCGCGGCACTGCGCACATGGCGGCGAGCACTCGAGGGTCGCGCACCCCGCGCCCCTGGATCTGCTCCTCGACCATGCGGGCCCGCTCGATCGCGAAGGAGTCGGGCTCCGTCCGTCCCGCTGACGGCGTCACTTCTCCAGGCGCCATGCCTCCAACTCCGCGAGGGCCGTGTCGGCGGTGAAGTCGAGGCGCAGCGGTGTGACCGAGATCCAGTCCGCGTGAACGGCATGGAAGTCCGTGCCCTCGATGGACTCCCACTCGGGATCCTCCCCGCCGATCCAGTAGTAGTCGCGGCCGCGCGGATCCACCTTCTTCACCAGCGTGTCGTGGTAGATGCGGCTGCCGAGGCGGGTGACCTTCACCCCGCGGATCTCCGGCCACGGCCGACCAGGGAAGTTGACGTTCAGCAGGTGACGGCGCGGCAACCCTTCCGAGAGCAGTCGCCCGACGAGCCGGGCGATGAACCGCGCGGGTTCGGCGAAGTCCGGCACCGCTTTCGCAGCGAACGAGGCGGCGATCGCCGGGGCACCCTGCAGGGAACCCTCGATGGCTGCTGCCACCGTGCCCGAGTAGAACACGTCCTCGCCCATGTTGGGACCGAGGTTGATGCCGGAGACGACCAGGTCGGGACGCCGATCGAGCAAGCCTAAGGAGGCGATGACACAGTCGGTCGGCGTGCCGTCGACGCTGTAGATGTCGTGCTCGTGTTGCTGGATGCGAAATGGGCGATGGAGCGTGAGTGCGTGCGACGTGGCGCTCTGGTCCCGGTCCGGAGCAACGAT
>Ga0315273_10002367_pt1 | contig 22240 bp, 11 predicted proteins | sample YL17G02_0_MG_FD_205753 | JGI IMG/M metagenome (GOLD analysis project Ga0315273, IMG submission 205753) | Sediment microbial communities from Yellowstone Lake, YNP, Wyoming, USA - YL17G02_0 | ecosystem: Environmental > Aquatic > Freshwater > Lake > Sediment | place: USA: Wyoming | collected...
GGGATTCCCGGTAAACAGGCGAGGGCGGAGGAGCTGTTTCGAGAGGCGGTGCAGATTGCGGAGGAGAAGCTCCGGGTCAATCCGCGGGACAGCGATGTCCTGTCGCAGCTCGCCGTCTATCACGCCGATCTCGGAAACCGGGCAGAGGCCCTCGCGCGGCTCAAAGCGGCGATTGCGGCCGCGTCGTCGCAATCTGACGTCTGCTTTCGAGCGGCGCAAGTTCACGAGAGGACAGATAATCGCAACGAAGCTCTCAAGTGGCTCGGCAAGGCGTTGGAGAGCGGATACCCATTGGAGAGCATCGAGCGCTCTCCGGATATGAAGGAACTACGTTCTGATCTGCGCTACGCCGAGCTCTTGCGAAGGTGGAGCAAGCGACAGTGAAGTGTGACCACCAGATACGCATCATCAAGGAGGTAACTGCAATAAGGAACGAACATAAGATCATTGTTTTGAAAGCAGTTGATTCGGAGGGGAGGGCAGAATATCGAGCCGTGCCCGGTCGGCTGGTCGCCAGTGCCGGACTTCGGCGACCCTTCGGCTTTTCAGCCGCGAATTCCGTAATTCTTCTTCAAGTCCTTCAGCCAGCATACGGCCTGAACGCAGGCACGCCCCAATCCCTCAACCGTCAAGCCCGGGCGATCCCGCGAACCTGCATATTCGATGCGCAGGTTCAATCCTTCCATGCCCAGTCCGAGGGATAGGCGACATAAACTGCCTGACCGCCGCCACCTTCCCCGGATCGGCGGACCATCCCTAGTTGTACGCCAGACCATGATTTGTGAGTTCTCGGGTGACTGGGGGCCATGTGTGCCGGAGTCTCCCGGACCCGCCACCCCGGGGCCGGCGAATCGATGGGGCTGCCTGACACGGAATATGACATTCAGTAACAAAAATCCCTTCCACGCCGACAAATAATGAAATAAATTAGCTATTAGTGATATTTTGATACGCAATTTCACTTCTAACATGCATCGGTTGGGCTCCGCCGTAGCCCAGCGAAGGGAGGAACCGTGACCAGAAGCAACAGGATAATTCTGGGAGTAGCCATGGCGCTGACCGCAGCGTTCCTGGCAATGCCACGCAGTTCAGCGGCCCAGACGCTGCCGGTTTCGTGGGAAGACGCAGACAAGTTTCAATTCAACATCGAGAGCATCTTGCTGAACAAGAGCAGCGTTCCGTGGCGGGTCCAAGTGATCTTCACAATCTCGAACCCCACCTATCCGAACGCTGCCGCCGACCCGTTGGGCGCGCTGTGGGATATCAAGACCGCGGCGCCATTCAAGAGCCAGTCGAATCCCGCTCCGCTCCCGACCGCCAGCCCGCGCCTGTCCGTCGACGTCGGCTGGGACACGTCCGACTATACGAACAACTCGATTCCCGCGAATTCGGACCCAATGCTCTGGTTGAAGTCTCCTCCGGGCAGCGGTATCGCCCCGGCACTGCCGGTGGCGGCGAACGGGCTCACACAGGCCCTCGTGTGCGACACAATCAAGTGCCCGGGCGTCCCGGATGCCATGATCAGCCGGACGTACTACGTGACTTCTTCGATCTCACCTGTTCCGTTCTTCCCCGCTCCCGATCCGGTGCGTTGGGGAGCGGCGACGATGTGGGGGCATCCCGTATTGCAGGTGGGCGTGGACCAGGCAGGGCGACCCGTGTGGGGCAATGTTCCTGTGAAGAGCGTTTTCAAGACCTTCACCTTCAATAATGCGGATCCGGCAGTGGCGCGACGGCAGGTCGTCGACATCAACAAGTGCAAGGGCTGCCATGACGACAATGTGCACGGAACCACGTTGATTCCCCGTCTCACCCTGCACGGCACAAATCGCACCGAGGAACCCGGCGTCTGCGTGGTCTGCCACAATCCTAATCAGACCGATATCGCCTATCGCACCTCCGGCGCCGAGGAAGCGGTCGACTTCAAGCGGATGGTCCACGGCATCCACGCGGGCGGGATGCGCAGGAACCCGCTCGTCATCGTCGGCCGCGGGGGTACGCTTGTCGACTTCAGCGGGGTTCGGTTCCCGGCCGAACTCAGCAACTGTCTGCTGTGCCACGTCGAGCGAAACGGGAGGGGGACGTTCGAACTCCCCCTTGCACCTACGGTGCTGGGTTCCACCATCGATACGCGAAGCAGGTTCAACACGCCCGGGCTGACCGACGGTTACATCGACATCAATCCATGGAACGACCTCAAGATCACTCCGACTGCAGCCGTCTGCTCGGCCTGTCATGACGATCCTGAGACGCGGCAGCACATGGTGTCCCGGGGCGCATCCTTCGGCATTACCCAGCTTGACATCTGGGCCGGCGCGGTGGTGGAACAGTGCGCGACCTGCCACGGCCCGGGAAGGGAGAAAGACGTCCGGAGGGTTCACGAGATCGGCGGATCGGTGACCGGAAGCGCCTCGCTGACCATCGGATCCGCCGTCTACAAGGTAGAGGAGTCGACGCTGCGTGTCTCCGGCGAGAGGGCTCCACGGAATGCGCAGATCAGCGTCGCCAATGCCGCAACCGGAGTCTTGATCGGCACTGTCATCGCCAGCAGCGAAGGGCAGTGGCAGCTGACGGTGAGGATCTCCAGGTCTCAGGCACCTGGCAAGGTGATCGCCCGCTCGGGCAATCTGGTCGCAACCCGGGAAGTCAAGTTCGACTGACCGGAAAGCTGAAGGCTTTCGGCGGGGGGCTGGAATGGAGTCGTTGGGACTCCGCTACCCCCGCCGCAAGGCCGAGCGCCTTCCGCCGAAACCGGTGCGCCGGGAAGCCCGGGGACACAATTCCGCGGACACAATGAATTAAGGATTCTTGTTGCGCTTGCCGCGACGAGAATCCTTAATTCATTGTGTCCCCCGATCCCGATGCCCCCGGAAATTGTCGATGCCGAGTCCCTTTCGCCTGTGGTACAATTAAAAAAGAGCCACAAAGTAGAGTTGGCATTTGCCGTTTTTTTCACCAAAACGCGCCTCATCGACAATCGATTGATCCGGGTCTGATATGCGCATGGGGCGTGGGTCGGATAAGGGGGGATTCCGTAAACGCCACCCCCCTAATCGTTGCTATCGTCCGGCGCTGTTATGCGTGCGCCCTCACCATGTCTTGACCCGACGGAAATGAACGTAGCGATTGACCACCTCAGTCCAGTCGGCGGTCGGTGTGATCCAGGTGGGACTCGGAACAAGAGCCATCAGCACCCACTCCGTTGGTTGGTCCGGCGATCTAACGGTTCGGGATAGACCGCGGCTGTTGGTTCTTGGCGCGCCACCAGATCCGTCGGATTGTCAGGCCCCAACGGGATGGCGCGTCTGTACGTGCTGACCGAGATCATATTCAGCCCGGCCCCACACACCAAATTCCTGACACTCCCGGTCGGAGCTGGACTCTCGGTGCTCCGAAAAAGCGAAACGCGATCGATCGGAAGTGAGGATACACAATGGTTCGACTGGTCTGGACGCAAAAGCAGCACATCGGTCCGTCTCCGAGAACTGGCCACGCCATGGCCTTTGACAGCGCTCGGGGCCGAGTGGTTCTCTTTGGCGGCGACTCGATGCAGTCGAGGCTGTTCCACGACACGTGGGAATGGGATGGCGAGAACTGGACGCAGACGGAGGACATCGGTCCAGGCGCCCGATCGCAACATGCGATGGCGTACGACGATGTGCGCCAGGCCATCGTGCTCTTTGGGGGATCTCCTCAGTCAGGCGTCGCAGCGGACACCTGGCAGTGGGATGGCGCGAATTGGACCCAAGTCGCTGACACCGGGCCTGCTGCCCGCAGCCATCACGCGATGGCCTTCGACCGAGGCCGGGGCCGCATCGTCCTGTTCGGCGGCAGACTGGCCGACGGCGCACCTGCGGGAGACACCTGGGAATGGGATGGTGAGGAATGGGCTCAGCAGGAAGACGTCGGCCCACCGGCGCGGGAGGCCCACGCGATGGCGCACGACGCCGGACGAGACCGCGTCGTGCTCTATGGCGGCCTAAGCGGCGCCGTCGCGCGCGGTGACACGTGGGAATGGGACGGTTCCGCCTGGAAGCAGGTGGCACACTTCGGCGCCAACCCTCGTCTCGGAAGCGGCATGGTGTTCAAGAACGAGAGAGTCGAGCTTTTTGGCGGCCTCTCCTCTCTGGATGCGTCTGAACCGCCGACGCTATTCCGGGATACCTGGGAGTGGGACGGAAAGCGCTGGACACTACGCCAGGACATCGGTCCCGGGCCTCGATGGGGCCACGCGATGGCGTTCGACAGCGCTCGCAGCCGAGTCGTCCTTTTCGGCGGGCTTCCGGTGTTCGCTCCCGAGGATCCAACCGTCGGTAACGAGCTCCTGGGCGACACGTGGGAGCATGCCGATCCGGTTGTGCTTCGGTCCTTGATCCTTGCTCCCAGCGTCGCGTCGCCGGGCGAGACAGTGGTGGCCACTGTGACGCTGACTGGACGGGCTGCTGGTACGCCGGCTGTGCCGGGCCAGATAGTCACCCTCGATTCTCCGGGCCAACGAATCTCTGACTCGTTTCCGATGAACATCTTCATCGGCGAGGGCTCCACGGAAACTCAGGCCAGCTTTGTCGTCAACCAGCAGGCCGCTGGCGGCTTCCTCCACAACGTCCGGGCGACGATGGGTGCGAGTGCGATCGCTGCCCTGCTGAACATCCGGGCGTAGCTTGCGCCTGCGGCTTGCTCCCCCGGCGCACCAAACGTTGGGGTGCAGACTGCGGCGAGGCTGCCGGGTGTGACGGATCCCGTTGCCAGTCGACAAAATCAAATCGGAGCCGGATACCTGTCTTACTCGCGGCGAAGCAGGACGACTCCGGAGGGCTGGATGGTCCAGCACGTGGCTCGGAATGGAATCACTCGTGGCTTTATGGCTACGGCTGCTGGTAGAAGCCGTGTGTGGAAATTCCATATCCTGCAAAATCGTTTCGGCGTAAAATCCCGTTTGTGATAGGTCCTGGGCTCTGGGCAGTTGCAGCAGACGGCGAAGTTAACATAAGACCCATTATCAGAAGCAGGATCTCTGCTGGGGGTATCCACGGCTTACGGAAACTCGCAACATTTTGCAGCTTGTTTGGACTATCCGTCGCAGGGCTGATGGATTTCGTCGAATGGAACGAATACTACGAGTCGTGGTACGGGGGCACGGTCGAGAGCGTCAAACGCAACCTGGAAGAAATACATCGCGCTTTCCCGGACAAAATGATCGTGGTATCCGAGTACGGCTACTGCGAGTGCACCCCGGACCGCGTCGCCGGCGATCCGCGCCGGATCGAAATCCTGCGCCGGCACACCGATGCTTACCGTGAATGCGACTGGGTCGGCGGCGCCATATTTTTCTGCTACAACGACTACCGCACACACATCGGAGACAAGGGGATCGGTGCACTGAAGCAGCGAGTGCACGGAGTTGTAGATCTCTACGGCGGGCGCAAGCCTTCATTTGCCGCTCTCCGGGCAGAATCCAGCCCGGTGGAGACCCTGGATGTTCATGTGAGGAATTCCGAGATCGACGTGGTTGTGAATACGCGGAAGCGGCTTCCTGCCTACCGGCTTGATGGTTACCGGGTGCGCTGTATCGCATGCGGCTTTCAGGACCTCCCGATGGAGCAGCAGGAGAAAGTGCTGCCGGCAACGGCGCCGGGAGGACAGTCCCAAGTTTCTTTCACCCTGGTTGAAAAGAATGCGCGGCGCGTCCGGGTCGATATCCTGCGCCCGAACGGCAGTTCCGTGATAACCACAGAGACTCGCGGATAAGGGAAGTTCACGATACACAACTTCAGTTCGCGCTATCGGCTCACAGGAATAGGCTGTTCCTGGGAGTCTGCGAACTGGGAACCCTATTTCATAAATGGAGATACAGGATGATTCATCGCACCGAACCGGCTCGGGTCCCGTCATTCATGGTGATGATATTCGCACTGTCCCAGGCCGTCCTTCCCGGTGGCGCTCAGTCGGGCAAAGAGATGCGCGGGTATTCCGACTCACAGACGAAAGAGCAGCGGGGCTGGGAAGAAAAAATGCGGGCCATTCCCGACCCGGCGCTTTTGCGCGAGTACATGGCTTTCCTCGCATCCAGTCCCCACCATGTCGGTTCCCCCAAGGACAAGGAGAATGCCGAGTGGATCCTGAACAAGTTCAAATCCTGGGGACTCCCCGCGGTCATAGAGCAGTACCGGGTTTTGTTCCCCACACCCCGGGAGCGACAGGTTGAGCTCCTGGCCCCCGAAAAATTCATTGCCCGCCTGCAGGAACCGTCCGTTGTGGAGGATTCGAACTCGACTGACGCGGGCCAGTTGCCAACCTACAACGCCTACTCTGCCGATGGCGATGTCACGGCTCAGATTGTCTATGTCAACTACGGGATTCCGTCGGACTACGAGACGCTGAAAAAGCTCGGAGTGGACGTGAAAGGTAAAATCGCCCTGGCGCGTTATGGCTCCAGTTGGCGTGGCATCAAGCCAAAAGTGGCGTTTGAAAACGGAGCCATCGCGTGCCTGATTTACTCAGATCCCAGGGATGACGGCTATTACCAGGGCGACGTTTACCCGGAGGGGCCGTTTCGACCCGAACATGGTGTTCAACGGGGAAGCGTGATGGATATGCCGATTCACCCCGGCGATCCTTTGACCCCTGAGATCGGCGCTACAGCCGATGCGAAGCGTCTGGATCGGAAGGGTGCCGACACCCTTGCCAAGATACCGGTAATGCCGATCAGCTGGGGCGACGCCCTTCCCATCCTGCGAAACCTGCGCGGAGTGCTGGCGCCGGAATCATGGCGCGGAGCCCTCCCGCTCACCTACCATATAGGTCCTGGCCCGGCCGTGGTGCATTTCAAAATGGCCAGCAACTGGGATCTGCACCCGATCTATAACGTTATCGCCCGGATTGAGGGCAGCACTTTTCCCGATGAGTGGATTGTTATTGGCAATCACCACGATGCCTGGGTGAACGGCGCTTCCGATCCTGTGAGTGGAATGGCGGCAGTGCTCGAACAGGCCCGGGCATTCGGGGAGCTGCTCAAACAGGGCTGGAAGCCTAAACGAACCATTATTCTCGCCGCCTGGGACGGGGAAGAGGAGGGCCTGCTCGGTTCGACCGAGTGGGTGGAGCAACACGCCGCAGAGCTCCGGGAAAAGGCTGTCGCCTACATCAACGGCGACAGCAACGGCAAAGGGTGGCTCGGAGCGTCCGGGTCACACAGCCTGGAGCGCTTCATGGATGAAGTCGAGCGCGATATCGTCGATCCGCAAACGGGGAAGTCGGTTCAGGATGCCTTGAGGCAACACCTGGAGGAAGGGGCAAAGGACGAAAAGGAGCGCCAGGAGATTCGAGCCCGCGCGACGTTGCGCATCGGAGCGCTGGGATCCGGTTCGGATTACACCGCATTTATCGACCACCTCGGTATCGCTTCGATGAATCTGGGATTCGGTGGCGATGGCGGAGGCGGGGTCTATCACTCGATCTACGATACTTTTTACTGGTACACACACTTCTCGGACACCACCTTCGTATACGGGCGGGCCCTGGCACAATTGCAGGGAAGCGCAGTCATGCGCCTCGCCGATGCGCCGGTTCTGCCCTTCGAGTTTACCGGCCTGGCGGAAACCGTGGCGCAATATATCGATGAGCTGGACAAAATGAATGTCCCCGAAAGCAAGGTGGATCTTGCCCCGCTGAAGGCCGCCCAGAACCACCTGGCTGCCAGTGCCCAGGCGTATGAACAGGCATTCACGAAGGCGGCGGCCGCTGGATCGATTTTCGTTCGAAACACTGACCGGCTTCGGGATCTGAACCGTCTGTTGTTTCAATCGGAGCGCGCCCTGATTTCTCCCGATGGGCTGCCTCGCCGTCCTTGGTTCAAGCATCAGCTCTATGCGCCGGGGTTCTATACGGGGTACGGCGTGAAGACCGTTCCGTACGTTCGGGAAGCGCTCGAACAAAAACAGTTAGAGGAAGCCGCCAAAGGCGTGAAAGTGGTGCGTGAGCGCCTCGCGGCACTGGCGGCCCAAATCGACTCGGCCACCAAAATGCTGAAGTAAAATCTGGGGCCATAATTCCACTAAGGTAAACCACGGCCTCCGGCGGTGAGACACGAAAAGGCTCTGCCGTTCCTGGATTTTTTTTGGAGTGCGTCCCGCTTCGCGGGATTTGAGCAACAGCCTCCGTTCAGGAGACTGGCCCCATGCACTGTTCCACCGAAGATCCAGGGATGCAAAGCTGGATTGACTGCCCTGTGATATGTGCCATATATTATGGTCAGAATTGTGACCAATATGCGAGGTGTGGAATGAAGACCGTGCCATTAGCCGAGGCAAAGGCAAAACTCAGCCGTTTGATCGACGAAATCGACGCCCGGGATGAGCAGGTGACGATTACGCGCAACGGCAAGATTGCCGCGGTGATGATCAGCCCGGATCAGTTCGACAGCTGGAAAGAGACGCTGGCGATTCAATCGGATCAGGCATTGATGAAGGAAATTCGACGCGGCATGGCGCAGCTCCGCCGAACTCAAAAAACATACACTCTCAAGGAGTTATTTGGGAGCGAGGATTGAACATGCTGCCTCCCATGAGAATTAAGCTGCCCGCGGAAGTGGCCAGCCTGATTCGGAACCTTCATCCCCAAATCAAGCGGAAAATCCGATCGGCTCTCGATGCGATTCTCAAGGAGCCGGCTTCGGGAAAGCAGCTTCGCGGGGAGCTTGCGGCATACCGTAGCTTTCGCGTTGGAAAGATAAGGATTATCTACCGAGAGATGGATGGGATCCTTGAGGTTGTCGCAATAGGAAGTCGCGAAGTCATCTATTATGAGACCACCCTTCTGTTGCGGCAGCCACCCCGCAGCCCAAGAACGTAGCTGCAAATCGCAGCTCTACTCCATCTCGCAAAATCGGCACGCCTAGGGGAAAGGGGACGTTCACCCGTTACCATTTTCCTCCCACTTCCAGCGAACTTCGCTGACAGCAGGAATAGGTGAATGGCCCGTTTTTGCCGGCGGTATTTTTTTTGGAGTGCGGCGGCCTGCCGCCGCTTTGAGCACCAGCTTCAGGCCACGAGACTGGCTCCACGCACCGTCCCACTGACTGTGCGATGGTGGTGCACATATGGTTACCGCTGGGACATGCTGTGGGAGGCAGGATCGATATTTGGCCGACAGTACTTCGCCAGTCGGTCAAACTCAATGCTGCGCTATTCCGCCGCACTCCAAGGATACGTTTGCGTTGCGAAGCCGCTTCAATCCCTATCGGCCATTCGGCGAAAAATCGGTGCCTGGTAAAAACATCGCCAATTTCCTGAAATATTCTGACCTGCGACGAAACAATAGGGGGATTGATAGCCTGGTGCCGATTCTTGCGTCCGATTCGAACGAGGATGGCCTGCTGGAGGCCCGGGGGATCATTATGATTGATCCCAAAGCGGATCCGGTGGTTCTCTCAACCTGTCAGTTGTGAATCCCTCTTTATCTGATGGCGGACATTCTCACCGATAGTATTTCGTCCACCTGCGTCGTGTGGAGGCGTAGTGTGCTCGAAGTCGTCCGGTGGCAGATCTACGAACGTTTGCTCCGACGAATGTGAGGAAGTTCTTCATCCAAGGATCCTTGTCCCGGCCCTGAAGTCCAGCTACCACGTCATCGTCATAGACGACAAGCATGTAGGCGTGACGCAGGCCTTCACTGGTCTGTAGTGTGCGAAATTTTTTCAAGTCCTGCTCGATCCGGGTCCACGAGAATCCGTCGAGGAGACATTTGATTTCAATGACATCGTATAAGATAGTTCCTTTATAGATGACGATGTCCGGTTTGACTTCACCGCCTCTGACTTTCAGTAGCGGTTGAGCACGGATGCGCCATTGAAGGTGCCTATCTCGATCGTAAGCCTTACGCAGGTGATGATATGCAGCAACCTGGACATCAAACTCGGTCGAGATAAGGAGTTTGTACCAGTCATCAACCAGCAGTTTAGGCAGATCTCTGAGTATCCAAGAGTCAGCTTTCATTCGAGGCTCCTCTTAAAAGATCGTCAGAAGATCGGGGACCTCCCCTGTTCACCAGATTTTGTCATGATAAAATCCGGTAAAGAGCGCGGGCGTCCCTACACTTCCAGTTGCACAGGTCGCATCTGCCCTGACTTACCGGAAGTCAGGGCAATGACACAAGGCATCACTGGATTGCTGTTCGAAGAGCGAGAGGCCTACCGGAATCATCAAAGAGCTTGGTCGTAAGGGCAAGACTTCCGCCAGGGCTTAAAAAAATGAATTGGGTCGCATAGCCGCCGCCATCTGCGATCTGGGGAAATACTATTGGTGATGGGGCGGGCTGATTGAAATCCGCGATCGGAAAAGTCGTCAGAAGGAAGTCATTTCTGCCGTTGACCAGTGAACGCAGCGTTAATGCCACAAAAGGCTGAGGTGCCGAGATATCCAAAACCCCGATGAAGCCGGCTGGCAGCGCCGAAACAAGCTGGCCCGCAAACGCTGCAGCGTGACCATTGCTGGAAAGATTGAATGAGGAACCCGTGCCGGCAGGTGTGATCCCATCAGCTTGGTAGGCCGCCAATGAGATCGATGGAGCCGAGTTTGCACCCGCGATTGCAATGCCGGTATCATGCCCTTTGGATCGGTCCACATAGACCCTCGCATGTGTCGTCGGCACAGTGGCGGGGATTCCCGATTCCGTAACGAGGACTCCACCGGCTGAATAGCTTATAACCGCTGCCCCAACTGGCACGGCGTTGGTAGCATCCGGGATTACCTGAACCGAGCCTGCGTTTGTCGAGGTAGGTGATCCATCTGTGAGCAGCGTGAACACGCCACCCGCGTTAATGCGATAAGAGTAAGATGAACTCGATCCGCCTCCATCTGGCTTGACGTTGAGGGCGGAGCCTAGGTAGTCGAAGAATACAACTCGCCCGCTTTCGGTCGAGTTAGATGTGTTCATCAAGGTGATCAGCGTCCTGTAGCCCCCCCCATCCACAACTTGAGGGAAATACACGGACTGATATTTCAGTTGCCCGGCCAAATCGGCAATAGGAGTTGTCGTTAGCAGCGTTTCATTTCGTTGATTGGTGGTCAGCCTGAGAGCAACCACAGAAATGAGTTGGTCGCTATTGATGTCGAGAGAACCGAACCCCGTAAAATTCGTTGGCAAAACAAAGTCGGGTGCAATCCGGCTTATCTCGGACACAAATCTTGCCGCATGCGCTCCAGCCGCAAGCGTCCCGTGTCCAATAGAGCCTATGGGATTGCCCGAAACGTCTCGAAGCTGAAATGTAAGGTTTGCTGTTCCACTTGCACGGTTAGCTACGGCAATTCCGGTGCTCACGCCTATCGTGGACGCGTTTGGGGGTGTGCCGATAACCACCATCGGACGGTAATCAATAAAAACGCGTGCCTGCCTTGTCGGGGGTGACGCCGGAACTCCGGCCTCGCTGACCGCAATCCCATTTTGGACAAGACTAAATACGGCTGTGCCGTAAGGGGCGGAACCGTATATGACATCAGCTATCGCATATCCAGCTTGGGTATTTCCCGATGTACCAAGAGTGGAAAACGCCGCAGCTCCGCGATCGGCAATTGAGGTGTCTACCTGCGAGGGGATGCTATTTGCGGCAATAACGGCGAGAGGGCCGGTGTCCGCAGTTCTAGCGTTGTTCTGGCGATTGCTCTCGACAAGCTCTGCCCGATTATCGGCGATAACACCCAGTACGTAGGTGCCAGGAGCGACGTTGGATGGTATGCCAATGGAACCTGAGCAGGTTGTCGAATTACCAGCCTTCAGGCCTGAGTCGAAATTGCAGACCCAACCCGTATAGACATCCGTAGTGTCAATAACAGTATCAGCTGACAGGTAAAAACTAGCCCGGAAAACACCAGCGTCGCCTGAGCCCGCATTCTTGATGATCAGCTCAATCGGAATCTGCCCGCCAGGCACACCTGTTGTCGTGGATCTTAGGGACAATACGATTATATCTGGTAGCGCCGTAGCGTCGGGAGCGGTCTTAAAGACGCTGACCGGGAATGCTAGCGTTCCAGCCGTGCTCGCCGCAACGATTTGGCCATAATAGGTTGTATCAGACGTCAGCCCGCTGATCGGGATAGATACTGTAACTGCGGTTGTGCCGCCTCCGATAAACTGCGAACTGCTGGTATGACCCAAGGCGACTGTAGTTCCCCACTGGAAATAGACCTGCGTCGAGGACCCGTTGGCATTGACGGTGCCATTCACCGTGGCTGAGGTCGATATAATCGAGGTGACGTTTGCCGCGAGGATAGTCGGCGGAATGATTGTGATTGCCGCAAAGACGGCGGTGACTGTCCTATTTGCATCATCGTAACCGTGCAGCTATTCCCGGACGGGGAATCGCAACCATTCCATCCCTGGACTGTGTATCCTGACTTAGGTGTTGCTATCAACGTTACCGTCGTTCCGGCACTGTATTGACCTGCCTGAGTCCCGCCCAGCGAATTCAATGCCGCATCGATTTGGATTCGTGGTTTGGTGATTCCATTCCTTGGATCGGCAATTGGTTTGCCGGTTGAAACGAGCGCGGACAGGATTCGGTCGACGCTTGCTGAAGGATATTTTGACTTCAGCACGGCCCAGGCACCAGCCACGTGTGGTGCTGCCATCGAGGTACCGGCCATATTTGCATAGCCTCCTCCTGGAACCGAAGCGAATATCCACATACCCGGAGCCAGTAAATCCAAAGCTGATGAACTATTGGAGAAAGAGGACACGACATCGGCTACCGTCGCGATCCCCTTCGCAACGCTCCCGTCACCAACAGACCCGACGCTTACGGCACCTGATACACAAGCCGGATAGCTGATGCTGCTCGCATTGCTGTCATTGCCTGATGCCACAATGGTCGCTATACCCCTTAGGTAAAGCTGACTTATCGTGGATGTTATAGCCTGATGCCTGGCATCACATGTTCCTTGGTAAGGGCCGCCAAGGCTCATGTTTACTGCAGCAATGTCATATGAATTGCTCAATTCCAAGACCCTTTCGAGCCCTTTGGCGATATCACTATTGTAGGCGGAGATGCACGGTGCCTTCGCTGCGCCGCAGTCCGATTGATTCTGATATTCCGAAAAAACCTTTATTGAGATGATGCTGGCATCCTTTGCGACGCCAGAGAACACTGATCCTTTTCCTGCGACGATTCCAGCGACATGGGTACCATGATCACACTCGTTGACTGATAGGTCGCAGTTAAGCCCGGAGTTGGCAGCAATGGATTCTGTTGCGTTTCCAGGGCAAAGTGACAAGGATCTAGCACCGTTAGTGGAGTAGCACGCTTCTGAAACAACCTTTCCGGATAGGAATGGGTGAGTGTTGTCAACGCCGGAATCCAATACCGCAACAACCTGATCCGCGCCTGAATAGCCAGATGCCCAAGCGACCGTCGCGCCAATTAGAGGTACACTTTCCGCAAGTGCCGGTGCGAGCGGAATATCTTCCTCAACGCTGGCAATACCTGGCAGCGAACTCATGGCGCGTAAGGAGAACTCGTCTACCTCAATTCCGATAAAGGGCGAATATCGTAATCGCTTCACAGAGCCGAGGTCATAATGCAATAGAGGCCGCAAAAAACGATCTTGTGCTGGTTCCACCAACTGACGCCGCACCTCCAGATCCGTGCTCTGCTCTAGAGATTCAAGCTGGGTAGGGAGGGCAAGTCCCACGATTACTCTAATTCTTCCCTGAGTGATGACCTTTTCAGTGAGGATCTCAACGGCTCGGGATACGGCAAGATTTTGTGCGGCGAGTGGTTTTAAATCAGCCTCCCACGCGATGGCCGCCTTGCTCTCGGATGTAGGCAGGCATACGGAGGTTCCCGCCTCACCCGCTCCAGAAACCTGACAGTTCGATGGTTGAGAAATAGCTATCGAGCCGCCAACAGTCAGATTGGCTGTGGCCGTCAATGCGTAACATGTTGAGCCGACGACAGTGATCGTTTTTGTGTACTGGTTGTCGGTCTCGTTGCTTTCCGGTATCGCATTGGTTGCGTCCGTGACCAATCGAATTGTGTGAATACCAGCTGGCAACGACCCAATCGAGAAATCCTTAACGATGGCGTAGTAATATGGATTCAGCGGCGGATTTGTATACCAATTGGCCTTCTGGGTTCCATCGACAAACAATTGAGTGTAGAAAATGGAGGCTGTGGCAGCCGTTCCACTATTGATGATGGACCAATCGATATAAAGCGTATCCGTAGCCTTTAACAGCGAGCTATCCACGGTGGTTCCTGGAGACGATGCAACTACAATCTTGTCGGACCACCCTGCAGGTTGAAATGGCGTCAAATTAGGAAAATCCGGACTGATTACTGTAATGGTTTTTGTATATTCGTTGTCATTTTCGTTAGTTTCGGTAATCAAACTTGTCGCATCGGCGACAAGACGAAGAGTGTGAGTGCCAACGCCCAGCGACCCGAGAGGATAATCCTTCCAATAAGCATAGTAAGTGGCCTGTAGCGGTGGATCGATCGGCCAGCTGGCCTTTTCTGTGCCGTCCAAAAACAGCTTTACCCAGAATCGAGCGTCTGTTGCTCCAGCCCCGTTATTGGCGACCGCCCAGGCTACGTAAAGCGTGTCTGAAGATTTCAATATTGAGCTGTCGATCGTTGTACCGGTTGCGTCGGAAACGGTGATTTTGTCCGACCAGCCGGATGGTTGGTATGGCGTCAGATTCGGCAGTGCAGGAGTCAATACCAAAACGGACTTGTTATACACATTGTCGTTTTCGTTGCTCTCGGTAATCGATCCTGTTGAGTCGGCGACAAGCTGAAGAATGTGAGTGCCGGCACCCAGCGACCCAATTGAAAAGTCCCTTATGTAAACGTAAGTGTTCGGATTAAAGGGGGGATCCAGGTACCAACTGTATTTAAGAGTGCCATCGACAAACAAAGCTACCCAGAGCCGCACATTTGTTGCGGCAGCCCCGGTATTGGCAACGGCCCAGGACACATAAAGCGAATCGGTTGTTTTGAGTGGGGAACTGTCAGTCGTCGCGCCAGTTGTGTTCGCGACAATAATTCTATCGGACCATCCGGCCGGCTGATAGGGGGTCAGGTTGGGAAGTCCCTGCGCAGATATCCATTCCACATTCAACACCCCCAAGAACAAGAGCGTCAAGGAGATGCAAATGATGGCCTGATTTCTAGTGGTGGTCCTGAACGGGAATGGCGCGCAAAGCCCCCTGAACAAGTTCCGGATAAATTGGGTTGGTCGGAGGAAGAAGCGGCGGATGGGTACGATGGGCCTCAGCATCGTAACCCGCCCATGAAAAAGTCCGGGATATCGGTCATGACAGTCCATTTGCAGTCTTCCGCATATGGATCCGATTGGACTCGACGTGGAATGCTTTACATTAAAAAACCAGGGCCATTTCCCGTTCCACACCAGAGCAATGGGATTATGGCACGATGGTAATAAAGGGGATAGCAGAATAGAATCCAGTTCAAGGTTCTTCACCCATTGGCGGGAGATCATTGTCTATCCGTAGCGGGAAGGGTTTCGCAAGTTGGTTGCCGAAGTCGGCTTGGGACGCGCCGGAATCGTCATGGGGCTCGAAGTGAGCCGTCTGGCGCGCAACTCGGCCGACTGGCACCGGCTGATCGAGATTTGCGCTCTCACCGATACCCTGATCCTCGACGAGGACGGCATCTACAACCCGGGCGATTTCAACGACAGGCTCCTGCTCGGATTGAAGGGAACCATGTCGGAAGCAGAGATCCATTTCATGCGGGCGCGCCTGCGGGGCGGCATTTTGAGCAAAGCGCGGCGCGGCGAGCTGCGCACCATCCTGCCGGTAGGCTTTGTCTATGACGCCGACGGCCGGATCGTCCTCGATCCGGACCAGCAGGTGCAAGCGGCCATCCGTCTTCTGTTTGAGACCTTCCTGCGCACCGGCACCGCCACGGCGACCGCGAAGTACTTCCGGGATCAGAAACTCCTGTTTCCCAGGGCGCCCTACGGGCCCAATGCCCGTGCGCGTGTGGCCTGGGGTCCGCTTTGTGTGCGGCGCGTTCTTTGCGTCCTGCGCAATCCGCGCTATGCCGGCGCCTACTTCTACGGGCGGTACCGATGCCGGAAAATGCCCGAGGGCAAAGCCGCGCGGGTGCTGCTCCCTCCGGATCAGTGGAACACGCTGATCCGCGACGCGCATGCCGGCTACATCTCGTGGGAACAACAGCAAAGCATACAAGAGCAGCTACGCCGGACAGCCCAGGCTTTTGGCGCCGACCGGCACAAGAGTCCGCCCCGGGAGGGCCAGGCGCTGTTGCAGGGGCGGGTAATCTGCGGCCTGTGCGGGAACCGAATGTCGGTGCGTTATCGCAGTTACAGCCGGCGCATCGTGACCGAGTACCGCTGCGCTCCCGCCCACCTGCAGGGCGATCCCCCTTGTCAGGTCGTGATCGGCACCAGCGTCGATGCCGCCGTGGCAGAGCTGTTGCTCGAGGCCATCACACCCATGGCGGTCCAGGTTGCCGTCGCCGTCCAGCAGGAGATCGAAGCCCGTCTGCAGGAAGCCGATCAACTGCGCCGCCAGCAGGTGGAGCGGGCGCGTTACGAAGCCGAATCGGCCCGCCAGCGTTACATGCTCGTGGATCCGCTGAACCGCCTGGTAGCCCGATCGCTGGAGACCAACTGGAACGAGAAGTTGCGGGCGCTGGCTGAGGCTGAAGACAGCTACGACCGCGAGCGGCTGGCTGATCAGCAGCTACTCGGCGAGTCCCGGAGGCAGGAACTGTTCTCTCTGGTCAAGGATTTTCCCGCCGTCTGGAATGACCCGGCGACGCCGCACCGCGAGCGAAAACGCATGCTCGGGCTGCTCGTTGAGGACGTGACGTTGGTCAAAGACGCCGAAATTCATGTCCAGGTTCGTTTCCGCGGCGGCACCACTACCACGCTGAAACTCCCCCTACCGCGCAACGCATGGCAGCTGCTGAAGACCCCCGACGAGGTCCTGGCTCAGATCGATGCCCTTCTCGAACACCATACCGAAACGGAAACCGTAGCCATCCTCAATCAGGGCGGACTGCGAACCGGCGCCGGAAAACCATTCACCATGACGAGCCTGCACTGGGTTCAATATGCCAGGGGCGCCAAAAGCCACAAGCAACACCTGCAGGCGGCAGGACTCTTGACGGCGAAAGAGATGGCGTCCAAACTGGGAACATCAGAAAAGGTCGTGAGGACCTGGCGCAGAAAAGGCATCCTCCAGGCGTGCCGCTGCAGTGACGGGCACGAGTGGCTCTATTATCCACCGGATGGCGAGATAAACATGGTGAAGACAGCCGGCAAAATCATTGATCAGGCTTCGAACCGGGAGGCCTGCGACGCAAATACTGCGGGAGGTGTAGTGTGAAACAACATCGTACGAAGCGGACCCCCTGGTCTGTCGCCGCTGCTCCGAACCGCTGAAAATCATCAGCCTGATCGGCGACACCTCGGTCATCGAAAAGATCCTGCGCCACCTCAAGCTCTGGCCCCCCCCCGAGCGCCCGCCCCCGCCCCGGTGTTCAAGAACGCTGGAACCTGATGCCGATTTTCTTGCCTGGGAGGCTGCGGGCCGGCTGTTTGATGGCATCGACTGAGGCCTACGGAGCGCCGGGCCGGCGACCATCACCAATCGGGGCCGGGCAGCAACGGCGATAGTGTGCCCTGCCGCCGACTGCAAAAAGGAGAGGAGCGGCGTCTCCCGAGCTCGGGGGACATTTCTCCTCTCCCTTAAGAGCCTATCCGGCCCCCCAGCATTGGAAAACTCCCGGGCTCACTTGCCGCGTGGGATAATTCCCGGAGATTTTCACGCCAACCGCTGCTATTCTGCTCCGTGGGTAGAAAGCAAACTGCTATCAACGAGGACGTTCATGTCGGTGACCGCCGGGCAGGTGCTCTCCCATTACCGCCTCGTCTCCCCGCTCGGCGCGGGCGGGATGGGCGAGGTGTGGCTCGCTGAGGACACGACGCTCAAGCGCAAGGTGGCGCTGAAGGTGCTGCCGGCTGGCGTCGCGAGCGAGCCGGATCGTTTGGCCCGCTTCCAGCGCGAAGCCGAAGCCGTCGCCGCCCTCTCCCACCCCAACATCGTCACCATCCACTCGATCGAGCAGGACGGCGACATCCGCTTCTTGACGATGGAGTTGATCGAGGGCCAGAGCCTCGACAAGGCGATCCCTCGCGGCGGACTCGCGCTCGCGCAGGTACTCGACATCGGCGCGGCGCTGGCCGATGCGCTGGCGGCCAGTCACGAGAAAGGGATCATTCACCGCGACCTCAAGCCCGCCAACATCATGCTGGCCGGGCGCGAACGGCGCGTGAAGGTGCTGGACTTCGGCCTGGCGAAGCTGCGCGAGGAGGCCGGGCGGGACACCGAGACGACGATGGCGGCGATCTCGGGCGAGGGCCGGATCCGGGGCACGGTGGCTTACATGTCGCCGGAGCAGGCCGAGGGCAAGTCGGTGGATGCGCGGTCAGACCTGTTTTCGCTGGGCATCGTGCTCTACGAGCTGGCGACCGGGGGACGGCCGTTCAAGGGCGACACGAGCCTGTCCGTCCTGTCGGCCATCCTGCGCGACACGCCGAAGCCGGTGAGCGAAGTGCGCGGGGACCTGCCGCGCGAAGTCGGGCGCATCGTCCGGCGGTGTTTGCAGAAGGACCCGGAGCAGCGGTACCAGACCGCCAAGGACCTGCGTAACGATCTGCAGTTGCTCAAGACAGACCTGGATTCGGGCGACATCGTCGCCAGCGATGTCGGCGTTCGCGGCCCCGCGGTACCGGGACAGCAGCGGCCTCGCACGCCGACCAATCGTGGGCCGCTCGTCCCGGCGCTCGCTGTCGTGGCCGCACTCCTGCTGGTGGGCGCCGCGGCGTACGGGGTCAAGCAGTGGTACGGCGCCTCACGCGGCCCGGCCGCAGCCGGCGGGCCATCCGCACCCGCGGTCTCGCTGGCCGTCCTCCCGTTCAGAAACGCGTCGGGCGACCCGGCACTCGACTCGCTCGGCACGAGCCTCAGCGAGGTGCTCGCGACGGATCTCGGAGAAGCCTCGCACATCCGCACCATCCCGTCGGTGCGCCTGCGCGAGGTGCTTCGCGATCTGCGGATCGACCCGAACGCGAACCTGGCGCCGTCAGACCTGGGCCGTATCGCCGACTTCGCTAGCGCGCAGACCATCCTCTGGGGCCAGTACGTCAAGTTCGGCGACGAGATCCGGATCGATGCGACGCTGCAGAACCTGTCGCAGCAGAAGACGACGCCCCTCAAGGCGACCGCGGCCAACCAGTCGGCCCTGCTCACCACTGTCGCGCAGTTCGCGGCGTCGGTCCAGCAGGCACTCGCCGCCGGCTCCGCCGACGTCCTGAACGAGCTGAAGTCGTCGGCGTGGCGGCCCTCCACGCAGTCGTTCGAGGCGCTGCGTCTCTACAACGACGGGCTGCAGCTTTCGCGAGACGGCAACCATCAGACCGCCCTGAAACGGTTCGAGGCGGCGATAGGGGAAGACGCGAACTTCGCCCTCGCCTATTCGGAGCTTGCGCAAACGTACATGAACCTCGGATACGACGCGCAGGCCACGCAGCAGTCCCGCCGGGCGATCGGCATGAGCGAATCGCTCCCGCCCCAGGAGCGGTATCTGATTGCGGCCACCCACTACCGCATCACGAACGACAACGCGAAGGGCATCGACACGTACGAGAAACTGCTGAAGGTCTCGCCCAACAACGCGCGGCTCCACTTCGATCTGGCGGGACTCTACGAGGGCACGGGCGACCTCGCCAAAGCGCAGGAGCACTTCGCGAAGGCCGTCGCCCTGGATCCGAAGCACGTCGAGGGCCTGACCGCCGTCGGCCGGATCGCGATCAAGCGCGGCGATCCGAAAGCCTCGCTGCAGCCGCTCAACAACGCGCTGAGCCTGTCCATTCAACTCAAGAACGACGAAGCGCGGGCCAATGTGCTCCAGGCCATCGGCGTCGCGTACAAGCGGATGGGCCAGCCGGCCGACGCGCTGAAGCAGTACCAGGAGTCTCTGGCCATCAAGCGGCAGATCAGCAACAAGCGCGGCATGGCGAGCAGCCTCGGCGAGATCGCGCAGATCCAGGAGTTGATCGGGAACCCGCAGGAGGCCGTGAAGAGCCTCAACGAGGCGCTCGCGATCCAGCGGGAGATCGGCGACAAGTCGGGCATGAGCACGACGCTGATCACTCTCGGTGGGGTGCTCAACGAGAGCCTCGGCCGGCCCGACGAGGCGCTGCCGCTGTTCCGGGAGGCGCTTTCGCTCATGCGTGAAGAGGGGGATCGCGGCGGCGAGGCGTTGGCCCTGAACAACATCGGGTCCGCATACCTGGAGAAGGGCGAGTTTTCCGAGGCCCAGACCTACTTCGAGCGGGCGCTCGACATCCGCGAGCAGACGAAGGTGCCTGAGGAGATCGCGAACACCCTCCACAATCTCGGCGAGACGCTCGGGAGGATGGGCAAGTTCGACCAGGCGCTCACACGCTACCTGCGCGCGCTCGAGCTGCGGCGGGCGGACGGCGACACGCGCACCGCGGCGATGGAGTCGTACAGCATCGGGACGATCTTCGACTACCAGGGACGCTACGGCGCCGCGGCGAAGTCGAAGGGCGGGGCCCTGCAGGCGTTCCGCGACCTGAAGCAGCGCGACTACTGGTTCGGCGAGATCCTGAGCGGCCTGGGCCGCAGCCTCTCGCTCGGCGGACGCGCAGACGAGGCGTCGAAGAACCTCGACGAAGCTCTGACCCTCGCGCGCGACCTGAAGAACGCGAGCCTGACAGCGAACGTCCTCCGCTTCCAGGCGGAGAACACCTTCTGGAAGGGCGACGCGAAGGCCGCGGCCCAGCTTGCCGGGGAGGCGGTACAGGCGGCGTCACGCGCCTCCGACCGGTCGATGGACCTCTGGGCGCAGTTCGCCGCCGCGAACATCTCCGCGGCCGCGCAGCCGACCAGAGCGGCGGCGACCACCCTCGGTCAGATAGGCCGGCGGGCGGAGACCGCCGGCCTGGCCTACCTGTCCGTCTGGTGCACGCTGCAGCGGGCCGACACCCTGCTGAAAACCGGCGACTGCCAGCAGGCCCGCGAGCAGGTGGAGCAGACGCTGGCAAAGGCCGAGACTCTGGGGCTTCGCGAGTTGCAGGCGCGCGGCGAATACGTCCTGGCCACATCGATGCGGCTCACAGGGGATTCGCAGGCCCGACGGCACTACACGACCGCGCTGCAACTGCTCGAGGCCATGAAGCGGGAGGATGGGAACCAGACGTTTCTCGAGCGCGCCGACCTGAAGGTCATCTACGCCGCGTGCGTGCAGTGGTCAAAAGCGCCCTAGCGGCGACCGCGTGCCGGAACAACCCCATCGGGCGAGGCCCGGGTCCCCTGGCGCCGCTGGAACCGGAAATCGTCGGACGACGAGACGCGAAGCCGACAAGTCCAGCCTCGCGCCGATCGAATCCAGACGGCCGACCGTCGTCTGAAGTTCGGTCGCGCCGAGCCTGGCATGCGTGGCCACGATCCACACGCTCGGGCGCCCGCGGAATCGATCCAGGCCCCGCAGATAGACTCGCAGATCCTGAACCAGAGGTGTCCGGGCGGGGCGCCCTCCTGTGTGGCGCGTGGGCCGCTAACCCGACTTAAATGCTGCGCCTCTGCTTCAAGTACGACCGCAAGCTGCTCGGTCTGTTGAGCCAGTGCTTTTACGGCTCGGTCAAGGAGCTATTCCAGGATGCAGCCCAGGATCGCCGCTCCCTCCCGGGCATGGTCTCATCCCTGCAGAGCTACGGAGATGATCCCACCCGGTTTCACCCTCATCTTCACAGTTTGGTCACCGATGGCCTGGTCTCTCCGGAAGGCTCGTTGGTCCCCATCCCTTGCCCCGATCCGGTCCAGATGATGGAACTGTTCCGCCACAAACTCGTCAAGGCGCTGCTGGCACGCGAAAAGATCTCGCCCCGCCTGGTGGAAGTCATGCGGAATTGGAGGCATCCGGGCTTCTCCGTCTATCAAGGCGAGCGGATTGATCCTGACAACCATGAGGCGCGTCAGCGCCTGGCAGGCTATATGGTCCATCCGCCGATTGCCCTCGAACGTCTGCGCTATCGCCCCGAATCCGGCCAGGTCATCTACCATGGCCGCCAACGCGAGCGGTGCGGTGATGCCGGACCCTCGCCGGCCCGCATCTTCCCGGCGCTCGACTTCCTGGCCGCTTTGTGCACCCATATCCCGGATACCG
>Ga0315273_10002368_pt1 | contig 22236 bp, 24 predicted proteins | sample YL17G02_0_MG_FD_205753 | JGI IMG/M metagenome (GOLD analysis project Ga0315273, IMG submission 205753) | Sediment microbial communities from Yellowstone Lake, YNP, Wyoming, USA - YL17G02_0 | ecosystem: Environmental > Aquatic > Freshwater > Lake > Sediment | place: USA: Wyoming | collected...
CAGCGTTATCGAGAAGGAACGCAAGGGGGATTATCTCGGCAAAACCGTTCAGGTGATCCCGCACATCACCAACGAGATCAAGGACACTATCCGCCGGGTCGCCCAAGGGGTGGATGTCGCCATTATCGAGATCGGAGGCACGGTGGGGGACATCGAAGGGTTGCCCTTCCTCGAGTCGATCCGCCAGATGCGAAATGAAGTCGGCCGCGAAAACTCCATGTTCGTGCACCTGACCCTGGTGCCGTTCATCGCGACTTCCGGCGAACTGAAAACCAAGCCGACTCAGCACAGCGTGAAGGAACTGCGCGAAATCGGTATCCAGCCGGACATTCTGCTATGCCGGACCGACCGCCTGCTGCCGCGCGATCTCAAGGCGAAGATCGCCCTTTTCTGCAACGTTTCCGAGAAGGAAGTGATTACAGCCCTGGACGTGCAGAACATCTATGAGGTCCCGCTCGTTCTCCACAGCGAGGGGCTCGATACCGCCATACTGCGTCATCTCGGTTTCCCGGAATCGGAGAAGGAACCGAACCTCGGCCGGTGGGAGAACCTGCTGCACCGGGATCGAAATCCGATCGATACGGTGACGATCGCCATCGTGGGGAAGTATGTGGAGTACGAGGATTCCTACAAGAGCCTGAACGAGGCGCTATATCACGGCGGCCTTGCCAACCAGGTCAAGGTGCAGCTGCGCTGGGTGGAGTCGGAAGAACTGAAGGACGAAATGCTGGAGGATCAGCTGCAGAACTACGACGGCATCCTGGTGCCGGGAGGCTTCGGCAGGCGCGGCATCGACGGGAAACTGCGCGCCATCCGCTACGCGCGCACTCGCAAATTGCCATTTTTCGGCATCTGCCTCGGCATGCAATGCGCGCTGATCGAATATGCGCGCAATGTCTGCGGATTCCAGGGCGACAGTTCCGAATTCGATCCCGAAACGCCGCATCCGGTCTTCTTCATGCTCAGGGATCTTCTGGGCTCCGATATCATGGGGGGCAACATGCGGCTCGGGGCGTTTCCCTGTGTCCTCGACGAGGGCTCACTGGCGCGCCGCATCTACGACGCGCAGGAAATCTCGGAGCGGCATCGCCATCGTTACGAATTCAACCGGCAGTACGAGAAAACCATCTCGCTGCGCGGCATGAGGTTCACCGGCAACTCCCCGGATGGAAACTTCGTCGAGATTATGGAATTGCCGGAACATCCCTGGTTCCTCGGCTGCCAGTTCCACCCCGAGTTCAAATCCAAACCTTTCCAGCCGCACCCCCTCTTTGCGAGTTTCATCGAGGCCGCCTACAAGCACAAGCGCACCATCTGCTCGAGCAACGCGGTCGCGGCAACAGAGGGCATTGAAACGAAAGCGTAGGCCCGTCGAAGGACTGTTCGCATGCGCACCATCAGGATGGGCTAATTGACGCTCAAGGCCGACAAGCCATTCTTCATTGCCGGCCCCTGTGTCATCAAAGCGATAAGCATTGCCTCAAGCGGCCGCGCTGTGAATCTCAAGAAGGGGCAATTTCTCTCCCCGACGGAAATGCGCCCGGTGCTGGAGAAAGCCCTGGAAACAGGCAACCGCCGGATACAGCTGACGGAACGGGGAACGTTCTTCGGGTACAACAACCTGGTTGTCGATTTTCGCTCTCTGGTGCTGATGCGATCCTTCGGATACCCGGTTGTTTTTGATGTGACACACAGCGTTCAGGCACCCGGCGGGAAGGGGGACAGATCCGGGGGAGATGCGCAGTCCATCCCTTATTGGGCGCGGGCGGGAGCAGCAGCGGGGGTCGACGGCTTCTTCTTTGAAGTGCACGACCATCCCGAACGCGCGCTCTCAGACGGACCGAACGCAATGGAGCTGCGTCGATATCGCGGCGCAATGCCGCGGTAAAATCGCCGTTACGGGCATGGGGAAATCCGGCATCATCGGCAAACAAATCGCCGCCACGCATAGCAGCACCGGCACGCCCGCCATTTTCCTGCACGCCGCCGAGGCTTTGCATGGCGATATCGGACTGCCGGGAACAGGGGACGTCGTGCTGGCGCTTTCGAAGAGCGGAGAGACTCCGGAGATCCTGCAGGTTCTCAATATCGCGAAGCGTCTTGGACTCCAGATCATCGGCATCTCCGGCAATCCGGATTCGACGCTGGCAAAGCACGCCGACGTACATTTGGATGTGGGCGTGCCGGAAGAGGCGTGCCCGCTGGGCCTGGCGCCTACAACCAGCACGGCGGCATCCATGGCTATGGGAGACGCCCTGGCGATGGCGCTGATGAAAAGAAAGGGATTCCGCCACGAAGATTTCGCCGTCGCTCACGTGGCCGGAGCGTTGGGGAAAAAACTGTTGCGGGTATCGGAATTGATGCACCGCGGAGATGCCGTCCCCCGAGTCAGCGAGACCACGCCCATGACCGAGTTAATTAAGAGATGTCGCAAAGGGCTGGGCGTAACACCGTAGTGAACGACGAGGGTATTCTCTGCGGGGTCATTTCCGACGGGGATTTGCGCCGCCTGATCGAGAATTCTCCGGATCCGCTCCGCCTGCTGGCGGGACCGTGCATGACCCGGGCGCCCAAAACGATCACCGAAGACGAATTGGCGACCGCCGCGCTGGCCAAAATGGAGGGGTTGAAGATCACCAGCGTGGTCGTTGTGGATGAGCGGAGAAGGATTCTGGGTTTGCTGCATATCCGCGATCTGTGGCGCACCCAGATGTTTTAGCCCATTGACTTGCCCGGCTTCTATTCGCTAGTATGACGCGAAACTTCAGATAAAGCGGGAGTAATTCAGCGGTAGAATGCCAGCTTCCCAAGCTGGACGTCGCGGGTTCGATCCCCGTCTCCCGCTCCAACCAAGTCAAATCCCACAACAACCTAACGAAACAGCAGGAACCGCGTCAAGATCTCGCAAGAGAAATCAATCGCCTTATCCCTCTTGTTGCCGGGGATCTTCATCGCGCCGGTTTTGATATGAAGATCCAAAGAGTCGCCCACCTGCGTTGGGAGGGCAATATCGACCAAATGAAACAGGGTTAACATTCGGTAGAAAGACTCTTGGTCCTTTTGTAACCTGAGGCGTTACGTGTTACAATCATGGCGTGGCGATACTCAGTTTCCGACATAAAGGCTTGGAGCGTTTTTTCGTACACGGAAACACGGCCGAAATCCAGGCGAAGCATGCCGGCAAACTGCGACTGATCTTGGGCCGCCTCAATGTTGCGATTGAGCCGCGCGACATGGCTCTGCCCGGCCTCCGGTTGCACCCCTGGGCTGGTAATCGGAAAAGCATCTGGGCTGTGAGTGTCAGCGAAAACTGGCGTGTCACTTTTGGGTTCTCCGGACCTGATGTGGAGAATGTGGACTATGAAGACTACCACTGAATTATCCAAAAAGATGAATAACCCGCCCCATCCCGGAGAAGTCTTGAGGGGACTCTGCCTGGAACCGCTCGACTTGAGCGTGACGCAGGCGGCCCGCGCGCTCGGTGTCAGCCGGAAGACGCTTTCGAGCATTCTGAATAGGCGCTCCGGAATAAGCGCCGAAATGGCCATCCGGCTCTCGCTTGCTTTCAACACGACCGCAGAGAGCTGGATGCTGCAACAGTTGCAGTATGATCTGGCCCAGGTTGAACCCAAACGCCGATCGCTTCGGGTCAAGAAACTGGCAGCCGCCTGATTTGGGAACAGAGACGGACGGCAATCTGGCCGCGTAATCTTGCGCTGAGGCCTCTCTCTGGTCCGCGCGTGAGGACGACGTTAAGCTCGCGCCGCTGGCAGTCGGCGCTGTCGCTTCGACTGGGCGTTTCCTTTCCTCGGCTGAACGAGATCATTCGGGGAAAGCGCGCGTTGACGCCAGACACGGCTCTTCGCCTGGCACGGGTCGTCGGGATGTCCGCGGACTTCTGGCTCGGACCGCAATTGGATTGGGATCTCTGGCAGGCCATCCGCAGCGCAAAGGCCGCAGAGATTTCTCTGCTGGCTCCACTGCGGACCACGGCTTGATTAGCGCCCAACCAACCGCTTGCAGCCGATGGCGCTTGGAGCGATCCTGAAGCGCCGCGGCTGAAACGGAAACGTTGGGTGACGTAAAGAGCAAATTAGCCGGGTCGAGTGGATTTGAACCACCGGCTACTCGCACCTCATGCGTATTAGCCAGTTTCTGTCGCGAAACTCCGTTTGCCGATCTGGTGAGCCTCGGAGGGGCGGCGAGAGAATAGCCCCGGGCTTGCGCCCGGGATTGCTGGGAATCGAGCAGTGCGCCCCGACCAGAAGGTGCAAAATATCAATCGTGATTCCGCAAAGTCTATCGCGTAGCGACAGTTGAATCTCGGGCGTCGCTACGCGATGGACTCTCAGTAGGGCATCCCTGCATGTACCCCAGTCTGCCCGCCGCGGCACGAAGGGATTCACGCGGAATTACCGCCGGCCTAATGAATGACCTGTATAGTAACCGGCGTCACGCTTCCGTTGTCGAACTGGAGAGCCACTACCGACATCAGGCCTCCCACAAACGGTCCGTAATTCAGCTGGATGGTGAGGGTGCCGCGGAACTGGGCGCCGAGGTTGAGGCCGGGGGGTAACAGCTGCTTCAACAACCCAACCACCCGCTTTCCTGAAGGAAAGGACACCGCCGTGGTGCCTCCGGGGACCAGTCCGCCGGTGGCATCTCTCAGGGTCAAGATGGCATATGGAGAGAAAGAATCGAGATCCAGCAGGGCGATCCCCAGATTCTGATTTCCGTCGCTCCCCAAGGACACCGGCATCGATACCGAGGTGCCCGTCGTGCTCGAGAAGGACGGGATACTGGGAAGTCCGTCGAAGGTATACCCGACGCCAGAGGTGACCGGAACGCTCGAATGGATGCGGGCAAATCCGTCGCTCAATTTACCGCCATTGAAGGTGCTGAAGGTGACGGATCCCGAAGGGGGCAAGAGGAACGGGATGATCGAGTCGATGATCTCAGGGCGAATCGGATTCCCGTCTCCATCGAAGATTTCGAGCATGCCATGAGCTGACGAGATCGCGGATGGATTCGTGATGGTGATCGAAGACATCCATTGCCCCCCTCCCGCCACTTGCGGATTGAAGCTCACGAATGGCAACAGCTGGCTCCGCATCAATCCTGCAGGGTACGCATCCGTGTGCAGATTCAGATAATACCCGCCCGGATTGCTGACAAGCCCGGCGAGAGCGCTGACACCGTTTGCATCGGACGCTGCGACATTGACGGATGACGTAAGATTACCCAGGCTGGTGGCGCTGCTGGTGGCGCTGATACCCGAGCCGATAACCACCGGGCCGTTTGCCGCGGCCGTCCCCCGGTGAATGTGCATGGCCACGACCGTTGCGGGGCCGCCCAGGTTGAAGTCCACATCGAAGGTCACTGTTCCCGAGCTTATCACGCCATTGGAATCACGATTTACGGTGATGGTGAGCCACGAAGTACCATTGGCCGTTACGGGGACCGCTGTCAGCTCATTGGCCGAGCTCATGATGGGGCGGAGGTGGTAGGTCTCGTGTTCCATTTGAGCGCGGATCTCCCCGCCAGGATCGACGGGGGTGTGAATATTGACGTAGTACTGCCGGGGCGCCGTGAATAGTCCGTTCAATGCCGCTACACCGACAGTGTTGCTGGAGTCAATCGTGGCATCGCGTGTGAAATTTCCTGTCCCGGTATCGCTGCTCACCGAGTTCGCGCCGCCGCCGAGCCCCGAGCTTATCCTTACCGGCCCGTTAACACCGATGCCGGCATTGTGGATATGCATTCCCACTAGAGTGACCGGCCCGGTGAAACGATAATTCGCGGCGAAAGTTACTGCGCCGCTCGTGATGTTGCCGGCATCATTGCGGTTGACCCTCACGGTTGTCAGGACATCCGCCGATCCGGCGCTGGTGTTTGCCGGTACCTCCTCTGTTCCCCGCAAGTGGGAATAGAAGCTCAGCACGTCTTTCTGTAGTTGCCCGCGGATGGCGCCGGCCGGATTGGTCGACGTGTGGATATTCACATAGTATCCTGAGGGATCCGATATTAAGCCCGACAGCGCCTTGAGTCCCGCCGCATCGGTAGACGGGATTTCCGCAATTCGGAAAAGTGTGCCCCGCCCCCCTGAGTTCGAGATTGTGTTCGCAATGCCCGCACTGATGACCACCGGTCCGCTCGTACCCGCGGCGGCGCTGTGAATGTGCATTCCCACGATCGAGGCTCCGCCGGCAAACCGGTAATCCACATCGAACGTGACCGTGCCGGAGACGATATTTCCCGATGCGTCACGATTCACATTGACCGTGATCAGAGCGGCCGCCTGAGCATCGACGGCCGTTACAGGCGGCACCTCGTTGGCCGGACTCAGTGCGGGCCGGAACGACACCGTGTTCGCCTGGAGCTGTCCACGAATGAATCCTCCCGGACGGTCCACAGAGTGCATGTTCACATAATAGAGTTCGGGATTGCTGAGCAGTCCGGATACGAAGGCAAGGGATTTCGCATCGGTGCTCGCATAGTTCACAACCTTTGTCAGGTGGCCCGAAGGCCCGGTAACTGAGTTGGCAGCGCTCAAGCCGGTGTTGATCACCACGGCCCCGTTCACTCCGGCCGGAGCATTGTGAATATGAAGCCCGACGATCGTCGTGAGCCGGGACATCGTGTAGTCAATGTCGAAAACCACCGTTGCTGCGCTGACGGAGCCTAGCGCGTCACGGGTTACTCGAACTGTGATCGTCGCATTGGCGCTGGTTCCGGGCAAGGAAAGCGCCGGGATTTCGTTTTCAGGCAGCATGCGCGTGCGAAAAACCGCCGTGTCCTGAGCGCCGGCAAAAAGACCCGATGCCGACATGAGCAAAGCCAAAACCACTCCTGCAAATCCTTTCATTTTTTCTCCCTGATACCCTGAGGTGACCTGTTTATCGAATCGCCATGCATGCCCGCTTCCCCCGAAAGGGCATGTCGGCTAACAAAGTGAATGAGCGCGATGCTTCAATTCCCGCGGGAATGATATTTGGATTACCCGGAATTACGCAGTATCCCTTCTGCATGTGCCTCAAGATCACTTGCAAACGGCGTGCCATGGCTCGGGCATAATGTTCCCGCATGTGGAGGAAGAGTATAAAAGCCTCGAGCCAGGTGGCGTCGTGCAGGATCGGCAGCGACCTCTATCGGCATGCAAACCGCGCGAGTCGCTGCAAAGCATTTATAGATCATCATTTAGCATGGAGACATCGGGACAGATTCCAAATGGGTCCAGTGCCCGGAAGCGGACTGTGCGCGCAGACGTGAGAGGAGCGCGATCCTTGGGTAGGGCATCGCATTGGCCTGTTTAGAGTCACTACTGACTCATTTTAGATATCCTCATGAAACAATTCGGGACACATGGAAGCGGCCGCGGCAATTCGACCTGTGGTCAGCTCTATTGAACGCCAAGCGGCCAGAACTCCTCTGCTGCGGATGAGTAATCATAGGGCATAATCAGCCTCAATGTCCTCAGCATGGGAATAAATCCGGACCTGGCAACTGCCACGAAAACCACGATTCAGGAAATGATTGATTTCCTGTCGAGCGCAAAAGGAGTAACGAGACATCAGGCCTATCAAATCGTCAGTATAGCCGGAAACGTCGCCATTACCCAGTTGGTGGATAAACCGAATTTCGGAGTTCGCGTGAAAATTCCCAAGAGTATCTTCAAATGATCCTGAGCTGTCCTGATAAATGCACTTGCAGGGGAATCCTGATTTGGCAGAGAATCTGTGTTTGCGGGAACCGTGGACTGCTGCGCATCCTTGAACCTGTATCGAGTTGGAGGTCGGCGAGAGTGGCCCATTTATTCAAGATCATGATACGCTGCCCCGTCACCACACAAGTATTCGACACCGGCATTCGTACGACGGGTAGAGAAGCGATCACGAACAATGCCTATCAGCAGGGAATGATCAGCTGCGTTTTCTGCAATCAGTTCCACTCCCTGGATGAGAATGCCTTCACGCAGGTGGAACCGGACCGTCAATCCTCCGACGCTCTCTGGCGGCCCAACCCCTGAGGTGCCTTCATGCGCATTTTGGCGCTCGGCCGGTGTTTCGGCGTGCAGCTACACCTCCCCATGTCAAATCCTTGTATCGATGCTTGAAACACCCTGTTAAAAGTGGCAGACTGGCCGATAAGAGTCATGGATTCAACAATTCGGAGGCTCCGATGATTTCGAGTAGTCTCTTGGAAGGCATTCGGCGGAACTCGGCGCTTTTCTGCTTCGGGCTGATGCTGGCGTTCTGCCTCCTGCCGGGATATAAAGTCCTTCTGGCGCAGCAAAACCCACCGCGGCAGGTTCCTGTCGAAAGCCTGATTTATGATCTGCAGAATCCCGACCCTGTGCGACGCAAAGAAGCCGCTATTCTTCTCGGCAATAACAAACTCCAGCGCGCAACTCCGGACCTGGTTGCAGCGGCAAACGACAAGGATCCGGCGGTCCGGCGCGAGATCGTCATTGCCCTGCACAAGATGGCGGACATCCGCGCTCTGCCCGCCTTCATCGAACTCACCGCCGATCCCGAAAAAGATATTCGCGACAAGTGCATCCAGGGAATCGTCAGTCTTTACCTGCCCAAGGAAGGCGGACTCGGAGTAACCCTGAACAAGGTCGCAAACTTTTTAAATCCGTGGTCGGACGAATGGGAAGATACCATCGTGGAAGCCGGCACGGAAATCGATCCCAAAACAGTCACCGCACTGCAGGAGAGGCTGAAAGACTCCGATGAAGCGATCCGTGCCAGGGCCGCGAGAGCCCTGGGAATCCTCAGGGGCAAAGTCGCTCTCCCGGGTCTGATCGAAACCCTCCGTCAGGACAACAGCAACCCGGTTCGCTTCGAGACTATCCGCGCGCTCCGCAAAATATCCGACTTGTCGACCGGAAAGGAACTGATCCCCTACATCAGCTTCAGCGACTCCAGAATCCGCAACGAAGCCGTCTTCACCCTCGGCCGGTTTCGCTATCGCGAGGCTGCGTCGGAGTTGATGCGCGCCTACGAAACCGAATCCGCTCTGCCACCCAAAAAGCAAGACAAAAACTACCATGCGATGCTCCTCGACGCTCTCGCTTTCATCGGGGACGCCAGTTCTGAAGATTTGTTCACGAAAGAAACCAAGTCCCAGAACGAGGTGATCCGCCTGCATGCCTATGAGGGGCTGGCGCGCATCGGAAATCCGAAAATGGTCACCGACCTTTCACGCGACCGCCTGAACGAAAAGGATCCTAAAATCCGAATCGCACAGGCATATGCGCTCTTCCTCATGGGCCGGCGGGAATACCTGGATGAAATCGTCAAGGCCCTGGATAATCGAAAGACAAACAACGAAGCCAGGCAGTACCTGGTTGAACTGAGGCCTGAAGACCTTTCGGATCTTTATTCCGAAACCAAATTCAAGGAAGTGAGCATCCGCGAGGGCCTCGCTGAGATCATGGGAATCATCGGAGACAACAAGGCAGTTCCGGTGCTGCAGGAAATGAGCAACGACCATCGTGGTCAGATCACCGCTTTATGCAATCAGGCTCTGCGCAGAATCGCCGCGCGGACAGGAAGCTAACGGGAATACGTCGATGAGCAACCAGTTGATAAACCGCTTGATGGCGCTACTTCGGGCTCTCGTCCTGATCGTTCTTCTGGGCACCGGTTTGTGGCTGATGGACAGGATCTCCCAGGACACTATGGCCGGGAGAATGCATCCGGCAGCCTCCAAGACGAAGGCCGAGAATCCGGCTCCGGTTTTACCTCAGCCACCTTCCACAATCCCCGCGAGTGCCGAATCAGAGCCGATGCAGGATCAGGCGGCCCCGGCCGGCGAAGCTTCCGGCAGACCGCCAATTCCTCCTGCGCCCGTTCCGGGAGCCAAGACCGCGGATCCGGCAAAGAAGGAGACGGTCACCCCGGCGGCGCCCCAGCCTAAAGATGGCGCACCGGCCGCTCCGAACGCGCAGCCTGCGCCGGGAGCAAAGGAGGCTCAGGAAGGTGGAGCGCTGCCTCGTATCGTGAGCCGGCCGGCCGGCCGGTACATCGTGACGGAGCCGATATTGTTCAATACTGCCATGGCCACGATCCGGCAGGTATCCGCGCCATTGCTCAAAGGCATATCAACCCTGCTGAAGCAGCGGCCCGAAATCAAACTACTGATCATCGGATATACGGACAACCTGGGATTGCCGGAAAACAATCAGAGAGTATCGAATGAGCGCGCAGCGGCCGTGAAGGACTATTTGACAGGTCAGGGCATCGACCCGGCACGGCTCGAATCCAAAGGGATGGGAAGCCAGAATCCAATCGCCCCAAATAACACGCAACTGGGTCGGCAGGCAAACCGTCGAATCGAGTTTCTTATCTCAAGCCCGAAATGAGGGTTGCATGAGCAGCATTTATATCCAACTGGCATTACTGGCATTGATTTTCTCGAGCTTCGGGTTTCTCCTGCACGCGTTTTATTTTGGAGACTCGCGACAGCGGCGTCTCACCAAAGAACTCCATGACCTGCAGCAGGAGCTGGAACAGAAGGATCGGGAGCTCCTTCAAAACGAAGAGGCGTCGCAAAAGGCCGTCAGGATAATTCACTCCCTGGAGAAGCAGCAGCAGCAGAAAGCCGTCGAGATGGATCATCTGAAGCAGCTCGCGGCGCGCCAGGACAAAGTGATCGAAATGCTACAAAAGGACGCGGAGGAGATCCGGGCGGCCGTCAGCGGTTCGGCCAAATCTGTCAAATCGGTGCAGGAGGCGCTGTCCACCGTGGCGCCGCTTTCTCAGCCACCCATCCCTATCCGCGAACATCAGCAGCGTCCCCGTCAGGAGATGCCGGCGCCGGCTCCGGTGCCCGATCACGCCGACGCGCCCGCGTGGAAAGAAAACCTGGACAATATCCTCTCCATTCTGGACAAAATGGAGAAAGAGGTGGACAAGTAGGGAAGCCGGCAACAGGATCGTTTTCGTCGCTGCCGCTCGATTCGCGGCGGGGGAGTGGTGGGCGCCACAGGACTCGAACCTGTGACCCCTGCGGTGTGATCGCAGTGCTCTACCAGCTGAGCTAGGCGCCCCAAAAGTGCAGTAGTTTTTAACATCTTGCAGATCGTTTGTAAATAGGCTTCATCCAAGGAGGTGTATTCATGTTGGTTCGCACGAAATATGCACAACGGCTCATCCTCCTGTTTGGACTTTTGGCGGTCTTCGGATTGTCGCAGCTTCGCGCACAGGATGAGGAATCGCCGGAGGCCAAGCAGTACCGGGAAGACTATGACAGGTATCAAAAGGCAATAGGAACCCAGGATAGCATGAAGCGCGCCGACGCCCTGTTTATCTTCATGAAGGATCGTCCGGATTCCAAAGTGATCGAACACGCGCAGATGGGCTATCTTCTGGTGGTGGAATCGCTGGCAAAGGCAGAAAAATATCCAGTGGTCATCACGCAATGTGAACGCTTGATAAAGCTCCGTCCGCGCGCGGGGGAAGCTTATTATTTTTACGGTGCCGCCCTCAAAAACGTCGGCCGCGTCCCCGAAGCGATAAATGCCCTGGCGAAATGCACTCTGATCAAAAACAACGCTTCGCGGAAGGCAAACGAATTCCTTGAATTCGTCTATAAGTCCCAGAACCAGGGCAGCCTCCTGGGTCTGGAGAAGATCAAGAGAGTCGCCCAGGATGAATTGAACAAATAAGTATCCCTGCTTATTGCACAGTTCGCCGCACTGCGGCATCCAGACCGCGGAGTGAGTTTGGCCGCATTCATCTGTGGTCCCGTTTCCGAAGCCGCAGATGAATGCGGCCAATTGCCGCCTCCCCGCGGCCCACCCCATCCACCTCCACACCGTTTCCTTGCCACGCAGCTCTAAAGGAGCCAAGGTTATTCGCCGATAAATGCATGGGGAGAAGTGCATGTTAAACCGGGAACGTCCAACCAGCGGATCGACACGCAGCAGGCAGGTGGGATTCTTCTGCCACCTGAGCCTCGACAAGAAGCATCTCGGCGCCATTATGGTTACCAATCAGGTTGGCGTTCCGATTGAGTTCAAATACACCGAACCTGTGACCACGACAAAGCTGCACAAGGTTTTGTACGGGTCGGCATTGGATCGCTACCTGCACGAGACGGTCATCCGTGAGCGGTTGAGCCGCGAGGTGCGCTCGGAGCCCGAGTATTTCCTGACCTCCTACGAGGAAAAGGCTTTCCTCGGCCCCCTGGCCGGTCGCGAGATGATGGCCGTTCAGCCAGTTCCAGTCGCGCAGCGGGAATCCACGGGCCCGTTTACCCGCGTGCGCGACAACGAGGCTATCATCGAGACGGACGACGGGTCGGTCCTGAGGCTGGCATTCTCCACCACAGATGATGTCCTGCAGCGCAACATGGTGACCTGGCTCCAGGAAATTGCGCGAACTATGGACATCCTTGAACCAATGGACAGAGTGATCAACGCTCTGAAGATGCTATGCGGCGAGGAGAAGCAGCTCTAGCCTTCCTGCGGCGAATTCAGATTCCGACGGCAAAAGGCCGGATAGCATACGGCGCCCAGGATGCGTTCCGCAGGTTGCTCCGCCGCTGGGACCTCGGAGCATCGGCCAGGTCGGTGGCGCTCGGCATCGAGGCATCCTCCGGTCCTCCCGTCGACTTTGGCATTGCCGGTCCGGAAGTTTGCGACGGGTTGGAGAGTCTGAATCGACTTGGCGCCAGGATTTCCTTGAAAGACGCTGGCAGGACCGGAGAGGACCCCGGGGATTTTCCGCGTGTGCTTCGCGCCTATATGATTGCCCCCTCCGGGGGCATAAGGAGCCTGCCGCTCAAGATCACGGCCTCGGCCTATGTCAGTTCGCCGGACCTGGTCAGGATCCCCGCGGTGCGGGCGCCCAATCTGTTGATGGACAACGACGGAGTCAAGGTGCGCCAGATCGCCATTCTGCCCGAGACCGTGCCGGTCAGGGACGTGTCCCAGCGCTGCCGGGTTTCGGAGCCCGCCGTCAGGGACCGGACGTCAAAAATGACGTCGTATCCGCACATCCGGAGCGGTGTCATTCTCGAGCGCTTGCTGCCCGAGGAGCGCGAGGGATTCCTGCGCGAGGCTGAAAGCCTGAAGGGAGTGCCGGCTGCACAAGGCGAACTGCTGGCCATTTTCAGGAATGTTCCGGTCGAGATGATCTCGAGGGTCCATTACCTCGAGGAGAAGAAACTGCTTCTGTACACTCTCGATCGCGAGCGCAGCATGGCCCGCACGAGATTGCACGACATGGGCATCGTGCGAGACCCTGTAGCGGGGAAAACGCACATGGTCGTTCATCGAACCCAGTTCAAATCGGTATCAATGGCGTGAGCCCAGCCTATGGAAATTGTCAGAAGAAAAGTACCGGAACCACCGGAAAAACCGGATGAGCCCGATACCCTGCTTATCGACGAAAGCACACTGAAAAGCAGCGGTCTCTTCGGCGAAGCCTCATACTGCATTCCCACCCTGACCTTCCTTTCCGGAGAAGCGCTGGGAAAGGAACTGCCCCTGATTCAACCCCAGGTGACCATCGGCAGGGGAGAGGAATCCGACGTGCTGATCATGGATCCCTCGGTTTCGCGCAAGCACGTGGAATTCACCTGCCGCAAGGTGATGGGAAAAGGGCATGGCGAGAACATGACCGTGGTCCTGCGCGACCTCGGGAGCAAGAACGGAACTCTCGTCAATTACCGGAAAATCCGCCGCGCAGTGCTCAAGCCGGGCGACAAAATCTGCCTGGGGCGTGTGATCCTTAAGTTCGAATACCGCGACCTCGCCGACCAGGGCTACTACGATGAGGTTTACCGGCTGGCCACCACCGACAGCCTGACCGCGATCCTCAACAAGGCGACCATTACGCGGGTTCTGACGGAGGAAGCCAGCAAAAAGCAGCGCTATGGAGGCAAGCTTTCCGTCATCCTGATGGATCTCGACAATTTTAAAAGCCTGAACGACACCTTCGGGCATCTCACCGGGGATCGGGCGCTTCAGTGCGTCGCCGCGGTGCTCCGGCGAAACCTGAGACGTCAGGACCGGGCCGGACGGTTCGGTGGGGAAGAGTTCCTCGTGGTTTTGCCGGAGACCGGGATGAAGGGTGCATCGGAATCGGCGGAGCGCATTCGCGCCGATATCGAGCTGTCCGTTTCCGCGGCGTTGGAGCTGCAAAATCCGGTCACCGCCAGCCTAGGAGTGGCCTCGTTCTCCGCCGGCGCCCAGGAATTCGAAAACCTCGTCGAGAAAGCCGACAATGCGCTTTATCGCGCCAAGGCGCAGGGGAAAAACCGCGTGGAACTGTGGCAGGAAACACACCAGCCTGGACGAAGCCCGCAGGACTGAGATGGAATTCGCGCGCAGAAAAATCGGAGCGTTCTACCTCACCGAACTCGTCGGGCAGGGAGGAATGTCACAGGTGTATCTCGCGATAAACCCGCGGACGCGGGAAAAGCGAGCTGCTAAAATCCTTGCGAAACGTGCTACGGCATCGTCGATTTCCTATGCGCGATTCCTGCGTGAAATCGAAATCATCCGCACATTATCCCATCCTCACATTGTGAAGATCCTGGACAGCGGTACCCTCGATGACTGTTATTTTTACATGATGGAACTCATGAGCGGAAGCCTGGCTAAACGGCTCACACGCGGCAGGCTGTCGATCGAGGAGGCGGTCAGCCTTTTCGCGGTCATCTGCGGTGCCATGGCCCACGCACATGAAAACGGAATCATCCACCGGGATTTGAAACCATCCAACATCCTTCTCACCGCAGAGGGGTCGCCGATGGTCTCGGACTTCGGCATCGCCAAAACCGTCGACAGCCCGCAGACGGCGCTCACCGGATCCAATGAAGTCCTGGGCACCGTTGCCTATCTCGCGCCGGAACAGCGGTTTAAGACGAAAAGAGTCGATCGAAGAGCCGATGTGTATGCCCTGGGCGCGATCCTCTATGAATCGCTCATGGGGTTCCCCCCGCTCGGAAAATTTCCGTGGCCACGCGAAACTCAGCCCGATTTCCCCGCGGGGTTGCAGACGATCCTCGAAAAGTGTCTGACCATCAATCCCGATGACAGATACCTGCACGCCGGACCGTTGCTTTCCGACGTCGAGCTGTTCCAGGGCGGGAAAGAGGAGCCAAAACCCACGGTTCAGATGACGGAACGCGCCAACGGGAAAGACCTCCCCAATGAGGATGGCCCTCCCAAGATGGACAGGATCGAACACTGGTTTCAGATCCTTCATCACGGCACGACAAAGGAGCGCCTCGCTGTCGTCCGCGAGATGGTGGAACAGATGGAGCCGCGCGAGGCAAAAACAATTTTAAAAATGTATGCCGGCGAGGAGGATCGCGTCCGCTGGGGGTTGATCAAAGTCCTGGGAGATCTGAAAATCGCCGCGGCAACTCGGATGATCGTCACTGAACTGAAGAGTTCATATCATCGTGAGTGCGCTATCGAAGCCCTGGGAAAGATCGGAGCGGAGGAAGCGTTTATTCCGTTGAGGGATTTCCTCTCGCAGAATCCGGAAAGCGCGCTGATTGCGCTTCTGCCGCTGGCTCTCACCGGCAGGCAGAGGTCGCTCAAGTACCTGCGGCCTTACTTGTCGCACGAGATGGCAACCTGGCGCCAGGCGGCGATTCGTGCACTTTCCACCGTTGAAACGGCGGAATCGCTGAACCTTCTCAAGGAGCATCTGCCGAAGGAACGTGACGACCGCGTCCATTCCGCATTAAACCAGTCTATTCGCATCGTGGAGCGCGCTCTCTCCGCAAAGGAAGCCATCCTGCAAGGTAAGGCGATCCCCGCCGCAGACGATCAAACAGTGCAGATGCATTAATACCCGAAGAAACACTGAACGATCCTTGCCAGGAGATTGTAGGGGCGACCGTCAGGTCGCCCGCTCAACCTGACGATTGGGAACCTGCCGGGCGACCTGACGGTCGCCCCTACATTTTCGCGGCAGCTTCGATGCAATTGTGGAAACTGAAAGATGCGCGGACCCGCGTGGGGATTGGTGGACGGTGGGGGGATCGAACCCCCGGCCTCCGCATTGCGAACGCGGCGCTCTCCCAGCTGAGCTAACCGCCCACACGGATTGAAGCTTCTGTAGCATGCGCAACAGCGGTGAAATTATCCTCGAAGCTCTAACCCCTGTCAAATGATTAGCTGTTCCTTCTATCGTTCATTTGTACTCTGCGGGAAGCAAATAACAGGGCGACGCAAGCGTCCAAAAATCTCCGCTTCCGCACTACGTAATGCTGATCGGCACAGCGGTAAAACATAGGACAAGAATGAGAAGGGCCAGCATCCCGATAATTATTCGCCGGGGGCCAATTTCTTCTGCATCGCAAAGTGTTGCAGGGTGGAAGAATTTATTGCGGAGCCCGAAAATGAGCAGCAGGCCTCCAAAAACAAGGTAGGAGGGGATGGGCCAGCCGGCAAAGCTCACTGCAATCAGCCCAATTGCTCCGACTATCGAGACTCTCTTCTGCAGGTCACGACCCAGGATCGCATAGGCAATGTGACCCCCATCCAGTTGCCAGATCGGGAAGAGATTCAATGAGGTCGCCAGAAGACCGAACCAGGCTGCCATGGCGATAGGATGCGCGAACATGTCCTGTCGCTCCGGGGAGTAATCCAGGACCATTTTCCCCACGAGACGGAAAATGATAGGTTCGCCAAAGCTATATCCACCTTGTACGCTCCCCTTGGGAATGAGCTGAGAATGGGATATGCCGATGAACAAAGCCGGCACCACGAAGGCAAATCCGGCCAACGGGCCGGCAACACCTACATCAAATAACGCCCGCTTATTTTGAAAAGGCGATTTGATCCGGATAAAGGCCCCCAGCGTTCCAGCGATTGATATCGGAAAAGGCAGAAAATAAGGCGGGGTGCACCGGATGCCGTAATAGCGGCAGGCGAAGAAGTGCCCCAACTCGTGAGCCAGCAATATCATGATAAATGTGAAAGAGAAGGGAAGGCCGTAAAGCAGGATTGAGGGGCGAGCGATCGCCACAAAAATCATGGTCAGAAAACTCACATCGTCGCGCGCATAGAGAACACCGGCAAATGTGGTGCTGACAAATGTTGCGGCAAAAAGCAAGGCTGCGATGATCCACTCGCGCCTGCTGGGTTCGATTGATAGCGGTGGAGCGATGAATTCCGGGTAGGAGAAACTGGGACCTCCCGCCGGGTAAGGATTCTGCGGGTCTGCTGGAGAATTACTGCTCACAAAATTTATTGCTTTCCGGATGGGGAATTCACACTATCCAGGCGGTACGACTCTTAAACAATTTTATCCGCGCGAATTTCCTTGCCCGGCTTGAATCTTATGGTTTTCCCAGGAGGAATGGCAACTTCTTCTCCGGTGCGAGGATTGCGTCCAACTCCGCTTTTCCGTGGTTTTACGATAAAGACGCCAAATCCGCGCAACTCGATTCTTTCACCACGTTTCAGCGCATTCTTCAGAGAATCAAACACAGACTCTACCGCAATCTCTGCTTTAACCTTGGTGATGTTTAATTGATCAGCGACGCGGTTTACAATGTCCTGTTTTATCACGCTGAACCTCCAATAAGTATTGACAAGATCATAATTTGTGGTCGCCGGACCTGTCAAGTCATTTCTATTTACAGGGTTACGGGTTGGTGCTAGACTCCCCAACTTCACAGCGCAGCCAAAACCCTTCAGAGGTAACTCATGTCGGTTTTCCCGGATCACTGGATCAGGACTATGGCGCGATCGAAGGGAATGATTGAGCCATTCGCCGATAACCGCGTGCGGAAAGGGAAGATCTCTTTCGGCGCTTCATGCTATGGATACGATTTCCGCCTCGCTCGCGAATTTAAGATCCCAGAATTCAAGGGCGCCAAATGTCTAGACCCTAAAAGGATCAACCAGCTTCACTTTCAGGAGTTTGAGGGTCGATCCTGTCTCATGCCGGCTCATTCGTTTGTCCTTGCACGCTCGCTCGAATATTTTAGGATTCCACGGGATGTCCTGGCCCTGTGTCAGGGCAAATCAACATATGCGCGCTGTGGGCTCATCGTCAACATCACGCCACTCGAACCGGAGTGGGAGGGCTATATCACCATCTCGCTTATAAATGCGGGCCCTCTCCCCTTGCGAATTTATGCGGGAGAGGGAATTGCACAAGTGATCTTCCTGCGCGCAGAAAGCCCCTGCCGGGCTTCCTATGCCGACAGGAAGGGCAAGTATCAGGCGCAGAAGAAGATTCAAACCGCCATTGTCTAGGCGCGGAGAGGTTGGACGCCATAAGCCCCGGAATGTACAATTCACAGAGAATGGATCGGCCGCTTGCTTTCCTGCTCATAATCCTGCAATTGTTGGCATTCAACGCCTGCGGCTATCAGGTGCACAGTTCGGTTGGGAATCTTCCCGGTGGAATCCAATCGCTGGGCATCCCCACATTCAAAAACCTGAGCCCTCAATATAAGCTGGAACAACGCCTTACGGGTGCCATGTTAAGGGAATTCTCCACGCGCACGCGAGTGCCGGTAAACTCGAATGCCTCCGCTGTGGATGCGGTGCTCCAGGGCGAGATTCGAAACATCAGTTCCACGCCGGTGACCTTTGGCGCCGATTCGTTCGGCTCGACATTTCTGGTCACGGTTCAGATCAGCGTGAAACTGGTGCGGTTGAACGACGGCAAGGTCCTGTGGGAAAATCCGGATTTCCTTTATCGGGAGCGATATGTGCTGAACAGCAAGTTGACGGACTTTTTCTCCGAAGAAGGACCGGCGCTCGATCGGCTTGCCCGGGATTTTGCCGCCAGTCTCACAAGCACCATCTTAAGCAGGTAGCGCGCACGCATGGAATACAGAAGCCTCGAAGAACTCGAAGACGAGATCAAACAGGGTGTTGTCCGGCCCGTCTACCTGTTCACCGGCCCGGAGGAGTATTTGCGCCGGCTGGCTGAAGAGCTGATACTCAACCGCGCTCTGGCTCCGGAATCCCAGGCATTTAACTTCTCGGAATTCAGCATCGAATCCCATCCGATTGACGAAGTGCTCAAGGCGGCAGATACCTTCCCGCTTGCCTCTCCTTATCGCCTGGTAATCCTGAGAAACGTGGAGTCCCTGGCGCAGGAACACGAGGAAGCGCTTCTGAGCTATCTCAAGCGGCCATCAACGAAAACTATTTTTCTGCTCGTTGCCAGCAGTCTCGACCGCCGCACTTCATTCTACAGGCTGCTGAAGGAAAAACACTGCGTCGTCGATTTTCAAAGCCCGAAGCCCGCGACGTTCGAACGCTGGGCCGAACAATTGATCAGGGAAAAGGGGTATCGAATTTCCCAGGGATCGATCAAGAAGCTGATCGAACTCGCAGGATCGGATTTCTCGACTTTGCTCGGTGAAATAGAGAAGCTTACGCTCTACGCCGGAAGCGACAAATCCATCCCCGATTCTGCCCTCGATGAACTGGTGCGGGAAAGCCGGGAGCACGATTCCTTCGAACTTACCGAAGCGATGGGACGACGCGACGCCAAGGCCGCGCTCCGCCTGCTGGCTAATCTCCTGCAGGCCGGCGAGGCGCCTTTAAAAATCGTGGGCGCCATCGTCTGGAATTTCAGGAATCTCTTGATGATACAGGAACTGCTCGCGCTGGGAAAGAATACCAGCCAGATCGCAACCGTCCTGCACCTGCACCCCTTCGCGCTTGAAAAACTGTTGCGGCAGGCTCGCACCCTCGAGAACCGGACGGCGCGAAAGCTCTACGACCGGCTGGCAGCGCTCGATCTCAAGCTTAAATCGTCGGGGAGCAACGAACGCATGATTCTCGAAAACCTCATCTGCTCGCTGTAACCGCAGCCCTGTATGTCCTGGCTCTTTGGGAAGTGAGGCGGCATGACGCCGCTTTTCGATTGCGGATTGTGGATTGCGGAAGACTCCCGGCACGTCGGTCCTGCCGGCGCGCCGGGAGCCAGAGCTTAAAGATTACTTGCCTGCCTGGCTTGCGAGGCGCTGATTGAGGCGCCGGGAAAGGCGGGATTTCTGTCGGGCGGCGGCGTTTTTGCTCAACGCTTTCCTGCGTGCAGCTTTATCGACGAGCGATGAAAGCTCGGCCACGGCCGTCGCTGCCTTTTCAGGGGTTACAGTTTCCAATTGGTCGGAGAAACTTTTCAGTGCAGTGCGCAAAGCACTGCGGTTGCTGCGATTTCTGCTTCTTCTCCGCAGGCTCTGTCGGTGCGCCTTGAGCGCCGACGCGTGATTTGCCATGCTCTCATGCTCCTTGTGTTTTTAAGCGGCCGCCGGTCAAAAAGCAGCCTTCGGTTCAATAAAGGCAAACGTTTAATTTACAATTAGTTAACTCCAAAGTCAAACGCTATTTTTGGCATTGACTTGGGCCGAGGTCAATCCTAGAATTCTTTTAGACATGCGAGTTATAGACGTAGTTGCCTGTCCCTCCGTAAGTTGTGAGCCTGATCCGGCTCAATTCAATCTACCTCGCGAAGCAGGGCCGATCCCGAGATGAAAAAAGTACTACTTTCGGATCGCAGTGTGCAGCTCCTTTTCGGACCCCTTGATGAGAATATTTGGTTTTTGGAAAATCTGTTCGGGGTGACCATGCATGCCCGCGATTCGTCGCTGACCATTGAAGGCGATGAGGGGCACATTGACGCCCTGGAGAAAATTCTCCTCGATTTTTCCGCCCTGGTGGACAAGGGCCACTCCATTGCGAACGGCGATCTGAAGTCGGCATTCAAGCAGATCGCGGAAGACGCGGCGCTTTCGCTGCATGATTTTTTCCCAAAGATGCAGCTGCTCGCGGGCGGGAAGCGGCAGGTCACGCCGAAGAGTCTCAACCAGCGGAAATACATCGAATCCATCCGAAAAAACGACATCGTATTCGGTATCGGTCCCGGCGGTACTGGAAAGACCTTCCTGGCTGTGGCGATGGCACTGACCAGTTTGATGGAAAAATCGGTCTCGCGCATCATCCTGACACGGCCGGCGGTCGAGGCGGGTGAACGTCTCGGGTTTCTGCCCGGGGACATCGAGGAGAAGATCAATCCCTATCTGCGGCCGCTCTACGACGCTCTTTATCTGCTGCTGGATTCCGAAAGAATCCAACGATACATGGAAAGCGCGGTCATCGAAATCGCTCCTCTGGCATTCATGCGGGGAAGGACGCTCAACGACGCATTCATTATTCTGGATGAAGCTCAAAACACCACCTCCGAACAGATGAAGATGTTTCTTACGCGGATCGGCATACATTCAAAAGCCGTGATTACCGGGGATGTGACCCAGATCGATCTGCCATTCGGGCGCGGTTCCGGACTGGTGGAAGCAAAAAGCATTTTAAGATCGGTTGAGGGACTGGCCTTTTGCTTTTTCAATGAGGAAGATGTCGTGAGGCACCATCTGGTTCGGCTCATCATCAAGGCCTATCAGGAACATTCGGAGAATGAACTTCGAGCCGAAGGCGAGGTCAATGGAAAGCAAGCGAAAAGTTAGGCTGGGAATCCTCTTCGGCGGAAAATCCGGAGAGCATGAGGTGTCGCTCACCTCGGCAGCATCGGTCATCAGCGCCCTCTGCCCCGACAGGTTCGAGATCACGGCGATCGGCATCACGAAGGATGGCAGGCTGGCGAACGCCGAGGAGGTGGCCCGCATGCTTCCTGCGCATCTGCTCCGCAGGATCGAGGCCGGCGCAGCCGGAATCAAAGTGATCTCAGGGTTGCCGAGCAAGCCGGCATCGACGCATCCGCTGCCCGACATCATTTTCCCGCTGCTCCACGGACCCTGCGGCGAAGACGGAACGATCCAGGGGTTGCTCGAAATCGCCGGACTGCCTTATATCGGATGCGGTGTGCTCGCATCGGCGGTAGGGATGGACAAGGACATCATGAAGCGGCTGTTCATTCAGGCCGGTCTCCCTGTATTGCCCTACAAGGTTTTCCAGTCCAGGGATCTGCCGGCCAAATCAGAAGCGGCGCGCCGAGCCGTCGAAAAGGAGTTTGCCTATCCTGTTTTCTCCAAACCCGCAAATCTGGGCTCCTCTGTTGGAGTCTGCAAGATTCACAGCGCCCAGGAATTCGCGGAGGCCGTCCGCTACTCGGCGCAATTCGATCGCAAAATCCTGGTCGAGAAAGGAGTCGATGCGCGCGAACTTGAGTGCGCAGTGCTGGGTAATGATGATCCCAAGACATCCGGCGTAGGCGAGGTCCACCCGTCGCGGGAGTTTTACGATTACCACGCCAAATACAGCGATCCCGACAGCCGCGT
>Ga0315273_10002369_pt1 | contig 22231 bp, 13 predicted proteins | sample YL17G02_0_MG_FD_205753 | JGI IMG/M metagenome (GOLD analysis project Ga0315273, IMG submission 205753) | Sediment microbial communities from Yellowstone Lake, YNP, Wyoming, USA - YL17G02_0 | ecosystem: Environmental > Aquatic > Freshwater > Lake > Sediment | place: USA: Wyoming | collected...
CCACGATAGAGTCGGTCCGGTCGGGGTGGCCGTAGATCATGGGCGCGCGCAGTCCGGCTTGAGCCCTTTGCCGGTCGCGAGTTTTCCTCCGCCGATCTCGAACTGATCCGTCAGATCACCTCCGATTTTGCGGGCCTGGGCATCACCGAGATTGCGCGCACGGCGTGTGAGCTTCTGGAGAAGGTCTTCGCGCTTGGGAAGCCCGTAAGACTCCTCCTGCAAACGATGCAGCCAGACGACCGCGCACTTCCCCTCCAGTTGCGCCTCTCCGAAGACGAACGCGAGCGCCGGCCTCGGTGATCACCTCAAAACTGGCCAACCGACCGCACCCGGAACACAGGTTGTCTTGCCATGCCACCGGGCTTTGCGACAAGCAGCTTGAATTCAGTGTCAAGGCAAAGCGGAGATGTCCCCGTTTCCGGCAAAGTGGAAATGTCACCTTCGAGCCGGGTCGGCAGGCGGCGCGTGTTAGAGTTGATTTGTCCGCGAGGGGTCGCGCCGGCCCAGAGGGCGCCCCGGATGCCCAAGGCCGAGGCGACGACGGCGTATGGTCAAAAAACCAGTAGTGCTTCAGATTGAGTCGATTGTGGCTGAGTGTCCCGAAACCATTAACCCGGGTGTCCGGACACATCTTAACCGTCAGGACCTGAGCAGGCAATCATGGAAGACCTGCGTTTCCCAGCGCGTTTGGATGTTTTGACCATACACGGAAAGGTCCGGGGACGACCCAGACGAGCACGTTCTTGCAGGCCAACGAGACGATCCTCGAAGAAGCGCTTACGCCACATGCCCACGATCCCGCGCCGCGTGCCGAGTCGGGCGGCGATCTCGTCGTTGGGCACGTCCTGGGCAGCAAGGAGGATCATCTTGGCTCGGATCACTTCACAATACGGCAACGCTATCGTGCCGCGCGCCGACGAAGCTCCCGCTCTTCCACGGAAGACAGCGTGATGAGATATGGACTGGAACGAGACATGGAGAGGCCCTCGTCCACAGGGTGGCCTACGCGAGCGAACTTTTCAACTCAGGGATACGTTATGGTAATCATGAAATAGCGTACTAAAGTCGGTCCGCAAGAGAACCTTGAAGACCAGGTAGACGGGGAATTGGTCAACGTCCCGCGGGCGCCGCCGCTCCGTCGGTGAAAACGTTCAGCGGGGGGAGATCGGCGGTTGGGAAGGGGACCTGAAGCGCCCTGGCCACCGTCGGCGCGACGCTGCGCATATCGATGCCGCCGATCGCAACGCCCTTCCCGACGCCATCTCCGGCGATCAGGAAAAAGGCGCCCAACTCGGAATGCGCGGGCGAGTGACCGTGGGTTCCTCGCGTGCTGACGGCGCTCACGATCGGACCCTGGAGCGAGGAGCCGATCGCGAAACCGGGCCGCAGATCGACCCAGAATTCGGCCGTGGGCGCGCCGCCCAGTTTCGCAACCTCCTGGCGGTCCAGAATTCCGGCAATCCCATGATCCGGATCGGATGCCAGGCTCTCCAGTAACTGCCTGACCCTCAGGCGCGTCGCTCGGTCGTTCCCGTCTTTCAGGACGATCGCCGCCGAGCCACTCGCCGGCCACGGCATCGCTTTCCAATCCGCGACCCCGGCGGACTGGAGCGTGTCTCCTTGCGACTTGGGCGTGATCAGACCCGCTTTTACGAAGGCCGCGTCCAGCTTCAATATCCGTTCCACCGGCACAAAACCGTGGTCGGAAACGATGCAGATCGCCGACCTGGGATCTGCCGAGCGAATGGCGTCTCCGAGCAGGGCGACCATCCGGTCGATCTCCTCAAGTGTGGCCAGCGCGGGCGGGCTGAACGGGCCGTGTCCATGCTGCACGTGGTCGAGCGCCGCCAGATGAACGGTCAGAAATCGCGCATGCTTCTGGCGGATCATTTCCGCCGCATGCCGTGTTCGCGCCCAATCCCGCGGAATGGCCTCATTCACGTCCATAAGGTACCGGCCCGCTTTCTTCTCCAGTTCCGCCAGCAGGCCGGGCGGTGTAGAGAGCGCGCGGAGCATCTTCAGGTCTTCCGGCGTCCTCGTGCCCGCGTATTCCGGCAGGTTGAAGCGGATTCCCGGCGCCCCCACGCTTACCGGCCAGCTCACGCTGCCCACTACGCGCCCGGCGCGGGCGGCGGCAGCCCACAGCGTGGGGACGCGAAGGTCTTCGGCGTACCAATACCAGCTATTCGCGTTCTGGGCGGATGGATCGAACGGGTGGTTCGAATAGATGCCGTGTTTTGCGGGCGTGGTCCCGGTCACGAGCGTCGTGTGGCTCGGGTATGTGGAGGTGGGCAGGACGCCGCGGACGCTGGCGGCGTGCGCGCCCTCCCGCATGAGCCGCCGCAGATACGGGATCTTCAGCTCGTGCTTGTCCGCCTCGGTGACGTAATCCGGCCGCAGCCCATCCACCGAAACCAGCAGCACCCCTCGCGAAGAGGAGGACTGGCCGAAGGCGGCCGCCGCTACCAGCAAGGCGCTCGCCGCCAGGCGTAGGAAGTTGCTACGGATTGAGTAACTCATGCTCGAATGCTCCCGCTCGGGCTTCGATGAACTCCGCCATCCGGTAATAGCGCTGAAGTTCGGAGCGCTTGCGCTCGCCGTTCCAGCCAAGCTGTTCGGCCATCCAACAGCATGCCCCACCTGCCAGCTCGGCCTGGTTCGCATGATAGAAGTGCCAGGAGGTCCGGCGAAGCATCAGATCGTCGAGATGCACCACCCATTCCTTCTGGCAACAGTGGCGAACCACCTCGCGCGTAAACGGAGGAGGGAGAACGCCGCTGAAACGGACGCTGTCCGGCTCCACGGCAAGCGGAGACTGCGCCGTGCGCGAACGCGGCGGCTTCGGACGGAGGAACTCGCCCAGGCGGTCCACGGCTTGTTCCGCCATCAGCCGGTAGGTGGTCAGCTTCCCGCCGGCCACGTCGATCCATCCCGGTTCGGCGACGCGGATCTGGTGGCCGCGGGAGATATCCGACGGGGCGCCCGCCCCGTTCTGCCGCGACGCGATCAGGGGACGAACGCCCGCCCAGGAGGAAATCAGGTCCGGAGGCGTCAGGCGGGCTTCCGGAAACGCATCGTTCACCACCCCGAGGATGTATTCGATGTCCGCGGCATCGGTCCGCACGTCCGCCGGATCTCCCGAGTAGTCCGTATCCGTGGTGCCCAGGATTACGCGCTCGCCCCAGGGGATCACGAACAGGATACGCCGGCCCTCGGAAAGGACTACCGCCTGCGTGACCGGCAGCGATGAGCGCCGCGCCACCAGATGCACGCCTTTGGTGAGCCTCAAGCGCACCCGGCTGTGGGCCAACCCGGCCGCCCATGCACCCGCCGTATTGACCACCGTTTGCGCGCGGACCTCGCCGGGGTCTCCGGAGAGTTCGTCGCGTACCGTGCAACGCCATTCCGCGGCGATACGGTCCGCCGACTCCAGGGTGGCGTAATTCAGCAGCGCCGCTCCCGCCGCCTCGGCCGACCGCAGCGTATCGATCACCAGGCGCGCGTCGTTGGTAAGCCCGTCGAAGTAGCGCACCCCGCCGCGCAGGCCGTCGGAGCGAAGGCCGGGGACCTCCCGCAGCATCCCGCCGGGACCGAGCGTGGCGGACGAGCCCAGGTTCCGGCCGCCGCACAGCATGTCGTACAGATGCACGCCCGCCGAGAGTTTCCAGAGCCCCCACGGCCCCCCCTTCCATACCGGAAAGACGAATGGAAGCGGCTCGCACAGGTGCGGGGCCAGCCGGCTCAGGCGCATTTTTTCGAGGCTGGCTTCCCTGACCAGGCCGATGCGCCCGTGCGCCAGGTAGCGCAGCCCACCGTGCAGGAGGCGCGACGAGCGGCTGCTGGTACCGGAAGCGAAATCGGACTTATCCACCAACACCGTCCGCAGCCCGCGTAACGCGGCGTCGCGAGCCACTCCGGCCCCGACGATACCGCCGCCGATCACCAGCACATCGAATGGCGTGGACCCGAGGCGGCGCAGCCGTTCTCTTGAGAGTTCGTTCATGAGCGTGCCTGCATAGCGTGGGCCCGCTCCAGAAATTCGCCCAGTTCCCCCACGTGGCCGGCGATCAAGCCCGGTGGAGGAGAGAGCGCGGCCGCGTCCTCCGCCGTCGCCTCGCCACTCAACACCAGCACGGCGAAAACGCCGGCTTTCCGCGCCATTGCCACGTCGGTCGAGATGCGGTCCCCTACCATGGCAATCTGCGCCGGCGCCAGGCCTAGCCGGTGGCAGAGGTCGAGCAGGATCGATGGGTCGGGCTTGCCGAGCACCACCGGACTCCGCCCGGTCGCGGCCGTCAAAGCGGCGCAGATGGAGCCGCAATCGACCAGCACCGTGGGCTCGTCCGTCGGGCAGATCAAGTCGGGGTGCGTGGCGACGAACGGCAATCCCTGGCTGATCCAATAGGCCGCGCGGCAGAGGCGTTCGTAGGTCAAGGTAGTGTCGAAGCCGGCGATCACCGCTTTCGGCGCATCCCAGCCGACCTCGAAGCCCGCTTCCTCAAACTGGCGGCATAGCGACGGCGTGCCGAGCACGGCGATGGATTCGACCAGCGGCAGCCGGTCGCGCAGATAGACGATAGCCGAATCCGCGGGAGTCAAGATCTGTCGCTCGCCGGCCTGGATGCCGAGCAGGCGCAGCTTTTCCACGTAATCGGATTTGCCGCGGGATGTGTTGTTCGTCAGGAAGGTATATCCGATGCCGAGTTTGCGCAGGCACGCCAGGAACGGCAGCGTGCAAGCGAAGAGCCGGCTGCCCTTGTAGATCGTGCCGTCCATGTCGAGCGCGACGTGACGGATGCGAGCCATCGCGGCGATATCTACGTGCATAGTTATGCAGAGTAAACATTCCAGTCTATACGGAAGAGAGCCGGAAGTCAAATCTGTTTCGCATGAAAAAGAATTGACATCCAGCAATGCACCGGCATATGATTGAATGCTTAAGCGGCATATCTATTCATGGATGAGGCCTACAGCGACGATCAGCTTATCCTGACGGCCAGGCTGTACTTCATCGAAGGGCTGCCCCAGGCGCAGATCGGTAAGCTGGCGAACGTGTCGCAATCCAAGATCTCCCGCATGTTGGCGCTGGCCCGGCAGCGTGGGTTGGTAAGGGTAACGGTGCCCGAGTACGAGCCCCGGAATCTCGCGCTTGAGCACCAGCTTCAGGAACGATTGCACATCGAGTCGCTGGTCATCCGCACGCCTGCCGGTTCAAAGACCAAAGACTTGCGGCAGGTCATGGGTTACTTCGCCGCGCCGATCGTATCCGGCTGGATTCGTTCCGGCAGCAAGGTTGCCATTTCGGGGGGCCGGACGATGCAGTCGCTGATCGAGAGCATGAAGCCGTCCGGCAGGGTCCAGGGCGTGACGGTGCTGCAGGCCATGGGGAATATCGATTCCAGCCCCGGCCCCTACGACGCCGTGGAACTGGGCCGCCGGCTGGCGCAGGTTTCGAGCGGGACGTTTCTCACCTTGAACACGCCGGCGATCCTGCCGGACGCCGAAACCTGCAGCCGGCTGCTGGGCCTCGAGCAGATCCGGGCGGTCATGGGCTGCCTGGCGAAGGCCGACATCGCCTTCGTCGGCATCGGAACGCTGGAGAACTCGGTCTTCGTGGAACGCAAAGCCCTCGGTTTGCGGGAAATCGAAACGCTCCGCAAGGCGGGCGCGGTTGGCGAAGTTCTGGGCCGCTTCTTCGGCGCTTCCGGCAAGGAGTGCGCGAGTCCCCTGCGCGATCGTGTGGTGAGCCTGGGGCTGGAGGAATTGCGGCGCATTCCGAACGTGGTGGCGGTGGTTTCTGGCGCCGACAGGAGGGATGCCATCCTGGCGGCCATCCGTCGAGGCCTCGTGAAGGCCCTGGTGATCGACGAGGGCGGCGCATCCGCCGTGCTGGAGGGCGCCGATGGCGTCCGCGAGACCGCAAGATGAAGTTATGGGCGAAGTGATTCCCGCACAAGAACGGCAAGCCCTCGAAGAGGCGTTGGAAGCTGGCCGCGATACCCGCTTCCTGGAAGTCGATGGCGGAGTGCGCCATCGTGCGGCGGCCGTTTTTGCGTCGCTCTTCGGTTCCCGGCAGGCGGTCGTCGTGGCGGACGAGAACACGTTCGAGGCGGCCGGCCGGGAAGTGCAGGACAGTTTCGCGCGGATCGTTCACCCCTGCGCGGACCCTTTTATCTTCGGCCGGAATGTCTATGCAGCATATCCATTCGTTCGGAGCCTGCACGCCGCCCTAAGTACCTCGGACGCGATCCCGGTGGCCGTTGGCTCCGGGACGATTAACGATCTTACGAAGCTCGTCGCGCATCGCCTGAACCGGCCCTACATGGTCGTGGCTACCGCCGCTTCGATGGACGGCTACACGGCGTTCGGGGCGTCGATCACCTATCAGGGCTCCAAGCAAACCTTCGACTGCCCGGCGCCGTACGCGGTGCTGGCCGATCTGGACGTGATTGCCGGGGCCCCGGCGGGAATGAACGCCTCGGGCTATGCCGATCTGCTGGCCAAATGCGCCGCGGGAGGAGACTGGATTCTCGCCGATGCCGCGGGTGTGGAACCAATCGACGCGCCGGGTTGGAACACCGTGCAAGGTCCCCTGAGGTCCTGGCTTGCCTCGCCCGGCGGCGTTGTCCGGAACGATCCGGTGTGCCTGCGGAACCTGATTCACGGCCTGATGATGAGCGGTTTCGCCATGCAGACCCTGCGTTCCAGCCGGCCCGCATCCGGGGCCGAGCACCAATTCAGCCACTTGTGGGACATGCAGCAGCACGCGCATAACGGCGCGGCGCCGTCGCACGGTTTCAAAGTAGGCATCGGGACCCTGGCCTCGCTGGCCCTCTACGAAGACCTCCTCTGCCGGGACATGGCGAGCTTTGACATCGAGCGGGCGGTGGAGAAGCGGCCGTCGTGCGAGACTCTGGAAGAGCGCATCGCGGCATCGCTGGGCGCCGGCGACCTGGCCTCGAAAGCCCAACAGGAGACGCGCGCCAAGTACCCCTCGCGGGAAGTCCTGCGGGAACAGCTCATTCGCCTGCGCGATGCGTGGCCGCGGCTTCAGGCAAGGCTCCGGCGGCACTTAATCCCCTTCAGTGAAGCTCGGGACATGCTCCGCGAGGCCGGCTGCGCGTTCGCGCCCGAACAGATCGGAATCTCCCGCGAACGGCTTCGCCTCAGTTACCGGCAGGCCGGCTTCATCCGGCGGCGCTTTACGGTGCTGGACTTCGCCGAGCGCTGGGGCCTCACCCGGTCCGCGTTGGACAACATCTTCGGCTCCGGCGGTCCGTGGCCGCTCGCCGCGCCGGAAGGAACGGACCAACGGCCATGAGGATCAGGCACCTGCGATGGTACGTGGCGGCCCTGCTGTTCGCCTCGACGGTCATCAACTACATCGACCGCCAGGCGCTCTCGGTGGTCGCGCCGGTCCTCACCCAAGAGCTGAATATCTCGCAGGTCGAGTATGGATACATCGTCCAGTCCTTCCTGATCGCCTACACCGTCATGTACGTCGTTTCCGGCGTGCTGGTCGATCATTGGGGGACCAGGTTGTCGCTGGCCGTATTCGTAACATGGTGGTCGGCCGCCAATATCCTTCACATGTTCGCCAGGAGCGCGGTGCAACTGGCGGGATTCCGATTCCTCCTGGGGATGGGCGAGCCGGGCAACTACATGGCCGCCGCCAAGGCCATTTCCGAGTGGTATCCCCCGAAAGAACGCGCCTTCGTAAACGGGCTGATCAACGCGGGGTCGGCGCTCGGCGCCATCATCGCCGCGCCGCTGGTCGTATGGATTACCATGCATTACGGCTGGCGCTTCTCTTTCATGGTCACGGGAGCCCTCGGGTTTGTGTGGCTGGTCCTCTGGCTGGCGCTTTATCGGCTTCCCGGAGAGCACCGCCGGATTACCGCCGGGGAGCTGAGTTACATCCGAAGTTCTCCGGGCGAGCTCGATAACAGCACGCCCGCTAAGTGGGGGGAACTCTGGAGACAGCGCGAGGTCTGGGGGCTGTTACTGGCCCGGTTCTTCTCGGATCCCGTGTGGTGGTTCTACCTGTTCTGGATGCCGAAGTATCTCGCCGAGCAGCGCGGGTTCAGCCTCGCCGAAATCGGACTGTTCGCCTGGCTGCCGTACCTGACCTCCGACCTGGGAGCTCTCGCGGGTGGCTATATCTCGGGGCGGTTGCTGGGCGGTAAGCGCACCGCGCTCCAGGCGCGCTATGCCACCATGCTGCCGGCCGCGCTGTTCATGCCCGCCAGCATCGCCATTCCTTTTATCGATTCATCCGCGCTGGCGCTGGCGTTGATCTGCCTCGTCACGCTGGCTCACCAGGTCTGGAAAACCAACCTGATGACCATCACCAACGATATCTATCCCGTCGCGTCCATCGGGTCCGTTTCCGGGATCGTTTCTCTCGGAAGCGGCGTCGGCGGAGCGGTGTTTATGAACCTGACTGGACGAATCGTCCAGGCGTTCTCATATAGTTCGATTTTCGTCATCATGGGTTTCCTGCATCCGGCGGCGTACCTTGTCTGCCGGCTGCTCGTCCCGAGGGCGCCCGCGCTCGGGACCGTTCCATCGAACAGTGGGGAGTTTTCCGTAGCTCGTGCCGCGGATTTGCTTCCACCTCCATATCGGAGTGGTAAGGCCGGGCAGACCGGCAAACTCGGGCACGACCAATGAAAGTAAGGAGAGTCACAATGACAACCAGGTGGTTCCTGTCGAGCTTAACCATCATCCTGCTCGTGCCGGCGCTTTGGGGCCAGCAGGGGCGAGGCACCATTTCGGGCACCGTGTCGGACGCCCAGGGGGCGGCTGTTCCGGCGGTGGCGATAGAAATCCGCAACGTCGGCACCAACGCCGGCTTCCGCACGGCGACGAACGAAACCGGGTTCTACAATGCGCCGGGCCTGGCGGTCGGGGAATATGAAGTCACCGCCGAGCTGGCGGGGTTCAAGAAAACCGTCCGCAGCGGCATCACCCTGGAGGTGGACCAAAAAGCGGCGGTGAACCTGACCATCGAGGTCGGGCAGGTCACCGAGAGAATCCAGGTCGTCGGCGAAGCGCCGCTGGTGGATATCAGCTCGTCCACGGTGGGCAAGGTGGTCGAGAACCGCCGCATCCAGGAGTTGCCGCTCAATGGCCGGAACGCGCTGGCGCTGGCCATGTTCACGCCGGGCGTGAGAACCGCCGTGGGGCCCACGTATGGCGGATTCGCCGACCGCGGCGTTCGCATATCCACCATGAGCATCAACAACAGCCCGGGCGGGATGAACGGCCAGCTCCTGGACGGCAACCATAACGTGCTGACCTGGATCGACGAAGTCGCCGTGCCTCCCGCCGTTGACGCGGTTCAGGAATTCAAGGTGCAGAGCGGGTCCATGTCGGCGGAATTCGGATATACCGCCGGCGGCGTGGTCAACCTGGTCACGAAATCCGGATCGAACGCGTTCCACGGCACGGCCTACGAGTTCCTGCGCAACGACAAACTGGACGCCCGCAACAGCTTCGCCGTTGACCGGGAGCGGCTCCGGTACAACCAGTTTGGCGGATCGGCCGGCGGCCCTGTGCGAAGAGACCGGACCTTCTTTTTCTTCAACCACGAACAGTATCGCGTCCGCCAGGGATCGCCCAGGATCGCCACCGTGCCGGTGGCCGAGGAGCGCAAAGGGGATTTCTCGAACACGCGCGACGTCAAGGGCACGCTGATTCCGATGTACGACCCCGCGACGACGCGGCCCAACCCGAACGGCACGGGCGCCCTTCGGGATGGGTTCCCGAATAATATCATCCCGCAATCCCGCCTCGATCCCGTCGCGCAGCGCGTCCTGGATCTCATCCCGTCGCCCAACCGGACCCCGTCCAGTCTTTTCACCAATTCGCAGAATTACCAGACCGAGGCGGTGCCCACCACCGACAGCAAGCAGTACCACGGCCGGGTCGACCACCGTTTCGGAGACCGCAATTCGCTGTTCGGCCGCCTCTCCTGGTTCGACCACCGGCCCTTCCAGAAACAGGTGATCTTCCCCGGCGACATGTTCGGCCGCAAGGACGACATGGTGAACAAGAACATCGTCCTCTCGGACACCCACACCTTCTCACCCACGCTGATCAATGAACTTCGCATCGGCGTGGTCCGGCAGTCCTTCACCTTCGCCGATGCCAGCTATGGCCAGGACTGGCCCCGGAAGTTGGGGCTGCCGGACAACGTCGCTCCGGATGTAATCCCCACCGTGGGCATCAGCGGGTACACCAGCGTGGGTTACGGCATCGTGGGCAAGCGGGGCTCCTTGAACTGGAATCTTCAGGAGATGGTGACCAAGATTCGCGGCAATCACACAATCAAGGCGGGGCTGGAGCACCGGATCTTCGACGGCAGCAACCGGCAAACCTCCAATCCATCCGGATCCTTCACCTTCAATGCCGCGCTCACGGGGGACGTGACGCGCCCGGCGGGCACCGGTTCGAGCGTGGCCTCGGTCATCCTGGGCGCGGTCCGCAGCGCGACCATCGACCAGTCCCAGGGCATCTCGATGGAGGCCTACGCCACGAGCCTATACGTTCAGGATGACTGGAAAGCCACGCGGCGCCTCACGCTGAACCTGGGTCTCCGCTACGACTTTCAGCAGCAGCCGGTGGAACGGCACGACCGCCTCATGAACTTCGACATGAACGCACGCAGTTCCGTCTCCGGAGTGCCGGGCCGGGCCGTCTACGCGGGAGTCGGCGGCCAGCCGCGCCAATGGCGGGGGGAGACCCATAGGGACTTCGGGCCGCGCGTGGGATTTGCCTTTGACGTTTTCGGCAAGGGCGCCACGGTCCTTCGCGGCGGATATGGCGTATACTATCCGTTCATCTTCTACAATGCCAATTTCGGAAGCGCGGGCACGGGCTTCTCATCCATGACCACAACTTACCTGCCCGCCGGCAGCGATTACAATTACCCCGCGTTTCAGTTCAAGAACGGCTTCCCCTACGCTCCGGCGCAGCCGCTCGGCAAGGCGGGGGGCGACGATGCCTTCCTTGGCCAGACCATCAAGTTCACCGAATCCACCGCCGGCACGCCGCGGGCCCAGCAATGGAACCTGTCGCTTCAGCAGCAGCTTCCAAGCCGGTGGCTGGTGGACCTGACCTACAGCGCAAACAAAGGCACGCATTTCATCACCAGCGCGTACGACTACAACCAGTTGGACCCGCAGTACCTGTCGCTGGGCCGCGCCCTTCTCGATAATGTCCGCAATCCCTACGCGGGCATCGTTCCGGGCGCGCTCGGCTCGGCGAACATCACGCGCAGGCAATCCCTGCTGCCGTTCCCCTACTACAGCGGCGTCAGCGTGATTGCCCCCCACATGGGAAACTACAACTCCCATCTTCTCCTGTTGAGCATGGAGAAGAAGACCGCCCACGGCCTGACGCTGTTGTTCTCCTACACCGGCGGCAAGCTGATCAGCGACGCCCTGCAACTCCCCCAGTCCGATTTCGGGGAAAACAACACTCGCATGAGCGGCTTTCAGAACGGCAAGTTCAACCGGCGCGCGGAGCGCTCGGTAGATCCGCAGGACGTCTCGCAAAGGGCCATCGTCAGCGGCATGTATGAGCTGCCGTTCGGCCCGCGCAAGCGCTGGCATTCTTCGAGCGCGGTGGTCGACAAGCTGGCGGGCGGCTGGCAGGTCAACGCCATCGGCACCCTGCAGTCCGGTCTTCCGGTTGGGGTCGCCGGCGCCAACAACTACCTTGCCGACCGGCCCAATTCGACCGGACAATCTCCCGCGCTCTCCAACCCAACGGCCGCCAAATGGTTCGACACGGAGGCGTTCTTCAACCCGCCTGATTTTACGTACGGCAACCTCGGCAGGATGCTCCCCGATGTCCGCTCGCCGGGCACCGTCAACCTGGACGTTTCCCTGCTGAAGACCACCCAGATCACGGAACGGGTGAATCTCCAGTTCCGCGCGGAAGCGTTCAATATACTGAATCACGTGAGCCTCGGCCTGCCCGGCGCCGGATTTGTCGCCGGCGCGAACGGGAAGAACAGCAGCGGCTCATTCGGCGTGATCAGCAGCGCGCGGGACCCCCGCCAGATTCAGTTCGGCCTGAAACTGCGATTCTGAGGCACTATGCGTAAAAGCACGATGGATTCGATCCGGGAAGCGGAGAGAGCCACCCCCATCCGCGGCGAAGTGGACGTCCTGGTCGCGGGCGCGGGGCCCGCGGGAATTATGGCCGCCCTGGCCGCGGCCGAGGACGGACTGAAGGTGGCGCTGGTCGAACGCCACGCATTCGTCGGCGGCAATATGACCACCGGGCTCCCCCTGCTGGGATTCTTGAGCCAGAAAGGGGAGCCCATCATCGCCGGGCTGCCGCAGCGGTTCATCGACCGGCTGGCTTCGGTGAATGCCGCGAGCGGGCACATCAGGTGCCCGCTCCACGTGAGCCTGACGCTGGTGGATCCGGAAGCCGTCAAATCCGTGGCGCTGGAGATGCTCACCGAAAGGGGCGTCGAGATCGGCTTCCACTCGCTGGTGGCCGGCGTGGTCATGGATGGGGATGTTCTGAAAGGAATCATCACTGAAGGCAAAGGAGGAAGGGAGGCCATACTGGGGAAAGTGGTCATCGACTGCTCCGGGGATGGAGACGTGGCCTTCCGGTCGGGCGTCCCGTGCGAGAAGGGCGACGATCGCGGCGGCATGCAGCCGCCCACGCTGATGTTCTGTCTCGCCGGCGTGGATACCGAAAAGCTCCGGCAGAGTATCTGCTCGGAGCCGGAGCGTTACGCCGTGGATTTCATTCCGAACGAGTATTTCGGCCGGAACCGGAAGTTCATTGTGGTGGGCTTGCGGGGACTGATCGATAAGGCCCGGAAAGATGGGCTGTCGATCCCCACCGAGAGGACCATCCTCATCACCGCGCTGCGAGACGGCGAGGTGTGGGTGAACATGACGCGGGTGAAGGGGGTGGACGGCACCGACACGCGCAGCCTCTCGAACGGCGAGATCGAGGCCAGGCGGCAGATTCGGGATATCCGGAAATACCTCACTTCGTATGTGCCCGGCTTCGAAAAGGCGTACTTCACCAGGACGGCGCCGTTCCTGGGCATCCGCGAGACGAGAAGGATAGCCGGCCAGTACGTCATGACCAGGGAGGACATCCTGAGCTGCCGCGGGTTCGACGACGCCATCGCGGCGGGCAGCTATCCCATCGACCTGCACCGTCCCGACGACGACGGCTGCACCCTCGAATGGTGCGGCGACTGCTACGACATTCCCTATCGTTCGCTGGTGCCGCTGGGCGTTCGCAACCTGCTGGTGGCCGGCAGGTGCATCTCCGCCACCCATGAAGCGATGGCGGCCATCCGGGTGATGCCGACCTGCATGGCCATGGGCCAAGCCGCCGGCCGCGCGGCCAGCCTGGCCGTTCGCCGGGGAGTCGCGCCGGCTGAAATCGATGTGGGCGAACTCCAGGCCGATCTGCTCGCCCGCGGCGTTTTCCTAAGGCAGGGCAGCGCCGCAAGCCGGTCATGAAGCGTCTCTTGCGGGCGGGTCTCATGCTGCTCCCGGCCTTCGGCCAGACGCCCCGGGCGGACTGGAACCTGCGCGATCATATTCCGCTCGGGGAAATCGTGGTGCAAAGCCATCGCGGCGCGGGCGTTCTCTCGCCCGAGAACTCCCTCGAGGCGTTTGAGATCGCCTGGCGCCTCGGCACCATCCCGGAAGCCGACCTGCGCACCACGCGCGACGGCGTCATCGTGGCATTCCACGATGACGACTTCCAGCGCATTCTCCCCGGCGCGCCCCCGGAAGAGCGCCAGCGTGGCATTCGGGACCTGGCGTGGGAAGAGGTTCGCCGGCTGGACATCGGGGCGTGGAAAGGAAAGCGGTTCGCGGGCCAGCGCGTCCCCCGCATGAGCGAGATGTTCGCGGTGCTGGCCAAACACGCCGGCCGAAGGCTGTATATCGATATCAAGAACGTCGATCTGGAACAACTCGCCCGCCAGGCGCACGCCGCGCGGGTGGAAGGCCGGCTGATTCTCGCCAGCACCGATTACGACGTGATCCGCGCCTGGAAGCGCCTGGCGCCCGCTTCCTCCACCCTGCATTGGATGGGCGGATCGGAAGAGCAGCTCGCGGGCCGCTTCGCCGAGTTGCGGAAGGCGCATTTCGCCGGCATCACTCAGCTCCAGATCCACATTCGCGCGACTCAAACCGGCGAAGGCGAAGCGCTCACTCCTTCGCCGCGCTTCCTGATCCAAGCGGGACGGGAACTGCGGCGGCACGGGATACTGTTCCAGGCGTTGCCGTGGCAGAGCGGCGACCCCAAGCTGTTCTGGAAGCTGATGGATCTGGGCGTGGCCAGCTTCGCCACCGACTATCCGGATGCGGCCATGACGGCCATCCGGGATTACTACGCGCAACCGCGCCGTCCGTAAAGGAGCCCAACATGGTGCTCGAAGAAACAGACTCGAAGTGCTCGCGGACCCTGGACCGGCTGGGCATTTTTCCGCCGCTCGCCTGGGGCTTCCTCGGCCTCCTGGTCTTCATGATCGGCGACGGCGTGGAGTCCGGCTATCTCTCGCCATACCTGATCGGCCTCGGTATTCCGCAGGGCCGGGTGGCGCTGATCTTCACCGCCTACGGCCTTACCGCGGCGGTGGCGGCATGGCTGTCGGGCGCTCTCTCGGATCTGTGGGGCCCGCGCCGCGTCATGTGGGCGGGGCTGGCGATCTGGAGCGTGTTCGAGGTTCCTTTTCTCGTGTTGGGCCTGCCCTCCGCCAGCTTCCCCGTTATCCTGGTCACCTACGCCCTGCGCGGGTTCGGCTATCCGCTGTTCGCCTTCGGCTTTCTGGTGTGGATCGCGGCGGCAACCCCACCCAAGCGCCTGGGAACCGCGGTCGGCTGGTTCTGGTTTGCCTTCACGGGCGGGCTGCCCACCCTGGGCTCTCTTTTCGCCAGCTTTGTCGTGCCCCTCATCGGGCCTTACCCGACCCTGTGGTGTTCGCTGGGGCTGGTGATCGTGGGCGGCCTGACGGCGCTTCTCGGAGTGCGCGAGCCGACGGGCGCGCGGCGCCTTGCGCCACCGGGCGAGCACCCGGTCACCACAGTCCTGTTAAGCGTCAGCATCGCCTGGCGCAAACCCAAGACCGCTATCGGCTGCATCGTTCGCGTCATCAACACCGCGCCGCAATTCGGCTTCCTCGTCTTCCTGCCCATCTTCTTCACGGAGACCATCGGGTTTACCCTGGCCCAATGGCTGCGCTTGTTGAGCGCCATCTTCCTCAGCAACATCATCTGGAATCTGCTCTTCGGAATCCTGGGAGACAAATTCGGGTGGAGAAGAACGGTCGCTATCTGCGGCGGCTTTGGTTCCACCGTCTCCACGCTCCTGCTGTATTACGTTCCCCAAACCTTCGCCGCGAACTATCCGCTCGCGATCCTGGCTGGAGTGTTCTATGGAGCCACGCTGGCGGGATATGTTCCCCTCTCCGCGCTCATGCCCTCGCTGGATCCCGAGCATAAGGGCGCGGCGATGTCTCTCCTCAACCTGGGCGCGGGGGCCAGCACGTGGGTAGGCCCCGCTATCGTGGCGCTCTTCCTCTCGCGTGTGGGAGTGGAAGGCGTGATGTGGATCTTCTCCTTGCTCTATCTGCTCAGCGCGGTCCTGGCGCTCATGCTGAGGCTTCCGTCCGAGAAGCGGCACTCGGCGGGCATGTGAACGCGCATCGGTTCGTGGCGTGGGCGAGGGACGGCGGGACTTCGCCCCCGGAATCCCGCCGCGACGCGGCGTCCACGTTCTCTCCCGCGCCCCAGCGCTCCCGCGCGCCCTTTTCCCCCCGTCTGCTATCCTGAAACTTCACTCCCGTTTTCCCTGGATTCTCACCTTGAAAGTCGGTTTCGTCAGCCTGGGTTGCCCGAAAAACCTTGTCGATACCGAGGTCATGATGGGGCAGTTGGCCGCCCGAGGCCATGAGTTGACCTCGCGCCCCGGCGAGGCCGATGTCATCGTCGTCAACACCTGCTCGTTCATCGACCCGGCCAAGCAGGAGTCCATCGACACCATCCTGGAAATGGCCGCGTTCAAAAGGTCCGGGCGCGCCCGCAAACTGGTGGTGGCCGGCTGTCTGATCGAACGGTTCCACGACCGCATCCGCGACCTGCTGCCGGAGGTCGACGCCATTCTCGGCGTCAACCAGCTCGACAGCATCGTCGATCTGTGCGAAGACCGCCCGGCGCGCGCCGACGCCGCGCCGTACCTGTACCACCACCTCACACCGCGCGTTTTGGCCACCCCCCGCCATTACGCCTACATCAAAATCGCCGAAGGCTGCGACCACCCCTGCACCTTCTGCGTCATCCCGCACTACCGCGGTAAGTTCCGCAGCCGGCCTCCCGAGTCGGTGGCGGCCGAGGCCACGCGGCTGTTCGCCCAAGGCATCCGCGAGATCAACCTCATCGGGCAGGACACCACCGGCTACGGCCAGGATCTCGGCATCCGGGACGGCCTGGCGCTGCTGCTGGAACGCCTGGCGCAAATCGAAACGCCGCGCACGCCTCGCTGGTCCCCTACATCGACGTCCCGCTGCAACACTCCAGCGCCCGCCTGCTGCGGCGCATGAAGCGCGGCGCCTCGGGCGACATCTTCCTGAAACTGGTCGAGCGCATCCGAAGAGCCATTCCCGGCGTGGCCGTTCGCACCAGCATGATCGTCGGCTTCCCGGGAGAGACGAAGGCCGATTTCACCGAACTGTGCCAGTTCGTTCAGGCCGCGCGTTTCGACCACCTCGGCGTGTTCGGCTACTCGGATGAGGATACCAGCGCCAGTTGCCGCCTGGACGGCAAGCTGGATGGGCGCACCATCCACAACCGCAAGCGGCGGCTGATGTCCCTCCAGCGCAAGATCTCCCGCGCGCGCAACCGGCTGCTCCAGGGCCGCGAACTGAACGTGCTGGTCGAAGGCCCCTCGAAGGAATCGGATCTCCTGTGGCAAGCCCGGCTGGCCACTCAGGCGCCCGAGATCGACGGCGTCTGCTACATCTCCGACCCCGGCCACACCGCGCCGCGGGCGGGCGAGTTCCGCCGCATGAAGATCGAAAAAACGCACGATTACGATCTGGTCGGCGCTCTGATCGGCGATCTCGAACCCGCCGATCCGCCCGCGCCGAACCCATTCCGGATTCTGCCGGCGGAGGCGTTGTGAAAGACAAAATCGCGTTCGCAATCGGCGCCTGGTTCGGCTGCGGCTACATGCCCGCCGCGCGCGGCACCTGGGGCGCGTTGTGCGCGCTGTTGCTGGGGTGGCCGCTGGCCCGCTTCGCCGGCTTCCTCCCCTGGCATTTCGGCGTCCTGGCGCTGCTGTTCACGCCGCCCGCCATCTGGGCCGCCACTCGAGTGGCGGAACGCGTCGGCAGGAAAGATCCCAACCTGGTCGTGGTGGACGAAGTCGCAGGGTCAATGGCTGGCGTTGGCCGGCGCTTCGGTCCGATCTCCATTAGTTTATGTGGGCCGTCCGCATCGCCCCGGCTGTACCGAACAAGGAACCCGGAGTCTGTGCTGAACACTGGCTTGACTTGTTTCTAAGAGATCGGTGCGGCGAGCGATGGATGCCCTTTCAAACCTCTTAGAATCAGTCAGATTTAGCATCTGCTAAAGGAATGTTCACAAAACACTTGTAGTGCCCTCTCTCTCCATGTATAATCGTTATGATGTTAAGTCCGGAGCTGCCAGTCAGGTCCATTCGAGAGCGCATTCGCTCGCTCCGAACCCGCTACGGCATCACACAGACCAAGCTTGCCGAGCTCTTGGGAGTCTCCTTCGTCACCGTCAGCCGCTGGGAGACCGGCCAATCGAAACCTTCGACACTGGCGGTTCAATCGATTGAGCGCGCCGAAGAATTGGGCATTGAGGTCTTGGAGCAGCCGAAAGCCCCGGTGCCCCCGCCGGCTGCAACAGCCGTTGAAGAGCCAGTCCTTCAGAGCCGGTTCCTCGATTTCCTCGCCAGCCCGGAGCGCGTGAAGATCTTCGTCGAAGGCGAGCGCCTCAGTTACGGGCACCTCTTCAACCCGGTCTTCGCAACCGAAACCTCCCTGATCGACCCACTGCCCCACCAGCGGCTCGCCGTTTACGAGTACATGCTTCCCCAGCCGATCCTCCGCTTCCTGTTGGGGGATGACGCGGGCGCCGGCAAGACGATCATGACCGGCATGTACATCCGCGAGATGTTGGTCCGGCGGCTGATCCGGCGCATCCTGATCGTTCCTCCGGCCGGCCTTGTCGGCAACTGGTGCCGGGAGATGCGCAACCTCTTCAGCCTGTCCTTCGAGATTGCATCGGGTGGGGACGCGCGTGGCGGTAACCCATTCGTTGGCGAGGGCAGCGACTTGCGGATTGTCAGCATCGACACGCTTGCCGGCGAGCGAATGTTTGCGCGGCTCAAAGAGCCGGCGGTTGAGCCGTACGATCTGGTGGTCTTCGATGAGGCGCACAAGCTGTCTGCCAATCGGGACCCGGACCTCTACGTCCGGAAGACGGATCGCTACCGCCTGGCCGAGGCTCTGGGCGGAGTGGATTCCGGCGATGACCGCTGGCGGTTGAGTTGGGGCGCACGCCACCTGTTGTTGCTCACAGCCACGCCTCACATGGGGAAGGAGTATCCCTACTTCGCCCTGTGGCGGCTGTTGCTGCCGGACAGCCTTTCTACCAAGGACGCCTTCGATGCGTTTCCCAGAGAGGCGCGCCGCCGGCATTTCATTCGCCGGGTCAAAGAGGAGATGGTCACGCTGGACGGGCATCCGCTCTATCCGATCCGGGAGACCAGCACGCATAGCTACGACCTGAAGTCCGGGGAAGTGAGCGAACAGCGGCTGTACGACGAAACCACCAGGTACATCCAGCACTATTACAATCGGGCCCGCATCCTGAACCGCTCCGCGGCGCGGCTGGCCATGAGCGTGTTTCAGCGTCGCCTCGCCAGTTCCACATGGGCTTTGCTGCGGTCGCTACAGCGGCGTTTGGATCGCCTCGAGGAGTTGATAGCCGCCGTCCAGGATGGGCAGATTAGCGAGGAGCAGCTTCGCGAGCTGCAGCGCAAGTCGGAGCGCGAGCAGCCGCGCGATGTCTTTGAATCCGAGACAGCGGATGAGGAGTCGGCCGACGAGGACCAGGAAGAGAACGAGATTGAAGAAACCAAGGCACTTCGCGGCGTCATCGCAACCTCCCTGGGAGAGCTGAACACCGAGCGCGAGATGGTGAAGGGCCTTGTTGCCCTCGCTGAGCGAGTCTACGGACTTAGCGAGGAGTCGAAGTTCGAGAAGTTGCGTGAGGTCCTGGAAGATCTCACGTACCGCAACGAAAAGTTCCTGATTTTCACCGAGCACAGGGACACACTCAACTTCCTGGTTCGCCGCCTCGAGGGCATGGGTTTCACCGGGAAAGTGGCGCAGATCCATGGCGGAATGCCCTACCAGAACCGAGAGCGGCAGGTCGAACTGTTCCGCCAGCCCATACGCGAAGGTGGGGCACAGTATCTGGTGGCGACCGATGCCGCCGGTGAAGGCATCAACCTGCAATTCTGCTGGCTGATGGTCAACTACGACATCCCCTGGAATCCAGCGCGTCTGGAACAGCGCATGGGCCGCATTCACCGGTACAAGCAGAAGCACGATCCGGTGATCATCTTGAACCTGGTGGCCGGCAAGACGCGTGAGGGCCGCGTACTCAAGACCCTGCTCGACAAACTCGAGAAGATCCGCAAGGAACTGAATTCGGACAAGGTCTTCGATGTCGTCGGACGGCTGTTCGAAGGCGTTTCGCTGAAGGACTACCTGGAATCGGCAGTCACCGAGGACGGTGCCGAACAGGCGTGCCGGCGTATCGAGGGCATCCTGACGCCGGAGCAGATCAAGGCGCTGGAGGCGAAGCAGCGCACCATCTACGGGGATGGCGGTGACGTGCGCCGCGAACTTGATCGCCTCCGCGCGGATTCCGAACGAGAAACCTATCGGCGCTTGCTGCCGGGGTTCGTGCGGCACTACGTCGAGCGCGCGGCGCCCCTGGTCGGGATGGAGATCGAAGGGGATCTGGACCAGCATTTCGCGTTCGTCGCCCGAAAGCGCGGCGCTCTGGATGCGCTCTGGCCCATTCTGGAGACCTACGCGCCGGAGGAGCGCAACCGCCTGACGGTGTACCGCCCGCAGGGAGATTCGGACGGATTGTGGCTACATCCGGGCGAACCGGTGTTCGAGAGCTTCCGGGCCGTGGTCACGGGACGCCTGGCGCCCGAGGCTCTCGAGGGCGCGGTCTTTGTCGATTCGGCCGCATCACGGCCGTATTTCTTCCATCTGGTGCGCGTATCCGTGATTCGGAAGGCCGACCCGGCGTTCTCCACGTTCCGTCGTGAGGAAATCGTCGAGGAACGCCTGGTTGCCCTGCGCCAGTCCGGGACTGGCGAGGTCGAGGAATGTCCGGTCGAGCGCCTCTTGCTGCTCAAAGGCAACCGCCAGGCGGCCTCGCAGTTTGGCTCCCTCATCGCGTCGGCGAAAGAACGTGCGGAAGCGGCCCGAGACTGGGCGCGGGAGAATCTGGCGCAGACGTGGGCCGAACGGCGTCGGGCCGGGCTGGCCGAGGCGCTCCCCGCGCAGCTCGACTTCCTCTCTCGCGGCTTCGACTACCAGGAGGCGGATCTTGCCGCTCAGCGCGCTCGATTCAACGACAAGGCCCGCGCGGGCGACTCGAAAGCGAAGGGTGACCTGACCCGCGTCAGAGATCGCCAGCGCCTGCTGACCCAGTTGCGGGACCATGCGATACGGGAGCGCCGCCGGGAACCGGAGCTGATCGCCACCGGGGAAGTGGAGTTTCTGGCACATGCGTTGGTGGCGCCTTCCGCGGATCCCGAAGACCAGAAGCGCCAGGACGCCGCCATCGAGTTGGTGGCCATGCAAGTCGCCCGGGCTTACGAAGAAGCGCAGGGGGCAGCAGTCTTCGATGTCCATACTCCGGAGATGGCGCGACGGGCTGGGTTGCAGGATTTTCCTGGCTTCGATTTGCTCTCACGGCGGCCAGACCGAGAGGAGCGGAGCATTGAGGTGAAGGGCCGCGCCGGCGTCGGCGACATCGACATCAGCGAAAACGAGTGGGCGCGCGCATGTAACCTCCGGCATCGGTATTGGCTCTACGTGGTGTTCGACTGCGGCAGCGCCCATCCGCGGCTGCTGCGCGTTCAGGACCCATTCGGAAAGTTGCTCGCGAAGAATCGTGGCGGGGTTTTGATCGACGAGAAGAGCGTGTTTGCGGTGGCGGAACCGGTCAATTAGGGAGCGGAAATGGCAAGAATCAGAACGTTCACGATCAAGAACTTCAGGCAGTTCGCGAACCAGGTCAGCGTGGAACTGAGACCCATCACATTGTTGATCGGTCCAAACAACAGCGGGAAGACCACAGTGCTCCAGGCGCTGAACATCTTTCAATATTGCCTGGAGACGTGTTTGACGACGAACGGAAATGGCCCCGGCAAGAGCAAACTCGCTCTGAAGTCGCAGAACATCGGTCCGGATGAGTTTGGCCGCCTTCCAGTCGCGACTCCAACCGATCTCTGGCCCCAGGGCACGGCGACGAACTCGACCATCCAGCTTGGCGCAACGTTCGAAGGCGGCGGGCATCTATCCTTCGAGATTGCCCTGAGATACAATCTGTTCAACATCAAACCCGCGATCAGCCAGGTCTCCGACGTGGACACCTTCTTGCGAAGCACCTCGATCCGGATGATCCCGGTCTTCTCGGGCCTGCTCCCCAGGGAAGAAGTTCTGTTACCTGCCGCTCGAAGCGACCGCGAGCGCGCCGGGCGGCACGGAGAGATCGTCAGGAACATGCTGCTTGCCCTCAAGAGAGAGCACAAGAAGCGCTACGAACTCTTGCTCGACAAACTCCACGATCTCTATCCGGACGCGAGCTTGGATGTCGACCACAACGAGGAGATTGGGAAGCGAACGCTCTCGGCAAGAATCGATTCCTTCTATCGGGACTCAGTACTGGCGAAAAAACGGGACTTGATCGTGGCCGGTTCGGGTTTGCACCAGGCGGTGCAAATACTCGCCGGAGTGCTCCAGCCGGATGCAACCACGATTCTACTGGATGAGCCCGATGCGCACCTTCATGCCCGGCTGCAGGAACGTCTTATGAGCATCCTGGAGGAACTCGCGGCCTCGGACGGGCTCCAGTTTATTATCGCGACCCATTCGCCGGCCCTCCTCCGC
>Ga0315273_10002370_pt1 | contig 22229 bp, 16 predicted proteins | sample YL17G02_0_MG_FD_205753 | JGI IMG/M metagenome (GOLD analysis project Ga0315273, IMG submission 205753) | Sediment microbial communities from Yellowstone Lake, YNP, Wyoming, USA - YL17G02_0 | ecosystem: Environmental > Aquatic > Freshwater > Lake > Sediment | place: USA: Wyoming | collected...
GCTCGACGGTCGGGAGGTGATGAACATCTTCTGCCGCGACGAGAGGCTCAACATCTCGTCCGTCTACCTGCAGCCCGGATTTGCCTTCGGCGGGTCATGCCTCCCGAAAGACGTGCGCGCCATCCTGCATCGGGCGAGCGAGGTGGACCTGGCATTGCCCGTCCTGCGCTCCGTGCTGCCGAGCAATCAGCTGCAGATCGACCACGCCTTCCGCCTGATCAAGAAGACCGGCAGGAAGCGCGTGGCGATGCTCGGCTTGAGCTTCAAGCCCGGAACCGACGACCTGCGCGAAAGCCCGATGGCCGAACTCGCGGAGATGCTGATCGGCAAAGGCTATGACGTGTCGATCTACGATCGCGAAGTCTCGCTTGCGCGGATCCACGGCTCCAACAAGGCCTACATCGAGCACGTCATTCCCCACATCTCGTCGCTGCTGAAGAGCTCGGTGGAGACGGCGCTCGACGGGGCCGAAGTCGTGGTCATCGCCAAGCGATCGCCGGAGTTCCAGGCCGCGCTGACCGGCAGAACGCCCGACCAGCACATCATCGATTTGACCGGCTTCCTCGAGCCTGGCCAGACGGGACAGGACGGGTATGAAGGCATCTGCTGGTAGGGTCCTGATGCTCGTGGAGAACCAGTTCCCGAGGGACACCCGGGTCCGGAACGAGGCGTCCGCGCTCGCGTCTCGGGGGCTGCAGGTCAGCGTGATCGCGCTCGGCGGCCCCGGCGAACGTCGCCGGGAGGTCGTGAACGGCGTGACGGTCTACCGGCTGCCCCGGCTGACCGTCTTCAAGAAGCTCCCGGATGCGGAGCGTTCAGGCCTCGTCGCGATTGGCAACAAGTTGCGGGTCCTCTTCGGCTACATCGTCGAGTACCTCTACTTCACCGCCGGCTGCCTGGTCGTGAGCGGCTACGTGGCGATCAAGGACGGGTTTGATGTCGTTCACGCCCACAACCCGCCGGATACGCTCTTCGTCGTAGGCGCCTTCCACAAGCTGTTCGGGAAGAAGTTCGTGTTCGACCACCACGACCTCTCGCCTGAGTTGTACCGATCGCGGTACACGACGCCCAGCGGACTGGTGTCGCGCGGGCTCGCGATCTGCGAGAAGGCGTCCGTGAAGCTCGCGGACGTCCTGATTGCCACCAACGAGAGCTATCGCGAGACCGACATCCGGAGAAACGGCATCGACCCGTCGAAGGTGTTCATCGTCCGGAACGGGCCCGATCTCGCCCGTGTCCGGCTGACCGAACCGGACGCCGCGCTCAGGAGCCGGGCGCGCGTCGTGCTCGGGTACCTCGGAGCGATGAACCCTCAGGACGGCGTCGATTACATGCTGCGAGCGCTGCACCACCTGCGGCACACGCTGCAGCGGCCGGATTTTCACGCGGTGGTCATCGGAGATGGCGATTCGCTCGAGGAACTGAGGTCGCTCTCAGCCGATCTGGGCCTGGCGGATTGCGTGACGTTCACCGGGTTCATCCCCGACGAGGAGATGGTGCGGCTGCTGTCGACCGTCGACATCTGCCTGGATCCGAACCCGTCCAACCCCCTCAACGACGTCTCCACCTGGATCAAGGTGATGGAGTACATGGCGCTGGGGAAGCCGCTGGTTTCTTTCGGACTGAAGGAAACGCGAGTGTCCGCCGGCGAGGCGGCCTTGTATGCGACCCCGAACGACGAGGCGGAGTTCGCCCGGGCCGTCGCACGGCTGATGGACGACGAGGCGCTGCGCAAGTCCATGGGCGAGACCGGACGACGACGGGTGATGGAAACCCTCAATTGGGGCGTCACCTCCCAGAATCTCATCGCCGCCTACCGGCGGCTCTTCCCGGAGTGGACGGCCGAGGGGCCGGCCGGCGGCGCGAGCGAACGTGTCCTTGCGTGAGCGCCGCCTGGGGATCCGGGCGGGAGCAGGCGCGTGGCGCCCGGCGCATCCGGCGCGCAGGAGACGGTCGTGAGTGCCCCTGACGCGTTGAGCGGGCCATCCCAAGCGCCGGTTCTGGTGACCGGCGCCGCGGGTTTCATCGGGTCGAGCGTCGTCGAGAGTCTCCTGAGGAGCGGCGTCAACCGAGTCCGCTGCCTGGTCCGGCCGTCCAGCAGCCGCTCACGAGGGGAGGATCTTGCCCGCTCGTTCCCGGGTGCGAGACTCGAGTTCGTCGAAGGGAACGTCCTCTCCCGGGAAGACTGTGCCCGCGCCGCGGCCGGGGTCGCCGTCGTCTACCATCTGGCGGCCGGAATCGGGAAGTCCTACGCCGGGTGCTATCTCACGTCGGTCGTCGGCACGAGGAACCTCCTCGACGCCGTGAGCGACGCCGGCGGCGTGCGACGGTTCGTCAACGTGAGTTCGCTGGCCGTCTACTCCAATATCCACATGAGGCGGCATGCGCTCCTCGACGAGACCTGCGACATCGACACCCGCTGCCTGGAGCGCCACGAGCCGTACGCGTACGCGAAGTTGAAGCAGGATGAGCTGGTCATCGACCATGCGGCCCGCCGCAACCTCTCCTGCGCGATTGTCCGGCCAGGCGCGGTGTACGGGCGCGGGAAGCCGGACCTGACCGCCCGGGTGGGCATCGACACTTTCGGGCTGTTCCTGCACCTCGGCGGCTCGAACCGGATCCCGCTCACCTACGTCGACAATTGCGCGGATGCCATCGTCCTCGCCGGCACGGCTGACGGCGCCGACGGGCAGGTGTTCAACGTGATCGACGACGAACTGCCGACCAGCAGGCAGTTCATCAGGGGCTACACGCGCCACGTCGGTCCGTTGCGCAGGCTGTGGGTCCCCTATCGGGCCTTCCACCTCTTCTGCCACGCCTGGGAAATGTACGCGGCGAAGTCAGGCGGTCAGCTGCCTCCGGTCTTCAATCGCCGGCGGTGTTCCGTTTACTGGAAGGGGAACCGCTACTCTAACCAGAAGCTCAAGGAGCGGCTGGGCTGGACGCCGCGGGTTTCCACCGCCGACGGTCTCGCCAGGTACTTCGCGTATCTGAAAGGTCTGCAGCAAACATCATGCTGAGTGTCGCCATCGTCGGGTGCGGCAAGATCGCGGATGAACACGCCGAGCAGATTGCCCGCGTGGCGGACTGCCGGCTCGCAGCCGTCTGCGACCGCGAACGGCTCATGGCGGAACAGATGAGCGAACGGTTCGGCGGCGTGCCCTGTTTCGATGATGTCAGCGAGATGCTCAGCCGCGCCGCGCCGGACGTCGTGCACATCACGACGCCGCCGCAGTCGCATGCCCGGATTGCCATGCAATGCCTCGAGGCGGGGTGCCACGTCTATCTCGAAAAGCCGTTCACGGTGGACGCGGCCGAGGCGGAGCAGATCCTGCGGGAGGCCGCCAGGCGCGGTCTGAAGGCGACGGTCGGGCACAATCTGATGTTCACCCGGGCGGCGATGGAGATGCGCCGGCTGGTGAAGGGCGGATATCTGGGGAGCAGGCCGGTCCATTGCGAGGCCTACTACTGCTACGACCTGGGCAACCAGGCGTACGCCAGGGCCTTCCTGGGGGACGCCGCGCACTGGGTCCGGCGTCTGCCCGGCGGCCTGCTGCACAACACCATCAGCCACGGAATCAGCCGCATTGTCGAGTACCTGCCTTCGGACGAGGTCGTCGTCAAGGCCCATGGCTTCACGAGTTCCGCGCTGGCAGCGGCGGGCGTCACGGAAGTGAAGGACGAACTGCGCGTCATCCTGGAGTCGGGGGGGACAACGGCCTATTTCACCTTCTCGTCGCAGATGCGCCCGACGCTTTCAGAAATGCGCGTGTTCGGAACCGGCAACGGACTGCTCCTCAGCGACAACCAGCACGTCGTCGTCCGTTTGCCGGGGAAGCGGCCGAAAAGCTACCTGCCCTACTTCCTGCTGCCCGCTCGCCAGGCTTCCCAGTACTTCGGCGCGGCGATGCGCAACGTCCGCGACTTCTCCGCGTGGCGCCTTCACATGAGCGACGGCATGAAGGCGCTCTTTGAGCGCTTCTACGGTTGCATCACCCGGAATGAGCCTCCCCCCTTCCCCGATCGCGACATCCTGCTGACGGTCCGCGTGATGGACGAGATCTTCACGCAGTTGTCCGCTGGAGCGTTAGCCGGACCAAGTTATCCGGCCCCCGCGGCGGGCGGAGATCGAGTGGTGAGCTGATGTGCGGGATTTGCGGCCAGTACAACTTCGGCACGGCACGTCCCGTCGAACGGGCAGCCCTCGAGGCGGCGACGCGAACGTTGGCGCATCGCGGCCCGGATGACGAGGGCTACTTCCTCGCCGGCCCGCTCGGGCTGGGATTCCGGCGGCTGTCGATCATCGACCTCGCGAGCGGCCACCAGCCGATGAGCGACGCCGAGCAGTCCGTGTGGGTAGTCTTTAACGGCGAGATCTATAACTTCGGCGATCTGCGCGCCGAGCTACAGGCCAAGGGGTACGTCTTTCGAACCCGCTCAGACACGGAAGTAATCGTTCATGGCTACAAAGCATGGGGCGACCTGTTCGTCGACCGGCTTCGCGGCATGTTCGGTCTGGCCGTTTGGGACGTCGGCCGGAGGAAGCTGGTTGTCGCCCGGGATGCGATGGGGATCAAGTCCGTCTACTACCGCATCCAGTCGGGGGAGTTCTCGTTCGCGAGCGAAATGAGAGCGCTGCTGGGCGGAGGCCGAGTCCGACCCGCTCTGGATCCGACGTCGCTGAACTTGTTCCTCCGGCACCGCTACACGCCCTCCCCGCGGACGCTGTTCACGGGCATCCAGAAGCTCGCGCCCGGCACGATGATGGTCGTGCAGGACGGAGCCGTGCGCGTCGAACGGTGGTACGGGTTCGAGCCGGTCCCGTTTCCTGAGCCCGTGCCGCTGGAGGAGGCTGCCAGGGAGCTGTTGGAGTTGTATCGGGGGGCCATGAAGGGGCACCTCATCAGCGACGTCCCGGTCGGCCTGCTGCTGAGCGGCGGCATCGACTCCGCGCTGCTGCTGGCGCTGATGTCCGAGCACGGGCGGGAGTGGAGGACCTTCAGCGTCGGATACGGTACGTCGTTCAAGGACGACGAACTCGAAGACGCGCAGAAGTCGGCGTCGCTCTTTGGCGCGCGGCACACGGCCGTGCAAATCGACCAGCGCGAGTTCGAAGCGTGTCTTCCGACCGTCGTCAAGAGCCTCGAGGAGCCGGTCGCGACTTCGTCGATTGTGCCGATGTACTTCGTCTGCCAGCGCGCCAGCCAGGACGTGAAGGTCGCGCTGGTGGGCCAAGGTCCGGACGAGCTGTTCGGCGGCTACACCCGGCATCTCGGTGTCCACTACGGGCGGTACTGGCGTGCGGTGCCCGAGCCGGTCCGACGGGCCGCGGGTCGCGTCCTGTCGGCACTTCCCCGCAACGCCGCTTTGAAACGCGGCCTGTACGCGCTCGGCGTTTCAGGGCGGATGGAGCGGTACCGGGATGTGCTTTCGGTGCTTCCAGGCGACACCATCGACGGACTGTTCCGTGACGGCGCACTTCCAGCGGGTGCGTCCGACGCCGTGTTCGAGTGCTGGCGGGACCTCGCGGGCAAGATGGACCGGGCTGACGAGCTGACCGGGTTTCAGTGGCTCGAGCTTCAGTCGACGCTGCCTGACGAGCTGCTGATGTACACCGACAAGATGTCGATGGCGCACAGCCTCGAGCTACGCGTGCCGTACCTCGATCGAACCGTCGTCGAATACGGCCTGCGCCTCGACGCCACGCTAAAGATTCGCCGGCTGACCAGGAAACTCGTGCATCGGAAGGTGTGCGCGGACTTCCTGCCCGCACAGATCCTCCGCCGGAAGAAGCGGGGATTCGCCTCGAACGTCGTCGACGAATGGTTCAGCGGCTGCCTTGGAGCCCGGATGGACCAGACTTTGCGGGATGAAGGTTCGCTGATGTACGGGCTCCTGAATCCGGCCGTCGTGCGCCGCCTGCTGGACAGCCACAAGGCAGGCCGCGCCGACCACCACAAGCTGCTGTTCAGCCTCGTGGTGCTCGAAGAGTGGATGAGGGGCCACTACAGCCGGACGCCCTCAGCCGCCGCCTAGATCCGCAGAGCGTGGGGAACACTTAGCATGCCAGGACTCGCCGGATTCGTGACAAAGAACCCTGATCGGGCCGCCGCCGAGCGGCTGCTCGCCAAGATGATGCGTGTGCAGCTGCACCAGCCGTCCTGGTCCTGGAGTTCGTTGTCTGTACCGGAACAGGGCATCTATGTCGGCTGGGTCAATTCTCCCTCGACGGGAGCCAATCCCCTGACCGCTCAGGTCGGCCAGCTCACGCTGGTCTTCTGCGGCGAGAACTTCGTGCCCGCCACGGCCGGTCATTCGAGACCGGACGGGCGGAAAGCAGTTCTGAGCTCCCTCGAGGCCGATCCGGAGGGCTTTGTCCGCACCCTCAACGGCTGGTTCGCCGGCCTCCTGATCGATCAGCGGAAGCGGGAGGTCGTCCTTTTCAACGACAGATACGGCATGCACAGAGTCTACTATTGCCGTACGCCCGAGTCGTTCTTCTTCGCCTCGGAAGCGAAGTCCCTGCTCGCCGTCAGACCAGAAACGCGCTCGCTTGATCCGGAATCGGTTGGCCACTTCCTCGGTTTCGGGACCGTGTTCGCCAACAGGACATTGTTTGCCAACGTCTCATTGTTGCCCGGTGCGTCCTGCTGGTCGATCGAAACGCCTGACGCCGTCAATATGCGCCGGTACTTCGAGCCGGGCGAGTGGGAAAGGCAGTCGCCCCTTTCCGCCGAGGAGTTCCAGGCCTCCTTGAGCGACACGCTTCGGCGAGTTCTTCCGTCCTACTTCGTGGCGGACACGCCTGTTGGTCTCTCCCTGACGGGCGGGCTGGACACGCGCATGGTGATGGCCGGCATTCCCCCGGACGGACAGCCAAGACCCTGCTACACGTACGGCGGGGTGTACCGCGAGTGTTTCGACATCAAGATTGCGCGGAAGGTGGCCGCGGCATGCAACTTGTCCCACTCCGTTCTTCCGCTCGGGGGGGAGTTCTTTGACAATTTCCTCGACTACGCAGAGCGCACCGTCTGGCTCACCGACGGCTGCCTCGACCTCACGGGCTCCCACGAGGTCTACTACAGCGAACTCGCGCGCCAATATTCGCCGGTTCGATTGACCGGCAACTACGGCAGCGAGATTCTCCGCAACGTCAGCACGTTCAAATACCAACCAGTCAGCGCCGGAGTGATTGGCCGGGAAGTGCTGCCATTCCTCGAGGCAGCCAGAGAGCACTACTCGGCGATCTGCACGAGTCACCCGGTCACCTTCGCTGCATTCAGCCTGATTCCCTGGCACCTCGCGGGCCGCAGGATCGCGGCCGAATCTGCTCTCGTCCTTCGTTCCCCCTATCTGGACAACGACCTGGTGTCACTCGTGTACCGCGCACCGCAGGCCGCGCGTGAGACTAGCCAGGCATGCCTCCGGGCCATACGAGAGCTTCACCCGCGCCTGGCTCGAATACCTACCGACATGGGCCACGGTGGTGACGGCTGGCGGGTTGCCCGAACCCTGACGAAGACTTATCGGTACGTCTTGTTCAAGGGCGAGTGGTACTACAATCTGGGCATGCCGGATTGGCTCGTGCGCTACGAGCGCTCCCTGCCGCTCCGGCTGACTGAGCCACTATTCCTCGGGACGCACAAGATAGAACACTACCGGCTATGGTTCAGCGGCCGGCTCCGGGGAGCAATCCATGACCTGTTCTCCGGCCCTCACGCCATGAGCCGCGCGTACGTCGACCCCGTCGGCGTCAGGGGGCTGATCGATGATCTCGAGGCGAATAGGCGCAACTGCGTCGAGGACATCAGTAGACTCGGCACCCTTGAGCTCGTTCAGCGACGCTTCATTCAACAAGCGTACGATTGATTCTTCCGGGCCCGAATCCCCGTTCGGTTCGAAAGGCATCCAGCTCAAATGAAGATCGGTGAGCATCAACTTGAGATCACCGGCCGCCTGGTGAAAACCGCCCGTCTTTCCGCCGAAACGTACGAGTTCGTGGACGATCCAGGTCCGATACTCGAACTGCTCCGGAGGAACGGCGACAGGGTCGACCTGTTCACCTTCATGCAACGGGTGCCCGACACCGTGCCCAAGTACCCGTATTTCTTGGAGTGGGACAATCTAGCCGTCCTGCCTGTGAGTACGTTTGACGATTGGTGGCTGAACCAGATTGGTTTCAAGGCTCGCAACAAGGCCAAGCAGGCCGACAAGAAGGGCGTGCGGATTGAAGAGGTACCTTTCTCTGATGAACTCGTCAGGGGGATTTGGGCCATTTACAACGAAGCCCCGATGCGGCAGGGCAAGCGATATCCGCATTTCGGCAAGGACCTCCTAACCGTAAGAAGGATGACGGATACCTTCCTGGATCGCAGCGCCTTCATCGGTGCCTTCCTCGACGACGCCCTCATTGGCTTCGTCAAGCTTCATTGCGACCGCTCGCGCACCCAGGCCGGCCTGACGCACATTCTTTCGTTGCTCGCGCACCGGGACAAGTCTCCGACGAACGCGCTCCTGCGAGAAGCAGTCCGGTACTGCGCGCGTGAGAAGATCCCCTATCTCGTGTATTCGAGGTTTGCAGACGGTCGCAAGAAGTCTGATAGCCTGATGGACTTCAAAGAACGCAATGGCTTCAAGCGCGTTGAACTGCCGCGATACTTCGTTCCACTGACGGCGATCGGCGCCGCTGCGCTGCGACTGCACCTTCATCGCAGACCGATCGACTACGTCCCCGAGAACGTTCTGTCTGCGCTGCGATCGCTGCGCAAGAGTTGGTATCACTCCCGCTACCCCACCGCCGGAGATTAGCAACACGAATGCAGCCTTCGGAAGACACCGCGACTCCCCCTCCCCGCTCTTCGGTGAGCGATCCGGTATTCGGCGCGCGCGAGAACACCGCGACGTACGTACTGGTCACGCCCGCCCGGAACGAGGAGCGATTCATCGGCGCGACGCTGGACGCGGTGTGCCGTCAGACCGTACTTCCTCTGCGGTTGGTGATCGTCGACGACGGATCGACCGACCGGACCGCGGACATCGCGAGCGATTACGCGGGGCGCGTGCCGTGGATTGAAGTCCTCAGGATGCCTCCCCGCACCGAACGCAGCTTTGCCGGCAAGGCCGAGGCGTTCAACGCAGGGTTCGACCGGCTGCGAGGGCTGGAGTTCGAGTTCATCGGCAGTCTCGACGCCGATATCACATTCGAGCCGGACTACTTCGAGTACCTGCTCAAGCAGCTGCGGCTCTCTCCGCGGCTCGGCGTCGTGGGGACCAACATGGTGGAGGATGGGTACAACCCTGTCAAGGAGAGCTACTTCAACGAGCAGGATGTGTTCGGTGCCTGCCAGCTGTTTCGGCGCACATGCTTCGAGGAGGTCGGCGGCTACACGCCGGTACACGGCGGCGGCATTGACTGGATCGCAATTCGCACCGCCCGGATGAAAGGCTGGCAGACTCGCTGTTTCATGGACAAGGTGTTCTACCACCATCGGCCCATGGGGCAGACCGAGAGCAACGTCCTCCGAGGGCGCTTCGAGTACGGCAAGAAGGATTACTATCTGGGGAACCACCCGCTTTGGCAGGTTCTTCGCATCGGCTTTCAGCTGACGGCGAGGCCCTACGTCGTTGGCGGGCTGGCAATCACGGCGGGGTATCTCTTCGGCCTCGCCGCCGGCATGAAACGGCCGTTGAGCCCGGAACTGCTGCGCTTTCATCGACAAGAGCAGATGGCCCGCCTTCGCGTTCTGGTTGCCAGGAGGCTGGGGCGCCGGGCACAAGCGCCCACCGGCCCCCAGGCCCGCGGCAACGTATGAACATCGTCAAGCAGTCTCACGTTGACGGCGCCGCGTCGTGTCCCGTGCCCGCGAGCCCCGCTACCTGCTCTGCCGGCGACGGCCGGACCCGCCGCGTCGCCGCCGCTGTCGCCAGGTTCGTAGAGTGGCTGGACCGGTACGGTGAAAGCTCCTTGGACTTCCAGACTCAGTACGCGGGCAGGTACGGGAGATTCGCCAAAGCGCTCTACTACCGCCACCGGAAGGCCGGGACCTTGGCTGTCGCGCCACTCGTCTTCTGCGAGGCATTTGTGCCGTCGGCGCGCCGACTGTTCTGGAGGCCCCAGCGGTTTCCCATCGGGGACGCGCACTACGCCATGGCCTTCGTGAGGCGCTTCGCGGCGACAAACGACCAACGGGACTACCGGCGGGCGACTCACTTCCTGGAGGTCTTGCTTTCGACATCGGGCCGGGCGCGGACCGGCCTCGGCTGGGGCTACCCCTTCGACTGGGTCACCATCGATCGCACCATTCCGGCCGGAACTCCGCTCATCACGACGCTGCCGTACGTGTACGAGGCGTTCGTCGCGGCCTTCGAGGTCGACCGCGACTCCAGGTGGTCCGACGTGATGCGCCTGATCGCTGAACATGCGCGTCTGGATTATCCCGACCATCCTTGGCGTGGCGCCGGGGCCACGTGCAGCTACTCCCCGCTCCCGGGGGACCACGGTGGCGTGGTCAATGCGAGCGCCTACCGGGCGTTTCTGCTGACGCGTGCGTGGCGCGACTTGGGGGACAGCCGCTACCTGGAAGCCGCCCAGCCGAATCTGGAGTTCGTGGTCGGCGCGCAGAACCCGGACGGCTCCTGGTACTACGCGGTGGACGGCAGGAGAAGCTTTGTCGACCACTACCACACGTGCTTCGTCCTCAAGGCGCTGCTCAAGATCGAAGTCCTAGGTGGCGGCACGTCCTGCCGGGCCGCGATCGACGCGGGTCTCGACTACTACGTACAGCACCTCTTCGACCCGTCTGGACTGCCCCGCCCGTTCGCTCGCCGCCCGCGCCTGACCGTGTACCGGCGCGAGTTGTACGACTACGCCGAGTGCATCAACCTCCTCAGCCTTGCTCGGCGGCGTCGCCCGGAGTTCGAATCCATGCAGCAACGTGTGGTCGACGACATCATCGGACGGTGGCAGCGACCAGATGGGTCCTTCCAAACGCGCCAGTTGATGCTCGGGTGGGATAGCGTGCCGATGCACCGGTGGGGACAGGCCCAGCTCCTGAGAAGCCTCTGCGGAATCCTTGCCGATGGAGACCAATCAAGTGACGACCGCCGGCGCTCGGGTCCGGGCCAAGTGGCAACTCTGCGCTCCAGGACTGATGATGGCGTCAGGGATCGTTCGGCTCTATTCAAAGATGCCGGGCTATCTTGCCGCTAGGGATCAGCGCGAGGATATCAAGAATGCAGGTATCGAACACACTAAGGCGCAAGGTCAAAGAGCTGACGATTGCTGCCGGAGCATACCGGCCGGCCCGGCGTCTCTATCGACGTCTAAATCGAACCAAGTACCGGACTCACCTCAATGACACGCGGTTCTATGGCTCGTTGTTACCCCGATCTGCACTCAGCTTTGATGTCGGCGCGAACATCGGGGACAAGTCGGAGGCGCTGATTGAGGCAGGTTCCCGCGTAGTCGCGTTTGAACCCAACCCGCTATTGCATGGGGAGCTTTTGTCGCGGTTCAAAGGAGAACGCAATTGGACGGTAGTCCTCGCCGCGGTCGGCGGTGAACCGGGGGTCTTGCCCTTCTACGCTAGGGAGATTCCTCTCCTTTCTAGTCTCGACGTCGAAGGAGTTCAAGAATGGCAGGCTCCTCTGATCGGCACGTACCATGTGCCGGTCGTGACTCTCGACATGGCGATTCAGACCTTTGGAGTTCCCTTCTTCTGCAAGGTAGATGTCGAAGGCTGGGAGTATGAGGTCTTGAAGGGGCTGGCGACGCCCATCCCAGTGGTTTCTCTGGAGTATCACCTGAATCACAAAGGGGTTCAGAGGGTGCGCGATTGCCTGCAGAGGCTTAAGCTCCTTGGGGCGAGCTCTGTTAACGTAACGCCTGCAGAAACCCCCGTGTTCTTATTCGAGCGTTGGATGGAACTTGATCGATTTCTCGAGTGGTTTCCCGGCGATCTCGAGCAGAAGCTAGGAGGCGACGTATACGGGGATATGCTCATCAGGAATGATCGCTCGACGTAGGCTAGCAGCCCGTGGTGGAAGTCACGGGATAAGTAGTCCGTAAGACCCAGGGGGATCGACACGATCGATCCCTTGCACTACACTGACGCCCATGGCGATGGGCACACGCCGGAAACGGCGCCGACAAGAGAGCCTCTGGATTTCGGTCGCGGAGTTGCCGAGCACGGCGGCGCATCCGTTCTACCAGCGGCTGAATGACATTCTGGACGACGCGGGCTTTGATGCCTTTGTCGAGCAGGCCTGCGAGACGTTCTATGCGCCGACGATGGGGCGGCCGAGCCTGGCGCCGGGGATTTACTTCCGGCTGCTGTTGATCGGCTACTTCGAGGGCGTGGACTCGGAGCGCGGGATCGCGTGGCGCGCGGCCGACTCTCTGGCGATCCGACGCTTCCTGCGTGTGGGCCTGGATGAAGGCGTGGCCGACCATTCGACGATTTCGCGCACGCGCCGGTTGATCGACGTCGAGACCCACTGGGCCGTGTTCACGTGGATCCAGCAGCGCGTGGTCGAGCCCGGGCTGTTGACCGGGGGGCCGTTGGGGATCGATGGCACGACGTTGGAAGCGAATGCCGCGTTGCGCAGCATCGTGCGCCGCGATACGGGCGACACGTACCAGGAGTTCTTGACGCAGCTGGCGCAGGCGTCGGGGATTGCGACGCCGACGCGGGAAGATCTGGCGAAGGTCGACAAGAAGCGCCCGAAGAAGGGCTCGAATGATGACTGGCAACACCCGCAAGACCCGGACGCCGCGATCACGAAGATGAAAGACGGTCGGACCCATCTGGCTCACAAGGCCGAGCACGCCGTCGACCTGAAATGCGGCGCCATCGTCGCCGTGACGGTGCAACGGGCGGATGCGGGCGATACGCAGACGATTCAGGACACCCTCGTCGCCGCGGCCCGGCAACTGGAAGCGACGGTCGGCCTGGATCCGGACGCGGGGCTGGATGTGGTCGCCGACAAGGGGTACCACAGCAACGACGTCCTCACCGATCTCGCGGCCCTGGGCGTGCGGACCTACATCTCGGAGCCCCAGCGCGGCCGTCGACATTGGACGAACAAGGCGGCGGCCAAGCGCGCCGTCTACGCGAATCGTCGGCGGATCCGTGGGCGCCATGGCCAGGCCCTGCGGCGCCAACGAAGCGAACTGTTGGAGCGATCGTTTGCCCACACGTACGAAACCGGCGCCATGCGCCGCACGCACCTGCGGGGGCACGCCAACATCCTGAAACGCGTGCTGGTCCACGCCGGCGCCTTCAACTTGGGACTCGTGATGCGCGCGCTGATCGGCGTCGGTACGCCCCGCGGGCTGCAGGGCCGTGTGGCGGCGCTGCTGGCCACCTTCATGACGTGGATCCTGACGCGTGGGATCACTCAACGGCTCCATGGCGCTCCCATCGCGGTGTCCGAAGTGATTGATCGTCGTCACGATGTCTTATCGTCGCCAAGTATGTGGTGCCGAAATTCAGTCACTTGCGCCACGGGCTGCTAGGGTGCGAAAGCTTAATTGGTCACGACGTCCACGGCGGTCCACTTGGCCGCCGCGGTGCGGCGAAGGGGAAGCGGACGCTGCTGATCGCTTGGGCGGCAAGCGAGCGCACTCTGTCGTTAGGTTGATGTTCCCGCGCGCGGAACCCTACGTTTCTCACTTTCCGGGGGAACCTCAGGGTAAGGGGTACGAGCGCGCTGTACGCGAGCCCAGAGGACTCTTTGGAGGCCAATCCTAGTGGCGACCGCTGTTCAAGGCCGTGCGAGCCGCGCTGACGAGGGTGCGCACCTCAGCACCGACCATCTGCGTTCGACGATCAAGAGCCGAACGATCTCGGGCGCCGTCATCAGTGGAGCGACCCAAAGTTGCCAGTTGGTCCTCACCTTGACGTACGGCGCCGTACTGGCGCGGTTGCTCAGCCCGAGAGATTTCGGCCTCGTGGGCATGGCGATGGCGGTTGTCGGGCTCCTTCAGATATTCAAAGATGCCGGTCTATCGACGGCAACTATTCAGCGCGAGGAAATCACGAAGGCGCAGGTATCGAACCTGTTCTGGCTGAATGTATCGGTCGGTGCTATGGCGGCCTTCGTGATTGCCATTGGCGCTCCAGGCATCGGTTGGTTCTTTCGTGAACCCGAATTGGTCGGAATCACGCTCGCGCTGTCTAGCGGGTTTGTGCTCGAAGCCCTGGCGGTCCAGCATTGCGCGTTGCTGAATCGCCAGATGAGATTCAGGGTTGTTTCGGTCATAGACGTGGGTTCTGTCGCCGGCGGGTTTGTAATCGGCGTGGTGATGGCCTGGCTCAATTGGCGTTACTGGTCATTGGTTGCCGCGACGCTGTCGACGGCAGCGTTCAGGGTCGTCGCGATGTGGACGTGTTGCGGCTGGCGCCCGCAACGACCGACGAGAGGGGCCGAAACACGCCCGCTCGTCAAGTTCGGAGCCGATCTGACGCTTGTCGGTCTGTTATACGCGCTCGCACGCGGGGCGGACAACCTGCTCATCGGTCGGTATCTTGGTGCTGAGGCAGTCGGGTTTTACTCGAGGGCGGCAGCGCTCCTGTCAAAACCGTTAGACCGTCTGATTGGACCAGTTTTTGCCGTCATCGTTCCGGCTCTCTCACGCCTTCAGAAGGATCCCGACCGTTATCGGACCGGGTTTCTTCAAGTCTTCGAGGGGCTCGCGATCGGCGGATTCGTGTTTACCGGTGTATTGCTCCCGCTGGCGCGTCCGGTGGTGATCTGCGTACTCGGTCAGAAGTGGGACCCCGTGACGCCGATTTTTGCTGTGCTCGTCGTTGCCGCCCTCTTTGTTCCTCTCACAACCGCGACGTCCTGGCTGTATACGAGTCAAGGTCGCGGCAGAGAGTTACTCCTCAATGTATCGATTGAGGCGGCGGTGATGGTCGCGGCCTTCGCCGCGGGTCTGACCTTCGGACCAACTGGGGTCGCGATCGCGTATTCGGGGTCTGGGCTCCTGGTAAGATTGCCGCTGACGTTCTATATTGCCGGCCGACGCGGTCCGGTGTCCGTTAGAGATCTCTGGTCGGCTTCCGCGCGGCATCTTCCTGTTCTCGTGGGTGTCACCGGTGTCACATGGCTCAGTGCGACTGCATCAGCGACTAGGTTGTCACCCTTGGGACAGCTCGCCTTCTGTATGCCCCTCGGTGCGCTGGCTGGTGCTGGGACCGCGTTTATGTTCCCTGCGACGCGCCGGACCGTAAGACGGCTGGTGGTGGCCGTGACGGATCTCAGGAAGTCGGATCGACCAGCCACGCCGATATCCGCAGTTAGCTGACACTATGAATCCGCGCCATCCGGGTCGGTTCTACCTTCCACCGTTGTACTCATTGCAGCGCGGAAGCGCAGGTGAGCCGTGACTCATACTCTCGCGGGCGTTCGGACACGCTCCTAGCCCTTCGCCATGTCTCCTAGTCTGGCCCTGGCAATCTGGTTCGTCCTGGTGCTGGCGCTCTTTCTCTTTGACCCTGCAGAGTACAAAGGCTCGCCCGGGTTGTGGGTGCCCGTGATTTGGATGTTCATCCTCGGATCGCGCACCCCCGCGATGTGGCTTGGAGTGTCTAGTACGGCCGACGCCGTTCAAGCTCTGGAGCAGGGGAATCCACTGGACCGCACGATCTTCTTGCTCCTGGCTCTGGCCGCATTCACTATCCTCGTCTCACGCTCATTTCCCTGGCAGAGGTTCGTTGAGCAGAACGCCGCTTTGGCCTGCCTTCTGGCGTTCGGTCTGCTCAGCGTCGCGTGGTCAGACTTCCCAGTGGCCACGTTCAAGAAGTGGTTCCGGGATCTGGGCGTATACATCGCGGTCCTGGTGGTCCTGTCCGATCCTCGCCCGCTCGAAGCGGTACGGCTGGTGCTGCGTCGCGTGTGCTACCTGCTAGTCCCGCTGTCCATTGTGTTGATCAAGTACTACCCGGGGGTTGGTCGGACGTGGTCGCCGTGGGGCGGTCTGGAGGAAACCGGTGTGTCGACGACCAAGAACATGCTCGGCCTATTGTGCCTCCTAGGCGGAGTGTTCTTCTTCTGGGATACCGTCACGATCTGGCAGAGGCGAATCGACGTGCGCGTCAGACGGGTTATCTGGGTAAACATCGCCTTCATGGCCATGATTCTCTGGCTGCTCACTTTGTCTCAGAGCAAGACGTCGACGATCTGCCTGGCGCTCGGCTGCTCGCTCATCGCCGTGACGCACTCGAACTTTGGCCGGCGGCACTCGGCGTTTGTCAAAGCGATGGGACCAACGGTCTTTTGTGCCTATGTGGTCCTAGCGTTGGGATTCGGCATGGCCGGCCAGATATCAGAAGCAGTCGGGCGAAACTCCAGTATGTCCGACAGAACCCGCATCTGGGAGGTGCTGCTAAGCGTGCCGATCAATCCGGTGCTAGGCACAGGCTACCAGAGCTTCTGGCTTGGCCCGCGGGTTCAGTGGGTATGGGCGAGATTGACCGGGGACAATGTCCTGTCAGCACACAACGGCTTCCTTCAGACCTACCTCGAGCTCGGCCTCCTTGGCCTGGTGCTGCTCTCCGTGCTCCTGATCGGAATCTATCGGAAGATCTGCAGACTCGAACCTCTGAGCCCTATCCGCTCCCTGGCCCTGTCCCTGTGGACGGTGGTGATCTTCTACAACGTGACGGAGGCGATGTTCGGCGCGAGTCTTCTCTTCATTACCCTTCTGATGGCAAGCCTAACAGTGCCTCGGCCGCTGGCCTTGCCACGATCAGGCGAGCCAGTCAAGCGGCGGACCGGTCAAAACATGTCGCAGAAGGTGGCTTCTGTGGACGGGACACCTGCCGGGGTTGGCCGCCGGCCCCGCCGGTGGAGCCCGCGACCAACTCCCACCAACGGGCGCGACCGTGAGGGGAGCCGCTAATACGGCCTCCATACGGCCCATCAGCATCGGCAATTATGAGTAGATGTCGGTAGATGTCCCGGATGGACAACTGAAACATGAAGATCGCATACTTGATACTTGTCCATGACAACCCCGTAGTGTGTAAGAGGCTCGTAGCGGCTCTTAGTTGCAGAGATTGCGGATTGTTCGTACATATTGACCAAAAGGCGGATGTTCAGCAATTCTCCGGCATCAATGGCGACAACATCTTTCTGAGCAAGGAACGAATTCCCGTGTATCACTCGGGATTCAGCCAGGTCGAGGCGACACTCTCGTTGCTTCAGGAATCACTGAGCGGACCCCAAGACTACGATTACTTCGTTCTTCTGAGCGGCACGCACTACCCACTTCACAGCAGGGAATACATTCACAGATTCTTCGAGAGGAATCGTGGTTCGGAATTCATCAGTATCGCAAAAGGTCCGAACGACACGCATGGCACGCCCTTGTCGAAGCTCAACAGGGTTTATGTCGAGGAAACTGAGCCCACGCGTCGCTTCTTTTCAAGGGCCCTGGCGAAGGTGGGTTTGGCACAGCGGGATCATCGGAAATCCCTCGGGGGACTCGAGCCTTACGGGGGCAGCAATTGGTGGGCGTTGACGAGAGATGCGTGCCAGTACATCATCGGGTTCGTGGAATCAACTAAGAGCGTGTCACGGTTCTTCCGGTACACGTGCTGCCCCGATGAGATGTTCTTCCATACCATCCTCGGAAACTCGTCATTTCGATCTCGCATTCGAAGGAACTTCACTTATCTGGATTGGCCCCTTGGGCAGCGTCCCAGCGTCCTAACTAACGCCCATTTAGAAAAGATTGAATTGCTCGACCGGCCGTGGCTCAACGATGAGTGGGGCTCTGGTGAAGCGCTGTTCGCGCGAAAGTTCTCCGACAGCAGGGTGAACTTGCTGGATCGGATCGATGTGATGATAGTACAGAAGGAAGAGCGCGCCGAAGGGCCAATTCCTCGATAGTCGTGGAAACGTAACAGACGCGTCATCATACGGCGCGGCGGTCTATACAGTGCGCCCGCTTGGCGGCGGGTGCCGGAGGATGACGCGCTATGCATTCGTCCTGTCGAGCGCACCGGTGGCGTGCAGGACTCGGGTGGCCAAGGGCCGCATGGCGGTGCTGCGCGTCAGCTTCCCGAAGATGTTCGACGTGCTGAAGGCCATGTGGCTCACCCTCCCGGCGACGGCGTGCTCACCTACCATCAGACCAACCGGTCCCAGAACACGTGCATGTAACGCTTCATGACACCGGCTCGACCATCCCCATCCTTTCCCGGCGGCCGTCCGCGAACCCGTGACCGGCTGGCGGCGTTTCCGAAATACGTTTGCACCTGAGGAGTTCGTTCACGCCATCCTGGGCAACTCGCCGGTGGAGATCGAGTTCCTGCGAATCTGGTGTTTGAGACTTGGACACCGATCGGGGACGATCAAAGTCTAACAAGGGAGCACGTGGCGTGTTTCGACGGGGAGGAAGTAGAGGAAGAGGTCCGGCTCGATGATGTATATGGCCGTCGTGAGGCCTTGTTCGCCCGAGGGTTCTCGGACGGCAGGGTTGATCTCGTGGAGCAAGTGCAGGCGATGATATTGCGGGACGAAGCTCCTCGAATCTCTTGGTCAGGCCCGTCGGGTCTCTGGATACAGCCCGTTTGTGGAAGGCACTGAGGAGAAGGGAATGAGTCGATTGCGTATCTTGGTGCTAGCGCCGGACGCGAACCCGGAGGGCACGTGCGGCCCTCTCTTGAGCTTTTCCCAAGCCGAAGCGCTTGCTCAGCTCCACGATGTGACGCTAGCCATTCGTTCTCCCGGTGAGGAGAATGTCCGGCGGAGGCAGGGGCTGCTTCACTCCATAGTGGTGGTCCGGCTCCCTCGGCTCGAGCGGATCTATGCCTGGAGCATACGGCGGGTTTTTCGAAACCAGTTCACGAGCAGGGCGCTTACCGCCTGTCTCTATCCGTTTTGCATTGCCTTCGAATGTCAGGCGTGGCGGCAGGTCCGGAGTCGGGTCAGGGCCGGGGATTACGATGTGGTGCTGCGACTGCTACCGGTACCTGCCGTCTTGCCAAGTCCGTTCGCTTCCTTTCTGCGGAACGGTCCGGTTCCTTTCGTAATCGGGCCCATCAGCGGTGGTCTGCCTTGGCCGGGAGGTTTCACTCAGGCGGAGCGGCAAAAGGAGTGGTTCGCTGGCTTAAGGAACGCTTACCGATTTCTGCCGTTTGCCCGATCGACCTACCGGCATGCGGCGGCGATCATAGCCGGCGCTTCACAGACTTACGCGGAGTTCGCGCCATATCACGAAAAGCTGTTCTTTCTGCTAGAGAACGGCGTCAGCCGTTCGCTGTGTTCCGACACACGGCGCATTTCAGATCCAAATCGCAAACTGAAACTAGTCTTTGTCGGTGGGCTCGTCCCCATAAAGGCTTGCGATGTGGCATTGCGTGCCGTGGCTCCTCTTCTGCGGAAGGATGTGGCTGAATTCACCGTAGTCGGTGACGGGCCGGAGCGAGAGCGGCTCGAGAAGCTCGCGAAATCACTCGGCATCGAGAAGGCGGTCTCGTTCCGGGGATGGGTGACGCACGGTGAAGCCCAACAGGAACTCCGACGGTCGGACGTGCTGGTGTTTCCGTCTATTCGCGACAACAGCCCCGCCGTCGTGTTTGAGGCCCTGGCGGCTGGGGCCGTTCCGGTCGTCGTGGACTTTGGCGGTCCCGGCGACACTGTTCAGCCTGAGGTGGGGTACAAGGTTCCTCTCAGCAATGAGAGCGAGCTGGTATCGCAGATGGAGGAGATTCTCTCTTGTCTAGAGCAGGATCGGAATCTGCTTAATCGCCTACGACAGCAAGGCATCTCGTACGCGCGAGAGCGCCTGACCTGGGAGGCCAAGGCACAAACGCTCACTACGATCATGCGCTGGGCTCTCCGGCAAGGTCCGAAGCCGAGCCTCCCGCCGCCCAATGTGTTGCATTCAGCGTAGCGTCGCCCCTTCATGGGCTGACAGGAGCATCGGAGATTCAAATATAAGCTGCAAAGGCTTGGCTTCAAATGTGATTGGGGGGATGCTCCAACGCGAAGCAGAGCAACCGAAAAGTCGGAGGGCCCAGGTAGTTGGTTTCGCCCGGCGGATCGCCGAAGACATGCGCTTCGAACCTCTCAATGAGAACGCCGCGACGTTTCGCACGGTTCGCGCGACATCAGTCGCGTATGATCAGCACGTTCGCGGGCGGCTGAACGGACGCGCTTCCACCGGTCAGCGGATGTGGATAGGCGTAGGGCGTGTAGTAGAGCGTCCACGTATTCGTGGCCGTGCATGTGTAGAGTCGCCCCTGCGTGTAGCCCCCGACATAGGTTTGCGCGCTCGTGTTCCAGCCACCCTCATCGGTCGCCCAATAACCCACCCCCGCCGAACAGGTGTCGGGACGGCGTGCGATCGGGCCGAATCCCACCCCTGTCGTCCCGTTAAAGGGCGATGTGGTCGAGGTCTGGGCATGGGGTGTCCCGAGCGAGTTGTCGGTGTACCAGTCTCGATTCGCTTGAAGATACGCGCCGTAGCTTGTCGGGTAGACATTGCCAAACACCGGGGTGTAGCCCGAATCGTCCCATTCGTAGGCTGGATCAAGCACCTGATTCGACCATCCTGTCGGACTCGGGGTGGCGCCCGACAGATACGTGCCACCACTACGGTTCGGCTGGTCAAGACAAATCACCGGACTGGTCTGGTCGTAGGCGCCCGGACATTGCAACCAGGGGGCGGTGGTGGTAAACAAGTCGATGCGGTAGATCGAGAACGCGACGTACTGGTTCCACCAGGTATGCGCCGGACTCTCGCGGTTGTTGATGGTGTTCCCAAAGGTGATCGAGGTGCCGCTGCGAATCGGCACCACGCCCTGGCAACCGCCCGTGTTGCCACAGATCACCGAGTTGCCGTAGAACTCGATCTGCCGTCCGCCCCGCGTCCGTCCGCTGGACTCCGTGCCGTGGTTGGAGAGGCCCGACAGGCATCCCGTGCAGGTATTGAATCGGGCCGCAATCCGTCCGCCCGCCGTGACCCCGCCCGGCATGATGGCTTCGGTTTCGCCAAACCACGTATTCTCGCCGAGCAGGTTGTTTTCGACGTAGATCGCATTGGCGGTGCCGTAACTGTTCGGTTGCGCCCACGAGTTGTCGCCGTAGTCGCCAATCCCCAAGTAGACGCGATGGCCGTACTGGATCAGCGACAGGGCGCTGGTGGACACGTTGGAGATTGTGTTGTGATCAATGACGCCGAACACGTTATTTGTGGCAATCACCCCATACCCGCTGGTGGACGACAGCTTGCCCCCCAGCGACCCATCGAACAGTACGTTGTCGATGCGCACGTTCGGGCAGGTAGAGGCATTACAGGTGCCCACGGCCACCACGGGCGACATGAGCGATTCCGCGGCGACGGCGCCAACGGTGATCTTCAGGCACGACAGCCGCGACGTGGCCGAGGTCGCGGTTGGTTGGAACAGAAAGGGATAGGTTCCGCCGGTCACGCTGTCGGTGATGACCGTGGCCGTACAGGACACGTCCGCGCCGCGCGTGTCGGCCGCCGCCGAGGGGGTGCCCGCGCCACGGATCGTGATCCCGATGCCGCGCGGAACGGTAATGCCGCTCGTCCAGGTACACGTTCCCGCGGGAATCAAAATCGTGTCGCCATTTACGGCGACATGTCTCGGCCCGTTGATGACGGCGTCTACATCAGTCCGGTTGCAGGACGCCGCAGTGTACGTCGCGGCGGCGGACGTAGTCACACAGAAAAGAGGAGTCAAGAGAAGAGCGAACAATCCTCCTCGGGTGATTCTGTTCATTGACGATTCTCCTCATCAAACGCGTTTAGCCGAACCCCGTGTCAGCATGAAGGTCGAACGACCTCGGGACGACAGAACTGTGCCGACTCGAGCTTCACGACTTCGGAGCGTAAAGATTGAAGTAGAAATTACATTACCGCAATTCCAGGTTAGTCATGTCGGTCACCATTCGAACGGATTGGGTTCGTCCAACAGTATACGGGTCTAGTGGACCAACTCGTCAAATGCAAGTTTCGTGCCAGCGCTGAGGGATACTCGATGATCTGACGGGAGCCAACGAGCGGGGATGTTGAATGGCGCTGGCATCGCCGGCTTGTTGTCAGGTCCGGTCCGCGTTTGGCAGCCGTCACTACTCTGGAGGAACAGATCACGCCTGGTCATCTTCTCGCTCGTACGCCACGTCGCGAGCGCCGCGTGGCGCCCGTCCGGAACGGGACCTCGACATCGGTTATTGAGACCGCGGGACGC
>Ga0315273_10002371_pt1 | contig 22225 bp, 20 predicted proteins | sample YL17G02_0_MG_FD_205753 | JGI IMG/M metagenome (GOLD analysis project Ga0315273, IMG submission 205753) | Sediment microbial communities from Yellowstone Lake, YNP, Wyoming, USA - YL17G02_0 | ecosystem: Environmental > Aquatic > Freshwater > Lake > Sediment | place: USA: Wyoming | collected...
CCACCTCAAAAAAGAGATTGAGAAAAAGCTCAGGCAGCTATTCAATGATCTCCAGAAACATGAACCATGAGGCCACCCACCAAAAAACCCATCCCCTTCGGTTACCTTTTGCCATGAGGCATCACGTCGCACGGTGCTCCCACCTGCTTGTGATCGACAGGGGGCGACCTTTTCATTCCCGCAGCACCGGGGTGCGGAAGATGTGCTGTTGAGAGAGATTGTCATCCAGTCTATATTCAGCCTGTGAGCCGCCTAGACCGCTACATCCTGCGCGAGCATAACGGCCCCTTCTGGTTCGCTCTGGTTGTGATCACACTGGTTCTGATCGTCGATTTTGTTCCCGATGTGGTTTCGATGGTGATCTCCAAGGGTCTTGCGACGGGCGTCATCATCCAAGTCTTCGTCTTGAATCTGGCATGGATGCTTGCGCTGTCGGTGCCAATGGCGGTGTTGTCGGGGACATTGATGGCATTCGGCCGCCTGGCGTCGGATTCCGAAATCCTCGCGATGAAGGCCTCCGGCGTGTCCCTCTACCGCATCATCGCCCCCGTCCTGCTTCTGTCAGTTGTGCTGGGGGTCGCATTGGTGGAGTTCAACAACGAAGTGCTTCCCGATGCGAATCACCAGGCTCGTCTCCTGATGTCCGATATCCGGCGCAAGCGCCCGACGCTCGACCTGAAATCGAACGTGATGGAAGACCGCATCGCCGGGTACCATCTGCTGATCAAGAGTATCGACCAGAAGACCTCCGCGATCGCCGACGTGACAATCTTCGACCAGAAAGACCAGGGTGCGCCCCGCACGGTGGTTGCCAAGAGCGGCGTGATGAATTACTCGCCCGATGGCCGGACATTGATTCTGAAATTGTCCAACGGGGAGATCCATGAAGTAGACCCCATCGACGCCCGCAAATACCGGCGCACGGCCTTCGAGGAACAGACATTCTACCTGGGCGGTGTGGAGGATGAACTGACCCGCACCAGTTCGGACTACCGCACGGATCGCGAGAAATCATCGGCGCAGATGAGGGAGGACATAGCGGTCTGGCAGCAGGCTATCATTCCTCACCGCAAGGAAATCAACCGCGTCTGTTCCACGACGGTTTCGGCTCTCTTTCTCAAGGCGCCCGAATCGGCGGTCCCGGAGATCAGTCTGCCACTGGCCGACGGCGCCTTCATGCCCGCAGCCGACAGTGCGGTCGCGAGGCAGCGTGCCTTGGACCGTGCACACCGCGTCGGGTCACTTCTTCAGCGTGAAGAGGCTGCCATCACCAATCAGGAACGTCTGATCAACCAGTATCTCATCGAAATCTACAAGAAGTACTCCATACCGGCCGCCTGCGTGGTTTTTGTCCTGATCGGCTGCCCTCTGGGGGTCCGTGCACGGCGTGGAGGTTTCGGCGTCGGCATCGGTGTCTCACTGGGGCTGTTCCTCATCTACTGGGCATTTCTCATCGGGGGAGAGGAACTCGCTGATCGCGAATTCATCTCACCGTTCATGGCGATGTGGTCGGCCGATCTTCTCATCGGTCTGGTTGGACTGATCCTGCTGTGGTCGGTCACCAGTGAAATCGTCCTCACTCCTCGCGCTATTTGGGAACGCTTGACCGGCTCCCTGGCCCGCCCGCAGATGCAGATCCGGGGCGGCTCCGCACCAAATAGCCGGATAGGAGTGTCGCCATGAACCGTATCGACCGCTATCTGATGCGCCGGTTCATGTTCAGCCTTCTCTGGTCGCTCATTGCGTTCTGGGCGATGTTCCTGGTCGTCCACCTGGTCGAGCATCTCGACAAATTCATCGACAAGGGCGCGTCGGCAGAATACGTTGCTCTCTACTACTTTTACTACTCACCGTTCATACTCATACTCGTCACGCCCGTCGCCGTGCTCCTGGCCACCCTATTCAGCGTCGGATTTCTCAGCAGACGCAACGAACTGCTGGCGATGAGGGCCGCCGGGGTGTCACTTCTGCGCATTGCGATGCCCCTGCTGTTTCTCGGATTGGTCGTCACCGCTGTGGTCATGGGGGCGGGCGAGACGATCTACCCACGGATGGAGCAGCGGCGTGCGGAGCTTACCGAACAGTTCCTCAGCGGCGGGTCGAGGCCATCCCAGATCATTTTTCAGAGCCTTTTTTCACCCGGCATGAACGGACGCGTCTTCTACTTCAAATCCTTCAACGCAGGCCAGCAGGTGGGAACCGGTGTCACGGTCCAAACATTCAAAGAAGGCCGCATGACCGAACTTCTTGAGATGCGGAATCTCCGCTACAAGGACTCGGTCTGGGTTGGTGAATCGGGTCAGCGGCGTCTCTTTGAGACGACCAGTGATTCGGCGACACATTATGAAGCGTTCGACCGAATGGCCTTTCGCGACTGGCGGGAAACACCCGCCGACTTCGTTCGCAAGTGGGTCAACCCAGAGCGCACCGGTTACTTCGAGTTGAAGGCAGCGATAGAACGGATGCGCGCGACCGGTGGAGATCCTACATTCCAGGAGACGGAGCTTGCACTTAAATTGGCCTATCCTTTCCTGAATTTCCTCGTTGTGTTGATCGGCTTCCCGATCGCGGCCCGCACCAAACACTCGGGAACCGCGCTGAGTTTTGGCATCGCGATGATGATCACGTTTGCGATGCGAGTCGTTATCGAGGTCTTCCGCTCGTTCGGCCACAATGGCGACATCCCGGCGTGGGTGGCCGCCTGGGCTCCGGACATCGTGTGTTTTGTGGCGGGAACGCTCGTTCTCCTCAGAGCGAGAAAATAGGAGAGGCGTTTCGAGTCGCCGCCCGTCGAAGGCGTAGAGCGAGTTTGAAACCCGCCCCTGCGGAAAATCATTCTGCCGACGATGAGACGCAAAGGCATGTTGCGTATCGGGTGCGCATCCCTGCCCGCTATGTCCCCATTTTCCACTCAGCCAGGTACGCCTTCTGGGCGGGCGTGAGTTTGTCGATCTTGACGCCCATCGACAGCAGTTTGAGACGGGCGATTTCCTTATCGATCTTGACCGGCATTGCGTGTACGCCCAAGGCAAGCTTGCCGCGATTCTTGACGATGTGCTCAACACCCAGAGCCTGATTGGCGAAGGACATGTCCATCACCATGGCGGGGTGCCCCTCGGCTGCCGCCAGGTTGATCAAGCGGCCTTCACCCAGCAGGTTGATGCGCTTGCCGCCCTTAAGAGTATACTCCTCGACCTCGTGGCGGATGACGCGCTTCTTCACGGACATCTGCTCCAGCGCCTCGATGTCGATTTCCACATTGAAATGTCCCGAGTTGGCGACAATCGCGCCGTCCTTCATGCGGGCGAAGTGTTCCTTGCGGATCACCGCTATGTCCCCGGTCAGGGTGACAAACACGTCACCCTCACGCGCCGCCTGCGCCATCGGCATGACACGGTAGCCATCCATCACCGCTTCAAGGGCCTTGACTGGCTCGACTTCGCAGACAATCACATCTGCGCCCATCCCCTTAGCGCGTGTGGCCACCCCGCGGCCGCACCACCCGTACCCGCAGATAACCACCTTCGATCCCGCCAGAAGGTGATTGGTCGCACGCAGGATACCGTCGATCGTGGATTGACCCGTGCCATAGCGATTGTCGAAGAAGTGTTTGGTCTCAGAATCGTTGATCGCAATCACCGGGAACTTGAGCACACCAGCCTTTGCCATGGCCCGAAGCCGGATCACACCAGTGGTCGTTTCTTCAAGCCCCGCCCAAACGCCGGCGCCGCTCGCGCCCGTATGAAGCGCACTGACGAGATCGGCGCCGTCGTCCATCGTGATTTGCGGATTGTTGGACAAGACCGAGGCGATATGCCGGTAATAGGTCTTGTTATCCTCCCCGCGCACGGCGAACACTCCAATCTTCGTGTGCTTAACTAATGAAGCAGCAACGTCGTCCTGCGTCGAGAGCGGGTTCGACGCGCACAGACGCACTTCGGCTCCGCCCGCCTTGAGAGTCTCCGTGAGATTGGCAGTCTCGGTCGTCACATGCAGGCAACATCCCACCCGGACGCCCTTCAAGGGTTTCTGACGGCTGAATCGCTCTCGAATCAAACGCAGCACCGGCATGGTCCGTTCGGCCCAGTCAATCCGCAACCGTCCCTTGTCCGCCAATTGGATGTCTTTGATGTCGCTATCCATTGCGTGATCCCTTTCGTGCCCGTCTACGAACGGGGCTTCGGTCAGGCGTCCTTCTGCAAATCCGCCACCCTGTCGGTCCGCTCCCAGGTGAATGTCTCCTCAGTCCGGCCAAAGTGCCCGTATGCGGCCGTCGGTGTGTAGATCGGACGACACAGCCGGAGAGTCTCGACAATCCCCCGAGGGGTCAGATCAAAATGCTTTCGGATGAGTTTCTCCAGCCGGCCGTTGGGGACCTTCTCTGTGCCATCGCAGAAGACCATCACCGAAACCGGCTCCGCCACACCGATCGCATACGCCAGTTGCACGGTGCAGCGGTCGGCCAGTTCTGCGGCGACGATATTCTTGGCGATGTGCCGCGCCATGTACGTCGCCGAGCGGTCCACCTTGGTGGGATCTTTGCCGGAGAATGCTCCGCCGCCATGTGGGGCCATCCCGCCATAGGTGTCGACAATGATCTTACGGCCGGTCATTCCTGTATCGCACTGCGGCCCGCCGATCACGAACTTCCCGGTCGGGTTCACATAGAAGATCGTCCGATCATCCAGCAGCGCAGGATCGATAACGTGCTTCGCCACCCTCTCTATGATTTCCTGTCGTGCCTGTTCCGTGATCTGCTTGCCGGTGGCATCGAGGATTTCGGTTGTATGCTGCGACGAGAGAACAATCGTGTGGATTCTTGCCGGCCGTCCCCCGCGATACTCGACTGTGACCTGCGACTTCCCGTCGGGGCCCAGATAGCCGAGGATGCCTTTCTTGCGCACCTCCGACAGGCGGCGGGTCAGCTTGTGCGCCATCATGATCGGCAATGGCATCAACTCAGGGGTTTCGCGGCAGGCGAAACCAACCATTAAACCCTGATCACCCGCCCCGCCGGTGTCGACCCCCTGGGCGATGTCGGGCGACTGGGGCCCAATAGCGTTGAGGATGGCGCAGGTCTCATGGTTAAATCCGTACTTGCTGTCGGTGTACCCGATGTCGCGGATCAGCCGGCGCACCAGCGTATGGATATCGACATATTCTGTGGTTGTAATCTCGCCACCGACAATCACGAGACCAACGGTGATGAACGTCTCGCACGCGACACGTCCGTCAGGATCCTGCCGGAGGACATCGTCCAGCACCGCATCCGAAATCTGATCACACACCTTGTCCGGATGCCCTTCGGTAACCGACTCAGAAGTGAACAGAAAATCTTCAACCATTGTCTCTCCTCAATTCTCGATAGGCCCCGTCACAGAGCCCATTGAAAAAGCTCCACATTGGCCAAACACTCTGCTGCCGGGCAGCCGGCCTCCCCACCACGCCGCGCTGGCATCATGTCGTCAAATCAATGTTGGCGGCCGTCACGACACTTCCACAAGTTCTGGGGCTGTCCAGTTCAGGTTTCAAACCCAACCTCGGAAGAATCGCCGATATTGAGGTGTTCGACCGCCCCAACCACAGTCGCATTTGACCCGATCATGGAATCCTCCACGACACAGCGACGAATGTTGGCCCCCTCCGAGACGATCGAATTCATCACAATTGCTTCGCAAATCTCCGCACGGTCGCCGATCGAGGCGTACGGTCCCACGATCGAATGTTCGACTCGAGCGGTGGGTGACACAAAGGAGGGCGGAATCACCAGAGAACCCTCCAGGGTGACGCGCTGTGCGCGCTGGTCCAGCAGATGGCGGTTGGTCAGAAGAAGCGTCTCCAGCTTGCCGCAGTCATACCAGCCATCCACCGTGATGGCCGCCATGCGGCTGCCGCGATCCACCATCAACTGCAGCGCATCGGTGACTTGCAGTTCCCCGGCTACCGACTGGTTCCGTGTCACCACGATATCCAGGCATTCGCGCAGCAACCCCGTGTTCTTGATCCCATAGAGACCGACCACCGCCTGATGGGAGGGTGGGATCTCCGGTTTCTCGACCAGCCGCCGGATCCATCCACCCTCTGTCTCCACGACGCCGAAGCGACGGGGATCGCCGACCTCCTTGACACCCAGAGCGTCATCGGGACCGGCCATGAAGGCCGCGAAGTTGGTTTCGACGATCGTATCCCCGAGGATGACCAGAAGCGGATCATCGCCTTGGATCTCCTTGAGGGCCAAGTGGATGGCGTAGCCCAGCCCGCGCAGCTCGCTCTGATGGACGAACCTCACGTCAAGATCGTAGTGGGCGGTGACAAACGACTGAATCTGATCGGCAAGAAAGCCGACAACAATCCATACAGTACCCAGATCGGGCACACCGACCAGGCGGTCGATGATATGACCGAGAATGGGCTTCCCCGCGACCGGGAGGAGTGCCTTGGACAGAGTATGGGTGTGGGGACGCAGACGACTGCCGATTCCAGCGGCAGGGATGATGATATTCGTCATGTCGCCAATCACTCCTCACGAGGAGATATGACCCCCGATCAGCCTTCGTGCCCCCCCACCGTGACGGTTCTTCAGGCCGGAACCCAACGGGCCATCAACTCCAGCCTGTCAGTCTACACTCTTGTCCGGGAATTACAAGGGGATTTTGAATGCGGGGGATTTTGAATGCGAGGCTTAACAGTTAGGCGCTTTTCTTGACATGGGTATGGGTTGGGGTATATTCGTGTTCCGCCCTGCCGGATCAATGGGCGGCCAAAAAGGGAGGGTGATCAGTGAACATCGGTATCTTGACTGGGGGCGGGGATTGTCCCGGACTCAACGCAGTTATCCGCGCGGTTGTCGTCAAGGCGGCAAAACACAACGGCTGGCGTGTTACTGGCATTCTCGAAGGATGGCGTGGCCTGATGCAGGAGGGTCTGGCACGGGAGATCCTCGTGCCCGAGGTCTCGGGCATCCTGGGACGAGGCGGGACCATCATCAAGACGTCGCGAACCAACCCCGGGAAGACTCCGGGCGGCTATGAGGAAGTGCTCAGCCGGACAAAGAAACTGGGATTGGACGCGGTGATCGCAATTGGCGGCGAGGACACACTGGGCGTCGCCTCCGCTCTCCATGAACGCGGCTTGAATGTGGTCGGCGTCCCGAAAACGATCGACAATGACATCGTTGGAACGGACTACTGTTTTGGGTTTGACACCGCTGTGAACACGGTGATGGAGGCCATCGACCGCGTACGCACGACCACGGAATCGCATAAGCGGGTGATGGTGGTCGAGGTGATGGGCCGCCACGCCGGGTGGATCGCGCTTCAGGGAGGGATGGCGGGCGGTGCCGATGAGATTCTCCTGCCCGAACGGAAGTCCGATCTGAAAGAGATCTGCGAATTGATCAGGCGCCGCCACGAGGGCGGCAAAGACTTCTCGATCGTCGTGGTGGCTGAAGGTGCCCAAGTCTCCGTTGACGGGGCCGGCGGGAAAGAGACGATGATCCTCCAGGACGCCAAGACCGACGAATTCGGCCATGTCCGGCTGGGAGGCATCGGGCAGACTCTGTCTGAACAGATTGAGAAGTGCACGGGGTATGAAACCCGGATGGTGATACTCGGGCATGTTCAACGGGGCGGATCACCGAGTGCATTCGACCGGTATCTTTGCACGCGCTACGGGATCGAGGCGGTGCGCCTGATTGAACAGCGGCAATTCGGCCGGATGGTTTGCCTGCGAGGAAACCAGATCCTGTCGGTGCCCCTCTCAGAAGTTGCCGGTCGCACGCGAACCGTTTCAGAGGAGCTGTTTCAGGAAGCAGCCCTGTTTTTTGGATAGCCGATGCCGACTCCGCGCCGCTGGCCCCCAAGCACTCATCCGACGATGTCCTCGCGCCGGATCGTTCTCGTGGCGATTCTTTGTGCCATCGGTGCCGCCACGGCGCCGACTGATTGTCCAGCCCAGATGCATCAGGGGGATCGCTTCGGCCTTCGAGTCGGAGTGTGGCCACAACGGGCCATATCGGGGATTCTGGGTTCCACCCAACTCTCGAAGGACGACACAACCCATTACGAAGCCCGTCTGGCTGAGAAGGCCGCAATCGCCCCCATCGTCGAGCTTCAGGGGTTGTTTCATCTGCGCGGCGTCTGGTGGGCCGAAGGGGCCTTCGGATGGTCCGGACGCCAGGATATCGACGTTGGTGGTTTTCGATCCATTGATACCGTTCCCAAGGTGCTGTTGGGGATCGGGCGGATCGATTTCTTCCCGATGTTTGCCGGGATACGCGCCGTGAAGGAGTTCGGGACGGGAAAAGTCCCGCACAACATCTACGCACGCGGGGGGCTGTCGGTCGTTATCGCCAATGAGTCGCCAAGCCGCGTGCATGACACTCTGATGAAGTACAACATCTATAATCCCGGGAGCGAGATGGCGTTCGGGTTCGCCGTGGGAACCGGGGGAGAATTCCACTATTACAGGAACTTCGCCCTGGTCGCTGACATACAGTACAGGTATGTCAGATTCAATTACGCCCGAAGGGCGAAATTCGACCTCTCCGGCTTCTGGTTCTCGGCGGGGCTTGCCATAAGAACCCGGTAGATGACGATGGCAACCGTTGTCCACAGACCGGCGCCCTGGAATCTCGTCCGCAGGTCGCGTTTGCGGCTGGCGTTTCTCGTAATGTCCGGACTCTTCTGGCTCCCGCTAGCGGGCCGATCCTGCGGTCAGGTGCCACCGGCCCACAACGAGGACTCGGGTGACGCGCATTCCGCGCTCTGGCGCAAGAACGCCCTCGGCGGACAACTCGGTCCGTGGTTCTCCTCGCGCCTCACCAGCGGTTTCAGCGATCCGAGTGTCCACCTGACAGCCAGCTCAACCGCATTCCACATGGAGTTCTTCTACCAACCCCGTTTGGCAGGAATCGCAAATCTCGATTTGAACGTGGGCGCCGTCAGCCGGGGCGAGATGACAATCTCCACGGAGACGGAATCGAGTTACGGCACGGCGACAATCTACCCGATCGGCTTTGGAGTCCGGCTTGCACCCCTCGCGGGATCTACCCGGTGGGCGGTCCAGCCGATGCTAAGACTGGGCGGCACGGTGCTGATTGGGACCGAGCAGTTCGAGTCGGCCTTGACTCTCCCGAACGGCACCTACTACGGCACCTCAGTCCGATCACGCTGGGCCCTCGGCTTCTACGGCGGTGCGGGGTTCGCATGGGTTTTGGGCGAGCGCATTGCCCTGACCGCGTGCGTCAAATACCAGCACGCCAGGTTCGCGAAAGAAGTCTTCGGGTCGAAAGACTATTCCGGCATTCAGGTGCTCGTAGGGGCGATGTACCTATATCTCTCAGAAATCCACAAAGGTTTCACTCACTGAACAAACAGGAGACTCGAAAGCCATGGCCATCAAAGTTGGGATCAATGGATTCGGACGGATCGGGCGGCTGGTCTACCGTGCCGCACGCCAATCGAAGGAACTCGAAATTGTCGCCGTCAACGATATCACCGACGCCAAGACATTAGCGCACCTCCTGAAGTACGACTCGATCCACGGCCGCATGGATGCCACCGTGTCAGCATCGGGAGATGGGATCACAGTTGACGGACGGCTGCTGAAAGTTATGGCCGAACGCGACCCGTCGAAACTCCCGTGGAGGGATCTGGGCGTTGAAGTGGTGCTGGAATCGACAGGCCTGTTCACCGATCGCGCCAAAGCGTCGGCACATCTGACCGCCGGAGCCAAGAGCGTCCTGATCTCCGCCCCGGTGAAAGACGCGGACGGGACATTCGTGATCGGTGTCAACGACAAGGGATTCGATCCCCAGAAGCACATCGTCATCTCGATCGGTTCCTGCACGACCAACTGCCTGGCCCCGGTGGTGAAAGTGCTCAACGACACGTACGGAATCGAGTCGGGGTTCATGACCACCGTGCACGCTTACACCAACGATCAGCGCATTCTGGATCAGCCGCACAAAGACCTGCGGCGCGCGCGGGCAGCGGCAATGTCACTTATCCCCACGTCCACCGGAGCGGCAAAAGCAATCGGACAGGTCATCCCCGAGTTGCATGGGAAGCTTGATGGCATCGCCGTGCGTGCCCCGGTGCCCGATGGATCGCTGGTCGATCTCACTTGTCTCACAGTGCAGGCCGCCACGGTAGAGGGAATCAATTCGGCGATGAAGGCCGCAGCTTCCGGACCGATGAAAGGGATACTTCACTACTGCGAAGACCCCATCGTCTCCATCGACGTGGTCGGAGATCCACATTCGTCGGTCTTCGACGCGGCCGAAACCCGCGTGAAGGGACACCTCGTCAAGGTTCTGTCGTGGTACGACAACGAGTGGGGTTTCTCCTGCCGAGTGATCGACATGCTCAAACGCATGGGCTAAGAGGGGAATTGGGCGATGAACAAGAAGACGATCGACGATGTCGCGCTGGCCGGCCAGCGCGTCCTGCTGCGAGTCGATTTCAACGTTCCGCTTGATGGCGGACGCGTTACTGATGACACGCGCATTGTCGCGTCGCTGCCAACAATCCGCAAGATCTCCGAATCCGGAGCACGAGCGGTCCTCGTCTCTCATTTGGGACGGCCCAAGGGGCAGCCAAGGCCGGAATTTTCCTTGCGGCCGGTCGCCGCTCGCCTTGGCGAGCTTCTGGGGCGACCGGTGCCATTCGCTGAAGACTGCATCGGCGAGAAGGCTGCGAAAGTCGTCAATGCACTGCGCGACGGTGACATTTGCCTTCTGGAGAATCTCCGCTTCCATCTGGAGGAAGAGAAAAATGACCCGGAGTTTGCCAAACAACTGGCGGCATGGGGAGACATCTTCGTCAATGACGCGTTTGGCAGCGCACACCGGGCCCACGCCTCGACTGAGGGAGTCACACGATTCATCAAGACCTCAGTCGCCGGGTACTTGATGCAGAAAGAACTGACATACCTTGGCGATCTCCTCCGGGCCCCTAAGCGTCCATTCACCGCACTTCTCGGTGGTGCCAAAGTGTCTGGCAAGCTTGAAGTGATTACCAACCTCATGAGAACGGTGGACACTTTCCTGATCGGGGGCGGCATGGCCTTCACATTCTTGAAGGCCCAGGGGAAAGAGGTCGGCAAATCGCTGATCGAGCCCGAACTGATCGAGACCGCTGCGCGTATCCTTGCCGACGCGGGCAGGCTCAAGAAGAAGTTTCTCCTCCCCACCGATCTTGTGGCGGCCAAGGATCTGAAAGATCCTGGGCGACCAGTTTTCGTCGATGTGGACAATTTGGGAGCCGATCTGGCGGGGTTTGACATCGGGCCGCGGACGGCCAAGAGATTTGCCGCCGAGTTGAAGAGCGCGGGGACGATCTTTTGGAACGGGCCGATGGGTGTGTTCGAAACGGAGCCATTTAGTTCAGGGACCGTGGTCGTCAGCCATGCCGTCGCGGAGGCCACCGACCACGGAGCAGTGTCTGTCGTGGGGGGGGGCGACTCCGTCGCGGCTGTCCACAAGACCAACGTTGCGTCTCGAATATCGCATATCTCGACCGGCGGCGGCGCCTCGCTGGAGTTCATCGAAGGCAAGACGCTTCCCGGTGTGGCTGCGCTGAATGATCGGTGAGGAATCAGGAGCAAACTCAGATCGGTGGACCGGACACTCCTGTCCGGCCTATTCTGAACACCATGTGAGTTGGAGTCTCAAATGACACGCATTCCCTTCATTGCGGGCAACTGGAAGATGAACGGGGACATTCCCCGAACACGAGAACTCTGTGCCGCTTTGGTCACGCGTTCCGCCGGTTGGCCGAAAACCGGTGGGAAAGCAGTCGAGGTTGCGGTTTTCCCCCCCTTCGTTTCCCTCTCCGCAGCGCATGAGGCATTGCGCGGATCCCCTATCCTCTTGGGAGGCCAGAACATGCATGAGGCGCCATCGGGAGCTTTCACCGGGGAGGTCTCTGGTCCTATGCTGTTGACCGCCGGGTGCGAATTCGTTATCTTGGGTCACTCCGAGCGGCGCCAGTATTTTGGCGAATCCGACGCGGGGATCAACCGTAAGGCGCTGGCCGCCTTGGCAGTCGGATTGAAGCCGATTGTTTGTGTTGGAGAAAGTCTGGACGATCGCGAGTCCGACCGTACGCATGAAGTTGTGGAGCGGCAGTTGACCGGCGGTCTGAAAGGGTTGACGGAGATTCAGTTGAGTGATGTAACGATCGCCTACGAACCTGTCTGGGCGATCGGCACGGGGAAAGTCGCGACGGTTCAGCAAGCAGGAGATGTTCACCGGTTTATCCGTGGCTGGATTGCCAAGTCGTACTCGGATCAGGCCGCGGCGAGGATTAGGATCCAGTATGGTGGGTCAGTCAAAGCAGATAACGCCGCAGAACTGCTGGCCGATCCGGACATCGACGGCGCACTTGTTGGCGGCGCATCGCTGGATGTCGATCAGTTTGACCGGATAATTCGTTCGGTTCCGTCGCGCTGACGCCGGGCCGACTTGATATACAACTCGCAGTCGGGAGGTATCGTGTACGGTCTGTTAATTGCTCTGCACGTGTTCATTTGCACCGCGCTGATCATCTCGGTGCTCTTGCAGTCGGCCAAAGGCGAAGGACTGGCCGGTGCTTTCGGCGGCACTTCGCTGACCGGAACGGTCTTCGGCGGTCGCGGTGCGGCCTCATTCCTGTCGCGGGCCACGTCGGTGCTGGCCGTGGCTTTCATGGGATCATGCATCGTCATCGCCTTGATCCGCCCATCGACCGCCACGCGCGCGGTCACGGGCGGTGAGAGCGCCGTTGAGGAAGCGGCGCGTCAGGGCCAGACCCCGCAAGCGCCGCCGGTGGAACAGCCGGGCGCTGAGGGCAATGTCAAGCAGACCACGCCGGGTCAGCAACCAGCGGGTCAGCCGCCTCCGGGTCCCGGTGAGGAATTGTTCCAGAAAGAGGCTCCGGCAACACAACAGGCGCCGGCGACCAAGCCCGACTCGGGCAAGAAGTAAGACGGACGATTATCGGAAAACGATCATCGAATCTTGCTGCTAGTTAGATTGTCGCATACCAGTCTTTGTGCCGAAGTGGTGGAATTGGCAGACACGCCATCTTGAGGGGGTGGTGGGTACCCCCCGTGCGGGTTCAAATCCCGCCTTCGGCACCAGATGTCGCAGGTATTCCCAGCTTTCAAGATCCCCAAACAGGCAGGCCGGACACTCCTGTCCGGCCGGGGCAAGATCAAATCAGACAACCCGCCGAAGGCGGGTGGACTTGCACCCCGCCTGGGTGGGTAACCTCGGCGTTGGCATCTCACTCCAGGTGTGTCCATCGAGGAGCCGCCCGTTCCGCTTTTTCTGCACTCCTCCCCACTGCTTGAAGAAGAACGGCACCTCTTGGTCCAGACACCTGTCGCGGATCTGGTGGACCCAGTCGGCCTCCATGGGTCGGCAGCCGGGGCCGGATTCTCCGCCGACGATGACCCAGTCGATACCAGTCAGAGGCAGATTGGGGATCGGAGCGAGAAGGGGTTCAACTGAGAGAAAACGAACAGCCGCCGGCACCTTGCGCAGGTCGTGGATGCGGTGAACGTACGCGGGGCTTTCGACACTCACACCCATCCACACGTTGGCCGGCCATGGCAGGCTGGCTTGAATCGCGGCCAAGCGGTCGGCCCGTTTGGTGAGGATCTGGAACTGGTGCCAGGATGCGCGCCGCATCACGTCGAAGGCCTCTTGGATGAAAGCCAACGGCACATCCTTGTGGAACAGGTCGCTCATGGAATTGACGAAGATGACCTGGGGCTTCTTCCAGCGCAGAGGCATCTCAAGCGCCTGCGGATGGAGGGCCAATTCAAAACCGTTACGGTAATTCTCCGATCCCATTGCCTTCAGCCGCCGCGCCATCCGCTCGGCATAACAGAACTTGCACCCTGGACTGACCTTGTCACACCCGGTGACAGGGTTCCAGGTGGAGTTTGTCCATTCGATGGTGGATAGCTGAGCCATGGTGGTCCTTCTTTGCTAGGCCAGCCGCAGGTCGAGCGATCCCTGCTTGGATCGGTACTTCAAGGCCTGTTTCCAGAATTTGTAACCGAGTTCATGCCGCGAAAAGAAAGCCAAATGATAGAGCGGAACCGTCTTGTCGCCTGTTGTGATTGGCTTCATTGCCCAGTCCGTGGGACGGAGATACCCTAGTGAGAACATCTTTGCTGCAAACTCTTCCGCCACAAACCGTGCGAATTTCACCCTTCGTGCTTTTGCTGCTGACCACCGATCGCGCCATCCCGGGTCGTCAAGCAAGTCATCGACGTGACCACTCTTCCCCTCGACGTAAATGACCTCATTGCGCCTGACATCCATCTCCAATGCAAGCAATACCAGAAGATCGATCTGCTGACACGCGGAGGCAAGCTCAAGAATAGTAGACCAAGCGAAGTGAACACCGAACGGGTCTACAAAGCAGAAGGTCAAGTGCTTCCTGCTCACTTGTCCAATTGGGATACTGTCGACGATTCGCTGCGCGTTTTGGTTGCAGTCCCCCAATAGGAACGTGACATCGGCGTTCGAGTAGTCTCGCAGCACACGATGCTTCAACGAGTCCATCAAGGCCGGGTTTTCCTCACAGAATACGTACTTCGAGAACTGATCGGGGACATCGAGGGCGAGCAATGGGGAGCCCTTTACGATTCGCGGCGTACCTTTGATTCTTGAATAGCCTGCACCAGAGAAGAGATCGACATATGCCAATTCCCGCTTCTTCTTCATTGCCTTTGAGAAGACGCGGTCAAAGAATGCAACGATCTCGTATTTCTCCAATCCCCACGCGCCGACGTCCGGAATACACAGACCATCGTCCTCGACACTTCCGCGTTCAGCCGACATTCTTTCCCCTCTCATCGAAGGGTCGGTCCCTCCCGACCGCACGTATCTTAGTTCCGCAGGATGCCCTCGGCAATTGGAAAACCCAGGAGGGCCTGAGAAAGTGATATGACCTACGACTCTCCCTTGAGCGCAATCCCCATCCCCGCCCCCTCCGCCAGCACCATCATCGCCCCCTCGTACCGATATCCCCCCTCCAGGGGATTGGTGCTCATCAGCAGCGGCGTGTCCAGATCGAGGGTGTGCGCCGGGCCGATGCCCGCGGCCATGGCCAGCGAGCATCCCATCGCCAGACGCGTCTCGACCATGCCGCCGAACATGATCTGGAGGCCGGAGGACAAAGCGTAGAGCGCAATGTCGAATGCTTCGACGACCCCGCATTTCATGATCTTGATGTTGACGATGTCGGCGGCGCCGGCACGGACAACGGCGGCGGCATCCTTGCGCGACGCAACCGATTCATCGGCGCATATCGGGAAGATCTTTTCACCGCGCAAGCGCGCCATGGCATCGAGGTCGATCTTATGAACCGGTTGCTCCACCATACGGACCGTTATCTCGCTTTTCTTCAATGCCTTCATCAATACGAGCGCGTCAGCTTCGCTGAATCCCTGATTGGCATCGACAACGAAGGAGACGTCCGGGAAACGAGATGAAATGTCATGGATTGTCGCGATGTCGGAGTCGACGTCGCTGCCAACTTTCACCTTGAGGATGCGGAACCCCTGCCGGTACCATTGGTCCGCCAGTGCCAGACACTTGTCCCTTCCCAGCATCGGCAGCGTAATATCGGTCTCGAACGGACCAGTGCCCGCGCCGCCGAAGTACACCCACATGGGAATTCCCACGACCCGGCAGAGCGCATCGAGAATGGCGGTTTCAACACCGCATCGTGCCGCCGGATTGCCGGACGCAGCCTCGGCCATTTGGCGGCTGAGCTGCCGGAGTCTGGCCGCGGACTGGCCAAGAACGACTTCTTTCAGATGCTCGATGGCCCGAAGCGATCCGTCGCGATCTTCCGGCGTCAAACCGGGGAAGGGTGCGCTCTCGCCATATCCGACCACCCCGCACCTCAACGTGACCTGCACGAATGCATTTTCGGCGACTGAAAGCGACCCCTGGGAGATCGTGAAATGGTCGGTGAGAGCGATGTCGATCGGCCATGCCTTGACATCGGCGATCCGCAGATCAGAATCGGAAAGCGGCCTCATTCGCGATACCCGCGCGGAGGCGACGCAATCGCCCCTGTACACTATCGCCTTGAACTAATCGTCGACGATTGCAACCGACCAAGTCGTGATGGTCATTCCAATTTCTCTGCCAGCCACTCCGCCACACGATCCATTGCCACACGCACCTGCTCCATGGAGTCGCGGTCACGCACGGTCACAGTCTGATCTTCCGCGGTCTGGGAATCGATCGTGACGCAGAACGGCGTGCCGACCTCATCCATGCGGCGATAGCGGCGTCCGACCGCGCCTTTATCATCGTAGAAGGTCTTGAACTTCCGGCGCAGATCGGCGTCCAGTTTCAGGGCGATCTCGGGCATACCGTCGCGATTGACCAGCGGAAAGACCGCCACTTTGATTGGGGCAATGCGGGGATCGAGGCGAATGACGGTCCTCAGCTCCCCTTTCACCTCTTCCTCCCGAAACCCGTCGACGAGGCAGACCAGGGTCGAGCGATCGGCGCCGGCCGAGGTCTCGATGATAAAGGGCACGAAACGCTCTCGCGTTTCCTCGTTGAAGTAGGTGAGGTCAACGCCAGTGGCCTCCTTGTGGCGGGACAGATCAAAGTCAGTGCGGTTGTGAATTCCCTCGAATTCCTTCCAGCCAAAGGGGAACTCGTATTCGATATCGAAGGCGTCCTTGGCGTAGTGAGCCAGCTCGCCGGGTCCGTGCTGGTGGAACCGCATCTTCTCCGGGCGGATGCCCAGGTCGAGATACCAGTTGAGCCTCTGCTCTTTCCAGTACTCGAACCACTTCTGATCATCCGTGGGGCTGACGAAGTATTGCATCTCCATCTGCTCGAATTCACGCGAACGGAAGATGAAGTTGCCGGGCGAGATCTCGTTGCGAAACGCCTTGCCGACCTGGGCAATGCCGAATGGCACCTTGCGCCGCATCGGCTGCATGACATTGAGGAAGTTGACATAGATCCCCTGCGCGGTCTCCGGACGCAGAAACACGATGGCCGCTTCATCCTCGACCGGCCCCATAAATGTCTTGAACATGAGGTTGAACTGCCGCGCCTCGGTGAACTTCCCTTCAGCGTGGCACTTGGAGGCCTTGCGGCCTTTGTAGGCGGGACTGCCGCACATCGACTCCTCGATCTGGTCGAGACGGAAACGCGCCTTGCACTCCTTGCAGTCGACCAGCGGGTCGGTGAAACCGGCCACATGACCGGAGGTCTCCCAGACTTTGGGATGCATCAGGATGGCGGCGTCGATACCCTCGATGTCGTCGCGACGATGGGTCATCGATTTCCACCAATGATCTTTTATGTTCCGTTTGAGTTCGACACCCAGCGGACCGAAGTCCCAGCAGGAGTTGATGCCGCCATATATCTCGGATGAACCAAACACGAAGCCCCGCCGCTTGCAGAGCGAGACAATCTTCTCCATGGTCTGATCAGTACTGGTCTTGGCCACTATTCCTCCGTTGTCTCAGAAAAGCCTGAACGTACTCCACTCTCGATTAAGATAGTCCCACCCCCGCTCCTGTTTCGGCGGCGGAAGCCACGCGACGTGCAAACCCCAGCGACCGAAGACGGTTGCCGCCGAGATGGTACAGAGTAAAATCCTCCACTGAGGTGGCAATCTCGTCAAGCGCGGCTGGATCGAGCGCCGCCTCATTGCTGTCCAATATCGGCCGACTTTGGCGCTTTATCAACTCATTCAACGCTTCCGGTGAGAGCACATGCGGCCTGCCGCTCTCGCGCCGGCATTGACGGCAGATGATCTTCCCGGCAACAGCATCGAAGATCACCCGCTGATCAGCCCCGGGCTGACGTCCGCAGCCATCGCAGACATCAAATGCAGGGCGAAATCCCAAGCATCCAACCACTCCCAGCAGGAACCCCCAGAACTGGCGAGGCGCAAGGGCATCGGGCAGACGCGCCAATGATTGAAGGGCGCCGGACGCCAGGCCGAAAAGCTCCGTGTCGCTCTCTTCGTAGGTGTGGCGATAAAGGAACTCACCAACCGCAAATCCAAAGGCCGCCCGTTCCAGTGAATCGGTCAGCAGAATCCAAGGGGTGGTTGCCCTGCATGACGCGAGAATCTGCAGCCGCTCCGTGGGCGACTTGTAGATGACACACTCGGTGATCGAGAGCGGCTCGAGGTGCCCCCAGAACTGCGACTTGGGACGGAATGCCCCCTTGGCGATCACAGAAATGCGTCCCCACGCACGCGTGTACAGGATGGCAATCTTGGACGTTTCTGAGAATTTCTGCACCGTCAAGCAGATCGCCTCAGTGACGGCAGGTCCGGGCATGGCGGCTCAGGGGGAAGGCTTTTCGATTTCGTAGATGATCTCGCCCGGCCGTGACAGATGATACTCGGTGCGGGCAATCTTCTCGATATAGGTGGTGTCGCTTTCCAGCATGCGGCGTCTCGTATCCAACGATAGAACCTGTGCGGCCAGCCGTGTCTCGCGACGCATCAGCCCGCGCTCGCTGCGCCACAAGTTCAGCATCTTCAGTACACCCATGTTGCCCGCGACGAAAAGATAGAGCAGCACCGCACCGACGACCACACGCAGAAACAGCCGGGTCTGCCGTGAAAGACCACCGCGCTCCGCGTCGAATACCGCGCGCGAGAATGCGGTGATCGCGACGAGTCCGCTTTGACGGCGTCGTTGCTGACGCGAGAGTCGATGAGGTTGCCGGTTCACCATTTGTCTCGAATCCCGGGGGATCAATCAACCGCCGAGGCGAATGCCGCGCGACCGAGAAATGCGGCGCGGTTGCCCAGCCCTTCCTCTATGCGCAGAAGCTGGTTGTACTTCGCCACCCGGTCGGTGCGGCAGAGCGAGCCGGTCTTGATCTGGCCGGCGCTGGTCGCGACGGCCAAGTCGGCAATCGTTGTGTCCTCTGTCTCACCCGAACGGTGCGAGATAACCGAACGGTAGGCCGCGCGTGTCGCCAGCCCGATCGTATCGAGAGTCTCTGTCAGCGTCCCAATCTGGTTGAGCTTGATCAGAATCGCATTGGCGCACCCGGATTCAATGCCTTCACGCAGACGCCGGGGGTTCGTGACAAACAAGTCGTCCCCAACCAACTGTATCCTGTTACCCAATCGTTCAGTCAAAAGACGCCAGCCCTCCCAGTCATCCTCCGCCAGACCGTCTTCCAACGAGATAATCGGATACTTGGCCGCCCAGCCGGCCCAGAACTCAACCATCTCCGCCGAGGAGAGTTTGCGCTTCTCCCCAGCCAGTTCATACTGGCCGGTCTTGGTGTTGTAGAATTCTGAAGCGGCAGGATCCAGCGCAAGGAAGACGTCTTCACCCGGGGTGTAGCCGGCGGCTTCGATCGCCTCCATGATGACCGTCAGTGCTTCTTCGTTGCTTCCGAGATTGGGGGCAAACCCGCCTTCATCCCCCACTGACGTGTTGTGACGCTTCCCGGCGAGAACCTTTCGGAGGGCATGGAACACTTCGACACCGGCGCGCAGAGCTTCGGAGAATCGCTCGAAGCCAACAGGGACAATCATGAACTCCTGGCAGTCGAGATTATTATCAGCATGTTTGCCGCCATTGAGGACGTTCATCAACGGCACCGGCAGGATCTTGGCATTCGGGCCGCCGAGATAAGCATACAGCGGCAGGCCGCAGGATTCAGCGGCTGCTTTGGCGACCGCGAGAGAGACTCCCAGAATCGCGTTGGCCCCGAGCTTGGATTTGTTGTCGGTGCCGTCGAGTTCGATCAGAAACTGGTCAATGTCCCCCTGATCCAGCGCCTCCATCCCGGCTTCCACGAGTTCCGCAGCAATTGTCTCATTGACCACTTCGACTGCTTGCAGCACTCCCTTGCCGCCATAACGGTCGGAATCGTCGTCACGCAATTCCAGCGCCTCGTGTGTTCCGGTTGAAGCACCGGAGGGCACGGCCGCACGTCCCACCGATCCATCCTCCAGACCGACTTCCACCTCAATCGTGGGATTCCCCCGGCTGTCGAGTATCTCTCGGGCTACGCACAATTCAATCGCAGGCATCTCGGAACCTCAATTCATGACCCGTCTCCGCGGCCAGTCGCGGTTTGACGGATGGGCGATCAAGGAAAACGTCCACCGGGCAATGGTCAATGGATTTTATGGACGAAAGCGGCCAGGTGCGGCAAGGAATCGTGGAGTCTCTGACATTATGACGTGTCGGCCATGAAAAGAGCGGTGATACGCGAGGGCACTCTGTCAAAGGCTCTTGGCAAGGTACCCTGTCGGCACTTGATGCCGACGATGGGGGCCGCGCTCGCGCCCGGAGCCGCTGCGGGCGCTCCTGAAAACGAACAACCCGATTGAGCGTGCTATGGAAGAGTTCTGACGACGCCTGAACCCGATGCCCGCTGCGGCGGGATGGTCAACGTTGGCGGTACCGAACGGATGGTCTACGGAATCATCGCCTATGTCTTAAAGCCAAGGCCGGACATGCCCGAAACCGAATCTACACGACTTGCTTGACGGAACCCGATTCTCCCCTCGCACAGTTTACGATAGCAAGAATGATCTTCCAGCATTATGTTGCGATTCGTGAGGGGATCGCTGTTGCGTTGATGAAGCCCCTCCGTAAACGCCATGCCCCAGAAAACTCTCTCGCAGATCGAGGAGTGGAAACGGCGCCTCGTCGACCTCAGTCGAAGGAACAGGCTGCTTTACTTCAAACAGACAACGTCATCTACCGTGCGCGTGGAGGCGCCAGGGCTGGATGAGGTTTTTGATAGACTGGTTGTCGAGGAACTGCCCTGGAGGTTTTTCTCCCCTCCCGAATCTGCGAATGAGGTCTTTGATTTCGACCCTGCCCTGAATCACGAATCCGCTCCGACTGCCACTTCCGCAAAAGAAGCTCGAAGACCCAACGAGTTGCTTACGTCCTTCCAAGACAGCCGAAAGCTCGAGAAGACGCTAATCAATCTGTACCGCCGTTCAGAAGCCGATTTTGCCGAGCGCGGCATCAGGATTCTTCAAGCCGCATTCGGAATGCTCGAATGGCAGGCGAAAGATGGTAGTGAGACAATCATCTCGCCTCTGATTCTGGTTCCAAGCATTCTCGTTCGGAATTCGGACAATACCCTTCCGTCGCTGAAAAAGGCAGAAGATGACGTCGTTCTGAACCCTGCCCTTGAGGTGAAACTGCGCCAGGATTTTCGCATCGATCTGCCTTCGCCACCGGACGATTGGGAACAAGGCAAGCTCTCTGAGTATCTGCAACTGCTTCAAGATGCGGTGGCGCAGCGCAAATGGAAGGTCGTCTTTGAGAACTGGATCGGGCTGCTGTCGTTTCACAAACTGGTCATGTACAAGGACCTCGACGTACATAAGCAGCGAATCTCAGAGCACACAGTGATCACAGCACTGGCGGGTGAGGGCCCCTCTCTTGTCTCCGATCCATCCGCGGTTCCAGCGCAAGACGAGCTCGATCGCAAGACCGATCCCAAGGACAGCTTCACCATACTCGACGCAGACAGCAGCCAGTTGGCTTGTATCGAGGCAGTCAAACGCGACCAGAATCTACTCATTCATGGGCCACCGGGAACGGGTAAGAGCCAGACGATTTCGAATATCATCGCTGAGTCCATTGCCGCCGGGCAAAAGGTTCTCTTTGTGAGTGAGAAGATGGCTGCTCTCGAGGTTGTATTTAACCGCCTCAAAGAGAAGGGCCTCGGCCACTATTGTCTGGAGGTCCACAGTGCTAAGGCCAAACGGCAAGAGGTTGTGGCAGAATTGGCCCGCACTATGGGCAGATCGGTCCGAGGCAGGAGCTGGCTATCGGAACTCGAATTGACCCAACTTAGAGAACGGCGTGCAGCGCTCAATGAATATGCGCGCGCCCTTCACATGCAGCGGTCGCCGCTCCAGAGAACAGTCTTCCAGGTTCTAGGTGAGTTGACAGCCCTTCGGGATCTCCCGTACGTTTCAATGGACGAACTCAAGCCAGGGGAAATCGATCCGGCGCGATATCACGCCTTTATCGAACTGTCTTCTCGCGCTGAAAACACGTGGCGAATTGCGTTGAACAATTCTGCCCTACCTTGGTTCGGATACAAGTCCCCTCTGTGCCAATAAAAGTGAGACAGAATTTGAGGGAGGACGTGAGGGTGGTTGGAGGACCGGTGGATGAGTGGAAACGGGATCAAGGAGTTGGAGAGGGCAGCGGCCGTGGGGTCCACGACGGA
>Ga0315273_10002372_pt1 | contig 22222 bp, 15 predicted proteins | sample YL17G02_0_MG_FD_205753 | JGI IMG/M metagenome (GOLD analysis project Ga0315273, IMG submission 205753) | Sediment microbial communities from Yellowstone Lake, YNP, Wyoming, USA - YL17G02_0 | ecosystem: Environmental > Aquatic > Freshwater > Lake > Sediment | place: USA: Wyoming | collected...
AATCCTTTATTCCTATTTAGTGGAACTGCTTGTATCATAATAGCAATCTTATTAAGTATGCAATCGTATAAAAAACTGGCATCACACCAGCAAAAACCCACTTTAAAAGGGATTCTGCTTTCTTTAATAGCCGGTCTTTGTATTGCTTTTTTCTACAGGTTCGTAGCCTCATCACTTGCAACTGATTTCACCCCTGAAGAGGCTGGCAAAATCAGTTCCTACACAGCCGTGGTGTTTTTCTCAATAGGAGCTTTGATATGTACAATTTTACTAAATCCAATTTTCATGGCAAGACCGGTACATGGAGAACCTGTTAAAATGTCAACATGGTTCCAAGGAGGTTCCAAAGCACATTTACTTGGAATGTTAGGTGGAGTAATATGGTGTCTGGGTAACTCTGTCAGCTTTATGTCGGTTGGTGCAGCAAGTCCTGCAATTTCCTATGGATTAAGCAATTCAGCTCCAGTGGTTGCTGCCCTTTGGGGAATATTTGTCTGGAAAGAGTTCAAAGATGCTCCAAAAGGAACAAATTTACTACTCAGTCTTATGTTCGTTTGCTACCTCATCGGTTTGGTGTTGATTGTCTATTCAAGGTTTGCTTAATAAATTCCCCCATTGAAGGGGGCAAGAGGGATGTAAATAGTTTTTAAATGCAAACTTATATTCACTTTCAATTCGTCATAATTTTGATAACCAGATAAAAAATTAAAAACCTGAATTATTATGTTTAAAGTATTAATTCTGACATTATTCTTAATATTCTCCATTCAGAATTCCTATTCTCAGGAAAAACCCTGGAACGGCCCCTCTGCAGATTTCTCACATGGAAAACTCAAAATCTCTGAAAACAAACGATTTCTGGTTTTTGAAGACGGAACTCCTTTTTACTATCTTGGTGATACCGGATGGGAACTGTTTCACCGTCTGAATAAAGATGAAACTGAAAAGTACCTCGAAAACCGCAGGGCAAAAGGATTTACAGTAATCCAGTCTGTAGCTCTTGCAGAACTCGACGGATTGAATACTCCAAACGCAGAAGGCAATATACCTCTGATCGATAATGACCCTCTAAAACCAAATGAAGCCTATTTCGCTCATGTTGACTGGGTATTAAGAAAAGCAAAGGAGAAAGGACTTTTTATCGGATTACTTCCCACATGGGGTGATAAAGTGGATAAGCAATGGGGTGTCGGACCTTCAATATTCAATAAAGAAAATGGGGTTAAATATGGCCAGTGGATAGGGAACAGGTATAAGGATTTTCAGAATATTATCTGGATAATGGGCGGTGACAGGGATGGTGGAGGCGATAATAAACCAATCTGGGATGCCATTGGGGAAGGTATAAAATCGGTTGACAGGAATCATCTGATGACTTTTCATCCATGGGGTGAGCGGAGTTCGTCAGAATGGTTTCAGAATAGTAATTGGCTCGATTTCAATATGTGCCAGACAGGACATGGCCAGCGAAGTTATGCAATCTATAAAATGTTAATAGTGCGTGATTATGATTTAAAACCAACTAAACCCTGTTTTGATGGGGAACCGAGATACGAAGATCATCCCGTTGGCTGGAACCCTGATGTGCTTGGATGGTTCAATGATGCTGATATACGTCAGTCAATGTACTGGAATCTGTTCAGCGGGGGATTCGGACACACCTATGGTTGTCATCCTGTATGGCAGATGCTTGCTCCCGGACGCGACCCTGTCGGACTTGCCCGTCATAACTGGTACGAAGTTCTTGACTTACCGGGGGCATTCGATCTTGTTCATGCCCGTAGATTAATGGAGTCACGACCATTTCTATCACGCGTTCCAAATCAAGCACTTATTGTACCTGCATATTCCCCTGAAACAGATTATGTTGTGGCAACCAGTGGTGACGGGTATGCATTTATATATTTCCCTACAGGATGGGCTGCTGAGATCCAATTGGATAAGATTGATGCTAAAACCATTAATGCTTATTGGTTCGATCCGAGAAAAGGAGAAGCTAAACTGAATGAAACTATTCCCGGAACAGGCACCCGCAAATTTACACCTCCAACCAACGGTCGGGGTAACGACTGGATACTTGTACTTGACGATGCTTCAAAAAACTTCAAAGCTCCCGGATTATAAAAAATGCAACTGGGATTAAGTTCATATACTTATACATGGGCTGTTGGAGTACCTGGTTCAATCCCTGGAAAACCTTTATCAGCTCATGATCTGGTTGACAAGGCCTGTTTGTCTGGCTTAAGACTGGTTCAGATTGCTGATAATATGCCACTTGAAGACCGGACAGACGATCAATTGCTGGATTTATTCCGCTATGCAAGGGAGAAAGATGTAGCTATTGAAATGGGAAGCAGGGGGTTAACCAGTGAACATACATTTAAATGCCTTGAAACAGCTCAAAAGCTTCATTCCCCGATACTGAGGATGGTTATAGACAAACCAGGTTATGAACCTGATTTAAATAGTATCATCAGCATTATCAATGGATTGCTTCCTGAATTCAGAGCAAGAAAGATCAGACTGGCAATTGAAAACCATGACAGGTTTAAAGCAAGAGATTTTGAAAAGATCATCAAGTCAGTCGGAAGTGAATGGGTGGGGATATGTCTTGATTCAGTAAACTCCATGGGGGCAGGTGAAGGATTCGAAGAGGTCTCCAAAATCCTTATTCCCTATACCATTAACCTCCATATTAAAGATTTTACAATACGAAGGGTTATACATAAAATGGGAATAATTATTGAGGGAGCTCCTGCCGGAAAAGGAATGCTGAATATCAGAGAATTAATGGAGAGACTTTCCATCCTGAACGGCTGTAATAGCGCCATTCTTGAATTATGGACCGTTCCGGAATTTAAAATAGAAGATACCATTGAAAAAGAAGAGAGATGGGTCCTTGAAAGCATTGAATACCTTAAAGAACTTTTTAAAGCCAATAAGTTATGAAGAAATTAAAATTTGCCGTACTGGGTTGCGGATTCTGGTCAAAATTCCAGATAGGCGCCTGGAGTGAACTGGATGGAGTTGAACTGGTAGCAGTTTACAACCGTACTCTTTCAAAGGCTCAAAATATTGCAGAGTATTTTAAGGTGCCTCATGTATACGATAATCCTGAAGAACTTTTTGCAAATGAACAGCTTGATTTTGCGGAGATTATTACTGATGTGGATACTCATGCATTATTTGTGGCAATGGCAGCAAAGCATGGGATCAAACATATAATCTGTCAGAAACCGATGGCACCGGATTTTGAAACCGCTAAACGTATGGTTAAGACTTGCAGCGATGCCGGTGCAAAACTTTATATTCATGAAAACTATCGCTGGCAGGCTCCGGTGCGCAGATTTAAACAAATCGTAGATTCAGGGATAATCGGAAAACCTTTCAAGGCAAGGGTCTCCTTTCTGTCAGGATATCCTGTATTTGATAATCAACCCTTTCTAAGGGAACTCGACCATTTTATACTTACTGACATGGGTTCGCATGTATTGGATGTTGTTCGTTACCTGTTTGGTGAATGCGAAGAGCTTTGGTGTCAGACGAGAGCAGTCAATCCCGGAATAAAAGGTGAAGATCTTGCGGTAATACTATTGAATATGAAAAACGGGATGGCTGTCTATACAGAAATGTCGTATGCATCAATAGTTGAACACGATACGTTCTCTACGCTGAATATCCTAATTGAGGGTGAGAAAGGGTCAGTTTACCTCGGACCAAAGTTTGAGATCCGTACTACAACCAGGCAGGGAACAATCTCTGAAACAGTTAAGTTTCCATCATATCCATGGGCTGACCCTGATTATATTGTTAACCATGAGAGTGGCATTCATATCAACCGGAATATCCTGAAAGATATTCAGGGTACAGAAAGGGCTGAAAACAGCGGAACTGATAACCTCGAAACTGTTCGTATAATATGGGCTAGTTACGAATCAGCAGCAACAGGAAAGAAAATCAAGCTTGCAGAGTTTAAATAAGAAATAATACAATAGAAAATGGTAAAAGTATCTTTAGCAGGTGCCGGCGGGAAAATGGGACTGCGTCTCACCTACAATCTGAAAAACTCAGGCTATGAGATGTCGTATCTCGAAGTAAGTAACCAGGGAATTGAAAAGCTGAAAGAGAAAGGAGTTGCAGTCTCTCTACCTCAACATTGTATACCTTTTGCTGATGTGGTTATACTTGCTGTTCCGGATGTTGCACTTGAGAAAGTTTCAGCTGATATTATTCCGATGATGAAAAGCGGTGCGCTTGTGGTTACTCTCGATCCTGCTGCTGCCCTGGCCGGAAAGCTGTTCGACCGTCATGATATGGCTTACTTCATCACCCATCCTACCCATCCGTCAATTTTTAACTGGGAGCCTGTAGAGGAGAATATGAAAGACCATTTCGGTGGTGTTGCAGCCAAACAGGCTATTGTATGTTCATTGATGCGTGGCAGTGTCGAAGATTATCTGAAAGGTGAAGAACTGGCCTCTGCTTTTTACGCACCTGTGTCCCGATCGCACAGGATTACTGTCGAACAGATGGGATTGCTCGAACCTGCATTGGTAGAAACTCTTGCATCAACATGCATATTTGTAATTCGTCAGGGACTCGACGAAGTCATAAAAAAGGGTGTTCCGGCTGAAGCGGCCAGAGATTTTTTACTTGGCCATTTACGTATTCAACTTGCAGTGTTATTTAACGAACTTCCAGGTGCTGTTTTTTCAGATGCGGCTAATAAAGCGCTTCAACGCGGACTGAAAGAATTTATTAAAGAAAACTGGCGAAAGGTATTTGATCCGGATAATGTAAAAAATCAAATTGAATCAATAACTTGAGGTGTTTATATTTAGCAATTATTTAAGGAAACCTTTTCAGGGTGATACCTTCAAATTACCTGCTTCATACCATCCGTCAGTGGTCTTCCCTTTGTTCGCTATAGGAATGGTGTGCTCAATGGAACTATGAAAAACCAGGCCCATTTCAAGATCATAATTCCCTGTTGGTAAATCAGCTGGTAACTTATAGTTTACAGTAATGCCTTTTTCACCCGGAAGCCATCCCCGGATAGACATTTCGGTTATTGTCACCGCGCGGTTTTCGCCATTCTCATCCCTTAACCTGAAGGCTATACGATGATCGCGGTAAGGAGGGGCAATACCAAGGTTTTCCCATTTCATGGATATGGGGATCTCGGAACCGGCTGTAAAAACTTCATCAAAGGTCAGATTTCTCAGTACCAATCTGAATCCCAGTTTCATAACTAGACGTTCTATATCAGGTATCCAGTCCGCCGGGATAGAATTGGATTTGTTTTGTATAAACGTCGCATGCCAGGAAATCGCATCATCCACAACCACTTTTGGTGACGTTGGAAAACCGCCGAAGGTTCCACAGGGTTCCAGTGCCACTGTTCCCGTCTTCCATCCGTCGGGCATCATGTTAACCATTGGCCAGTAGGAGTCTTTGTGGTGATTCCATCCCACACCCGGTCCGGCTCCATTACCCCAGCAGTCTCCTCTCCAGGCAGACCGGCCTTTTGAGTTGGCATAAAGCACATTGGGTCTGTCATCAACAAGAGCAGTAAGTGGGGTATTGGGGAACACTTCATAATAAAGGTCTATGATGGCCTTACGCTCCGCATCACCCGGCATAAGGGATGGATCGCAGTAGTTATGCCATTCACCCCAAAGACCAACCGATCCGATATCAACAAGCGCCAGGTCGGGATGGCCGTCGTACCGCTCGCCGAGGGCCCTTATCAATTTTTCATGATATTGTTTTACAACCGGTTCTTCCATATCCACCTCATAATGAGCACCTTCCTGAGGGCATTCGGAATAGGTATATTTGATCCCTTTATCCAGCAGCCATTGTGGAATAGTGCCGTCGTGGCCGGGCCACGACAACATTACACGGAATGTAAGGGCCTGATTGGCCTGCCGGCACCTGCTCAGCCAGTCATCAATCATGGCAAAAGCATACTGGCCTTCTATGGGTTCCAGGTCTCCCCAGGTCCAGCGCATATAAGCACAACCTGATTTAAAACGAAGTCCGTTCATGGAAGGATCCTCATCAGCGGTTCTGAAGAAGGTCTGCCATCCCACGCCGGGAATCTGAATGAATCCGGTATCTTCCTGCAGTCCATCAACCTGTTTCTTATCAGAAGGGGTACAGTTTACAACAAAACCAATCAGCAGCATCCATAGTAATGCCTTCTGAAAAAAATTCAGAAACGCTTTAAAATAATGTTTCATGTTCATATTAAGTAATTTGTAAAGAATTATCCTTTATAACCTGCCTTCTTAAGCACTTCCTCAACCGACACGGCTAGTCCGCCTCTCCGCTTACTTTCATCGGCAGCTTCCATAAATGCGTATATCTCAAGGGTTTCACGTGGTTCAACAGGTGAGATTTTGGTTCGGAAGAATTCCGCGATCTTTACCAGCAGGGCCTGATAGCCCTCAAAAGGGCCGAGGTTAATGTTCCCTTCCGTTCCAAAAGCAATACCCCCATAGTCATGAGTACCGTTTCGTGTTCCCCGGAATGTTCCAATTCTTCCCTCTTTCCATTTCCCGACTACAACGTCCGTCTCTTCTGTCTGGAACCGGGTCACTGTATCACAACCAGTCCCCATTACTGAATAGAGTGTTTCAACACCATGTATGCCATACCAGAATAAATCGGGATGATTCGGCTCCAGGCTGGCCGGACTAAAAGTATCTGCCCCCAACACCTGACCTATCTTATTATCATTTCGTACAGCCTGTACATTTTTCATATAACGCAGGGATGATGAGGAAAAAACGGCGACATTTTTCTCCGCAGCTTCCTGGTAGATTTTTACGGCATCAGACAAGGAACCGGAAATTGGCTTATCAATGAACACCGTTTTACCAGCCTTGTAAACTTCGCGGGCCTGTTCCAGGTGCGGACGTCCATCATTGGTTTCGAGGAGAACGACATCAACCATGCTGAGTAGTTTTTTTATGGACCCGACGATCTCTACTCCCATTTGCTCAATTTTCTTTGTATATTCGGGTATGCTGTCAACACTGGATTTGATATCGGTACTCCCATGTGGATAGGCAGCCACAACTCTGAATCCTGACAGTCCGGCTTCAGGGTTTTCAGCATTGAAAAGCTCTGTAAATGCCAGAGCATGAGATGTATCTAGTCCAATAATACCAATCCTGATTACATCTCCGCCCGGGTTTGACAAGAGTGGATATGAAAATGACTGTAACCCTAAAAATGCTCCGGCCATGGCCGTTTCTTTAATAAATTTCCTTCTGTTTGTTTTCATACGTTTATTTATTTATTCAATTTAAGAATTTCACCGGCAATCTTCTCACGGGTGGAGAGAATTATCCTTGACCAGTTTCGCATCTAAAGATTCAAGTTTTTTCGAACATGAGTTGTGCAGGTAAGCAATTAACCCCACAACACCGAACCATGAAATAAAATTAATGTTTCTCATTGTTTTTCCTCTTTATTTGATTAAAGGTGCGATATTTATTTTCAATTCCGTAATTTTTTTTTAAAATAAATAATAAAAATGGTATTATTGCTTGTCAAAACCATTTTTATATTATATTTGCTTTCAATAAACCATCTTTAATATTTTGTTTACTTTCAATTAACTATTATTAAATTTATTTGCTTTTAATTAATCATTTTTTTATATTTGCTTCTAATTAACCTTTAAGCTTAAAAAATCAAAATAAACCAACCGAGGCATAAATAAAAAAGCTAGAAACACAAGTTATATATTCCGCCCGTTTAAACCGGTTCTCCCAATAAATGAGAGACGGTTGTTTTGTAACCCTTTGTTAATATATCTATAATTAAAAACCTTAAAAAGTATGAAAAAAAAATTGAGATTATTGTTTCTATCTCATTTTCATGACAGACTCGGTCTGATTATGAGATTTACTTTCCTGATGGGCTTGATGGCCACAATACCATTGAGTTCATATGGTACCTACAGGAATGCAGGTGCCAATGATGTCATAGCACCTCAGCAGCTAAAAGTTACCGGTACTATTAAGGATGTCACCACTGGTGAGGCGCTTCCCGGAGTTAACATTGTTGTTGAAGGCACTGCTACAGGAGTGAGCACCGACATAAACGGAAAGTACAGCCTTGATGTACCAAACCGCAACTCTGTTTTGCTGGTTTCTTATATCGGGTATGTTGCCCAAAAAATTCCGGTAAACGGGAAGACTGTAGTTGATATTTCTCTCACATCTGATCTTCTGACTTTGGCGGATGTAGTTGTTACCGGTTATGGAAGTGTAAAGAGAAGTGATTTAACCGGATCTGTTAGCTCGGTAAAAACAGAGGACCTTTTGCAATTGCCTACTCAGCGTGTTGACCAGGCTATACAGGGCCGTGCAACAGGTGTATTTATCCTGAATACTGACGGTTCTCCGGGAGGGAATACATTGATCCGCATCAGGGGAAACAACTCTATCAACGGTGGTAATGACCCACTGATTATAGTTGACGGCCTCCAGGGTGCCAATATCAACCAGCTGAACCCAAATGATATTTCCTCAATGGAGATTCTGAAAGATGCCTCGGCAACAGCTATCTACGGATCGCGCGGTGCAAACGGGGTTATCCTGATCACTACCAAATTAGGGAAAGTGGGGAAACCTGTTATCGATGCATCCTACAATATCGGTATCCAGAATCTTGCTCGTAAGCTGCCTGTGATGAATGCAGGTGATTTCGCCAGGTATAATAATTTTTACCAAAGTTTTCAGACACAAGGTGGTGCAACTCCAAAAATATATTTTACTGATGCACAGATTGCTGAATATGACCGGACCGGAGGGACTGACTGGCAGGATGAGATATATGGTACCGGGGTGCTTCAGAATGCCAACCTTGCAATAAGCGGAGCAACCGACAAACTAAAATACATGATCTCAACCGGCTATCTCGATCATGAAGGTATTATACTAAACTCAAAGTATCAAAGGCTTTCATTGCGGGCCAATCTGGCAGCTGATATCACAGATTGGGTTGATTTCGGGTTGAACTACTCATACACAAGGGAGCTATACAAATCGCCCCCGTTTACGACAAGCGGAGGAAATGCTCTTTTCCAGGTGGTAAACAATACCGTAAGATGGGCACCAACGGAACCGGTTTATGATGAGTTTGGCAATTACTGGAGACACACTCCCGGATATGGCGCTTACGACACCTGGAACCCGGTTGCCACCGCTTTGGAACATACAATTGATAACCCTATAACGCAGAATAACACCAACCTGTTCCTGAATTTTAAAATTCTTAAAGGATTGAGTTTAAAAATTATGGGCGGTGGATCCTTTTCAAATTACTATAGAAGCAGTTACGAGAATACCAAAACCCGTAACGGGTATGCTATGAATGGAGTCGGATCTATAAATAATTCGATTGACAACCAGTATCAGAATACCAACATACTTACTTATGATAATACTTTCGGGGCACATCACCTGACTTTTACCGGAGTTGTCGAGGAGATCTTTAGTGACTCAAAAGGAAATTCGATGGCAGGGCAGGATTTTCTTGTTGATCAGTTGAAATTTGATAACATGGATGGTGCTAAATCAGTATCCGTCGACTCCTGGCACAGTAAAAGGGCTCTGCTTTCATATATGGGCCGTATCAACTATGGGCTGTTTGATAAATATCTTGCTACATTAAGTTACAGGGCCGATGGTTCCTCAGTTTTCGGGGAAGATAACAAATGGGGCTATTTCCCATCCGGTTCTCTGGCATGGAGAATATCCGAGGAGAACATCCTTAAAGATTCTCCGGTTGTGACCGATTTAAAATTAAGAGTGAGTTACGGAATTACAGGTAACCAGGGTATCAGCCCGTATGGTTCCCTGGCCAGGCTCGGTTCAGGCGAGTGGTACAGATATCCATATAACAATGGACAAAATCTGGATTTAGGTTTTGGTATATCAGATATTGCCAATCCTGAGCTGAAATGGGAAACTACTACCCAGAGTGACATCGGGGTTGATGTTTCTTTGTTCCAAGGGAGACTGACCTCAACAATTGACCTGTACAGGAAAGTCACTGATGATCTTCTGATGCCAAGGCAATTGCCCGATTATGTAGGGGTAGGAAGTGTGATTGCCAATATCGGATCCATTGAAAATAAAGGACTTGAGATACTTATCGGAGGAGATCCCATCGTTGGAAATTTCAGGTGGAATACCTCCTTTAACATCACATTTAACAGGAATAAAGTCCTTGACCTCGGGCCGGGCACAACACGAATCGGTTATACACCCTCCACCGGTGGATACAATCTTGGTGACAACTATATGTTTCTTGAAGTGGGTCAGCCCTTTGGTCTTATGAAAGGCTGGCAATTCCTGGGATTCTGGGGTGCTGACGAAGAAACTGAAGCACGAAGCTATGGTCAGCTTCCGGGGTATCCCAAATATGCCGATCTAACTGGCAAGGATGGCGTACCTGACGGACGAATAGACAATCTTGACAAAACAACCATTGGTAACGGGTATCCGAAATTTACATGGGGATTTACCAATATGTTTACCTACAAGGGAGCTGAGCTGTCCTTCCTCCTTATGGGTTCTCATGGAAATGATCTTTTCAATACTCTCAGGATCCGCAGGGAAACGTATGAGGCAACCGATCCTAAAGTATGGGATTACTGGACACCGGATAACCAGGATGCACAAGTGAGGGCACTTTATGATGGTGCATGGGTTGAATCGCAGAAGCTGGTAAGTAAATATTTTACCAAGGGTTTTCAAACCACTTCACAATGGGTTGAAGATGCTTCCTTTGTCAGGTTGAAAACAATTACCCTGGCTTATAACTTTGAACAGACGCTGCTTAAAAAAATAGGATTTACCAAAGCCAGAGTTTACGTCAGTGGAACTAACCTGCTGACTATGACCGACTACTCCGGTTATGATCCTGAAATTGCTGCTTTCCCGGGCAATGATGCAACCATCGGGGTAGATTTGAGTGTTTACCCAACGTCCAAAACCTATACTTTTGGTATTGACTTTACTTTCTGATAATAATATTAAAATTAAGAAATCATGAACAAAAGAATATCGAAAATATTTAACCTGGTAATGTTGTCAGGAGCTTTACTCCTGCTTACCGCCAGATGTGCAAAACTGGAAGAGAAACCGACGGATTTTGTCGGTCCCGATAACTATTACGCCACTGCTTCACAGATTGAATCAGCATTTACCGCTTCAATGCAGAGGTTATGGGGTGGCTGGCAATTTTATGACTGGCAGGGTTACCCGGAATGGCCCGCATTAGATGATCAGGTATATGATGGTGATCTGGTTATAGGTGACGAATTTGGAAGCGGCTGCTGGCAAGTACATTACCAGGCCATTGCGGATCTTAATCCTGCCATTAAGTCAATGGTTGCCAATAAACTGGGAACATCGGTCTCACAGGAGGTGAAGGACCAGTTGATGGCTCAGGCAAGATTTCTCAGGGCATTCAATTATTTCTGGCTGGTACGGATATACGGCGAAGTACCCCTTATCATTGAAAGTACCGATGTGATAAAGGATGAGATTGTGAGAAAGCCGGTTGCAGAGGTCTACGATTTAATTGTAAGTGATATGTTGTTTGCCGCTCAAAATCTTCCTGACGTATGGCCTGCTGGACAGGATGCTCGTCCTACGGCAGATGTGGCCAGGGGTATGCTTGCAAAAGTTTATATTACCATGGCGACAGCTCCTTTGAATGATGCCGGTAAATATACTAACGCCAGGGATATGGCTAAACAGGTTATGGATGGCGGCCGTTATAGCCTTGTACCTAAGGTGGAGGATGTGTTTAATATGGATTATGAGTTCGGCCCTGAATTCATGTGGGCTTGGCATAACTCAGAGGAAGAATATGTAATAGAGCCTCAGGTATGGTTGCCGGGTGAAATGGCAGGCGGCTGGGGCGACGTCACAGCTGAAAAAATATGGGGAGAAGCATTCCCCAATGAACCCAGGAAGGATGCTTATCTGTTGCTTGAGGACGATATGTTCGGGACCGGAACTACCTATTTAGACTGGTGGAAATCGGCTCCATACATTAGAAAATACCTTTACGATACCCCGGCGAACATGGAAAAGAATGTATCCTATCAGGCTCAGCCAATATTAAGGTATGCCGATGTTTTACTGCTCTTTGCAGAAGCAGAGAATATGGTTAACGGCCCTACGCAGGCAGCCTGCAATGCAGTTAACCAGATTGTTAACCGGGCAACCGGAGGAGTGCCAAATGCTGCAGATCCGTTATTTACCACAGCAATGTCAAAGACGCAGTTTGATGATGCTGTCATACAGCAGAGAAGCCTCGAATTATGCTTTGAATATGACCGGTGGTTTGACATCTGCCGAAAGAGGATACTCGATAAAGTATGCGATCCTGTCGTTCTTCAAAATTACTCTCCGGAAGATTACCTGATGCCGATCCCGCAGAAAGATCTGAGACTGAATAAGCTGTTAACCCAGAACCCGGGTTATACAAATCCGAATGAATAAGGTTGATGGCTCTTAAAATTATTATAGATTGCCACCGGGATTTACCCGGTGGCTTTTTTATTTGAGACTATCGGTAATCATCAACATAAAATTATAGATTGCCTGAGAGTTAACTATACCTCACGTAAAAGTAATTGATTATTAGAGAGGGATTCCTCATTAATCCACCTTATACCACCTGGTATGTGTAAATGAGCATGGTGGATTAATTACTAATGACAACATATTGTAACTCACACATTATAATAGACATGTGCATTTAGTTATTTTGAGGAATCACCTCTTCTTCATCTGGATACATTCAATAATCAATTAAGCTTTAGTGGTTCTTCTTTCTCATATAATCTAATCTCAATACATCTCACGGTAGTTTAGTTTTATTTTGTTTCTCCAGCCACGAAGTGGTTAAATATGAATAACCCCCGGTGAAGCCAGGGGTACAACTAACCTACTGATTTAAAGCCCTGAAAGGGCTTAATATACTTGGAAATAATTAAATACTTTAGTAATTTAGTACCATCTCGCTATATTACTAACCTTTAAAAACTTACATCATGTCAAGCTATCGTCAACATCTGTATCATATTGTTTTCAGAACAAAGGGCAGCTTACCAACTATAATGCAGGATCATGTAAATGATCTCTATGCCTATATTACAGGTATAATAAAACATAAAAACAGTCATCTATACCGCTTAAATGGAGTTGAAAATCACCTTCATATTCTAACTGATATGAATCCATCTATTGCACCCATAAATTTTATTAAAGACATCAAGGTATCAACTTCAATATGGATGAAAAGCAGTAATTTTTTCCCGGCATTTAATGGTTGGGCAGTTGGATATGGTTCTTTTACATGTTCATATAAGGATATAGACAGGTTAATTGATTATATAAAGAATCAACAGGAACATCATAAAAAAATATCATTTGAGGAGGAGTATAGAAACCTCCTTTTCGAGTATGGTATCATACCTGATGAAAAGTATTTTCCATAACTAATCTATTCAGCTCCTTCAGAGCTGCAATAGATTGATTAGCCGGCTACCCCTGGCTGCACCAGGGGTTATTCATCTTTGGCTCTTTCAGAGCCATTTGCTCTTGTATAACAAGAAACTTTTGCATTTAGACTTTTTGCTGGATAAAGTCGATAATTACTAAGCCACTTTTACCATGAAGGTGAAATTAGCAATCATAATTGTCATTAAACTTGTTGTGCAAAAATGTATGGAGACTCGGAATGACATGTCATTCTGAAGAATCCACCGCAAACAAATCTCAAGCCATAGGGAAATACCAGCTTAAGGTGGATTAATGAGAAATCTCCTGCTCGCAGAACGAAATGGCTTGGCATTCCAAACGAAACGGAGTTCAACTATGTCAAAACAATTTATAATTATTCATGATTCCGATCACCCATTTAATCTTACTGATCGGAAGCAGTTGCATAAAGCTTTACAGAATCATTGTTAATCGCAAAAACCAGGATATTTTTTCCGGAGGCCAGAGTGACATCTGCAATGTCTCTTACTTCGCCATCAATATGAAAACCACTTTGAATGTCGTTCATGACTGTAAAATCCCCTTTCCCGTTCCCGGTAAGCAATAATCCTTTATTTGCATCATACTCCCCGAATCTGATCCGGGTACCAAAGAAATTACCTGCCAGGATGATATCCGGATTCCCGTCCTGGTTGTAGTCACCTGAACAGATCTCGTAGATCGGTGAAAATTGCGCCTCACGCGGAAGAGGAGATAGTTCAAACTGATTATTTCCCTTGTTTTCCATGTAGCAACTGGCAAAAACAGAGGCTTTAAGCACTAGTGCGTCTTTAAGGTCCTCCTCAGAAAAAATATCGTTAATTGTCTGACTGGCATAGGATTCATAGGAAGGATATTTCTTTGCAATGAAGGGCATCTGATCCTTAAGGTCATCCATTGCATATGCCGGATAGCTTTTGCCCTGGATATAATAACACATCACAGCATCGATCGATCCGCTATTGTCAAAATCCTTTGCATATATGGTGGCTGGTTCATCAGCCGATACCTTTATGCGGGAGTTAAGACCCAGGTTGCCTATTACATAGTCCATGTCACCATCCTTGTCAAAATCTTCTGTAATAATTGTATTCCACCATCCTTCTGATTTTTTAAGTCCACATATGTCACTGATTTCAGTAAGTGCCCTGCCGGTATTCTTAAAAACCCTGATTCCCATCCATTCGCCAACTATTATGACATCCAATTGTTTATCACCGTTAAAATCAGTCCAGACAGCATCAGTAACCATTCCCGGATTCATCAGGGACTTGTTATAAATCTCAGTGACATCTTTAAAATACCCCTTACCATTATTTTCCAGGATGTAGCTTCTCGGTGCAATTGGGTAAGAACCTGGCACCAATCTTCCTCCGACAAAAAGATCTGAATCACCATCATTATCAATATCTCCGGCCTTAACACATGAACCGCTGGTCAACATCACAGGCAGACGATCAGTTGTTTTTGTGAAAATACCGTTCCCGTTATTGAGGTATAGACGATCCTGCAGTTCAGACGCGTCTTTTGAATATTCATTTCCTCCGCTTACTACATATAAATCAAGATCTTTGTCACCGTCAGCATCAAAAAGTACTGTTCCAATATCCTCACAACCTTTGTCTTTTTCAAAACACGATTGTCCCTGCAGTTCAAAAGATCCGTTCTTTTTCTGAATGTAAAGGCTGCCCGGACTGTCTTTACCTCCACCAAAATAGAGATCCTCCAGGCCGTCATTATTTACATCTCCTTTTGCTATGTGTGGTCCCTGGGTGGAAAGAAAATGATGTAGTAATATTTGTTTCCTGAAATCGACATATTCATTTTCAACATGCTTAAAATCAAGGATTTTTTTATTATTTAAAGGAACAAAAACCGGTTGATATTCTGAAGCAGTAATCTGACTGACAGTTTGTGCGTCCTTGTTGTGAAGGATAATGGTCTGATCTGCACTGACACCTGTCAGTACCTGTTCACGCAGATCAGGCCACGTAATTATAAGCTTATCAACAGCAGTGGCCTTACCCAAACCAAAGATGAGTTCGTGATTCATAGAAGACATGTATCCCCGTGAAGGCATAAATTCCTGCGTATATGTCTTATCCTTACAGGTAACCTGTACTTTTGCGCCAATCCCTCCTTTGTTCAACCCTGTTCCATCGAACTTAATTTTTAAGAAGTGATTCAGGTTGAGTTTGCCCGAGTTATTCCGGTAAACAAACGCATAATCATTGACATTACTTACAACAAGATCCATATCCCCGTCATTATCAAGATCTGCATAAGCGGCTCCGTTAGATAATGAGGGAACTTCATCGCCCCATAATTCAGTTACGTTGGTAAAAGTAAGATCCCCATTGTTTTTAAAAATATAATTTTTCAGAACAGTAGCGGGTATTTTTTCAATTATCTCAATCTTTGACATAATGGTTTTACCGGCTTGTCTCATTTTTACCTGCTCCTCAGTGAGTTTAATAAAATCCAGATTCGTATTATTGCTCCCGAACCCGGTGCTGATATACAGATCTTTATTTCCGTCATTATCAAAATCACAAAAGAGGGGCGCCCAGCTCCAATTGGTACTGAAAACTCCTGAGAATTGTCCAATCTCGGTAAAAAAGCTTCCGTGATTGTTCAGCTGCAACATGTTACGGGTCACCTGATGTTGAAACACCTTATTCTTGAGCGTACTGTAATTACCAGGATTATCTGGTCTGGCTACCAGTTTTAGTTCATAGTTATCCTCCGGAAGCATATCCGGAGTAATCAAATCAATATACCCGTCATTATTAAAATCTGCGGCATCATTGCCCATTGAAGCGAATGAAGTGTGATCAAAATATTTATCAAGTTCTTCAGAAAAGGAGCCGTTCTTCTGGTTGATGTACAAATGATCTTTTTGAAAATAATCATTGCATACATAAATATCAGGCCAGTTGTCGTTATTGAAATCAGCTACTGCAATTCCCAGACCATAATACATATTATTTTGGACCATTCCGGATTCGTTGGATACATCCACAAATTTCCCTCCTGTATTCTTATACAGCCGTTCCTCAAATTTTGCGTCACTGCCTTTATCTGGTCTGGCCATTGTTCTGGCCGATTTGTCAACCGAATGATTCAGTACAACAAGGTCAAGGTCACCATCTTTATCATAATCGAAAAAAACACTGTGCGTGGAATAATAGGGATCGTCAATACCGTATTTTGCAGCACATTCTGTAAAAGTAAGGTCACCGTTGTTGATGAAAAGCAGATTCTTCCTTAGTTCTTGCCTGCCGGAAGCAGCAACGCAGACATAGATGTCGAGAAATCCGTCACCATTGACATCAGCCATGGTAACACCTGTATTCCATCTACCTCCACAGATAACATCTGCTTTATCAGTGATATCTTCAAATCTGAAATTGCCCTTATTCAGATACAGTTTGCTTCTGGTGAGATTACCGCTAAAAAAGATATCCGGTAACCCGTCATTGTTAATATCACCTACAGCTACTCCCCCTCCATTATAGAAATATGCGTAATCAAGCACATTAAAAGTTTCACTATCCTCGATCATATTTCTGAAATCAATCCCTGTTCTCCGGTGCGAGAGCGATGTGAAGAGTTTACCTTTATCATGTTTACAGGAAGGAGAATTGAATAATATTAATACAATAATAAAACTAATGGGAATACTCTTCATATGACAGGAAGTGATTTTGGACAACACTAAAAAATACATTTTCCGATTCCAACCTTTTGGACAAATATATTTAGAATTTTTTTAGTAATATTATGGCTATTAATAAAACCTTCAGTCATAAAAATCTATATATGGGAAATTCAATCAACTTAAGATTTTCCGTCCTGATGATACTTGCAGGAACCATATTTTCATCTTGCCGGCAACAAGATCATAATAAAGGTTTGCAGAAGGATGCCCTGTTCAGTTTACTGAGGCCGAAGGATAGCGGTATCAGATTTGCAAACCAGCTCCAGGAAACCGACAGTTCCAATTCGATATTCTATGAATATTATTACAATGGAGCCGGATTAGCTATCGGAGATGTGAATAATGACGGATTAAGCGACATTTTCTTCGGTGCGAACATGTCAGAAAGCAGGCTGTACCTGAACAAGGGGAATTTAAAATTTGAAGATGTCACAGAAAAATGTGGAATTAAAACCAGGGGGAAATGGGTTACCGGGGTAAGCTTGGTTGACATTAATCAGGATGGATGGCTTGATATCTACCTCTGTGTGGCAGGGAATATTAATGATGATTATCATAATCTTTTATATATAAGCAACGGGGACAAAGATCACCTTGCTTTCACGGAACAGGCTGCCACTGCGGGTCTTGATGATGACGGATACTCCACCCAGGCAGAATTTTTTGACTACGACCGTGACGGTGATCTCGATGTGTACATTGTAACCGCGGCCATGAGTGTGCCAAATAAAAATGCTCTGCGTCCACGTAAAAATGACGGATCGATGATCAATACCGATCGTTTATACCGGAATGATGGAATTGATCCTCAAACCAAACTGCCCGTTTTCCATAATGTATCAAAAGAAGCCGGTATAACATGGGACGGATTCGGACTTGGAGCAAGCGTTTGTGACATAAACAAAGACGGATGGCCGGATATCTATGTGGGCAATGATTATATATCAAATGATCTTTTGTATGTAAACCAGGGGGACGGTACTTTCAAAGAAATGATCAAAAACTATACCAGCCACATCAGTAATAGTACAATGGGTGTTGATATAGCCGATTTCAATAACGATGGCCTGGTAGATATCTTTACACTGGATATGCAACCCGAAGATTATTACAGAAAAAGAATAATGGCGGGAAATATGCGTGACTACGGGAGGTACATGAAAGAGTTGGAGGCAGGATATTCTCCGCAGTATATTCGTAATATGCTTCAAATGAATAATGGAGAAATCGATGGACAATATGCATTCAGCGAAATAGGACAATTGGCTGGCATATTTGAGACCGATTGGAGCTGGGCTCCCCTCTTTGCAGATTTTGATAATGACGGATACAAGGATCTGTTCATTGGGAATGGCATAGCGCATGATATGACCAATATGGATTTTTCACAAATGTGGACGACAAAGGTCAAAGAGAATCCTTCGATCCAATTCAGTGTTCTCTATAAACTGTTAATGAATGACCTGAATAAAAAAGGAAATGTTAAAAAACCAAATGTTATCTATCGGAATTCAGGAGGTCTTACTTTTGAGAATAAAACCGATGCATGGGGCTTAGACCAGCCTTTGTATTCAACAGGTTCTGCTTTTTCAGATCTGGATAACGATGGAGACCTTGATCTGGTGTTGAATAACATTAATGATCCTGCTTCGGTTTACGAGAATACACTTATCAGGAAGGACTCGGTGAACCGGAAAAGCCATTTTCTTGCCATTCAGCTAAAAGGTGATTCATTAAACAAAGGAGGCATAGGAGCAAAAATCACCTTATTTTATGGTCTGAAACAGCAGTATTATGAACATTTCCCCATAAGGGGATTTCAATCTATGGTTGATCCGAAAATTCATTTCGGGCTGGGAGAAGTCACCCTGATTGATTCATTATATATATGGTGGCCCGATGGAAAAGAGCAATATTTATATAATCTGACAAGTGATCAGGTTTTATCAATCAACTATCTGCAGGCATCATCTGATCTGAAACATAGGATCATTCCTGACAGAAAAAAGATATTTACATCACACTCCGGCAAAACAAAAATAAATTACAAACACAATGAAAGACAATTCATAGATTTTGATATCCAGCCGTTAGTTCCGCATCAATATTCCCAGGAAGGACCTGGTATTGCAGTGGGAGATGTAAATTCAGATGGATTGGATGATTTCTTTGTCGGAGGGTCAACCGGCTTTTCAGGAAGAATATTTATACAGGGAAAAGCAGATAGTTTTGTTTCTTACCCTTTGCCAGGCAATAATAATTATGAGGACATGGGCGCATTACTGTTTGATGCTGACGGGGATGGCGATAACGATCTGTATGTAGTAAGCGGGGGATCAGGTCTACCTCCGGGGAATCCATTTTATGCAGACAGGTTGTATATCAACAATGGAAAGGGAGAATTTGTTATGGATAAAAACGCATTGCCCGATAACCGTGTTTGTGGTTCACAGGTCACCGCAGCCGATTTTGATAAAGATGGAGACCTGGATCTGTTTGTTTGTGGCAGGGTTGACCTGGAAAATTATCCGATTCCGCCAAGGAGTTTTCTTTTACGAAACGACAGTAAGGGTTCTAAGGTTCATTTTACCGACATCACCAGTCAGGTTTGCATGGATCTGGAGAGACCGGGTCTCATTGCAGCTGCCTTGTGGACCGACTTTAACAAGGATGGTTGGTCTGATTTGATCCTTGCCGGAGAGTGGATGCCACTTACTTTTTTTAAAAATGACCAGGGGAAATTAATAAATGTCACTTCCGGTACAGGGTTAGAGAAGTATACAGGATGGTGGAACAGCCTTACTGCAGCAGATTTTGACAAGGATGGTGATATTGACTATATTGCTGGTAACCTCGGATTGAACACACAATATAAAGTATCACAGGATCAGCCGATGCAGATTGTAGCAAAGGATTTTGATATGAATGGAACAATAGATCCGGTGTGTAGCTACTATGTACAGGGGAAAAGTTATCCTATCTATCACAGAAATTTATTACTTACACAAATCCCTTCTCTGCAGAATAAGTTCAAAACCTATGAAGAATATGCGAAGGCTTCAATGGCTGATATTTTTCCTGAAAATTCCCTTAACGGTGCCTATATAAGAGACAGCCGGTTTTTTGAGACAGCGTATGTTGAAAATCAGGGGAACGGATCCTTCAAATTACAATCCCTGACAACAGAGGCTCAGATATCTCCTGTATTTGGCATGCTGTCAGGCGATTATAATTCAGATGGGAAGACTGATCTGTTACTTGTGGGTAACTCCTATTCATCTTCAATAGCTGACGGACAGTATGACGCTTCTATAGGTCTTTATCTGGCAGGAAATGGGAAAGGCGGATTTTCGCCTGTTCCGGGAAGAGAGAGCGGATTCTTTGCAGATGGTGATACAAAAGGAATGTCCGAGTTGACCTTGCGGGATGGAAGCTCTTTGATACTGGTTGCCCGGAATTCAGACAGCATAAAAGTTATTAAACCCTTAAAACAACCTGTAAAATTCATCAGGCTCAAAAATGATGAGGTTTCTGCTGAACTGACATATAAAACAGGAGAAACAGAATACAGGGAGTTCTATTATGGTAGTGGTTATCTGTCTCAGTCTTCAAGAGTTTGTAAGGTGCCGGAGGGAGTTGTTTCAGTTACCCTTACTAATTACAAAGGTGAAACCAGGAAAATCTCAATAAAAATTCTTTAATCAAAACACAACAAAATACACTATGAGAAAATTAATAATATTGGCCATTATGGCTCTGCTCAAGAGGATTGATCCTGATTGGAAAACAGCTTTGGCAGGGAATTATCATCCTGAAATTGCAATGGATATCTATGACTATTGCATAATAATTCATGGAAAATTTGATCAGGATATTCTCCAGGCACGAAAAGCTGATTGAAGGCATTCAGGATTTTGAAAAGATCCGTATATTGAATGAAAAGTTTGTAAAAGAGGGAGATGAAGAACATCTTAAAGAACTGATATCGGTTCTTTCAACCTTTACCACCAAAAACCTGGAGACCCTACCTTCTGCGGATATGGTAAGTAAAGGCAAAGCAATTTTAAATGGATTTAAACTATCATTTTATCATTTAAAAATATTAGTCAAAACTTAATTCACTGAAAACATGAGAACACTTATTTCTTTTTCCGAAATTGCCCCAGGCTGCTTAAAATATTGTATAACAGCCCGCTGTTTACCCCTATTCCTATTCCTTGGATTCTTTACAATATCTGTCAATGCACAGAAGATAGATAACGTAGAAACTGTGAAGGTATGGGCAGTACCCGGCGAACAGAAAGTCCGTCCCAATGACAAGGTTGAAAAGAGTAACCTTATATGGTCAGGGGAGACTAAAAAGATCACAGTGGCCGGAGCCGGGAATGAACATGTTCCCTTCCAGGTTGTAATTACTGCCTCTGTACCTGAAGGCTGGAGACCAAAGGCACCGGATGGATTTTTTATTACAGTTTCAGATCTGACATCCTCCAGTGGAAAAGTGATTCCCCAGAAGCAGGTAAACCTGTTCCTGGAACACTATATTCAGATATATGCAGTTTCAAGTCCTGTAGGAGCTACCGGCTACTGGCCAGATGCACTGGCCCCGCTGAAGGAACCATTCAGTATGCAGGCGCAGTATGCGGTAGTCGGAAACAGACCGGTTTGGATTGACATTACAATTCCGACTGGAACTCCAGCTGGCAATTATACAGGTAAAATCACAGTCTCCAAAGATGGAAATACTCTGGAGACTCTGGGTGTACAGCTCGAAGTATATAACTTTTCTCTTCCTGAAGAGACCCATCTGATTACCTATTTTAATATATCCAAAGGGGAGCTGGGAAGGCTATACTATAAACCGGCATCAAATCCCCTTTGGATATATTAAAATAGGTAATCAGATGGGTCTCTTCAG
>Ga0315273_10002373_pt1 | contig 22219 bp, 19 predicted proteins | sample YL17G02_0_MG_FD_205753 | JGI IMG/M metagenome (GOLD analysis project Ga0315273, IMG submission 205753) | Sediment microbial communities from Yellowstone Lake, YNP, Wyoming, USA - YL17G02_0 | ecosystem: Environmental > Aquatic > Freshwater > Lake > Sediment | place: USA: Wyoming | collected...
TACGTGTGGACGGCCTTCTTTTCCTTGCCCGCGTTGTCGACGTCCTTTCCGGTGATCTCCTGCCCCTTGATCGTGACCTCTTTCACCTTCGCGTCGTCGACGTTCTTGATGAACGCCGAGAAGGAGATATCCTCGAAGTCGGGCTTCTTGGCGTTGAAGGTGTTAAAGAGGAAGACCATCGCCAGGGCGATGAGCATCCAGATGGCCAGGTTTCTATAGAACTGGTTCAAGCGCACGTTTCTCCTTGATGTCGGGGAATCGAAAATCGTCCCGTTTAATGAGGAATTATTTTAGCACAGGAGCGGTATTTGTCTATTTCGCCGTACGGATTCGCAGAAGCGCGGTTTTCCGGGTCTCCGGGGTCACCGGTGCGTGGGCGGAACGGAGGACGCCGGGAATCCAGAGGATCGCGCCTTCAGCGTCGCAGACGACGGGGCGTCCCCATCGTTCTTCCCTCGGTACCTTCCGGTCGATCAGGATCTCCTTCACCTTCTTCTCGCCGTCCCGCGCATTCCCGCCGGTGCCCGCCCCGAACGGCCGGATCCGATCGCCGACTCGCAAAGGGCGAACCGTGAGCGGCAACGTCAGCCCGGCCGCGTCGAACATCTCGGCGGCACCCTTCGCCGCGAGTCGCTTCGCCTGCGCCGCCGTAACCTTCCCTTTGGCTTCCCAGGCAAAATGGATGCGGCCACCCTTCGGACGAATAAGAATTTCATATTTCCCTGGAGTGGCAAGCAGGGTCGGGAGAGGAACGATTTCCCCGAGTGCCGACCCCGTTGATTTCTGGTCCCCTCCTTTTTCTCCGGGGATGAAGACCGCCTCTTCATACCGGTTGGCCAGTTTCCACCCCTTGCCTGCGTTTACCCGTGCGGAGGGCCCACCGGCGCATACGCTCCTGTCCATCGCCTTGAGCAACCGTTCGTTCGGCGCGACTCCGAGTCGATCAAAGCAGATCCGCTGGAGGATCTTCACCCGCAGGACGGAAGGGAGTGCGGAGAACTTTTTTCTTACGAAATGAACGCCACCCTTTTTGTCTTGAGCAGGTCCTTCGACAATTGGGCGCAGATGCCGTACCCGTCCGGGCGACATGTTCACATTCCGTCGAATCCACCGGCCTGCCTCGGCCTCGAGATAGTCTTCGAGTTCGCGGAACCTCTCCCCGAGAGTGAAGATCCGTTTCTTCACCGCCTTGCCGTACCGTTTTTCCAGAAGCGGGATCAGGACGTGGCGAACCCAGTTCCGCTCGAACCGGGTGTCGCTGTTCGACCGGTCGATCCGGTATGGAATCTTCCTTTTCTTCAGATGGCTGAGGATATCTTCCTTCCAAACGTCGAGAATCGGGCGCACGATCCCGTCCCCCGTGTCGCGCGGGATCCCCTTCAACCCCCCGATCCCCGCACCCTCGAGTACGCGCATCAAGATCGTCTCGACCTGATCGTCCGCCGTGTGGGCGAGCGCGATCGCCTCCGCCCCCGTTTTTTCGGAAAGATCCTTCAGAAACCGGTACCGGATCTCTCGGGCCTTCTTCTCGAATCCGGCAGGAAAGTTCCCACGGGTTCCCGAGGCGCCCTTGGCGCTCCGATCGCCATCTAACTGAATAATTTCCGTTGGATATCGAAAGGATATACCGATCTTCTCAACAAATACCTGATCCTTTACGGAATCGATTCCGCGGGTCCCGTAATTCACATGCCCGAGGACGATCCGGGTCCCCCTGTCCGAGGAAAGCTTCCTCAATAGGTACACCGAATCCGGCCCGCCGGAAACCGCGGCGACGATGACGGGCTTCCGGGCTTTTTTCTGGCGGTTCGGCATTTCAACCTGGTCCGCGGGAGGATCCGATTCGTTACTGCAGGAACGGAACTTTTTCTTTCGCCAGCTGGAGCAGGTACTGGCCGTACCCGTTTTTCTTCATCGGCTCCGCGAGGGATACGAGCCTCGCCGCGTTGATGTATCCCATCCGGTACGCCACCTCTTCCACGCAGGCGACTTTTAAGCCTTGCCGTTTCTCAATCGTCTCCACGAACGTGCCGGCCTCCAGCAGGGAGTCGTGCGTCCCGGTGTCCAGCCAGGCAAATCCGCGACCGAGCAGCTCCACCCGCAGTTTCCCCTGGGCGAGATACGCGTTGATCACATCCGCGATCTCCAACTCGCCGCGTGCGGAAGGCTTCAACCCTTCCGCGATCTTCACGACCCGGTTGTCGCAGAAATAGAGCCCGGGAACCGCGAAGCTCGATTTCGGCGCCTTCGGCTTCTCCTCGATGCTCAGAACCTTGCCCGTGGGATCGAACTCGACCACGCCGTACCGCTCGGGATCCCGGACCCAGTAACCGCAGATCATCGCCCCGCTCCTGATCGCAGCGGCCCGCTTCAGGATCTGCTGGAACCCGTGCCCGTAGAAGATGTTGTCGCCCAGGATCAGGCAGACCTTGTCTCGACCGATGAACTTCTTCCCGATGAGAAACGCCTGCGCCAGCCCTTCGGGCCGCGCCTGTTCCGCGTAGGAGATCCGGATCCCCCATTGCGAACCGTCCCCCAGCAGGTCCCGGAATCGAGGCAGGTCGATCGGCGTGGAGATGAGCAGGATCTCCCTGATGCCGGATAGCATCAGGACCGAGAGCGGATAGTAGATCATCGGCTTGTCGTAGATCGGGAGGAGCTGCTTGCTGACCGCCTTGGTGATCGGGTAAAGGCGGGTCCCCGCACCCCCGGCGAGGATGATCCCTTTCCATTTCGCGGAACGTTCGGATGGTTTCATCTCTTCACTCCTTTTTTCCAGTCGCTACCCTTACAAGACATCACAAAATCTTCAAGCGAAGCGTTTCTCCTTGTCTTTTCAGCATATTCCCCCAATTCGCAAGATGCGCATCCGATGATGCGAGGACCGCGCCTCTGCGTACGGCGCCCAGAATCACAAGAATGTCCCGGAAGTGATCCCGGACCTGGGCGTGTCCGCGGAATCTCGTGAATCGCTCCACCAAAATACCACCCCGGGCCCAGTCGTCTTCCCTCGGTGTTTCGTAGGCCGATAGTATCTTCATGGATTCAACGAATCGATCCAGCAGCCGTTTTTCCGCTACGGAACGTGCCCCTGCGTAGAGTTCCATGGCCACGACCGAAGACAGGACCACCCTGCCGCTTTCAGTGGCTCGGTCCACCAGTTCCGAGTATTCTTTTCTCCGGATGTAGGCGATATAGACGGACGTGTCGAAAAGAAAAGCGTCGGCCAAGGGTCAGCCCTTGACCCGCACATCTCTTCGAAAGACATCCTCCAGTTTACCGATCCCCTGAAGTCGATGGAGGGCATCCAGCGCCTGCAAAGACGCCAGGCGATGCTGCACGGCCGCGCGCACTGTTTCCGAGTCGCTACGCGTTCCGAGCAGTTTGCGCAATTCTCCGACGCTCGCCTTGTCGACCATCAGGTTGACGCGCGCCATGTGGACTGTTCCCATGTCCGCCCCCCGATATACACACTATTGATGATATTATTACACCACACGCCTTTCGCGTCAATAATATCGATTCGATGTTCGTCCCTGTTCTGTGGGAGTTCTAGGAACGTCCCGGTTCTGGGGTTTTCCGCGGCACGTCAATCTCGAGAAACCGACGAGGCGTCACAATCCTCAATCGATCGGGGAGCGCCGCGACCCTCTTCGGATCCACCGCGAGAAGATCCTTATCGCCGGTGATCAGGAATTCCACCTTGGCAGCAATGCAGAGGTGAAGATAGGCATCGTCCTTCGGGTCCCGGCAGATAGACACTTTTTCCCCTGTCTCCATAATCGTACAAAGCGATGCGAGCTTCCTCCACAGGTTCAGAAGGAATTCCGCCTTCTCCTCACCCAGTTTCGGGGAGAGGCGATGGATTGCTCCGTCTATTTCCTTGATGACATCCGGAGAAAGGAGAACCTCGCAGGTCGAGAAGGCCTTGCTCACCGCATCGAGGGGAGTCCCTCCGAAGGCGGCCGAGATCAGTACATTGGCGTCGATGACGATCCTGGTCAAGGACGACCTCAGTCGTAGACGACTTTGCCGGCAGCCTTCAACGCCCGAAGGGCTTCATCCCGGGAGACTCCCGCTTCCTTGAGGACCATGCCGATCTCGAGGAGCAGGTTTTCGGGCGATCCCTTCTCCACGGGAACGACCCGGGCGATCGGCTTCCCGTGACGGGTGACAACCACTTCCTCCCCTTTCCCGAGGTATCCTGTCAATCCTCCCTTGAACTCCCTCACTCCAACGAACTTCAACCCAGTGGATCTTGTCATATTGTTCCCTCCTATGTGTACACAATGACGAATCATCGTCTCACGAAATGGATCGGATAGCAATATCCCAGAACCGGGACGTCCCTAGAACTCCCACAAAAGCGGGACACTCATGATTTCATCTCTGTCCCAGTTCTGGGGTAGTTCTAGGGACGTCCCGGTTCTGGGGTTGCCCTGTTCAGCGGGAGTTCGCAGGAACGTCCCTGTTCTGCGGTTATTACTTCAGGGCCTCCAGGGTTTTCTGCGCATCGTCGGAGCCGGGGAATTTCGGGTCGAGCGAAAGCGCCACCTTGAGCTCGGCGGCGGCTTCCTTCCCCCTCCCCTTCTTCGCCAGCACCATCCCGTAGTGGTACCGGACGGAGGCGTTGTTCTTCAACTTTCCCGCGGCGTCCGCGATCAGCGGGTAGGCGATCTCGATCAACCCTTTCTTGTAATGGACCCAACCGAGGGTGTCCCCCACGCTCGGGTCCTCGGGCACCGCTTCCCGGGCAATCTGGGCGAACTTCAATGCCTCGTCCAGGTTCCCGCCGCCGTCCGCAAGGTTTGACGCCAGGTTGTTCGCCGCCAGCGGGTTCTTCGGCGACAACGACAGCACTTTCCGGTACTCCTTGTTCGCCTCGTCGATCCTCCCCTGGGAGTTGATCACCATCCCGAGCAGAACGTGCGCGCCGACGTTCTTGTCGTTTTTTTCGATCACTTCCCGAAGACGCTTCTCCGACTCCGGGAACTTCTTCTGGGCAGCGTACATCACGCCCAACTGGTAGTACGGAGCCGTGAAGTCCGGCGCCAGCTCGATGCTCTTCAGGAACGCCGCCTCCGCCTCGGCCGGCTTCCCGGAAGCCAGCTGGAACCGCCCCACCATGTCCCACAGCAGCGGATTCTTCGGCTCCTTCGCCACCGTCTCGTCCAGCACCTTCTTCGCCTTCGCCGTCTCCTTGGCCGCCGCAAGCGCGAAGATGTACTCGTTGATCGCCGTCAGGTCTTTCGGGTTCAACTCGACCGCCTGGGCGAAGTATCCCGCCGCGTCCTTCGGGTTCCCCTGCAGCTTCCGCGACAGCCCCATCTTCAGGTAGCCGACCGGGCTCTGCGGCAGCTGCTTCATCATCGCCAGGTAGATCTGCTCCGCCTTCTTCCACTCTTTTCTCGCCAGGAACGAGTCGGCAAGGAGGATCGCCGCCAGCGCGTTCGACGGGTTGCGCCGAAGCACCTCGAGCGCCGCCTTCTCGGCCGCCGCGGGGGCGCCCATTCGCAACGATACCTCCCCGAGGAGGAGCTGGGCCCGCGCGTTCCCCGGGTCGAGCTTCACCGCCTCATCGATCTCTTTCCGCCCCACGTCGATCTGGCCCAACTGAATATCGGTCAACCCGTTGTAGAGCCGGGCGCGCGCCATCCCCGCGTCCTGCTTCACGACTTCACCGAAGAGCGCCTTGGCGTCGTCCAGCCGCTTTTCCGCGAGGGCGATCCTCCCTTTGAGATACTTGCCGTCCAGGTCCTTGTCGTTCTCCTTGAGGATCTGGTCGACGATCGGCTTGGCCTCTGCCACCTTCCCCGTCTCGAGCTTGATCTCGGCCAGGACTTTCCGCGCCTTCTGGGAGTTCATCTCCTTGATGACCGCGTTCAGCTCCTTCTCGCTATCCTCCATCCGTCCCTGGTACAGGTAATGCTCCGCCAGGGCGATCCGCAGGTTCTCCTTCTCCTTCGACAGCTCGATCGCCTTCCGGTACTCTTTCTCCCCCTCGTCCCGCTCGCCCGAGGCGAAGAAGAAGTTTCCGCGCGTCACGCGGACGTCCACCGAGTTCGGATCGGCGGCCAGCGCCTTGTCGTACCACTCCTGCGCGCCTTTCCGGTCTCGCTTCAACAGGTACATGTTGCCGATCGTCAGCAGCGTGCGGATCCGTTTCGGGTCAAGCTCGGCGGCAATTTTCAGCTTCGTGATCCCCTCGTCCACCTTCCCGGCGCGCACGGCGATCCCGGACTGGAGGATGTACCCCTGCGGATCGTTTGGCCGGCTCTTCACCAGGTTGTCGGCGATCTGCGCCGCCTCATCCATCTTCCCGGCCATCGCGTAGATCTCGCCCAGCTTCCCGAGCGCCTCGAAATTGTTCGGGTCGAGCTCCACCGTCTTCTGCAACTCCACAAACGCCGTTCGAATGTCCCTCGCCTCGAGCGACGCCTTCGCGAGCTTCCAGTGCGCCGCGGAATCCTTCGGGACCGCCTTGACGGCGTTCTTGTATTCGATCACCGCTTCCTTGTACTTCTCATTCTTGACATACGCATCGCCGCGCTTGACGTGATTCGCCAGCGTCGCTTCCGGGGAGCGGTCGCAGGAACCGAGGAATACCGCCACTACGATCCAGCACGCCAACATAATTTTCGACCGCCGCATCTTCGCCTCCGTAAAGAAGCGGATATGACTACGCATTTTCTACCCCACTAATTGTGTAATAAATTACCACTTATGAATAATGTTTTCGCAATTTGGAAATCTCTTCCTCATACCTCCGCGCATCTGGCTATTTCCACAAGGTTTTTCATATATCTATTTATCGGCAGATGGGCCCAAAACTTGCTGAAGCAATATCGACTCCAAAATCGCCGGCTAAGTCGATGGCTCACTGGGGAACGACATGGCATCGTTCGATATTACGGGGATTCCTCGCTGCACCATCGACTTCCCTCTCGATATCACTCCCGACGAGATCGGTTCCCTCTCCGTAGCGGTTAACACCCTCCTGAAAAGCAGCTACCTCCTCGGAACCAGCTTCGATATCGAGGCCACCTTCAACTCCCTGTTCGACATCGCCGAGGAGATCGCGGAAGTCGAGGCGTGCGGGCTACTCAACCTCAAGGATAGCGATTCAGCATCCTGGGAGGTCCGCCTCGGCCGCCATATCGAGGCCCACCCTTCCCCGGAAAGCCTTCCATTACACATCGCTCCCGCGGCGATCGCCGCTCATTTCGGGAAGGCCGTTTCGATGGACCCCGAGTGGGGGCCATGGTCCGCCCCGATCTGCAACTCGTGGTCCTCCCGGTCGTTGGTGGCTTTCCCCATGCGCACCGATCGCGACATCACGAGCGTCATCGTCTTCGGCAAACGGGAATCGCATCCCTTCACTCCCGTGCAGGTAAAACTTCTCTGGGCCCTCTCCCTCCAGGCCGAAATCCATCTGCATCGCGCCGATCCCGGGAAAACCGTTTCCATGTACTCCTTCATCGACCCGCTGACGCACCTCTACAACTGGGGATACTTCAACCATCAACTGGAAAAGGAGATCCTCCGCTCCCGCCGCAACGGGGAGTCGTTCAGCCTCCTTACGCTCGACCTGGACGGCTTCAAGGCGTACAACGACCGATTCCTCCAATCCGCGGGCGACATCGCCCTGCAGGAGTTCGCCGGCATCCTGACCGGCTCCGTGCGGGAGGTCGACACGGTGGCGCGGCTGGGCGGGGACGAATTCGGCATCCTCCTTCTGGAAGGGAACACGGAAGGGGCGCAAGCCCTGGCGCAGCGCATCATCCAGCGGTTCCATCGGCACCTTCTGCCTGGGGACAGGGAATCCCGCACCGAGCGGCTGTCGGTCAGCGTCGGCGTGGCCTCGTTCCCCTCCGATTCCTTCGACAAGGACGACCTGGTGAGCAAGGCGGACCGCGCGCTTCACATCGCCAGGAACAAGGGGGGCGGCCAGGTCCTCTCCTTCCACGAGACGACCGACGCCGGGGGCGTGAAAAGGAATCTCCTGAACCTTCCGGTCCAGAAGATCTACGAAGCGGGCCGCTCCGTGGTCGACATGGACAAGTTCCTGGAGATCCTACTGTTCACCGGCATGCAGGGGCTCTCCGCGGGCCGCGGCTCCATCGTCGTAAAGGACGCGGAGGGCGACTTCACCCTGCGCGCGGCGATCGGCTTTACCCGGCACGAGGAACATATTACCGCAACGGGCGCGTTCCGTGTCGGCCCCATCACCACGTGGGTAGTGGACCACCAGCTGCCGCTGATCGTCTCCAAAGCGGAAGACTCCCCGTTCGGCGAACCGTTCAAGAAAAATGGCTACAAGACGGAATCGTTCCTGTCGATCCCGCTGACGCATCACGGCCAGACGTTGGGGGCGCTTCACCTGACGAACCGGAAAAACGAGCGGGCGTTCACGCACGAGGATCTGAAAGCGTTCGCTCCGATCAGCTCCGAGATCGCCGCGATCCTGGCCCAGGGGATCGGATTCCGGGAGAACGTCCGCACCTTCTCCCTTTCCATCCTCACTTCCCTGTCGGACGCGCTCGAGATGCGCTTCCCCTTCCTCTCCGGGCACTCGAACCGGGTGCGCGACCTGTCCACGCGGATCGGCGAGCGGATGGGGCTTGCGAAGGCCGATCTCATCGCCCTGCGGCACGCCGCGGAGTTGCACGATGTGGGGATCGTCGGCATACCCGGGAACCTCCTGGCGAAGAAGCGCCGGCTGAACGAGCAGGAGATGGAGATGGTCCGGAAGCACCCTTTCCTCGGGTCGAAGATGCTGGAAGGCGTGCCGGGGATGGACGCGCCGCGCCGGGCGATCCTCGAGCACCACGAGCACTTCGACGGGTCGGGCTACCCGTACGGCCTGCACGGGGAAGGCATCTCCGTGGCCGCCCGGATCCTCTCCGTGGCCGAGAGCTACGACTCCGCCGTCTCCGCCCGTCCGCACCGGGTTGCTATCTCTCCGGCAGAGGCATTGCAGATGGTCCGGAACGGGTCGGGCACCCGGTTCGACCCGGAAGTGGCGAAACTGTTCACGGCAGTGTTTCCTCTCCACTAACCGCCTTCTTGTTACTCCAATGGGCCAAGAGGATCGCGGCCAGCCGTTCGTCTTTGTTCCCGCCCTTTCTCACTTACTTGCTTACTTGCTTACTTGTCGATCGTACCCAAGTGCCAAGATTTTCTACGATTATGGATTTATTAGGAAAATGTTTCCTCACTTCCAAGTCCTGCAGAATTTGGATCTCGAAATTATCTTTAATATCAATCCGTTGCATATCGAATAATGGCGTCTTCCGTGGCATATAAGTTGCGTATTCAACGGCAGTCTACAGGTACGAAACTTACATAGCATCCATGTAGGGGTGAAATGATTATGAAACGCTCTTCGAAAGGGATCTTTTCCTTGTTCGTGGCTTTAATGGCTTTCCTCGGATACCCGGCAATCTCTCACTCCGCTCTGGTCACTATTGACGGGATTGTTGGACAGAGCGACACCCCTGTTGGTGTTAGCGGCACGGGGGATTTCACGTATAGCGCAAATGCGCTCACGATCCTGCTGACGAACACGAGCCCGGCCTTCACCACGACCGGTGCAGGAATTTTGCTCACCGGCATCGGGTTTTCCCTTCCTTCGGATATCTACATCATCGGAGGGGCCGTAGCGTTCGGGGATGGAAGTGTCGCAGTACCTATGGAGTCATTCACCAATCTCGACGACCTGTGGGGGTACCAGAACACATCCGCCGGGCCGAATCCGAGTTCTTCGGGGTACCTGGTCGGCAATCCCTACGGCGTCGTGAACACAACCGCGCTGACGATCAACGGTAGGTCTATCTCGGGGATCCTCCCCAATGGCACTGGAAACGTTCAGGGTCCTTCCTATGGGTTGGTGAGCGATTATGGAGATCCGGGTGGCCAATTTGCAGTGCGGGATTCGATTCTTCTCACACTGAATCTTAGCGGCGCCCTCGAGAGCAACTGGATCGATGACATCGATAGCGGATCAGTCGTCCTTGCTTTCGGGTCTCCGGAGGCAACACCTGTTCCGGAGCCTGGTCCGATGATCCTACTCGGAGTGGGATTGATCGGACTGGCAGGATACGGCAGGAAGCGGCTCCGCAAGTAGTCGAACTACACAAACCATGAGAAAGGGCCGTCGGTGGGAACCCGACGGCCCTTTCTTTTCGGCAATTACCGCGGTCCGACTCCGTCTCATCGTTCCATATACCATCTCAGGTGTTAAATCGTATAATGCTATTCACATTGGAATAGAAACTTGGGCATTCCTACATTTGGCCTCAAGGAGATGAGATGGCCCTTCACCCATGGCTCGATTTCGACTTGGCAATTGCCGCGGAACGTATCCCCAGCAAAATGCGCGAAATCGTATCGTCCACCCTGTTGCGTAGAGGTTGCGTCGTCGCGGTCTCCGGTGGGATCGACAGCTCCGTCTGTGCGGCTCTTGCAACCCTTGCCATGGAAAAAGAGAAGGTGTTCGCCCTCGTCCTCCCGGAGCGCGACTCCTCCCCCAGAAGCAAAGAACTCGGGATACAACTCTGCGAGCACCTCGGCATCCGGTATGAAGTAAAGGACATCGCGTCTACCCTCGAAGCGATCGGCTGTTATCAGTGGCGGGACGACGCGATCCGCTCCGTCTTTCCCGAGTACAGGGATGGATGGAAAAACAAGATCGTGATCTCCCAGAACCTGCTCGAGTCGGACCGGATCAACTTTTTCAAGTTGGTGGTCGAAAATCCCCAAGGCGAACGGATGGAGAAGAGACTTCCCGTCGTCGCCTATCTCCAGATCGTCGCCGCCACCAACTTCAAGCAGAGGACCCGGAAGACGCTCGAATTTTTCCACGCGGACCGCCTGAATTACGCCGTGGTGGGAACACCGAACCGGCTCGAATACGACCAGGGGTTCTTCGTCAAAAACGGCGACGGCGCGGCCGACATCAAGCCGATCGCCCACCTCTACAAGAGCCAGGTCTACGAACTTGCAAAACACCTCGGACTCCCCAAGACCATCTGCGCCGCGCAACCTACCACGGACACCTACAGCCTTTCGCAAGGACAGGACGAATTCTACTTCGTCCTGCCCTACGACAGGATGGACATCATTCTGTGTGGCCTGAATGTTGGGAAATCGGCCGAAGAGGTGGCCAAAGAGGTGGGATTAACAACCGAACAGGTCGAACGGGTCTTCCGCGACATTCGAACCAAGCGGAGCACGACCCGTCCGTTGCATCTCGGGCCCGTCCTGGTGGAGCCGGTGCCGGAGATCACTAAATAGGCGGAGATATAATGGTCATCGACCACATTGGGATCGTCGTGAAGTCACTGGAGCACGGGATTGACTCTTGGAGCAAGTTCTTCGGGTATAAACAAGCCACGAAAATCGTGTCGAACACTCGTCAAAAAGTGAAGGTCGTATTCATGGAAAAACCGGGATCACTCCCGGTGAAACTCATTGAGCCGACGGATCCATCCTCTCCCATAAATACCTTATCAAAGCGAGGCGGTGGACTACATCACATCTGCTTCAGAGATATAAGCCTCCCTGAGGGGATAAAGTATTTGGTAGAGAAAGGTGCACGAGTACTTGTCGCACCAGAACCTGGCGAAGCATTTGATAATGAAAATATCGCCTTCGTGTATGTCGATCTTGGCCTCAATATCGAATTGATCGACACCGAAAAGAGGGCGGGCAGGATACGGGATGGAGAGTAATGAACCGCAAGGGGAATTCCGCTAAACTTCTCTTTTTCGTCGTCCTGCTTCTGCTTTCTATTGGATTTCTGGCAAACCGATTGATTTCAAAAACCGAATCGGGGGAATATAAAGTCTTCTCAAGCAGAGTAAAATTTCATTTACTGAAAGGACTCGTGTATCAACATCCTATGCCTCAGTATGGATATATACACTCAGACAAATATCCTGCAATTGTTTATGTCCTAGGCAGCGGGCAAGAAAGTTTAGAATATAAATTTAAAACTGTAGGCCGATTATATAAAGAAGGGATGATCAAGGAAATTCTTGTGGGAATCACGCCAGGTATTACGGAATACAGCCAGAAAGTTGGAAGAAATTTGACAAACGACGAATGGTTAGTATCGGGGCTTGAGAGAGAAGGTGTTGCTTCAAAAGATGTGGAATTTACATCCCTGCCGCCCACACTCTTCGGAACTTTCGGAGAAGCCCGAACTGTTTCTGCATTAGCCCACTCTCGGAGAGCAAAGCAACTGGTTTTAATCGCCTCAATGCATCATACGGAACGGGTGCGACTCTCCTTCTCTCATTTCAACGCGGATAATGCTTTCAATGTGAGTATCTACGGATCCGAGGAGAATGCGGGGATTAACGAACTCCTGAAAGAAAGTCTTAAACTCCGACTTTACCGATACCTGATTATCCCCGCTGATCGCTTGTTCTGGACCAAGCTGTCCCCAACGGCCAACACCATCTTCCATTCCGCCGAGGTACCCGTTCCGCGTCGCGGCGATCCCGCTCACTAAATCGAAAAATCAGCTTCTGCATATTTCGTAATTAATAATATTATTAAAAGCCGTATCTACTGAAACTGGCGGTTTCCATGACAAAAAAGTTCTGATTTTTTCAGCATCATACAAAATTGGCTTTTGCGAAGAAATCAGTCGATACATGGTGAGGACAGGTGGTTTTCTCACAACCATGAATAAGTTTTCCTGAAGAAATACGATTATTTTCAACATGCAAAAAGGGACATAGACAGTTCGGGATTCAGGATAAAGCTTTTTTACAAGTCCTTCCATATATCCTCTTTTCGTCACTTTCTCCGGATCTACGACATTATATGTATTGTTCGCGCTATTGTGATTGATCATTGAAACTATGATAGCCTCGACCAGGTTATCCACGTAAACAAGTGGCAGGACAAACCGACCGTCGCCGATAACGGCAAAAAATGTATTCCCCAATGAAAACCCCATCATCGGGGTATAAACGTCTCCACCAGGGCCGTAAATAGTTCCAGGCCGAAGGCATACAATCGGAACAATTTTTTTCTCCATGACCTTACTTACTAATTGTTCAGCCTCAAACTTGGCATGAGAGTAGGGACCTCGCTTTTCAGGAAAACGCTCCAATGAGGAATCTTCAGTAACCACTTGCCCCTGCCTGTAATCGAATACCCCGTAAACATTGCAGGAACTAATATAGACCAGTTTCTTGACTTTGCATTGTTCACAGAGAGCCAAAATGTTTTTAGTCCCCTGAATGGTGCTCAGTTTTCCTTCATCTTCACTGCCCCTGGTGTCTGCAGCTGTGTGAATGACGTATTCGGCTGCTTCGAAAGCCAATTTCAAGGATTCCGCATCGGCAACATCGCCACGGAGGATTGTCACGTTCGGCAAAAGCAAATGAGTAGTTCTAGAAGTATTTCTGACCAGTGCGCGCACTGTGCATCCGAGTTCCGACAGGATAGTGACTGTTCTGCTCCCCAGAAAACCGCTGGCTCCAGTCACAAGAACCGTCTTGCCGGCCAAATCAATTGCTTGAGACATTAAGCACTCTCTTTGCCAGGCGCAAGGCCAACTGGCCAATGGTGAGGCCGGTGTTGGCAAATGAATGCTCCTGAATAACAGAACCATCACAAACAAAAACATTATCGAATAATTTCAGCTTTAGATCTTTGTCTATTAGATCCTCTGCGGTACTACCGAGTGGTGTCGTGCCGGAGTGATGAGCAGACGACCACAGCCAGTCCTCGGTGATATTGGGTTCGATGTTCACTTGCTCGGAAACGGGTTGCAACATATCATTTAGCTTTTTCAACAGAGAATTATAGATGGCAAGCTCATCCGCAGAGATGAACCAATCGACCCTCAGGTCGTCTCCGTCATAATAGACACGATTATTGCCGCGTTTTTGCTCGGCGATAAACTGAATATTGTAGGTGCGACTCGGGATGTTAACACCGAACAGATGGGAAAAAATTTCCGCGATGATATCCGGATGAAATATTTTCCAGGAAAAGGCATTCCGGAACCTGTCCAGGCCGGTGCTGGCACCCAACAGAGACTTGTACTTATACACTGAAAGACGATTATCCATGGTCAAAGCCGGGCGGAGGAAGGCGCAGCAGGTATACTGTCCGCATGCGCTCCTAAGGCGAATGGCATTTCGGCTGACATAATTGCCCTTGTCAAGCATCGCGAGTTGCCTGATCAACCCGGCAACCTCTTTTTTAAAGCGCACTTTGCCGACAAAACCCATTGGGTGATCGATAAATCCGGTTCCGAGACTATCAAAACCATGCCCTGATGCCTTTAAGAGATCTCTTAATATTTTGGGACTGCCCATCGCTCCGGCGGCAACAATCACGATACTGGCATCAATGGAATACTCTATTGAGTTGATGGTGTAGTTAACGGTTTTAACTTGCCTGCCTTCGAAAATAAAGCCTATCTTGGAAACGGAGTAAAAATCGTTAACCCTTGAGTTTACAGTTAACTTGCTGAATATTTTTGGATAAATCAGGCAATCCACACCGTCGGGAAATACTCCAATTTTTCCAGCAATATCGGTGATTTCCGCCAGTAATTTATCATAGGCGAGGGAGTAAGGTTCTTTGTTGAAGAAAAGGGCGGACGCGACCTCATCGGTAAATAACTGCGCCTCAGCCAGTACCTCGGCAAATTCATGTCCAGTTACGTCATCCAGTTTGATGGGGATCAAGCCATTGTGCCAAAGGTTGGTGGTCCCTCCCCCCCCCCAACAGAAGGTGTTCACTTGGGCAAGTTTTTTTTTGCCGAAACTGATCCGGGGATACTTAACAGAATTCTTGCAGCCGACCTCAAGTAAAGTAACATCAGCATTTTTAACCAACTCATTGCATATCAATGAACCAGCGAGACCTCCGCCGATCACAACGATTCTTTTCTTAATAAATCACCTCAATTCTGTACAAATTCCGGTCCACCTGACCGGCCTCTCGGTATTAGACCAATTGCACGCTGGGATTTCCGTCAGAATTACTCCCCGTGCAGATTGGCACCAAATTTATTTCAATTTCCAGTAATGCTACCCGTGTCCCCGCGCCCTTCAATCACATCCACCAGGCGGTTGACAAAGAGGGGCGCAACTCGTTGCCCAAATGCTTTATTCGGATGTGAGTCCGTGTCGGCGTTGGCCGGGGTCAAATAAAGCGTTCCCTCCGTCTCAAGAGCATAAAAATCCCAAACAAATACGTTGTCCCCCTTTTCGTCCCAGGTGTTCCTGACCCAATCAAAAAACGTCTTTGCACGCGTCGCATTCTCCAGAGTCGTGTCCTCTATGCGCAATGCGGCACCTGTCCACACGATAAACCGCTTGTTGGGGAACCCCCGTAACCTCGCCTTCAGTGCACCATACTGCAGATAATAGTTCTGGAGGGATTTCGTGGAGGAACTGACACTTGCGGGTCCCACGTCGGGGTCGATAGCACTTACCGGGAAGCAGTGCTTGAACACGACGACGTCATAATCCCTGGTAAGCATATCCAGGTTGGCCTGGTTCTGGTCCATCGATGCCCCGGTGTGCGCAACCCACAGGTTCCAATAATCGTAAGGATAATTTTCCCAAGGATAAGGTGCGTCAGGGTATGTCTGGTTTGTGATCGAATATTGTGTAGCATGACTGGCATTGTATGATGCAAGGGCTTGTGGAATCCCACCGTCCCATATTACCCCCCCCGTACTGTGATGAAGAAAAATAATACGTACCGTGTTGCCCGGAGGAGGAACGCCATTAACTTTCGTCGTGAAACTCCCGATTATCCCCCTCGACGTCCCTGCGGAATTTGTTCCCACGACACGGTAGTAGTACGTCGTGTTGTCGGTTAAGCCAGTTAGCGCGACGTTCACGGCAACGTTGGAATTGCCCGAGCCGATGCTCTGCCCTGACGTGGCGGTGGCGCCGACAAGCTGGTTGTCCAGCCCCCATTCGAAGTAGGCCGTCGTTGCCAGCCCGTTGGGGTTGACATGCCCGTTTACCGTGGCGTTATCCACCCCGATGTTCGTAGCCCCAAGCGTCGTGGCGATCGGTGGCAGGCTTGGCAGACTGGTGGTGAATGAGAGGATGGACCCGCGACTGGTACCAGTGCCGTTCGTCGCCGCGACGCGGTAGTAATACGGCGTCCCGGAGGAAAGGCCGGTAAGCGTGGCATTGAGGATGACAGCCGACGATCCGGAACCTGCAGACTGGGTCGACGTGGGGAAGTAGTTCGTCAAGGTGCCGCTGGTTCCCCATTCAAACCAGGCGTTCGCTGCTTGGCCGTTCGGGTTCACGCTCCCGGAAATCCGGGCGTTGTCGGTCCCTATCCCGGAGGCCGCAATCGTCGTGACGGTAGGAGCAGAGCCAGGGGAGCCGGTCGTGCAGTTCAAGATCGTCCCCAGGGAAGTCCCCGCAGTACTGGAAGCGCAGACCCGAAAATAATAGGTAGTCCCGGTTGTGAAGCCGGAAGCGGTGTAATTGACGGATACGGCGGCAACCCCGCTACCAATCGTCTGTCTCGGTGACTGGGTGGCGCCGACGAGGAGCGGATTCAGCCCGTATTCAAACCAGACATCCGTTGCCATCCCGTTCGGGTTCACCGACCCGTTGAGTACCGCGCCGGAGGTCGTTACGCTTATAGCCGCCTGTGTCGTCGCAGTCGGAGGTAGGCTACTTGCACCGGGAGGTGGTGGGGCACCCGATCCTCCCCCACCGCACGCCGCGAGCGCCAGACACAAGAGCAATAAGGAGGGAACAAGGCAATAGGACTTCTTCATGGGCACCCCCGAGAGGAGCAGGTAGTTGAGAATGGAAGAAGGCAAACGGGCGATTTATTCACATCTACCCGGCCCGGAAAGCCTTCCAGTCGATCCGAAGCACTTGAATTTTATAATTTAACACGCGAGGTGTAATTCCAAGCAGGTCCGCCGCGTCCTTCTGGACGCCGCGGGTGGCCCGCAGGGCCCGCTGGATCGCCCCCCGCTCCAGTTCCTCGAGGTTCATGGTATCCCCGGCCATCACCGCGTCGCCTTCGGCGCGTCCTTCGAGGGTCAGGTTGTGTGCACCAATCGTCTCGTCGTCGCTGAGAAGCACAGCCCGCTCGATGGAGTTCTGGAGTTCCCGCACGTTCCCGGGCCAGGCGTACCGGCGAATCTTCTCGATTGCCTCGGGGGAGAACCCGCTCACCTTCTTCTTGAAGTCCACGGCGTACCTGTCCAGGAAGAATCGCGCCAGGGGGAGAATATCGTCCAGCCGCTCCCGCAGAGGCGGGATGCAGAGGTTAACGACGTTCAGCCGGAAATAGAGGTCCTGCCGGAACCGTCCCTCCTTGACCTCGACCCGCAGGTCCTTGTTCGTCGCCGTCACGACGCGAACGTCCACCTTGACCGATTTGCCGCTGCTTCCCAGCCGCTCGAACTCCTGTTCCTGAAGGACGCGAAGCACCTTGGCCTGCGTGGTGGAGCTCATGTCCCCGATCTCGTCGAGGAAGATGGTCCCCTTGTCCGCCTGCTCGAACCGGCCGATCCGCAGCTTCTCCGCGCCGGTGAACGCCCCCCGCTCGTGGCCGAACAGCTCGCTCTCGAGGAGGTTCTCGTGCAGCGCGGCGCAATTCACCTTCACCAAGGGGCCCTTCGCCCGAGGGGATCCGAAGTGGACGAGCGTGGCCAGCAGTTCCTTCCCCGTGCCGGTCTCTCCCGTGATCAAAATCGTCGCGGGGGTTGGAGCCACCTTCCTGATGACTGCCAGGATTTCCTTCATCCCTCGACTTTCCGCGACCAGCGCGCCTTCATCGAGGGCGTTTCGGTACTCGACCTTCCGATAGAATTCCAGCTCTCCCCGCATCCTGCCCATCCGCAAGGCACTACGGACCCGGTGCTGAAGCTGGTCCATATCGAACGGCTTCTGGATGTAGTCGTACGCTCCAAGCCGCAACGCCTGGACCGCGGTTTCCACGGTGGCGTAGGCGGTCATCAGGATCACCTCGATCTCGGAGTTGACCTCTTTCGCTTTTTTCAGGATGTCGACGCCGCTCAAATCCCCCAGCCGGATATCGGTGATCACCACGTGGCACGGCTCGGTCTCGAGTTTCCGGACCGCCTCCTCTCCCGTGGAGGCCTCCTGCACCGCATACCCGGCCTCTTCCAGCGACAGCCGGATCCCCACGCGCAATGCGTCGTTGTCTTCGACGATCAGGACGCTATCGGCCACTACCATGCCTCATAGGAATCTTGATGATGAATTCCGTTCCTTTTCCGACTTCGCTGTTCATGTCGAGGACGCCCCCGTGCGCGTGCACGATCTTCTGGGCCAGCGGGAGACCGATCCCGGTCCCGGTCTTTTTCGTGGTGAAGAAGGGGACGAAGATCCGATCCAGTATCTCCGGGGGGATGCCCGGCCCGTTGTCACGGATGTGGATCCGGATAAACTCCTCCTCCTTCCCCGATTGGGAGGGAAGGAGCTTTTCAACCTGCCTGTTGAGCCGCACCGCCTCGGTGAAGTGGCGGGATGTCCCTACCAATACAATTATGTTTCCTTTCCCATGACAGGCATCGACCGCATTGTTGAGAATGTTCGTCAACGCCTGCTCAAGGAGGGCTGCATCCGCATCCACCTTGAGGCGGCCGTTCCCGGGTGCCTGGATCGAAAATTTCATCCCCGGATGGAGAGTGATCATTCGTGCAATAACGCCATCGAGAAGGATATCCACCTGGACCTGCTTGATCCCAAGCTCTGTCGGCCGCACGAAGTTCAGGCATTCCCGGATGATGTATTCGACCTTCTCGATCTCCCGGGACATCATGCCGACCGAGGAAAGGAGCTTCTCGTTTCCGGACAGGTGGGAACGAAGGATGCTCGCGTGCACACCGATGCTGGCGATCGGATTGCGGATCTCGTGGGCCAGCCCCGCCGCCATCTGCCCGAGCATGAGCAGCCGCTGCTTCAGGTTCTCGCTCTCCTCGGTCATCTCCACGTGGGTCAGGTCCTTGAAGAAAGCGCAGATCCCGACCCGGCCGTCCTTCTCCTTCAGAACCGAGAGCGTGAACCCGAGGCTCTGCCGCTCGCCGTCCCTCCCCGGCAATTCCGCCTCGACGCGTGTGGGCAGGTAATTCATCGAGAGGGCTTCACTCAACACCCGGAAGAAAACGTTCTCCGCCGCCCGGGGATGGATGTTCTCCCCTTCCTGGAGGGAACAGCCTTCGAGGATCTTCGCCCCAATTGGATTAATGTAAGCCACCGTCCCGTCCGACCGGATCGCTACGATCCCGGCGCGGAAACTGGACAGGATCGCCCCTTCAATGTGGCTCATCAGAAATACCTCCCCCGGTACCGATTGAATACTACGTGAGGGATGCGGAAGAGGCAATCAGAAGTGTTCTTTTCCCGAACAGGTAAGATCGATTCTCTTCGTGCACCCTAACATCAGGAGGACGAAGGTGGGATTAGAGGGAAAAAGAAACACCGAGGGAAAAATCGGACTTCATGCCGGTCGTGGAGACCGCGCGGAGGGAGACGTAGTAGATTGTCCCCCTTGATAGGGAGGGGGCCAGAAGGGCAAGATTGAAAGACCTGTCCACAGGTGCCACCACCGCGACCGCCTGGTCGTTCGATCCGAAGGAAGCATCCTGTCTTACGTAGATCTCAATATCTTGCAGGTCGGCAACAGGGTTCAACGGGGTCCCATCCGTGAAAGAAACCGGGGGATCCCAGCTCATGATTTTCGCTGGCAGCGGAGGGGGAGAACCTTCGTTGGACGATGTTCCGGCTCCCGCACCGCCGCCACCCCCGCATGCGGAAAGGAGAATCCCCAAGACTGCCAATATGAGCAGTATTTGTTTTCGCCGGATCATCGTCGATTACACTCCTCCAACGCGTCAACCAGCAATAAATATTCCATTCCTCAGTATTATTGTTTTTCAACATGTTATGCGGGAGGGGGGACGACATGTATTTCAAATATGAAATGCCAATGCCAAATTCGTAATTCCCGCCTTAGTGATGCTATTCTCACATTCCGAGATTGCATCTGGATGAGGCCCTACGTCAAAGCACAGAATCAGCGCCTAACGTACAGGGTGCGCCGGCACGGTAAATGATCACTCGCTAACGATCATTTCATAGGTCTTGAGAAACTTTTCCCAGGCAAACCTGTCAACAACGTATCTATGGCCCGAGGTTCCCAACTGCTGGCGCTCTGAAGGCGATTCGAGCAGACGCTCTATCGTCTGCCTGAACTCGTCTGGTTCTCTGCAGATGATCAGGTCCCTTCCCGAGACGGCATTGAGTCCTTCATTTCCGATGGAGGTCGTAACCACTGGTCGTTTCGCGAACATGGTTTCGAGGATCTTATTCTTCAAGCCACCCCCTCTCAGAATGGGGAAGACAAAAACATCGATCGCGTTAATATAGGGCCAAATATTCTCAACCAGTCCTGTCACGTGGACATTTTGGTCGTCAGTGAGTTGAACTATTGACTCATCTGGAGATCTGCCGATGATGTAAAGTGTCAAATTTTTACGCTTTTCCCGTAGAGGCTTAAAAATGTTGTTGTAAAGCCATTGCACAGACTCGATATTCGGGAAATAAGACATATTTCCAAGGAATCCGATATTTGGTGTTCGCACGGAAGGTTCTATGGATGCAGTGTATTCAGCGGCGGAATATCCATTAGGAATGACAGTCCGCTGTTTCCCTGGAGTCAGGATGGATGGGACATAGCCGGCATCGATTGGCGAAATATAAATTGTGGAGTCGGCTTTCCTTATGATTTTCGCTTCCCAGTTCACCATTTTCAGCCATTCGTATTTCCTTACCACAGCAGTTCTCGATGAACCGATCACATTCCGCTTGGCAAGCAACGATGGAGAATCGACGAAGTCCACAATCAGTTTCCTGCCGGTAATCCCCATTACCAACGGATAATTATAGCCTGTCACGCAGATCACGACGTCATACGTATCCTGATCTGTCGCACTCTTGAACGCTTTCATGATGTTCTTTCGTTCATATTGGATCCAGCTCCGCGGCATTGCCCAAGGGAATAGAAATGTAGACCAGATGATGAATTTTGCTATTTTAATGCCCTTGCTCGCGGTAGGGTAACTGATATATGTTGTTTTCCTGCAATAATTATCCAATACCTTTATAATCTCGGGATCGGCTGAATATTTGCCTGTAATGATCAGATCGATAACACATCTTTTAGATAAATGCTCAATGATAGGAAAATACCTTAATGACAGTCCATTCGCCCTAAACGGATAAGGAAATTCCGGCAAGATGATGAGAACGGATTTTCCGGATCGCTGATCCGTCATATCAACCCCCTATCATGGTACGATATTTGCTCATTATATTTTCAGATCAATCCCCCGAAAGGGGGGAACAGGTGAAGATAACTGAAAATGGAATCTTGACACCAACAGAATCAAGGGTAAAATGAGGAAACGTCATTGTATTTTCTATCTTCTCGGTATTTTGCCAATCGATTGCAAGGAGGGGCCAACATGCGGATTAAATTAGCGCTTTTTTCAATTTTCTGTTTGCTTCCATGGCACGACAATGCTATCGCGGACATTACCCTGACGAATGGTTACTGGTCCACTTCATTTGTCGGGTGTACCGCGAATCCCGCAAGGGCTGGAACTACTTGCGATGGACTGAATATTGACGATTCCGGATATCCCGGTGAAGCCTGTGCCGGCGGGTATTCTCAAATAGGTCCAACAGGGAACTACTCCGGGGGAGCAGGAGGAAATGGTCTGCGTGTATATTATCTTGGAGGCAGCAGAAATACCTCCACATCGGGAGCAAAACTGGTTTTTACCACACCGCAGAAGTCGTTTTGGTTACGATTCTACTATCGACTGCCTTCGGGTCAGATAACCGGTGCCATCAATGAGCATAAAATCATTTATGCATTCACCAGCGGAGGTCCTGCTGCCGATGTAAATTGGCCCGGTGGACCTTCGACGATATCATTGCAACCAAGAGGCACGATGGGATCTCCCGACATTATTTACGGTGGAAGCCCTACGTATAATCCACATAATGCTCATGGAAATCCATCCGGAGGAAATTGGGCGGCGGTATACGGAAGTCCATCTACTCCTGCAAATGGATCATGGCATTATTATGAGTTTCATTTTGATTTAGGTACAACTGGAAGCAACAACGGTGTATTCCAGATGTGGGTGGACGGTATAAAT
>Ga0315273_10002375_pt1 | contig 22214 bp, 22 predicted proteins | sample YL17G02_0_MG_FD_205753 | JGI IMG/M metagenome (GOLD analysis project Ga0315273, IMG submission 205753) | Sediment microbial communities from Yellowstone Lake, YNP, Wyoming, USA - YL17G02_0 | ecosystem: Environmental > Aquatic > Freshwater > Lake > Sediment | place: USA: Wyoming | collected...
TACCTACATTACAAACAAACGTACAAGAAGTAACTTGAATATTGTCGCTGGTTAGCCGGGCTGAAGATGAAGCTACAAATCCGTTTGTCGTATCGCAGGTTAAATCAGCCGCTTGAGAATTGGCATCGGTATAGGAAATGGTCGTGGCGTTGGGGCAAGTTACAGTTTCGGCGTTGTGCAGCTGTCTTTCGATAATTGATAAGGCATAATTCAGATTTTCCCTGACGGCAATTGATGATTCCGACCTTTTTGACCCCCTAAGCGAAAGAAGCAAGCTCTCCGTAGCCAATGTGGCTATTACGGCAAAAATTAAAACAACGACGAGAACTTCGACAATTGACATTCCCCGCTGGTATATTTTCCGACCTTTCATTTCGCCCTCCAATCAGTATAGACCGTACTCGTTGAAACCTGATGAATTCCCTGGGAATCGCTCCAAAAAACCGCAACCGCAGCCGTTACCGAAGTGGCCGTAATATTTGAAAAGGTAACTTGCCTTTGCAGTATTGTATCGGTTATGACTTCTCCGGCACCACATGCTCCCACATTTGTCCATAATAATGAGTCTAAACAGTAAATAGCAGAATTTACGGCGTTTAAGTGAAACGTCACCCAACTGGTGTCTCTTTGCCCCCTCAGCCATTCGATAGCTTCCTGGGAATAACGGGTAGCCAAAGACTTGTTGCGTGAAAAAGTCGTGTTTCTTATAGAATTGGTGGCTAGGATGGCTACTGCGGTAATTACTACTCCTATTATTCCTATCGCAATTACGACCTCGAAAAGAGACTGACCCTTTGACCTAATAGCGGGCATTATTTCTATTATATTCTTTCTCATCTTATCTCCCCTCCGGCCGTAACCGTAATTGAATTGGTGTTTCCGGTTGCGGTTTGGGTCAGGGTAATTGTCGTACTACTGCCTACCGCCATATTCATGCCGGCGCCAAGAGTTTTAAAAAGGATGGTATTTGACGGTGTTAAGTCAGGACTAAGATTTGATATTGTAATACCGGTGGGTAAAGGAACAATCTTTTCAGCGAGTGGCACTATGTCGCAAAGCGCCCTTATTTCATAGCTAGTATTTGAAATTATTTTAAAATTATATCCGTCAAGCACACTACACCCAGCCGGTTTTTTCCCCGCTAAAGCCAACTCCTGAGTAAACCTGAGGTTGCCTTGTAAATTTCTAATAGAAGAAAGCAAATCCTGGCGCCTGGCAAATTCCCGGTAACCGACAAAACCTAAACCAAAAATTAAACCGACGATGGTCAGGGAGACCAGGATTTCGATTAAGGTATATCCGCCTTTTTTGGTTTTTTTTGATAAAGATAAAAGAGGGGATAACATTAATTGGTTCGATCTACGGATTTGTTACTCTGTAATAACATGTACCAGTACCGCAACTAGATGAACCGTTACATGATACGGAAACCGTACCGCCCTCTAATGAAGCGCATATTTCGTAAGTCGTCGTGGTTATTCTTCGATAAACGTAAAGCTGGCCCGTAATTATGTCGCCCGGACGAGCTGCCATGTAAGTATTCGAGGCCGAGCAAGCGGAAGGAGAACCGTCACCGACTAAAGCATTTCCGACAGCGGGAAGTGCAGCCGGATAATCACCGCAATCGGCCTTATAAAGTTCCAAAGCCGAGCGGATTTGCTCCAAGTCAGCTTTTCTTCTGGCGTCTCTGGCGCTCTCCCGAGCCCCTTGTAAAGCAAAAAGTGATAAACCTGCCAGAACTGCGATTATCGAAATTACAACCAAAAGCTCAATCAAAGTGAATCCGTGAACATTGTCAAGGTTCTTGCGAAGCGAGGTTCTTATCAAAGTAAAACCTTTATTCTTCATAATTTTGTATCTATATCGGACAAGCGGAGCTACCCGGTGCGGCGGCTGCTGTCCCGGTTTTTCCGTTGGAACACACAATAAAGTAATTCGCATTGTTTTCTTGATATGCCCACAAAACATATATGGTCGCGGTAACACTAAGGGCGCCGGTTCCGTTTGACCAATAACCATATTCATAAGTTGTTGATGAGGGGTCTCTTTGACAGTTGGATAAACCCAGGGTCGCGCACAAAGAATCGGGGCGAGAACTCACGTTTAAGGATGGGTAAAGACTGTTATTACGACCTGCATAAGTTTCCAGTGAGGTTTGGTATTGTTTGATATCCGATTTCCTTTGCGTATCTCTGGCTTGCCTTTGAGCCCCCGTGTAAGAAACCATAGCAATCGAAGCCAATATCCCGATAATTGATATCACTACTAATAGTTCGATGAGGGTAAAACCCTGGCCGAAATTGTTAATTTTAAATTTTAAATTTTTAATTATCATTTAGGGTTGAACAATATAAAGACAACCGGAGAGGGTAGTATTACACCAGGCTTCGGTTGTTGCACTGCATTTATCATCACTCGTATTTTCCAGACAAGCCTTAATCGTATAAACGTCCTGCCCGGTTTGTACATAGCGATAGTTTCTCCCGGGTGATGGGTCGACGGGAAGAATATTCATATATGTTTTCGTTCCTGCTATCCATGATGTTCCGGCGGCCCAAGGACAAGCGGTTACCGACGCACAAGCGGCTTGCGTTCCGCAACCTAATATCTGGTAACTGCCATCACTGCAGGGATAGGTATTTCGGTCGTTATAATAGAGCCTTAAAGCAGTTTGCATATTTCTCAAATCAGCCTTTCTTTGGGCATCCCGAGCCCGTGCTCTGGCGGCATTAAAATTGGCCATGAGCAAAGTCGCCAACAACCCGATTATGGAGATGACAACCAGAAGTTCAATCAATGTGAATCCGTGAACATTGACAAGGTTCTTGCGAAGCGAGGTTCTTACGCGAAGCGAGGTTCTTATTAACGTAAAACCAAAGGTCTTTAGTTTGTTATCCATTGGCAGTCTTACTTTATACTACACACTAGGGCGTAGTATTTCCACTCGTAATAGCAAAATTACAGACTGTTGGGGCATCGTCGTGACAGCCGTCTTGGGTTATGGAAGCATTAATATCCGGATCGTCAGGAACCTCTAATCTGGCGTAGAGTTTATAATAGGTTCCGTTTGCATCGGTCCGGTAAATATACTGATACGTACTTGAGGTAGGGTCAACAGGTACGGTTTTGAAATAAACGGTTTTTGTATCGGTAAATTGGCCGCTACCCCAGGTACACGAAGTTGTGGTTGTTGACGGACAGCCGGCAATTGTAGTCGAGCTTTCAGCCGGATAGCGGCGGTAGTCGTTAAAATAAAGTTCCATTGCATTGGCTAATTGTTTTAAATCGCTTTTCCGCTGACCGTCTCTCGCCCTTCGCTGAACCCCGGTATAGCCGCCGATAAAAAAGGTTGCCAAAACGGCAATTATCCCCATCACAATCAGAAGTTCGATAATTGTAAAACCCTTAATTGTTGTCTTCTTATTTCTGGATATTAACACCTTTGCCTTTCAACTCCTCCAATAATTCATTTTCGTATTCTTCCAAAGATTTATCAAGAGGCGTATCTCCGCTTGAGCGGCCGAAATTACAAATCGCACTTCCGCAAGGAATATTTCGCCGTGCAATTTTCGGGTCGTTTTCCGCTTCATCCTTTCCCTCCAAATGAGCATAAATTTGAAAATATTTACCATTGGATATGTAAAAATAATTAAGGCCATCTTCAGCTTTGGGTTCAAACGGAAGATTAGCGATATAAGGAGGTAAAATTTTACCAAAAGGGTCTTTTAAGGCGTTTTTGCCCCATTCGCAAGGGTCAAAATCGACTTTTACCTGCTTTCCGACTTGGCTAAATCGGGGATTACAGGCCATAATTTCCCCGTTGGATGTGGAGAGAGGAAAGCTGCCGAAATTGTTGGCAAACAAGCCCAGGCTGTTCGCCAAAATTCCGATATCGTTTTTTCTCTGGGCATCCCTGGCCCGTCTTAGGGAAACTTGAAAATTAGGAACGGAAATAATGATTAAGGCAAGTAAAATTGCCACAACAGCTAAGCTTTCTTCTTTAGAAAATATTTTCATTAACCCACAAAGGTTCGTACCCTATGGCGCATTCGGACTGGCCGCAAAATAATTAAAGGCATTTCCCGGACCGCAGCCGGCCGAACAGCCCAATTTGGCAATATCCGTATCCCCGGTATTTTTAAGAAGGGCAAATACCTTAAACCAAACCTGGTTTGTTCCGGTCTGATAGCCGTAATCGGTTCCCCGCTGCGGGTCACAGGGAACGCTAACAATATAATGCTCCAATGGAGAACCAACCGTTGAAATACCGCACGCAGTTAAATTTGCCGGATAGGCATCATGGTCTTTTTCGTATTCCTCCAAAACCTGGGCAATTGTATAAAGATCGTTCTTTCTTTTGCCGTCGACGCTTTTATCCATATTGGTTCTATAAGCAAAAAACATAGAAATTGCCAACATAACCATAATGGCCATCACAATTAATAGCTCAAGCATAGAAAAGCCTGAAATTTGTCTTTTTAAAATCCCAGCCATGAAATTATTTTATCACCAAAAAAGGTAGCTATAAAAAATGATACTACTAAAAACGGACCAAAAGGGATGTGTTTTCCAAAAGAAGCTTTTTTGATCAAAATCAAAAAGACACCGACAACGGCTCCCATCAAAAAGCTTAAAAATAACCAGACAAGTACTTGGGGCCAGCCCAAGAATGTCCCGGCAAATAGGGCAAATTTTACGTCTCCTAACCCCATGCCTTTTTCTTTAGTAATTAGAAAGATAAAAAGCAGAAATAAAGATGCTCCGAATCCACTGGCCAGATGCCTGAAGGGAGAAGTTCCCGGAAAAATAAATAGAGCGAAGCTTATGAACAAAAGGAGGAAAAAAATAAACTCGTCCGGGATAATCTGATTCTCTAAATCTATTACAAAAATGGTTGCTAAAAAAGAAAATATTAAGATAATAAAAGGGAAGTAAAGTAGTCCTAAATTGGCGCGGTACAAACCGCTAATTTCAGTCAAGTTTCCTGTTTGACAGCTGTAAGTATAGATAAATACAAAAAGAAGGCCACTTACTCCTTCGATTAAGGGGTAGCGAATTGAAATTCTCTTCCTACAACTTCGGCATTTTCCTCCCAGAAGTAAGTAAGAAAAGAGCGGAATATTATCAAACCACTTAATGGGCGTTAGACAATTTGGGCAAAAAGAACGCCCCTTTTTTATACTAATTCGGCGTGGGAAGCGATAGGTCAAAGCGCCCAAAAAAGAGCCAGCAATAAGACCAAGAATCCAAATGAATAAAGTATTAACCAATTACATTCTCCCGAACCGGATATCTCTTCCGGGTCATTAACCACAAACTTTCAACAGTAATAAATTAGATTATTAAAAACCTATTGATAAATTTGGGAACTTGCAGCCCAAGGATCAAGCTCTAGGGCCGGATCGGCACAAACAATTCCGCCCCTCCCGTCCCCAGATGAAAATACAGCATAAGCAACTTCGGGAACAGTAGTGCACTTCGAATTTTGGTTATTCGATTCCATTCTGGCATATACTATCGCACCGTATCCGCTTCCCGAAACATCCAAATCATAACAATAGCCATTATATTCATTATCAGCTGCTGAGCAGGGAGTAATAACACCACTATAACCGATTAAGCTTGGAAAGGTACTTAATTCTCCGGAAGTTGTTAATTCTGTATACCAAGGTCCAGCTTCGGTCGGGTATTGATTAGTCTGGGTAGCGTGTGCTGTGTAATAAGCTTGAATTGCGTGTCCTATTTGGGTAACCGTTGATATTCTTCCCGCATCTCTCGTTTTTGCGAGTTGCTCCACCGGGTTAATGGCAACCAAAACAACAACAGCCAAAACACCAATGATAGCGATAACGATAAGCAATTCCACCAGAGTGAAACCGCTTGAGAATCTTCTTTTCTTAAGAAGCTCAACGAGTGTAAAACCTTTAAATCGAGCAGTCATATAAATAATATCACCTCCTTATAAAATAAAAATTGTATTTTAAGTATCGGACTAATATATTATTCCTGTCAAGTAAACGGATTTATAAACTTAACAGACTAAAACGCCAGAAGCTAAATATACTTTTTAGCCTGGCGCTTTAGTTCCAATCTTAAGGTTGGATCGCTTTAGTAGTAAGTTGCCGTACCCACAGCCCAAGGATCAAGACCACCTACCACTCCACAAACTATACCCCCTCGTCCGTCGACTGATGAAAACGCTGAATATGCAACGTTGGGTGCCGTACATTTGGTATTCTGGTTATTTGATTCCATTCTGGCATAGATAATCGGGCCATTTGCTGCGGTTAAATCATAACAATAACCATTGTGTTCATTGTCAGCTGCAGGGCACGCAGTAATCGTACCACTATAACCGATTAAGCTTGGAAAGGTACTTAATTCTCCAGAAACTGTTAATTCTGTATACCAGGGTCCAGCTTCGGTCGGGTATTGATTAGTCTGGGTAGCGTGTGATGTGTAATAAGCCTGAATTGCGTGTCCAACTTGAGTAACCGTTGATATTCTTCCCGCATCTCTCGTTTTTGCGAGTTGCTCCACCGGGTTAATGGCAACCAAAACAACAACAGCCAAAACACCAATGATAGCGATAACGATAAGAAGCTCAACGAGTGTAAAACCTTTAAATCGAGCAGTCATATAAATAAATTTCACCCCCTTCCTTCAAATAAAATTATGAATAAATCTTCTATAATCAGTATTTATTAACTTTGATTACCTGTCAAGTGCTCCCGGCTCTTAAAGCTGGGCGGTTAAGTTGTATATCGGTAAAATTATGGCGACAACCAAAAAAGCAACACCTATACCCAGAAATATCATAATTACAGGCTCAATGGCGCTGGTCAGACCTTTGACCTTTTGATCGCTTTCGACTTCAAAAACGTGGCTGACTTTTGACAAAACATCATCCATCTTTCCCGTTTCCTCTCCAACCGAAATCATTTGTGATAGAAGAAAAGGGAAGGCTTCCGGGTGTTTGGCAAAGGAGTAAGCAACCGGAAAACCTTTTTCGACCTGCTTTGCCACATCTTTGAGGGCATCGGAAATAACGGTATTCGCGACAACCTCGGCTGTAATTTGTAAACCCTCTAAAATCGAAACGCCGGCTCCGACCATAAGACTAAGCGTTCTTGTTAAATCTGTTAAGATAACCTGTCTTTGTAAAGGTCCCCAAATAGGAATTTTCAAAATTAGTTCGTCGGTTTTCTTGCGACCAACAGGGGTTCTTCTATAAGCTTGAAATCCGTATATTCCTGCCGCAATAAACATAATCAGAATCGGCCAAAATTTGGATAGTATTCCCGAAACAAATATTAAAACTTTGGTCGGTAGGGGCAACTCGACTTTGGCTCCGAATTCTGTATAAAGAGACAGTAGCCTCGGAATAACAAAAATCATCATGATAAATCCGACAATAAACATTCCTCCAACTATAATGGCCGGATAAATTAAGGCCCCTTTAACTTTGCCCCTAAATTCCTGTTCCTTTTCCAAATTATCGGCAAGTTTAACCAGGACATCATCTAAAAGCCCACCAAGTTCGCCGGACTTTACCAAAGCGATATAAGAAGGAGAAAAGATTCGCGGATGCTTTGCCATGGATGCCGATAGGGAGTTTCCCCCCTCGACATCGGCCAAAATCTGATTAACCACTTTTTGAAAAACCTGTTTAGACTGAGCTCTTAATATAAGTAAAGCCTCAGTTAAGGGAAGTCCGGCATTAATCATCGTCGCAAGTTGCCGGGTGAAAACGGTCAAATCGGAAAAGGTGACTCTGTTTCGAAATCTTGTTAAGAAACCAAATACGCTTATGCCAATCGGAATAATCGAAAAAACGACTAAACCTTTTTGTCTGACCAATTTGGCTGCCAGTTGGGCGTTAGAAGCTTCGACCTCTCCCACAATAATCTCACCCTTTTTATTCTTGGCTTTATATCTGTACCTTTTCATCTGGAGGAACGGATTAATCTATTTAATTCCTCAGGTCTAAGAGAAAAACCTTGAGCGGTTTCGAGTGACACTTTCCCGCTTTTAATAAGTGAGGCCAGGGACACTTCGATCGTGTTCATTCCTATCTCTTGGGAAGTCTGTAAGATATTATCTATCTGGTGTGTTTTTCCTTCACGGACCGCGGTTTTAATGGCCGGACTTCCCAGCATCATTTCATAAGCGACCACCCGATTACCCGTTGTGCCGGGAATAAGACGCATCGAAAAAACGGCTTCGATTACGTTTGAAAGCTGCAAACGCACTTGTTCTTGCTGCTCGTCTGGAAAGACGTCAACTATTCTATCAATAGTTTGAGCAGCCGAATTGGTATGCAGTGTGGCAAAAACCAAGTGCCCGGTTTCGGCAACCGTTAAGGCTGCCGCAATTGTTTCGTAATCTCTCATCTCGCCGACCAAGACCACATCAGGATCTTCTCTAAGAACACTCCTTAAGGCGATTTGCCAAGAATGGGTATCTACGCCCATCTCCCTTTGTGAAATAACTGACTTATCCGCTTTAAAAATAAACTCTATGGGGTCTTCAATTGTAATGATATGAGTTTCGCGTGTCTGGTTTATCTCGTTTAAAATGGCCGCCAAAGTTGTTGACTTTCCGTGGCCGGTAGGTCCTGTGACTAAAATAAACCCCTGTCGTAAAGTTGTAAAAGAGTGGAGTATTCTGGGTAACCCGAGAGCATCTATCTCCGGAATTTCCAAGGGTATTTTTCTAAAAGAAATTGCAAATGCTCCTTTTGAAGAATAAGCATTTACCCTAAATCTGGCTTTTTCGGAAAATGCTAAGGAGAAATCGATCTCTTTGTTGACAACCAGACGTTCGAGCATCTCCGTCGAAAGAATCTCTTTAAGATAGGCATAAACAATATCCGGAGTTGTTACGGGCTCATTGGGAACAGGCGCCAGCTGGCCCTCCACCCTTATTGTAGGCGGAATACCGGAAATCGTATGCAAATCCGAAGCATTTCGCTCAACGGTTAACTCTAATAAGCGTTTAATATTAGTCATTTATTCTTGTGCTACCCTTAATACCTCTTCGATAGAAGAAATTCCTTCTAATACTTTCAAGTACCCGTCTTGCTTTAAAGTAATCATCCCTTCTTCCCGCGCTTGGTGCTCAATTTCGCTTGCTGAAACTCTCTCTAATATTAGCCTACTAATTTTTTCAGTTATAGGCAAGACCTCAAATATTCCGATTCTTCCATAATAACCCGTGTTTCCGCATTCTGCGTCACCTTGCCCTTTATAAAGTTTTCCGTTGTTTCCCAATGGCCAAAGTGGTCCCAGAACCGTTTTCATTTCGCTTATAATTTTTGCATCCGGTGTATATTCGACTTTACATTCGTCGTGCATTTTTCTGGCTACTCTTTGAGCAACAATCGCCGTCATAGAAGAGGCCAATAAGTATGGTTCAGCTCCCATGTCCAACAACCTTGGCAAAGCGCCGGATGCATTGTTTGTATGAAGAGTTGAAAATACCAAATGGCCGGTTAAGGACGCCTGGATAGCTAGATCAGCCGTTTCTTTATCACGAATTTCCCCAACCAATATAATATTAGGGTCTTGTCGTAAGAAGGCTTTTAGGCCGGAGGCAAAGGTAAGACCTGCCGCAGGATTAATCTGAACCTGATTTACCCCCGCCATTTTATACTCGATAGGATCCTCCAAGGTAACAATGTTCACTTTCGGGGTGCTTATCTGGGAGATAATTGAATAGAGGGTTGTCGTTTTTCCGCTGCCAGTCGGTCCACAAATCAGAATTATTCCGTGAGGACGAAGAATTGAGTCTGTTAAATTTTTTAAGGCTCTTCCGCGCAGTCCCAATTCGTCTAAGGTGGGAACTCCGCCGGATTTTTTCAAAAGCCTTAGGACAACCTTTTCTCCCCAAGCTGTAGGAAGTGTCGATACCCTTAAATCAACTTCCTCACCGCCTGCTTTGAAATTAAAACGGCCGTCTTGGGGAATTCTTTTCTCGTCAATTTTCATACCCGAAAGGATTTTTATTCTTGAAATTAGAGCTTCATGTAGGTTTTTGGGAATATTAAGTTTTTCCTGTAATATTCCGTCAACGCGATAACGCACGCGGGTTAATTTTTCCTGGGCTTCAATATGAACATCGGAAGAACGTGCCTTAACGGCAAACTCTAAAATTCGAGAGACAATTTCGGCAATTTTTTCTTCTCTAATTATGCCTGTTCGATTGGTTTCAAAGATTTTTAAATTGTCCGTATCTCCTTGAACTTCTTTCAAGGCTTCCGTAACTTCCCGGTCAAGCGAGGTAGAATACTTTTGTGCGATAAACTCGTTAATTTTCGAAACCTCGGCAGCTTGAGGTTTAACCCTTAACCCGGTTTTTTGCTCAATAAATTCTATGGCCGATAAATCTAGGGGGTCGGACATAGCTAAGATAATTTGTTTATCGGGGATATCTACGGTAATCGGAAACACTTTGAATTTTTCGGCCAGCTCCTGTGGTAGGGCAGCTAAAGCTTCCGGCGAGGTAGGAACGCTAAGTAAATCGATGTAGGGGATGTTATAAAGAGTAGCCTTAGCTTTAACTAGTACCGTTTCGCTGACTAAATTTTGCGATTTTAATATTTCTTCCTGCGATTTACCCGTTTGAATTTCGGCTAATTTAACTTGCTTGGCTCGATTTTCATCAAATGCACCCTGAGCTGCTAAGATATCAGCAAGTGTCTTAACCCCTTCTCCGTTTGCAATTGGCGGAATAGACGTTTGGGCAGTCATAACAAATCTATACTATTATGGCCTAATACAAGTTGCCAAGCAAGAGAAAAAGAGTCGTCTTGACAGAAGTAATTTAGCACCCAATACTTACTTACCATGCACGCCTATCTTCTGGTTGGTGGCAACGAGGATTTGCTTCACGACAAAGCCGTCGATATGGCTAAAAAACAAAAACTCAGTTTTCTGGAATTTCCGCTCAATAAAATTGAGGATGTCAGAAATCTAAATCGCTTTACCAGTTTTTCCCTAAGTAAACCAACAGCTATCTATATAAAAAATATCGACGTGGCAACATCGGAAGCTCTTAACGCTTTTTTAAAAAACCTGGAAGAACCCCAGGAAAAACTTGTTTATTTTCTCGGTGCCGCAACTATTCATAACCTTCTTCCAACTATAATATCCAGGTGTCAGGTTACCAAAGTAGGCAACGGCCGTTTACAAATTAAGAATAGTCATGTCGAGGATTTTTGTAAAATGACACTTCCCGAAAAACTGACGTTTATTACAAATATTAAAAAAAGAGACGAAGCTAAGCTTTTTCTCGATTCCTATATTTATTTTTATCACAATAAGCTGGCAAGACCAAATGCGAATTATCCGAGTGCTGTTCAAAATCTAAAGTGTGCGCTAAAGTCGATGTCCGCGATAAAAGCCAACGGTAATGTCCTTTTGCAGTTAACAAATTTTGTAATTTCCGTAAGTTAGTTATTCAATTTGAGCTTATTTTGAGATATAATATAGGAGGTCAATTAAGGCCAAAAAGGGTGGTTTTTTATGGCAAAAAACGATTCGGAAAGTTATACCGCTAAAGAAATCCAGGTTCTGGAGGGATTGGAGCCGGTCAGGAAAAGGCCAGGTATGTATATTGGTTCTACCGACTCACGCGGGCTTCATGAGTGTCTTCGCGAAATAGTCGATAACTCGGTTGACGAGTCTTTCGCCGGAGTCGCAAATAATATTTGGGTTATTCTTAACAAAGACGGATCGGCAACCGTCCGCGATGACGGACGAGGGATTCCTGTTGATAAGCACAAGTCCGGAGTATCCGCGTTGGAACTTACTATGACAAAGCTTCACGCAGGAGGAAAATTTGGCGGCGGAGCCTACAAAATATCCGGTGGTCTCCATGGAGTCGGAGCCAGCGTTGTCAATGCTCTTTCGGCAACCTTCAGGGTCGTTGTTTTAAGAGATGCAAAAGCTTACTATCAGGAATATAAATCCGGTAAGCCCTTAAAAGACGTAAGCACTGCTACACAAAAGCAGCTTGATGAGTGGCTGCCAAAACAGTGGAATATAAAAGTTGGGGTTGGTGTAACAGGAACTATTACCACTTTTTATATTGATAAAGCAATTTTCGGGGATATATCATTTGATGCGGGAAAAGCCAAAACCCTTCTTAAAGATCGCGCCTATTTAGTTGGAGGTTTGTCTTTTAATTTCTTGGACGAACGAAGCGGTGAAACCGCTTCTTACTATTTCGAGGGCGGGATAAAATCGCTGGTAGCCCATTCCAACCGAGGAAAAATTCCGCTGTCAAATGTCATTTACACGATTAAGGAGGAAGGTTCAATATCTTGCGAATGCGCAATCCAGTATACCGATTCATATACGGAAAACGTCAAGGGTTTTGTTAATGGTATTAATACTATCGACGGAGGAACACATGTCACCGGCTTTAGAATGGCCTTAACCCGGGCAGTCTCGGATTATGCCAAACGCTTAAATAGTAACGGGGGAAACGGTAAAGAAGATAAAAATATCCTCACCGGCGATGACCTTAAAGAGGGTTTAACGGGCGTAATTTATATAAAAATGCCTTCAGAGGCATTACAGTTCGAATCGCAAACCAAAGCAAAACTTAATAACCCCGAGGTCTTAGGCTTTGTCACGGCAGCTGTTAAAGAAGGTCTTGATACCTACTTTGAAGAACACCCAACCGATGCCAGACATATTCTCGAAAAAGTCTTTTTGGCTGCGAAAGCCCGTTTGGCCGCCCGCGCTGCCAAAGAAGCGGTTTTGAGAAAAGGAGCTTTAGAGGGAGCAACTCTTCCAGGTAAGTTGGCAGATTGCCAAACTTCAGACCCTTCTATCTCGGAACTATATATAGTCGAGGGGGATAGCGCTGGGGGCTCGGCTAAACAGGGGAGGGATAGAAAATTCCAGGCAATTTTACCTTTAGGCGGCAAGATTTTAAATACAGAACGGGCACAGCTTGATAAAATTGTAAAGTTTGAAGAAATAAGAGACTTAATTATCGCTTTGGGTGGCGGAATAGGGGACTCTTTAAACTATGATAAAGTCCGATATCACCGCATAATTATTATGACTGATGCCGACGTAGACGGTGGCCACATTAAAACCTTACTTTTGACTTTTTTTTACCGCCATATGCCGGAAATTCTGAACAAGGGCTATCTCTATGTCGCACTTCCTCCTTTATATAAAGTGCAGCAGGGAAAAGCAGTTTATTATGCTTACACTGACGAAGAAAAAGACGAAATACTTAAAAGTAATCCCGGAAAAGCCCTTCTCCAAAGATATAAAGGTTTGGGAGAAATGAACCCTGACCAGCTTTGGGAAACAACCATGGACCCCGCCAAAAGAACGCTTAAGCAAATAACCGTCGACGACGCAGAGGACGCAGACAGAATGTTTACAATGCTGATGGGAGAAGAGGTTCCTCCCAGGAAAAAATATATCCAAACCCACGCGAAGCTGGCAACATTAGACATATAGTATTGTGCGACTATCTTTAAAGACACGGTCCTGAAAGTCTGAAAGTAATCGGAAAATTTTGCTCTATTTATTATTTAAGGCAAAAATTATCCTTGCAAAAAATAACATCCTTTTTTAGAATAGGTTACTAACCTAAAGTACTGGTCCATTTTTATTAAGTCAAAATGAACGAACTGGCAATAGTCGAACAAATAATGCTCTGGGGTGTTATCGGTGTCGCAATTACCTCGCTTTTATATGCTCTTTGGCTTTGGAAAAAAACGTCTTCTGAGGATAAAGGCAGCGAGAAAATGCAAATAGTCTGGAGGGCTATCAAAAAGGGAGCCGAGGGTTACTTAAGGAAGCAGTTAAAAACTATCGTCACGGTCCTCGCGGCCCTTACGGTAATTCTCTTTTTAAGTGTCTATATCATTCCCCCATCTTCCGAAGCCGTCGCCAGATTTGGCGAAAACGCAACCTTAGTTGTGGCAATCGGCCGTACAATTGCCTTTATTGTCGGGGCTTCTTTTTCAACCTTAGTCGGTCAATTGGGTATGAGGGTGGCTATTGAGGGCAATGTCAGGGTGACGGCAAAAGCAGTCAACGGAGATCATAACGGGGCTCTTACAACCGCTTATCGAGCAGGAACCTTTACCGGAATGCTTACCGATGGCTTGGGCCTTTTGGGAGGTACAATAATCTTTATGATTTTCGGCAAGGCGGCGCCTGACGCCTTATTGGGTTTCGGTTTCGGAGGAACCTTGGTCGCTCTTTTTATGCGAATTGGCGGCGGAATTTATACCAAAGCTGCCGATATGGGAGCCGATTTGGTCGGAAAAATTGAAAAAAATCTCCCCGAAGATGACCCCAGAAATGCCGGCGTCGTGGCCGACTTGGTAGGTGATAATGTCGGGGATTGTGCCGGAATGGCGGCCGATATTTTTGAATCTTATGAAGTAACTATTGTTTCTTCTTTAATTTTAGGCTTAGTTCTTTATCACCTGACCGGTCATTCCTATTGGATAGTATATCCTTTAGTTGTTCGTGCCATCGGTGTTCTTTCTTCAATAATCGGAACGTTGGCCGTTCCTATTTGGGAAAGCTTCCCAATTAAAAAACTCAAGGCTAAAGACGCTGAAGAAGCGATGTTTCGTAGCTATGAACTGTCTAGTCTTTTTACCGTAATTTCGGCCTTTATATTTGCTCTAGTATACGCCGGTGAATGGAAACTGGCCGTATTAAATGCAATCGGTATCGCCCTTGCCGTCGTCTTTAATCCTCTTACCTCCTACTTTACCTCATACAAAAAGCGGCCCGTTTTGGAAATCGTCGAGTCGACCAAAACAGGAAGCGCGACAACAATTCTTTCCGGTTTGGGAGTCGGAATGGAATCATCAGTCTGGAGTGTCTTTATTATTTGTGCAGCCCTTGCTTCAAGCCTTCTTATTTATTGGGGCATGCCTCCGATTTATATGCTTTATGGAGTTGCCATGATCGGAATAGGGATGCTTTCTTTAACCGGAAATAACGTGGCTATGGATTCTTTCGGGCCAATTGTCGATAACGCCAATGGCATCGGAGAAATGGCTGGCGTAGACAAAAAAGCTTGGAAAATTCTGGCCGAGCTTGATTCGGTCGGCAATACGACAAAAGCAATTACTAAGCAATTGGCTATCGCTTCCGCAGTTATCGCGGCTACCGCTCTCTTTTTCTCGTTCGTCACCGACATCGGCATTGTCCAAACCAGACTTGGACTTCCCGTCCTCGACTCGATAAGAATCTCCTCGCTGCCTACCGTTATTGGTTTTTTGGTCGGCGGAGCCCTTCCCTTTCTTTTTGCTTCAATTGCCATCAAAGCCGTTGCCCGGGCAGCTGTTAAGGTAGTCGAGGAAGTAAGGGTACAATTTAAAATCCCCGGCGTTATGGAAGGCACAAAATCACCGGATTACGAAAAAGTTGTCGGAATTACAACCGCTGCTGCCCAAAAAGACTTAATCAGCCTGGTCGCCCTTTCCGTTTCACTCCCGCTACTTGTCGGTCTTATTTTTCAGGTTGAAGCTCTGGGGGCCTTTTTGGCCGGAGTAATCTTAACCGGTCAGCTGGTAGCCGTATATATGGCTATCTCCGGTGGTGCTTTAGACAATGCCAAAAAATATATTGAAGATGGACACCTTGGAGGGAAGGGTTCGGAAGCCCATAAGGCCAGTGTTGAGGGAGACACGGTCGGCGACCCGCTTAAAGATACAGCCGGACCGGCCCTTAACCCAATGATTAAAGTTGTCAATTTGGTCAGCCTGATTGCGGCACCGGTTATTGTCCAATATCACGGTACATTTGGAGCCAAAGTTGCGATAGTTATCTTACTCGCAATTTTTATTTGGGGTATCCGCCAGAGCAAAAAGTACACCGTTTCCGCTAATTAAACTTGTCTTCAAATTAGCCTCAAAAAATTTTCTGGTCTAATAATAATGCAATTATTTTGTCAGAAAGAAGTATCTATTTTTCCCTATTTCCTCAAGTTTGTCTGCAACACCGCCTCGAACCAGGCCTTTCCAAACAGCTTCAGCCTCACCTATTAATGAAACGTCGGAGTGGAGCGGTAAACCATAAAGCGATTGGGAAAGAGCGTTCATAATTTTCAGCCTTCTAGTACCAAGACCTTTTTTCCTATATTTTTCAAGTGTTTCGGTATAACCAACAAACGGTTTATCTCTGAAAAAATCATCTTGACGAAATGGGTTATATCGCAGTTCTCCAAAGCCCTGTATTTCACTATCGTCAGAGATATCAACCAAATACGCTAGTAATTCGGTATCATTATAAATAGTCGTGTATGTTTTGGTTTGGGTTACTACATAAGTGCTAGAGAGGTCGGCGTGAGAAATGCGAAAAAGCCGGCGGAAATTTCCCGGTACATAATCTTTTTTATCTATAAATTGTTTGCTCTTCCGCTCAAAATCTAAAAGAGGTTCTTCCGGAATTTCCTCCAAGGAAATTGGCTTAATTGTAGATTCCGGAAAATATTGACGAAATACTGTTTCTATCTGGCAATCTGAAGACATAACCTTTTCCATTATTAATAATCAATTATATCAATTTTTAGATATTGCACGGATAAATAATAAGTTAGTATTTGTCTTCAAATTATCTTCGGGATAAAATGCCGTATGTCATCCGAAAATTTAAAGTATTGGGAAGGTACAAACTTCGTTACTGACCCCACTTGGGGTGATAACGGTAAAGGTAAGGTTGTTGACCTTATGGCTCAACGAGCGCATCTGGTCGTCAGAACAAACGGTGGGTCAAATGCAGGACATACCGTAAGAAACGAATACGGTGAATTTAAATTCCACCTTATGCCTTCAGGTATTTTTAACCCCAGCGCTATCTGCGTGATATCGGACACGGTTGTCGTCAATCCCACAACCTTAATGGAAGAAATTGTTAGTCTAAGAAAGGCGGGTATAGAAGTTACGAACAAAAATCTTCTTCTTTCCAAAAATGCCCATCTCGTTATGCCCTGGCACATCAAACGTGACAACTTAAGAGAGACTTCCCGGGGAAGTGAACAAATCGGAACAACGGGCAGAGGAATCGGGCCTACTTATGCCGACAGAACAGAGCGGGTCGGCTTAAGGCTCGGGGATTTATTAAAAGACAATTTTATCGAAATATTTGAAAAGGAATTAGTTTTTCAGGAGAAGCTAATCGGAATAATGGGGGCTTCTGATAATGCCTCCTATGACAAAGATAAAATATTGGAGGAACTTTTCAGAATAAGAGACACTCTCGCTCCTATGATTACGACCGTCCTGCCGGTTATCTGGGAACACCACGCTTCAAAAAAAAGGATACTTGGTGAGGCGGGACAAGGGGTACTACTGGACCTTGATAGGGGCGGATATCCCAACGTTACCTCGAGCCATCCCGGTATCGCGGGCTTTAACCTGGCAACAGGTATTCCGCCCAAAGAGGTTACGAGAGTTATTGCCGTTACCAAAGCTTATACGACCAGAGTCGGAGCTGGTCCGTTTCCAACAGAGCTAACAGACAAATTCGGAGATGAAATTCGGGTAAAGGGCAGTGAATTCGGAACAACAACCGGCCGTCCCAGACGCTGCGGTTGGTTGGATATTCCGGCCTTAAGACACGGTTTAAGAGTTGGCGGAGCCAATAGTTTAGCCTTAACTAAAATCGACATTTTTGATTCGTTTCCCCAAGTAAATATTTGTGTTGGCTATAGGGTTGATGGTCGGGAATATTTATTGGCACCTCGGGTAGATAACGACTTTTTGAGAAAGGTGGAACCCGTTTACGAGACCCTTCCCGGATGGAATAAAGTTACGAAAGAAGTAAAAAGTTTTAGAAACCTTCCGGAGGCTGCACAAAATTTTATTCTGAGGGTTCAATATCTCCTAAAAGTTCCTATCGAGCTGGTCTCGGTGGGGCCAGACAGAGAATCTTCTATTTATATCTAAGCGAATTGTATTTCAACTCTTCTAATTAATACAGAAATAACTTCCGATGGGGGAGAGCTCTTTAAGGGTTACTCCTTCTCCCCAAAAAGCCGAAGCAGTACCTCCGTCCAAGTTAATAGCTGCGACATAATCAGTATTCAATTGTTTTTCTATTTCTTGGGTAATAAGAGGTAAATTAACCAAAAGGGGACCGCTGAAAACTGAATCTCCATTGTAGACGGCAACAAAATAAACTTGCCGGGTATTGTCCATTGCTAAAATCATTCTTCTTGCGTTTTCATCGTTTTTTAATGCCAGCTTTTGTGGATTGGAACTTTGAATCAGGATTGGCCCGGTCTGAAGTGCATATTTTAAAGGGACAGCTGGCGGTAAATTTCCAATCTGCGCCCACCCCTCCTGATCGATCGTAAAAAATCCGTTAAAGGTAGCGTTTATATCTTGTTTTTTTAAAACTTTGCCCTCGGCAACAAACAGCCCTAATGGAGTAAATTCCTTCGAATAAAATCCCGCATTTATTAAGTATTTACAAGCTCCTCCTTCTATTATTTCCTGGGAAGTTTTTTTCTCGCTAAAATTAGCTACTAATTTTAGTTTATTTAAATCTTTTACTTTAATCACCGAAAATGCGTATTCGTTATCAGCATACAAAACTGAGGAAATTCCTTTTATCTGGGGAGTGGGAGAAATATCCGTTCTATCATTATTTATATCTTTTTTGACATCTCCCGGAATAAACAAAATAAAACCAAATCCGCTCAATATAATTAGGCAAAAAAGAAAGATTAAAATTTTTTTCATACCTTGGCTCAAATTCTGTTTACCCGAGAGCATAGTCATTATACTTTTTTATGTCAACCACGGCTTCTTTGTGATAAATTAAAATTATGTCAAAGATAATAAATAAGCCATTGCTCATCTTTTTCGGTTTTGCACTACTTGTGTTTCTGGGGCTTTTTTATATCAAAAACGCGAGTGCTCAAGGAGATACTGGCTGGACAATCGAAAGTTTTAACCTGGATGCAAGGGTGCAAAAGGATACCAACGTCGATATCACCGAAACAATAATTGTGGACTTTGACGGTTTATCAAAACACGGAATTTACCGAAAGATACCCGTGAGTTACCCAACCCGGATGGGCAATAATATAAATATCCGCATAAGTAGCCTCAAGACAACCAACGCAAGCGGAGAAACAATTCCTATTAAGGTTTCCAAAGAAGGAAAAAGTATGAGTATCCAAATAGGCGACGCCGATAAAACCGTCAGCGGCCGCAATACCTACATAATTTCTTATAAAGTCTCCCGAGTAATAATTACGCCGAATGATAACGCCGAATTTTATTGGAATGTAACAGGTCTGGATTGGCCTGTTCCTATTCTTTCGGTATCTGCTAATATCAGCGTCCCCCAGGAAGGACTAAAAGATGTAGTTTGTTTCACCGGTGGGTACAGCGAAAGGGCATCTAATTGCACCTCATCAAAAAAAATTAATACCGCAACTTTCCTTGCCCAAAACATAATCCCGGGGGAAGGATTAACAATATCGGTTGCTATTGATAAAAATAAACTTATTTTTCCGTCATTTTTTGAAAGACTGTTAAGTTTTCTTCGGGATAACTTGCTTTATTTATCGCCCTTACTCGTATTTACTTTGATATTCAAGCTTTATCTTCTTAGGGGCCGTGATAAAGAGTATAAAAATATTTTTAAAGAAGAAGAGGGCTATAAAAGAACGTCCTTATTTGCAAAAGTAAATGCTATTTCCGTTTCCGCAAACCCCCCCGATGATTTATCTCCGGGAGAAGTCGGAACATTAGTCGATGAGTATGCCAATTTAAGAGACGTTACAGCGACCGTGATCGACTTGGCCAGGCGAGGTTTTATGACAATAACCGAAGAGCCAAAAAAAGGTCCTTTTGGAAAGATCAAATTTAGCCTCGATTACAATAAAGTGGACGAGGGGAAACTTAAACCTTATGAAATTTCAATTCTGGATATGCTCTTTACCAAAGACAGAAATATTCCGGCTGTGTTAACTAAACTTCACCCAAATGCCTATAAAGATTTGCAGGAAGCGCAAAAATATTTATACGAGGATTTGTCTTCTCGCGGTTATTTTGAAGGTAGACCCGACGAAATTCGAAATAAATATTTAATCGCCGGAATAGGAACTATCTTCGCTGCCATTTTTTTGGGTAGTTTTATCGCCCCATTTCTGGCCAGTCCGGCTTCTTTATATTTCGCCTTAATTGTCTCGGGGATTATCATTATCGCCTTTTCGTTTTTTATGCCGGCTCGAAGCGCCTTAGGTAGAAAATCTTTAGCCGAGGTTGTTGGTTTTAAGGAAGCTTTGAAACTCGGCTCGTGGCGGGAAAAAATATATGAAAAGCATAATTTCTTTGAAGAGGTTCTTCCGTACGCAATTGCCTTCGGAATTACGGAAAAGTTTATTAAAGCTTTCAAAGACGCTGAAATCAAGAATGTCAGTTGGTATAAAGGACCACATCCTCTAAATGTTGTTTATTTCAACTCTTCTCTCAACGCGTTTAGTAGTTCGCTTAATTCGGGTGTTGGTGCGTCAAAACCCCAGGGAGCCTCTTCAGGAGGAAGCGGTTTCGGCGGGGGAGGATTTTCTGGCGGCGGTTTCGGCGGCGGCGGGGGAGGTAGTTGGTAAGAGTTGAACTAATAAAGCAGCTTAGTATAATATTTAATTTAAGGAGGTGATTTAAATGGGAATGTCAGTCCTAAAAAGAAACGGTACAACTCAAGATTGGGATTATGAAAAAGTCCACCAATCAATAATAAACGCTGGCGCATCAGTCGAGGAAGCTGATGCAATTGCCAAACTGATTGAGATTTGGGCGCACAAGTTTGCCGAAAACGAAGTTGTAAAATCAGTCGATATTAAAGCAAAAATAATCGAAATAATGAAAGCTGTTAATTCGGCTTTTACCCAGGCCTACGAAGAATATCAAAAAGTAAGGTAAAAAGTTGTATTAATAACCCGAGATCGACTTTTTGACTACCAACTTATTTATAAATAAAATGAAAATTGGAAAGTAGTTTTTACTTCTTCCTATTGTTTCCTAGCCTCAAAAAAGGTAAAATTATATCAGGCGTTGAGCCTATTTTTAGGTATTATTATGGCTGATATCGGCAAAGTACAACAAATAGAAATAACCACAGAGCTCTCCCAAAGTTACCTCGATTATGCAATGAGCGTCATTGTTGCCCGGGCTTTGCCGGACGTCAAAGACGGCTTAAAGCCGGTCCATAGACGCATCCTCTATGCAATGCATTTATTGGGTCTTCATTCTTCGGGCGCCTTTTCTAAAAGCGCTAAAGTTGTCGGAGAAGTCTTGGGTAAATATCATCCCCACGGCGATATGCCGGTTTATGACGCCTTAGTCCGCTTGGCTCAAAATTTTTCGATGCGCTATCCCTTAATTCGCGGCCAGGGTAATTTCGGCAGCGTCGACGGTGACCCGCCGGCAGCTATGCGTTATACCGAGGTTAAATTAGCGGCCATTTCCGATTCCATTTTAGCCGACATCGAAAAAGAGACCGTCGAATTCATGGACAACTTTGATTCAACCCTCAAAGAGCCTATCTATTTACCAGCTCTTTTACCCAATTTGCTCCTCATGGGTTCCGAAGGCATTGCTGTCGGTATGGCCACTAAAATACCTCCGCATAACCTAAGCGAAGTTGTTGATGCGATAGTAGCTACTATAAAAAAGGGTCATGTCGTAACCCAAAAACTAGAGCAATCGGATAAGACCGAGTTTGTCATTAAGAAAATCAATTTGGTTGCCGCCGGTGAAGAAAAAGCTTTAAGTGAAAAAGAAGTAACGTCCTCTGAAGTATCTTTTGATAGCGATATCAGTATTGATGAATTGGTTGAAATAATTCCCGGACCGGATTTTCCGACAGCCGGGGCAATTTACGATGCCAATACCCTGAATGAAGTTTATGCCAGCGGTCGCGGTAGAATCGTTGTCCGTGGTGTTGCTGAAATTACCGAAGGCAATAAAGGGAGAGCACAAATTATTATCTCTGAAATCCCATATCAAGCAAATAAGGCCGAGATGGTGGCAAAAATCGCCAATTTGGTCAAAGATAAAAAAATCGTCGGGGTGGCCGATCTGCGTGATGAATCCGATAAAGACGGTATGCGGGTGGTAATTGAACTTAAGCGCGACGCCAAACCAAAATCTGTTCTTAATAATATTTATAAACACACCAGGCTCCAGTCGACTTTTCCCGCCA
>Ga0315273_10002376_pt1 | contig 22205 bp, 21 predicted proteins | sample YL17G02_0_MG_FD_205753 | JGI IMG/M metagenome (GOLD analysis project Ga0315273, IMG submission 205753) | Sediment microbial communities from Yellowstone Lake, YNP, Wyoming, USA - YL17G02_0 | ecosystem: Environmental > Aquatic > Freshwater > Lake > Sediment | place: USA: Wyoming | collected...
GCCTCACCGAGATCCACCAGTGCGCGGGCCCGCTCGAGACCGTCGGCGATCTTCACGGTGCGCTCGAGCAGACGGATCGCGCCCAGCACGTCGCCCATGGCTGCGGCACGCTCGGCCGAGACGCGCAGCGCCGCCGCGGCATCGCGCGCGAGCGCTTCCGTGTGCTCGTCGGGCGGTCCCAGCTCGCTCCGGTAGCGGTACGCCTGCTCCAGGTGGTGGCCCAAGATCTCCTGGTACTCGCCGACCTGGTCACCCGAGACGTCGGTGAGCCACCTCGCGAACCCCTCGTGGAGCTCCGCGCGCTGCTCCTTCGGCATCGCCTGGTACGCCGCGTCGCGGATCAGCAGGTGCCGGAACCGGAACGCGTCCTCACCGGCGAACTCGGCTCGAGCGGGGCGGATCAGCTCCTTGCGGGCGAGGGCCAGCAGTCGCGGCCGGACCTGGCCGCGGAGCCCCTCGGACAGGAGCGACGTCACGGCGCCGGTATGGAAGACCTTCCCCTCGACGGCGCCGCGTTCGATCACAGCGCGTTCCTCGGCGTCGAGCCGGTCGAGGCGCGCGGCGAGCAGCAGCTGGATCGTGGGCGGCACGGTCAGGTCGGCCAGGTCGTCGACCGCGCGCCAGGCGCCCTCCTCGAACCGCAGCAGCCCGTCGTCGATCAGCATGCCGATCATCTCCTCGACGAAGAGCGGGTTGCCCTCGGCGGCCGCGAGGATCCGTTCGCGGGCGGTCCCCGGCAGGTCCGCGCCGCTGAGCAGGTTGTCGAGGAGCGCCCCCGCCTCGTCGCCGCCGAGCGGCTCCAGCAGGATCGAGGTCGCGTTCATCTTGCCGCCGCCCCACCCAGGCCGGCTCTCCAGCAGTTCTGGCCGTGCCACGCACACGAGCAGCAACTCGGCCTCCCGCGTCCAGTCCGCGAGATGCTCGATCAGGTCGAGGAGCAGCGGCTCGGCCCAGTGGATGTCGTCGAACAGCACGACGAGCGGCCGGTCCTTCGCGAGGTGCTCGAAGAGCTTGCGAACGCCCCACTGGGCGTCGTCCGGACCCGCCGGATCGGCCCAGCCGAAGAGCCCTCCCACCAGCCGCGCGATGCGGTCGCCGTCCTCGGCGTCGGCGAGGAGTCCGGTGAGCTGGGCTCGCGATGCGGTGACGTCCTCCGTCTCGGCGATGCCCGCCGCCTGCCGCACGATCTCGCCGAGGGCGTAGTAGGTGATGCCCTCGCCGTAGGACAGGCACCGGCCGCGGAGGACCGTGGCGTCCGCGTCCGCGAGGAACTCGCGGACCAGCCGCGACTTGCCGACCCCCGCCGGGCCGAGCAGCGTGAACAGGTGCGATGTGCGTTCGTCGCGCGACCGCTCGAGACCGCGGCGGAACAGCTCGAGCTCCTTCGTCCTGCCCACCATCGGGGAATCGAGGTTGCGGACGTGCCCGGCGGTGTCGGTCCGCACGTCCCGCAGACGGAAGGCCGGCACGCGTTCGGACTTGCCCTTCAGCTCCAGGGGCTCGACGGTCTCGACCTCAACCGCATCCTTCACGAGGCGGTAGGTGGAGCCGCCCAGGAGCACCTCGCCCGCGCCGGCCGCCTGCTCGAGCCGGGCGGCGACGTTGACCGTATCGCCCGTGACGAGCCGCTGCCCGGCGGTGGGATCGCCCGCGACGACCTCCCCGGTGTTCACGCCGATCCGGATCGCGATCCGCACGTCGTGGTCGCGCGCGAGCTCGTCGTTGAGGCCGATGAGCGCTTCCTGCATCCCGAAGGCGGCTCGGACCGCCCGGAGCGGGTCGTCCTCGTGGAGCCGGGGGATCCCGAAGACCGCCATCACGGCGTCGCCGATGTACTTCTCGACCGTGCCCCCGTGCTGCTCGATCACGGCGGTCATGGTGTCGAAGTAGCGGGCCTGCACCCGGCGGAGCGCCTCGGGGTCGAGGCGCTCGCCGATCGCCGTCGAGCCCGCCATGTCGGCGAACACGATCGTGACGACCTTGCGGACCTCGGCGGCCGGCTCGGCGGGCGCGGTGAGCGGTGTGGCGCAGTTCAGGCAGAACTTCGCGCGCTCGGGGTTCTCCTCGTCGCAGGCGGGGCATCGCATCTCCGCACTATGACGGGTGCTCGGTGGCGGGACACGCCTCGTGGGGTTCGTGGCGGCGTTCGTGGCGCGGCCGAGTTCCCCATCGCCGACGGGCCGCTCGGCCCGGGTGCCGCCGCGCGCTCACACGCACACTGGATGTGAGGGAGGCCCCCATGGGAGCGGATCGCCCGGCTCGGCCCGCCGTCGGGACCACCGTGTCGCTCGCGCTCGTCGTGGTGCTGCTCGCCCCGGTCGCGCGCGTGCTCTTCCCCCGTCTCTACATCCTCGGAGAGGACGCGAGCTTCGTGGTGGTGGGGCTGATCGGGCTCCTCGTGTACGGCGCGCCGATCCTCGCGCTCGCGTTCGTGCGGCTGCCCCCGCGCGCGGCCACGTGGCTCGGGGTGGCGCTGCTCTCGGCCGCGCGGCTCGGCGTGCAGTTCCTTCACCCGATCCCGACGTGGCTCGCCGTCGGGGCGACCGCGGCCGCGCTCGTGGGCACGACGTGCGTGATCCTGGGCCTCGGGGGCTTGCGATCGCTGCGAGCCGCTCTGCCGCTCGGGCTGGTCGCCGGGCTCGCCCTGGACACCGCGCTGCGGATCCCGACCGGCTCATGGGAGCTCGTGTGGCAGAGGGGGCTCGCGCCCGCGGCGTTGGCGCTCGGTACCGTGGCGGCCGCGTCGGCCGCGATCGCGTCCGCACTTCGAGAGGCGCCCGACGATGACCCCGGCATCGCGCGCGCCGCGCTCGCCGCGATCGGGCCGTTCCTGATGCTGCAGCTCGTACTCCTACAGAATCTGGGCGGGGTGGGCTCGTCGGTCCCCGTGTCCTTCCCGGCCGCGATCGCGATCGTGCTGACCGGGGACGTGCTCGCGCTGGATGCGGCGTGGCTGGCGGTCAGGTACGGGGAGAGACCGGGTCGCGGACCGGCCGTGATCCTCGCCATCGTCGCAGTGGTCGTCGCGTACGTCCTGCCCGGGTTGACCGGCACGGCCGCGATCATGGCTGTGCTCGCGTTGCAGGCGATCACGGCGGGCTGTCTCGCGTTCGCGGCCGCCCGCCGGGGCGCGGCCACGCGCGTCCGCACGGTGGTGGCGATGACCGTCGGCACCCTGGGGTTCCTGCTCCTCGCCCTGCTGTGGCAGCTCCACATCGACCGGCCGCTCCCGTTCCCGAGGGCGGCCGTGCCGGCGCTCGCCGCGCTGTGGCTCGGGGTGACCGCGATCGCGGCCGCCCGGCATCCGGCACGGCGTCAGGCGACGCACCCGGCGCTCGCCGCAGCGTCGGCGTCGGTGGCCCTGGCGGTGGTCGTGGGCGCGATCACGGCCGTGGCGTGGCCGGGCACGCTCGCCGCGACCCCGGGCGGCGCCGAGGTCACGATCGTGAGCTTCAACGTGCGCGGTGGCCTGCGGGAGAACGCGATGCTCGACGCGGACGCGATCGCCGACTCGATCGCGGCGTCGGACCCCGACGTCGTGCTCCTGCAAGAGGTGGCGCGCGGCTGGCCGGTGTTCGGTCAGTACGACCTGCTCGCTCGCCTTTCGCAGCGACTGCGGATGCCGTACCGCTACGAGCCCGCGGCCGACGCGCAGTTCGGCAACGCGATCTTCTCGCGGTTGCCGATGACGCCGGTCGTGGCCGGCCCGCTCCCCGAGGTCCAGGGCTCTCAGGGACGAAGCTTCCTGGTGGTGCGCGTGGAAAAGAGCGCGGGCCCGCTGCTCGTCACGAACGCACACCTGGAGTCGGACTCGGTCGCGCAGATCGACGCTCTGCTGGCGGCGGTCGGCGGCGAGACGCCCGCGGTGGTAGCGGGCGACCTCAACATGGAGACGACCGATACCGCGAACGTCGAGCGGTTCGTGGCGGCCGGGCTGACCGATGCCGAAGGTGCGACCGGCGACGCGTGCCGGACCACCTCGGCTGCGCCGATGTCGGATTGTGACCGCCCGGACTGGGTGTGGGTGAGCGACGATCTGCGGATCGTGGGGTTCGAGATCGGCGCACCCAGCGCGTCGGATCACCTGCCTGTCGAGGTCACGGTCGCCATGCCATAGCCGGCGTTCCGATCCCGCCTCAGGCCGGCGTGGGCCGGTTGCGGCGCATCATCCAGGCGATCAGCACGACGAGCCCCGTCACGAGCCCGATCGGCACGGCTCCGATCGTCAGGGCGCCGAACGGCACCGCGATGTTGTGCAACGTCGTGAGCGCGACGATGCGATGTCCCTCGTTGGCCGCGTCGTACCCCGAGCCACCGAGCGATTCCATGAAAGCGCCGATCGCACCCACGGCGAGGAGCGAGAGGACGATGCCCCGGAACATCGCGGTGCCGGTGCCGGGGCGCGGATGCCAGGGGAACGCGAGCGCCGCGAACAGACCGGCGCACAGGAGCCCGGTCAGCAGGTGGGCGATCGCGTGTCCCTGGGCCTCCTGCTCGGGCACGAGGACCGCCACCACGAGGGCGGTGATCCCCAGGACCGCCATCGTGATCGCGACGAGACGAACGAGCCGCTCGCCTCGCGCCGGGTCGGTCTCGCGCTCGGCTGCGGGCTCGCCCCTGCTCCGCACGAGCCCGAGGACGAGCAGGGTCGCGCCCGCGACGAGCGCGACCAGTGTGGCCCAGGGGAACTCGCTGATGCCGGCCACGAGGCTCAGGCCGGCCACCATCAGACAACCCATGCCGGCAGCGAGCAGCGTCCGAGGTGAAGGCATGCGCTGAGTGTGCGACCCCAGGTCCGCTTCGGGAAGGATGAACCCCACCCGGAGTCCCATCGTGCTAGCACCACGATCTAGGGTCGGACGACGGGAATCCGGGCAGGATGTTCTTCAGATCGAACATATGTTCGATATGCTTCTTTCTCTTGAGCGGCCGTTCCTCCCCCGGATCGGTTCGTAGCTGGTGTCTGACGCAGTCCCCGATACGGATCCACGTCCGAGCATCGACCCCGGCCTGGTCGTGGCGGTCGATCTCGCGCACGCCGCGGTCGCTTCCGCGGAGCGCACGTTGTTGTCGTTGATCGCCCAGGTCGACCGGTGCGGATCGTGGGAACGGCTGGGCGCGCGTGACTCCTCCCATTGGCTGGCGATGCGGTACGGCCTCTCCGAGTGGAAGGCCCGCCGCTGGATCGTGGCCGCGTACGCCCTGGAGGACCTCCCCGGGCTGTGCCGGGCGCTCTCCGACGGTTCACTCGGGATCGACAAGGTGGTCGAGCTCGCCCGGTTCGCGACTCCCCAAACCGAGGCGCGGTTGATCGGCTGGGCGCGTGGCGTGTCGGGTGCCGCGATCCGCCGTCGCGGCGATCGCGCGCTCACGCCGTCCCCTACCGAGGTCGTCGAGGTCCAGCAGGCCCGGCACCTCTCGTGGTGGACCGTGGATGAAGGCCGGCGGCTCGCGCTCGAGGCCGAGCTGCCCGCCGCCGAGGGTGCCGTCGTGGTCAAGGCGATTGCGCGTCTCGCGAACCGGCTCCCGGTCATGCCGGGCGAGCACGATGACCCGCCGTCCGTGGCCGCCCGTCGCGCCGACGCCCTGGTCGCACTCTCCTCGGCCACGATCGCGGCGGACCCCGACCCCGACCGTGCCACCGTGGTGGTCCACACGACGCTGGACGGCCTAAGGACCGGCGGGAACGCCGAGACCGACGGTGACGGGGTGATCCCGGCGCCGACGCTCGACCGCCTGCTCTGCACGGCCAGGGTCCAGGCGGTCGTAGAGGACGACGCAGGCAACGCGATCGGCATCGGACGGTTGTCGCGGGTCCCGCCGGCGTGGCTCGTCCGCCAGGTCCGTCACCGCGATCGCGAGTGCCGGTTCCCGGGTTGCGGCGCGAGGGCGTTCACCGAGGCGCACCACGTGGTCTGGTGGCGCAACGGCGGCAGGACCGACCTCGACAACCTGCTCCTGATCTGCTCGTTCCACCACCGCCTGGCGCACGAGTACGGCTGGTCGGTTCGCCGGTCCGACGACGGCTCGGTCGAGTGGCGAGATCCCGGGGGTGTCCGTTATCGGGCGGGTCCCATGCCGGACCGACGACCCGAGACCCCGCCGCTCGATCCCTCAGAACGAGGTCGCCGCCGCGGCCGCTCCAGCGCGGCCTGACGCCCCCGATCCTGCAGTGGGCCGACCGGCCCCTGCTCACGCCCCGTTCGCGGCGTCCTCCAGGACCTGCACCTCGATCTTGCGCATCTGCAGCATCGCCTGCATCGCGCGCTGTGAACGCTCGGGATCGGGGTCGCTCAAGAGCTCGCCCATGCGCTCGGGGATGACCTGCCAGCTCAGTCCGAATCGGTCCTTGAGCCAGCCACACATGCTCTCCTCGCCGCCGTCGGCCGTCAGGGCCGTCCAGAGTCGGTCGACCTCGGCCTGATCCTTGCAGCTCACGCTGAACGAGACGGCCTCGGTGAACGGGAACTGTGGTCCACCGTTGATGGCCATGTACCGGTGACCCGCGAGCCGGAAGAACACCAGCGCCACGTTGTCCCCGCTCGGTGTGCCGTCGAGACGCTGCACGTTCGTGACCTCCGCGTCCTCGAACAGGGAGACGTAGAAGTTCGCAGCCTCCTCGGCCTGGGTGTCGAACCAGAGGCACGGCGTGATCTTCTGCATGGCGGTGCTCCTTCCTTCGGTTGCGTCAGTGGTTGGTGGCGAGCTTCGCGATGAGCTCGTCGAGGCGGTCGTGGCCTCGTTCATGCCCTCGGCCATGCCGTTGCGCACCATCGCGTCGCGCGCCTCGACCGACTGGAACACCGAGTTCGTGCGCACCGTGGTCTTCCCGTCGTGCTCCTCGAGCACCAACGTGTCCATCGAGACGGGGCCGGGCGCGCCCTCGAACCCGAAGGTCTGGACGAAGCCGGCGGGCGAGGGCTCGCCGTGGAACCGCCGTGGAACCCGAACGCGTTGCCGGCGTCGTCGGCGTGGACGTAGCGGTATGGAAGGCAAGAGTCGTTGACAAGTCCGCGCCTGCGAGCGGCGCGGTCACGCGAGTGCGTACGCGCGGCCTCGCGCTCGGACAGGCTCATCGGAACCGGTCGAGGAGGGGTCGCGGACAACGCTGGCTCAGCCCAGGCAGATCGCGAAGGGGGTGACGGTCTTGTCCGTGCCCGAGATCGCGAACGCGCGGCTCTGCCACCCGTCGTCCGGCACGTCGTCAGCGTCGGGACCGTCGTAGGGGAACGACGAGACGAGGCGAGCCCGGTCGGCAGGGCCCGAGACGCGCGCGCCGCCGCCCACCGCGTGCTCGGAGGGCGCGCACGCGACCCGGCGGGACACGGCATTCCCGGCCGCGACCGTAACCGGCGCGCGCTTCGCGTAGGAGAGGTCGAGGCCGGCCGCGCACACCGCGAAGAGGTAGAACCCGCCGTTACCGCCGCCCGTGTCGTAGACGCGGCCGCTCCAGCCGTCGTCCGGGGTCGCATCCGCATCGCCGCCGTCCTTGGGGAACGAGGTGTTCACCCAGCTGTTCGACGTGGCGATGAAGGCGCTCCCGGCGGTGACGTGCCAGCGCCCCCCCCCACAACTCACCGATCCGCTGCGCAGGTCCGTCGTGCCGCTGGGGATCGTCTTGCTCGGGTACGCGATCTCGCCGTCCCGGATGCAGACCGAGTAGCCGGTGACCTCCGCCCCGGGAGGGCCGAAGGCTTCGACGAGCCAGCCGTCGTCGCCGATCATGTCGGGGTCGTCGTAGTCGTAAGGCCGGCTGGCCGCATCCCACGACTGCGAGGACGCGCCGCCGGCCGACGAGCCGCCGCCGATCAGATGCCAGCGAGGACCGCCGCAGCCGACCTCGACGTCGGCGAAGTTGCTCATCGCGTCGTACGCGGCCGGCTCCGATGCGTACCGCACGCCTCCCGTCGTGCCCAGGACGGTGTCGCCCAGGTTCGGGTCGATCGGCACCCCGGCGGAGGCCGTGATCGGTGGGACGAGCGCGAGGACGAGGGCGACGAGCATCGCGAGCCTGATCGATGTACGCATCGGTCGACGATACCCCGACGGGGTTGCGCGGAGGCGGAGGCTGGCGGACAGACGTCCAGGCGTGCGAGGCTCCTCACGCCCGAGGAAGGATGGCGCCGTGATAGCGGCGAGTGCGTACATGGTGGTGTTCCGGATCGTGCACATCCTGTCCGGGGTGATCTGGGTCGGGTCGGTGTTCCTGTTCGTCGTGTATCTGCAACCCGCGTCGGCGGCGATCGCTCCGGCGGGTGCACCGCTGATGAGCGAGCTGCTCGGCAAGCGCAGGCTCGTCGACGGGATCCTCACGGCTGCGAGCCTCACGGTGCTGGGCGGGCTCTTCATCTACTGGCGCGACTGGCGCGTCTACCCAAGCTTCGGCGATTGGGTGAGTTCGGCCTTCGGGGCAACGCTCACCGTTGGGGCCCTCTGTGCGATCGCCGCGATGGGGTTCGGCATGTTCGTGACCCGTCCGAACGTGGGCCGGATGCTGGCGCTCGGGCGCCAGGTCGCCGAGTCCGGCGGGCCGCCGTCGCCGGAGATCGCCGCCGAGATGGGGGCCATCCAGAAACGCCTGAAGGTGGTCGCACGCGTGAGTCTCGTGCTGCTGATCGTCGCGGCCGTCGCGATGGCCTCGGCGCGGTACCTGTAGGACCATTGTCAGCGCTTCGCGCCGCGGTCGTTCTCGGCGATGCGCCTCGACGAGCGTCCGGACGAGCGTGGCCGGGATGGGCGCGTCGGGCTGGAACCGGATCGTGCCCTTGCCCAGCTCGTATGCCGTGAGCTCCCCGCGATAGGCGTCCCATGACCCCCGTGCTCATCATGTAGAAACCGCAGTGGACACCCGGTAGGCGCCGATCGCGACGAGTGGCCGCCCGTCCAGCTTGAACGTCGGGATCCCGTGGCTGATGCCCTCGGTGGCCGTCGGCACGACCGCCCGGATCGTCGCGCGGGAGCTCCGTGAGCGCCTCGCGTTGGTCGTCGGGCAGCGACGCCAGGAACCCGTCGACGTCGGTTGCGCCATGCTCCCTCCCGTCATCGCTGCTCCTCTCGCCAGGGTTCGCCGATCCGAACACCGCGGCGGAGGAGATGCGAGGGTATCCGGTGGAAGAAGATCCCGGAGGGGAGGAAGCACCATGCCGCAGACGCAGGAAGGGCCCAAGAAGATCAATCCGAAGGGGCTGGCCGACTATCTCGACGTGCTCACGCGAGCGGTCTTCCAGTCCGGGATCAGCTGGCGGGTGGTGGAGGCGAAGTGGCCCGGCACCACCGAGGCGTTCGACGGCTTCGATCCCGAGCACGTCGCGAACCTCACCCCGGCCGACGTCGATCGGCTGGCCGCGGACACCCGCCTGATCCGCAACCGCGCGAAGATCGACGCCACCGTCCTGAACGCGGAGACCATGCTCGCGCTGGATCGGGAGCACGGCTCGTTCAAGAAGTACCTGCGGTCGTTCCCGACCTACGACGCCCTCCAGAAGGACCTGGTGAAGCGGTTCAAGTTCGTGGGCGCCCTGGGGGCGTACTGGTTCCTGTACGTGGTCGGCGAGCAGACCCCACCCCACGACGAGTGGATGGCCACCTACAAGCCGGAAGGCCTGGGCGCGAAGCCCCGACCCAGCCGGCGGAAGCCTTGACCGGGCGTTCCATCGGGGAGTGGCAGGAGCTGATACGCGCGAGCGACCTCGAAGAGCACACGGAGCTGGTGAACTGGCTCAAGGCGGACTACGGGATGGGCCACTGCCACGCCAACGCCCTGGTCGCCCACACCTTGGCCGAGGATCATGCCGACAGCTAGCCGACCGACCGTGATGGCACTGGGCGTCGCTCGGCCTTCGGTACACTCACCTCGTTCCTGACCTGCGGAAACGAGGCCTTCTGATGTCACGAGTCATCCTGATCGCATGGGACGGCGCCGACTGGCGCATCCTCGACCCCCTGCTCGAGCAGGGCGCGCTGCCGAACCTGCAGGCGCTGATCGACCGGGGGCAGAAGGACGTCCTGCGCTCCACCGTCCCCACCCACTCCTGGTCGGCCTGGCCGTCCTTCCTCACCGGCGTCGACCCGGTGGACCACGGGATCTACGACATCCTCGAGACCGTGCCCGGCACCCACAAGCAGTACCCGGTCACCTACAAGTCGATCAAGGCGCGGACCTTCCTCGACGACCTCACTGCCGCGGGCAAGAAGCAGCTGCTGCTTGACGTGCCGCTCACCTTTCCGCCGCCCGCGATCGACGGGTACCTGCTTGCCGGCGGCGTCCTCCCGAAGGGCCGCACCTTCACCGCGCCGGCCGACCTCCCCGACCAGCTCGCCAAGGCGAACCTCGAGTGGCCGATCAACGGGATGTCGTGGACGACGTACCACAACAAGCCCGACGCTTATCTCGACGAGGCCTTCGAGGTCACGAAGAAGCGGATCGACGTCTCCGAGCACCTGATGAAGGAGACCGACTGGGACCTGATGGCGAGTGTCTGGGTCTCGATCGACCGCACCCAGCACTGTCTGTCGAGCCACATCGCACCCGACCACCCCGACTACGCCAAGAACAAGGTCACCCGCATCGGGAACAAGGTCGCGGACATCTTCCGACAGGCCGACGACGCGATCGGCCGGTTCGTCGCCAACGCCCGCCCCGACGACATCATCCTGTTCATCAGCGACCACGGCTTCCAGTCGTGCTCACGCACGATCAACATGGACCGCCTGCTCCACGAGTTCGGCTACCTCGAGTTCAGCGCGTCGAACGTCGTGTTCGGGCCGATGCAGTGGGGTCCCGTCCGCCAGGTCGCGCGCAAGGTCTACGACACGCTCGGCCTGCACGGCAAGGTCGCCCTGCCGCAGTCGATCAACTGGTCCAAGACCAAGGCGTTCACCTCGATCCGCTCCACGGGCGAGGGCGTCACGATCAACCTCGCCGGCCGCGAGATCGACGGCGTCGTCGACCCCGGCGACTACGAGAAGGTCCGCGGCGAGGTCATGGACCGCCTCGCGAACTTCGTCGACCCCAAGACCGGCAAGAAGCCGGTCAAGGAGATCTGCAAGCGAGAGGACATCTTCGACGGCAAGTACGTCGACGCCGCGCCCGACATCCTGATGGTGCCGGCCGAGGGCTACTCCCTCGCCCACGCGAAGTCCGCCTACGAGGACGCCGACTGGGTGAGCGGCGACCATCGGATCGAGGGCACGATCGTAGCGGTCGGCCCGAACGTGAAGCCCTTCGAGCACCCGCCCGCACTGATCGACATGGCGCCCACGATCGTGGCCGCGCTCGACACCCCCACCGCGGTCAAGCCCACCGGGCGCGTGCTCACCGAGATCGTCGGCTCCGGCGCGACGCTCACCGAGCGCGAGGCCACCGAGGTGAGCTCCGCCGGTTCCGGCATCCCCGGGATGGGCAACGAGGGCCAGGTCACCGACACCGAGGCCGACGAGATGGAGGAGCACCTCCGGGGCCTCGGCTATATCGAGTAGCGGCGTCCCCTCAGGCCGCGCACGCCCCGCCGACGGCAGCGAAGCGGCCGTCGCACGGCGCGAGCGGCTGCCCGTCCCGCACCGCGGCGAGCACCTCCTCGATCGCGGCCACCACCAGGTCGGGCTCGTCCTCCTGGATGAAATGGCCGGAGCGCACCGCGATCACGTGCACCGAGTTGCTCGAGCGCGCCGCGAGCTCGTCGTGCAGCAGCGGCCAGCGCCGCTGGAACGACGCGGGCACGTCCGGCTCACCGACGAATGACTGGGTCAGCACGATCGTCGGTGTCGCGCCGTACGAGCCCACGCCCTCGAGCTCCCGCTTCGTGCGTCGCATGTCGATCAGGACGCCGGGCGCTTCCTCCCAGGTCTTGTCGGCGGGCGTGAGCTGTCCCGCCATCGACGTGTCGACGAACACCAGGCCCGCGACCCGTTCGGGGTGGCGGTCGGCGTAGAGCTGCTCCACCATCCCGCCGAACGAGTGGCCCACCAGCACGATGGGGCCGTCGATACCGGCGCCCGACAGGAGCCGGTCCAGTTCGTCGGCGAGCTCGCCGGCGGTCGCCGGGGCGCCCGACGGGCGATCGTCGCTGGCGCCGATGCCGGCGCGGTCGTAGCCGCACGTCGTCGTCGCGTCCGACACCGAGGTGTCGACCGTTGAGAACGAGCTGTTGTCGCCGCCCAGCCCGGCCTCGAATACGACGGTCGGCGAACCGCTCCCGCGGCATCCGATGAACAGCTCGTAGCCACCCACGTCGACGTACGCGGAGGTTGGGGCTGCGGCATCAGTCGTGGCCGATGTGGTCGCGGCGGGTGACGACCCCGCCGGCTCGGCAGGGCCCGCGTCCTGACTGCAGGCGCCGAGCAGCGCCGCCGCCAGCGTGATCGCCGCGGATCGGTGCGTGATCCTCATGCCTTCATCCTTCTCACGGGAGCGGCTGCCAGGCCGGGAGGATGCCGGTCGGCGACAGCTGTCGCAGGCCCCCCTCGTCAACATCCACGACATAGATCCCGGTGTCGTTCGGGAGGTCCGCGCGGTCGCCGACCACGCTGAAGGCGAGCGACCGGCCATCCGGGGAGAAGACCGGTCCGGTGAACGCGTGCTCGGTCTTGCCGGCGACGCAGCACCCGGTCGCGTACACGCGGTGCGCGTCGGACCCGTCGGCGTGCGCCACCCAGATCTCCGTCTCGAAGGGAGCGCCGGGTCCACCGAAGAACCGCTTGCCGGGGAACGCCGCCCAGGCGATGAGCGTGCCGTCGGGGGACCAGGAGGCGTCGCTCAGGAAGCGCTCGCGATGGCCACGCGCGATCGTGGCCTGCCTGCCGCCGCGCCGGTCGATCCTGATGATGACGTCAGATCGGAGCGACGACGTGCCGGCGCTGGTCACGAGCAGGGAGGCCCCGTCGGGCGACCAGGCCAGCGAGGTGGGTTGCCCCGGCACGCCGGCCACGTACTCGGTGGGCGACCCGGACACGTCAGTCATGCTCGCCACCCGCACCTCGCCCGACGACCGCAGGAGCGCGAGCTCATCGCTGTTCGGTGCCCATGCGAAATCGACCACAGAGTCGGCGACGTTCGATCCTCCCTGGGAGCCAACACTCGTCGACCACAGGATGCCGTCCTCCGTCGTGAACGCGATCGTGCCGCCATCCGGCGAGATGGCGACATCCGTGCACATGCCGCCCGGCGACCCGGCGCCGCACGTGGTCACGGATCGGATCTCGGTTCCCGTGGCGCTTGCTTCGTACAGCGTGTCCCAGCGGTGGTCTTCGGACCCGAGCGACGCGCTCAGGTCGTTCCAGGCGAAGAGAACTTGGGTTCCATCAGGTGACCAGGTGAAGACGGGGAGTGCACCACAGCGCGGAGGTGGGCAGCTCCCCGGCCCGTCCACCGCGCGGAGCGTTCCGGGGTCGAGGAGCGGCCGAGCGCCGCCACCGGCGTCAGAGGTCACCATCAGCCGGCCGCCGTCCAAGAAGACGATCGCGCCGTCCGGCATCGGCGTGACCGGGATGTTCGTCTCGGTGGTGCGGAGCACGTTCGCCGCGAAGGCGAGACCGGCGAGCGCGATCCCCGCGGCCACGATCCCAGCCGTGATCCGCTGGTTCCGACGATGGCGGTCCCGTCGCCGGTACAGGCCTTCGAGCGAGAGCTCGCGGGGCGTGGTTCGCTCGAGCCCGCGGCGCACGATCGTCCCGGGATCGTTCATCGGTTCGCCTCCGTCAGGGTCGCGAGGGTCGCGCGTGCCTGGTGCGTGAGCGCGTAGATGGTCGCCGCCTTGACGCCGAGCATCGCCGCCGCGTCTTCGCCCGAGTACCCGAGGCCCTCGGTGAGCACGAGCGCCGCTCGCTGCCGCGGCGTGAGCACCGCGAGCGCCGTCAGCGCCTCATCGCGGTCGTGGATCGGCGCGAAGACGTCGTCATCCTCGGGTTCGCGCGAGACGAGGCGTTTCATCGCCCGGTTCGCACGCCGGTACTCGCTCCGGTACAGGTTCAACGCCGTGCGGTACAGGTAGCCGGCCGGGTTCTCCATCACCGACACCGTGTCCCACCGCTCGAGGATCTTGAGGAACGCTTCCTGGGCGATGTCCTCCGCCTGGGACCGGCTGCCGGTGATCGCGCAGAGCGCACGCGAGAGCCGATCCCGCTCGTCCAGGAAGAACGTGTCGAAGGTCGGCTGCTCGGCGGTCATCGGTTGTCCGGCAGCGTTCCATACGACATCGGCGTGCGCGAACTTGTCCATCGATAGGTAGACGCCGTCGACGGGTCGGATCCTTTAGCCCCGCCTGCGGGAGTGGCACGATGTCTCGATGCGGCGGGCGGCGCCCCGCTGGGGGCGGCTGTCGGCGCACGTCCCGCCCCGACCCTGTACACATGAACCGTGCGGATATTGTTCACCTTCGCCGGAGGGAGCGGGCATCTGTTGCCGCTCGTGCCGATCGCGCGCGCCGCCGAGTCGGCGGGCCACGTGGTTGCCGTGGCCGGACGTCCCTCGCATGCGGCCGAGATCGAGGCGCTGGGGTTCACCGCCCTCCCGATCGGCTCGGACGCCGACTCGCCCGGTGTCCGGATCCCGCTGCGTCCGCTGAACCCGCGGCGCGAGGACCGGGTCCTGCGGGAAGGGTTCGCCCGGCGGGTCGGACGTGAGCGAGCGGCGGCACTCCTGACGCTCGCCGATGAGTGGCGCCCCGACGTGCTGGTCTGCGACGAGACCGACTTCGGCGCGATGATCGCGGCCGAGCGGCTCGAGCTCCCGCACGCGATCGTGCAGGTCATCGCGGCCGGGTCGTTCGCGCGGCGCCCGGTGGTGGCGGGTCCGCTCGCCGACCTCCGCGCCGCGCACGGCCTGCCTCCCGACCCCGACCTCGAGATGCTCGATCGCGACCTGGTGCTGTCGCCGTTCCCGCCGAGTTTCCGGGATCCGGCGTTCCCGGCGTCGGCCACCACGCACGCGATCCGGCCGGCGGCGCCCGAGCCCCCCGACAGCACCGTCCCGTCGTGGCTCGACGAGCTCGGCACGCCAACGGTCTACGTCACCCTCGGGACCGTATTCAACCTGGAGTCTGGAGATCTGTTCGAGCGCGTGGTGGCGGGAGTGGGCGCGCTGCCGGTCGAGGTGGTCGTCACCGTGGGTCGCCACATCGACCCGGCGGAGCTCGGTCCGCTGCCGCCGCGGGTTCGGGTGGAGCGGTACGTCCCGCAGGCGGCTCTGTTGCCGCGGTGCGATCTGGTCCTGTGCCATGGCGGTTCGGGCAGCGTGATCGGCGCCTTGGCGCACGGCCTCCCCCTGGTCGTGATCCCGATGGGCGCCGATCAGCCGATGAACGCCGCCCGGTGCGAGGCGCTGGGGGTGGGCCGGGTGCTCGACGCGCTCGAGGCGACCCCAGACGATATCGGCGTGGCGGTGTCGGAGGTGCTCCATGATCCGGCGTACCGGCTCGCCGCCGAGCGGATCCGGGACGACATCGCCTTCCTGCCGGGCTCGGCGCATGCGGTGACGCTCCTCGAAGGGCTGTCCGGCTAGGGGCGGTCCCTCCGAACGGCCCACGGTCTGCCTCGAGCGGACGGCACCTATCCTCCACGTAGGCATCGCACACACAGAGAGAGGAACCGAGCGACGATGAGCGAGCAGACCTGGGCCTCCGTCTTCCTGATCGCATCGCCCGTGTGGTTCAACGTCGCCTTCGCGAGGCTGGCGAAGGGGTTCGACTACCCGGGGGTGTTGCGCGAGCCCGCCGGCACGATCCTCGCTCGATTCCGTGCGGGAGGGTCCGGGCTGGTCTGGACGTGGTGGACGTTCGCCGCCTCGGGATTGCTGCTGATCCCCACGGTGATCCTGCTGAGCACCGTCGCGGCTCCGGGCGGCGGCGTGCTCGTGGCCGTGGCCACGGTCGTCGGGATCCTCGCCGCCTCGGTGCAACTGCTCGGGTTGCTCCGCTGGGTGTACCTGGTGCCGTGGCTCGCGCGGGCGCACGAGGGTGCGGCATCGCCCGAGGAACGCAGGACGATCGAGATCACGTTTGAGGCGTTCCACCGGTTCCTCGGGGTCGGCGTCGGCGAGCATCTCGGCTACCTGTTCACCGGCGCGTGGACCGCGTTGATGGGCGTCGCGATCGCGCTGTCGACCGCTGGCGAGGTGCCGGCGTGGCTCGGCTGGGTCGGCGTCCCGATCGGTCTCGGTCTCATCCTGGGCTCGGCGGAGTTCCTAGGCGCGAACGAGGAGCGCGGCTGGAAGCCGGCGGGCGATGCGGTGCCGGTGCTCTACATCGCGTGGTCGGTGTGGCTCGTGGCACTCGGCATCGCGATCGCCGTCTAGGGCCCGGGAGCCCGAACTCCGACCCGCATGGTCCGCAACGACGTGAGGCCCGGACCGTCAGGCCCGGGCCCCGCGCGTCACCACGCAGACGCGTCGGTCACATCACGTCGAAGGTCTCGTAGATCGTGATATTCGAGCCCCCCTGCAGGACCGGGCAGCCCTTGGCCAGGGTGAGGGCCTCGTCGAGCGAGTCGGCCGTCAAGATCGTGTAGCCCGTCGCCGATCCGCCACCGTCGGAGACCGCCCCGTCCGGCGCGATCGACTTCGCGGCCGTCATCGGGTTTCCGGGATCCTTCACCGCGGCCCCGATCGACCCGTACCATGCGCCCCAGGCGTCCATGACCTGCTTCTGTGCCTCTTCGCCCTCGGGCATCGAGCCACCCTCGTAGAGCAGTACGTAGTCGGTCACCGTTCCCTCCTCCCGCGCGGCGCTCCGGTGGCCGCGCATCTACCCCTACGACGAACGGTATCCCGGTTCTTCGACAGGGGCCTTCGGTTCCTTGCGGTCCCGGTTGGCGCCACGGCCCCGACGCCGCCTAGCATCGGTTCCGTGGCCGTCCCCGACGCACGATCCGGCACCGCCCGCGGATGGCGGCGCGCCCTCGTCGAGCTCCTCGAGCGACTCGCAGACATCGGCGCGCGGCCGGAGGACAGCCACGACGATCGCCTCCGCGAAGGGACGCTGATCCTCGCCTCGGTCGCGATCGCGCTGCTGGCGGTGGTGTGGGTCGTGACCTACCTGGCGTACGGCTACCCGGTCTCCGCGTCGATCCCGGCTACGTATCAGGTGGTCACCGTGATCGAGCTCATCGTGCTCTCTCGAACGAAGCGGTTCGAGACGTTCCGAACCACGCAGCTCCTCGCGTTCCTCGTGCTGCCCGCTCTGCTCCAGGCCTCTCTCGGCGGGTTCGTGGCGTCGAGCGGGATGGTCCTCTGGTCGCTCTTCACGCCGCTCGCCGCGCTCGCATTGCTCGGTCTACGAAGGTCGATCCCCTGGCTGGTCGCCTACGTGGTCGAACTCTTGCTACTGGCGCTGCTCGATCCCCGCCTCGCGCAGGACCCTGCCTCGCTCCCTGACGCGATCGTCACGGCCTTCTTCGCCTTGAACATCGTCGGCGTCACGCTCAGCTCGTTCGTGATGCTCGCCTACTTCGTCCATCAGCGAGAGCTGGTGCATCGAGCCCTCGAGGCCGAACAGGAACGGTCGGAGCGGCTGCTGCTGAACGTCCTGCCCGGGCCGATCGCCGAGCGCCTCAAGCGGCATGAGGGCGTGATCGCGGAACAACACGACGCGGTCACGGTGCTCTTCGCCGATTTGGTGGGCTTCACGGCGCACTCCGCGGAGATGGAGGCGCGCGAGCTCGTGTCGCTCCTCGACCGGATCTTCAGCGCGTTCGACGCGATCGCCGACGCCGAGGGGCTCGAGAAGATAAAGACGATCGGCGACGCATACATGGTGGCCGGTGGGATCCCGAGCCCCCGCCCCGATCACGTGCAGGCGGTGGCGCGCATGGCGCTCGCGATGCGCGATGAGATCGCGGGGATCGCCGGGACGACCGCCCACGGCTGGCTCGCCGTCCGGATCGGGATCGACTCGGGACCGGCGGTGGCCGGTGTGATCGGCCAGCGCAAGTTCATCTACGACCTGTGGGGCGACACCGTGAACACCGCGAGTCGCATGGAATCGCACGGCCTGCCCGGCGAGATCCAGCTGACGGCACGGGCGGCGTCGGTGCTGGCCGGGTCGTTCTCGCTCCGCACGCGGGGCACGGTCGATATCAAGGGGAAGGGGCCGATGGAGACCTTCCTGTTGGACGGGGTTCGGACTCGCTGATCGCGGTCAGATACCGTCGAGTGGTATCGGAATCCGTCATCGGGGGGGGAAAGGAGCGCGTGGCCGAGCCCGAGCTGATCGACGTGAAGGATCGGGCCGCGTGGCGCCGCTGGCTCGCGCGCAACCACGGCTGCGACGGCGGCATATGGCTCGTGATCCACAAGCAGGTGAGCCGCTCGGGCTCGCTCTCGTACGAGGACGCCGTGCTCGAGGCGCTCTGCTTCGGCTGGATCGACTCGAAGCCGAATCGCATAGCCGACGAGCGCTTCAAGCTGTGGCTCGCGCCACGCAAGCCCAAAGGTGTGTGGTCGGCGATCAACAAGGAGCGGATCGCCGGCCTGATCGATGCCGGGCTGATGGAGCCCCCGGGGTTCGCCGCGATCGAGGTCGCGAAGGCGAACGGATCGTGGGCGGCCCTCGACCGGGTGGACGCGATGATCCTGCCCGAGGAACTGGTCGAGGCGCGCGCGGCCAACCCCGAGGCCGCGCGGCATTTCGAGGCCTTCCCGCCCGGACGAAGAAGCAGGTCTCTACTGGATCGAGAGCGCGAAGCGGCCCGAGACGCGCGCCAAGCGGGTCGCCGAGACGGTCGGTCACGCGGCCGAGAACCGCCGCGTGACCGAGTGGCGCCCGAAGGACGACGGGTAGCTCAGCGGCCGGCTCGGGACGGGTGGCGCCTCCGCACCCGCGCGAGCGACTCCGCCCGGTCCTTCAGGTTCAGGAGCATCTTGCGTTCCATCACGAACGAGCCTGGGTCGCTCAGCATGGTCCAGAACACGGTCGCGACGCCTCGCTTCCATGCCGGTCGCCAGCGGCTCACCAGGCGCGTGCCGCCGTCGGGCGTCGGGTACAGCGCCAGGCACCACCGGTCCGTAGGTCCGCCGCAGAGCAGGTACTCGTTCGGCACGATCTCCATCACGACCGGACCCATGCCGGGCACCATCTCGATCCGGTCGCCGACGTCTAGGTCCTGCAGTGCCGGGTCGATGCCCCGCGAACTCGGCTTCCCGTCGTTGTCGATCCAGTCGTAGCTGTACCAGCCGCCCCGGCCGCAACCGATCTGAACGAGCCATGGCCACACATCCTCGGGCCGCGCGCGGATCGTGATCGCGCGTGTGGTAGCGGGCGAGTGCATGAACGCCGCGTCGCCCGGCATCAGCCGCGCGAGATCCTCGTCGGTCGCGCCCCAGTTCCGCCACCGGGGCCCGATCAGGAAGTGGTACGCGAGCAGCTTCGCCGCAGCCACACCGACGACCACGGCGAGCCCGATCCATGGGCCGAGCCACATCATCAGGACCGCGGTCACCGCGATCGCACCCAGCACGACGCCCAGCACGATCGCCGAGATCGTCAGTTTCGTCCGCATCGCCGTCGCTACCTCATGAGGGATGTCCTCACCACCAGCCTCTCGCCCCGTCGCCTAAGCACCAACGGCCGCTCGACCCCCGCCAGTGAGGTCGTCCGCACCGGCATGGCGTTCCTGCGACGCTCCGGTCACGTGCCGCGCGGTCCGCGATACTGGTCCGGCCGTGGGAACCCCTGAAGACGCGCTCGAGCTAGCGACCTCCGAAGACGCCGCCCTCCCCCGACACGCCGACGAGGTCCGCGACCGCAAGACGATCCTCGCCGGCACCGGCCAGAACATCGTCGGACTGGGCGTCTTCGTGCTCGCCAGCTTCGGGATGAACATCCTGATCGCGCGCACCTTCGGGAAGGGCTCCGGCGCGTTCGGTCAGATCACGCTGATCACCCAGCTCGCCTTCGTGGTGGGCGCGGCCACCCGGTTCGGCATGGACATGGCCGCCGTGCGCCGCGTCGCGATCGACAGCGGCAAGGGCGAGCCGGGCCGGGCCCGCGCCGTGGTGCGCATCGCGATCGGGATCGCGGGCGCGGTCAGCATCGCCGTCGCGGCGATCGTGTTCCTGGCCGCGGGATCGATCGGCGACCTGCTGAACGTACCGAGCGCCTCGGTACGCGCGGCGGCCTTCGGCCTGATCTTCGTCGCGATCGCGCAGGTGTACCTGGGCGGGTCGCGAGGCCTGAAGATCATGCGCCACACCCTCTACGCTTACTGGATCGGTCAGTCGATCGGCTGGATCCTGATCACGCTCGCGATGTGGGCGCTGATCGGCGAGACGGTGGCGGTCACCGCGTGGGCGTACTCACTCTCGTGGGTGGTCGCGACGATCGTGGCGTTCGTCTCGTGGCGGCGGGTCACCGCGCCGTTCCCCCACATGCCGGCCGAGGCCGGCGAGGCGACCGCGCTCGCGAAGTACGGCGCCCCGCGAGCCCCGGCGGCGCTGCTCTCGCAGGCGCTCTTCTACACCGACCTGGCCGTGCTCTCGCATTACCTGGGCGACAGCCCGGAGGTGAGCGTGTACGCGGCCGCGATCCGGATCGCGCAGTCGCTCGTGCTGTTCCTCACCGCGGTGTCGTACATGTTCAGCCCGTTCGTCGCCGATCTGCACGAGCGCGGTGAGCGCGACCGGCTGAACGACCTGTTCAAGCAGATCACACGCTGGACGCTCGCGGGCACGATCCCCTTGCTGCTGCTGTTCATGATCGCGCCGGCCTCGGTGCTGGCGCTCTTCGGCGAGAGCTACGACGCGGGCACCTCGTGGCTGCGTGTGCTGCTGATCGGCCAGGCCGTGAACGTCAGCGTGGGGGCCGCGGGGTTCATCCTGATCATGGTCAAGCGCACCGGATGGGACCTGACCGTCTACGGACTGTCGTTCCTGTTGGATCTGGCGCTCGCGATCACACTGATCGGCACGCTCGACATGGGCGCGATGGGCGCCGCGATCGCCCAGGCGAGCGCGCTGATCGTCTCGAACGCGCTTCGACTGTACCTGGTGTGGCGGTTCGTCAGGATCCAGCCCTACGACAGGTACTACGCGCGGCTGCTGATCCCCACCGCGGTCGCCACGGTGGTGATGCTCGCGGTGCACGCGGTCACCGACGGCCCGCACTGGGCGTTCGACCTGGTGGCGACCGGCGCGATCGGCGGCGCCGCGTATTACGTGACGCTCGTGTTCTTCGGGCTCACGCCCGGCGAGAAGGCGAGCGTGTTCAAGCTCGTCGGCAAGGCCCGCGGACGTCGGGGCGCGCCGGTAGGGTGAGCGGATGGATGACGCGTCCGCTCTGCCCGCACGGAACGAGCTGGCCGATCCCCACGGTTATCAGCAGCACCTGTTGGGGCTCCTGGGCGACGACGACCCCGCGGAGGTGCAGGCGGCGACGCCGGCCACAATCCGTGCGCTCGTGGCCGCGGCCGGGGAGCGGCTGACGGTCCGCCCCGAGCCCGGCGAGTGGGCGGTGTACGGATGCCTCGCGCACGTCGCCGACGCCGAGCTCGTGATGGGCGCCCGGTACCGGTTCGTGCTGGCACACGACGAGCCGCCGCTGATCGGCTACGACCAGGACCGGTGGGTCGACCGCCTCCACGGCGACGAAGGCGACGTCGACGCGATGCTCGACCTCTTCGAGGCGCTGCGCACCGCGAACGTGGCGCTGTGGCGCACGACCACCGAGGCCGACCGTGCGCGGGCCGGGATGCACGCCGAACGGGGCCTGGAGAGCCTCGACCTGGCGTTCCGCATGATCGCGGGGCACGACCGGTTCCACATCGCGCAGGCGACGCGCGCGCTTGCCGCGGCGCCCGCCTGACCCGAGCCCGCTACGCGCTCTTGCGTCCGACGATGGTCTTCAGCCCGGCGGGAAGTTCCTCGTCGCCGAACGAGTCGCCCACCGTCACCTCCACGCCGTGCCGCGCGAGGAGCGCCGGTACCTTCGAAGTGTCGACCATCACGTTGTCGTGGCGCTCGTCGTCGCGTCGCCAGGTCACCCCGTCGGCGTTCCGGGTGAACGTCGCCATCTGACGCACGTAGCGATCGGGGCTGGGCACCGAGAACCGGGTCACGAGCGCCCAGTCCTCGCCGACCCAGCCAACCGGCCGCTGGTCCAAGCGGGCCGCAGCCCACTCCAGATCGCAGAGGTCGATCGCGAGCACACCGCCGGGTCTGAGCGCCTCGGCGATCGCGGCGAGCGAACACTCGACGTCCTCGAGCGTGTCCAGGTAGTTGA
>Ga0315273_10002378_pt1 | contig 22198 bp, 6 predicted proteins | sample YL17G02_0_MG_FD_205753 | JGI IMG/M metagenome (GOLD analysis project Ga0315273, IMG submission 205753) | Sediment microbial communities from Yellowstone Lake, YNP, Wyoming, USA - YL17G02_0 | ecosystem: Environmental > Aquatic > Freshwater > Lake > Sediment | place: USA: Wyoming | collected...
GTGGCCGTCGGTAACGTTCACGAACGACTTAGTGCCGTTGCCCAGAGACAGGCTCACGCCGGTGAAGCTGGCGACGACAGCCGAGCCGCCGCTCGCCGTTTCGGCCCGGTCGAAGGCGAACGTGCCATCGAGCGTTTGGTCGAAGACGGCCAGGTCGATATGGCCCTGGAAGTTCCGCAGGTTCTTCTCGGCGTCGGTGAAGCCCAGCACCAGGTCGTCCGAGGTATCGGGGGTGCCGAAATCGAAGGTGCGGTCGGCCAGGGCGGCCCCGGTGTCGTTGTACCGCACGGTGGCCGTGCCGCTCGCCGTCACGCCCGCCACGCCCTTGAGCTCGATCTGGCCCGCCGCAATGAACGCGAGGGTGCCGCCGGAGCCCTGGATGACTGCCACCCGGGCGCTGCGAAGGACCACGCCCACCGCGGCCGGGTTCTCGGCGCCGGCGTCGAGGCGGAACGGGCCCTGGCCCAGGAAGAGCGTCAGGCCCGTGCCGGCGAACTCCCCTGCCGCCAGCGTGACCGTTCCCTCGACCGTTATGAAGTCCCCGACGTTGAAGCTCAGGCCGGCCCCGAAGAACTCCAGGAGGTCCTTGGCCAGGACGATGTGGATCGGCCGACCGGGCAGCTCGATCGTCTGGTCGACGTCGGCGCCCGTCGTGTTGACGCGGAAGCCCAGCGTCCCGCCGACGGTCACCCCGGCCGCCTCAATCGAGGCCTGGCCGGTCAGGATGCCCGCGACGCCGCCCGACATAATAATGAAAGCGCCCTGGCCGTTCTGGAGGCCCTGACCGCCCAGGGTCACCGCCACGTTGGCCATCGCGAACTGGGTCGTCAGGACCACGCCATCGGCCTGGCGTATGGTCTGGCTGAAGGTGAAGTCGCCGGAAATCCGGGCCTGCTTCAGCGCCGCCTGCACACCAGAGACGGCGACACGCACGAACGGGCCGGAGGCAACCTTCACCTGGACCGAGCCGGTGCCGACCGCGATGGTCTCATCGACGGGGGCGCCCGCGGTGTTGATCTCGATGCGACCCTTGGACGCCGCCAGGCTGAAGTCCCCGACCTGGCTGGCCACCGCTCCTTCAATAACCGCGGCCAGCCCCGACCCGGTCACCACCATCGCCCCGCGGGCGGCCGAGACCGAAAGGAATTTGCTCGTTCCGGCGGCGAGGTCCAGGCCGGCGTTGGCGACCGCCGCCCGAACCACGGCCTTGCCGGCGCTATCGGTGGCCCCCTCGAAGACGAAGTCGCCGCTGAGCACCTGGCGAGCGACCGTCAGCTTGACCCCGGTGCCGCTGAGGCGGACGTAGGGCTGAGCCTGGGTCGTATCCAGTTGGAACGCGAAACTGCCGTCGAGGCTGACGCCGGTCACCGCCACGGTGACCGTGCCGGTCAGCGAGGCGGTCACGCCCTTGTTCGTGAGGATGACGCTGCCGTTGGCCAGAGCCGCCTGGACCAGGCCGGCGCCGGCCCCGAACCGGGCCGTGGCCTGGAATACTTTCAGCTCAACCGTGTTGCCCGCGACCGTCCGGCTCTCGCGGAAGATAAAGCTGCCGGTCACCTTCTGGCCCAGCACCTCCAGGGCGGCGTTGGCGGCCGTCATGCTGACGAGCGGGGCGGCTGGGCCGAACATCACGGCCCCGTCGGTGCCCAGATCGACAACAACATCGTCAGGGGCGCCCGCGGCTTTGCCGGCCAGGGACACGGTGGTGCCCTTGGACGACAGCGGCGGGAACAGGAGCAACTCGGGCCACGCGGTGCGCGGGACGATGCCGACGGCATCCAGCTCGAACCCGCCGTCGGGAATCCCCCTGATGCGGATGAACCGTGCGGCCGCCAGGCCGGTTCCGTTGAGGTCGTACCCTCGCCGCAGGGCCTCGCTGTCGTGCGCGGCGTCTCCCGGCACGCGCACCGAGGTGCTGACGGGGGCGACGGTCTTCCAGACGCTTCCGTCTTCGCTGACCTCGACGGTCATCTTGTCGAACTTTGCGCCCGCGGCGCTGTCCTTCTGATAGATGATGAAGTCAACGCCGTCGTCGTCATGGACGACGTAAGGCCCTGCGGTATCCGGCCTGGAGTCCAGGTTGATCGTGTAGGTCCCCAGCACCGAGACGCCGGGGAGGCTGACCCTCGCACTGCCGGTCAGTTGCCCGGTGAGGCACGGCCCGAAGACGCTGTCGGTCTTCAGGGTGAGGCTGGCCGTCACGCCCTCGAGCAGCACGAGTTCCTTCACGCCATCGCCGAAGGCCAGGACCGCCTGCGACACATCCACGCGAATCCCGGCGCCGTCTTTCTGGACCAGGAAATTGCCGCTGAGTCTCTGGCCCAGCACCGTCAGAGTCACGCCGGCGCCCTTGACGCGGACGAAGTCGCCGGCCGGCAGGTCGACGGTGACCACCGTCCCGCCGACGTTGACCGTCTGGGAAACCGCCGAGGCGATGTCATTGAACTCCACCCGGAAGGTGCCGCCGGCCCCGACACCCAGCGTCTTGTCGGACAGTTGGATGTTGGCGGTCACCGACCCGGCCAGGCCCTGGGTGGTCAGCAGCAGGAGGCCCGAGCCGCCGGTGACGCTGACCAGGTCGCTGGCGGCGTCGCCCAGCGTCACGCTCAGACCCGTGACCGCCACCACGACCACGGGCTGCAAGTCAGCCGTAAGCGCCGGCCGGAGGGTGTACGAGCCGCCGAAGATGCCGCCGGCCGCCTTCAGGCGTGTCGCGACCGCGTCCGGCACGGTCACGCGGACCAGCGGCCCGGCCGACACGTTGAGCGTGACCGAAAGCGGGGTGGCCAGATTGTCGACCGTCACCACCCCCTGAACGGCCACACTGCCCGCATTGACCTCAAAACCAAACGTGCCTGCCAGCGTGAACTCACCGGCCGAGACCGAGACGGCGATGGTGCCGGCGCCGGCAAAGGAGGCCGGTTTCAGGAGGAAGGCCACCGCCCCGTTGTTCAGCGTGGCGATGGCGCCGAAGCTGGTCGAGAGGTTCCGGGACCCGATCTCAAAATCGCCTGCGGCGTTCTTCTCCACCACGAAATCGCCGCTGAGCACCTGCCCCGCCACCGTGAAGCTGCCGGCAAAGCCGAGGAAGGGGCCGGGTCGCTTGCCGGTCAGGAACTCAAAGAAGTCGTCGGCGGTGAGGGGGGCATTGACCGCGACCTTTACACCCCCGGGCAGTTGGGCGACCGCCAGGGAATACTGATGGTTGGCCTGGTCGAGGACGGGGGCGAAGTACAGGCCGTCGGTCCCGGCGATGCTCAAACCCTTGAAGTCGGCAAAGTCGCCGGTGAGCGACCCGAACGTCATGAAGACGAAAGCGTCGCCGACCTTCGGGACGAACCCGTCGAGCAGGCTGATCTCCAGCGTGCCGTCCAGCGTGGCGGACCCGCTGACCCGCACCTGGTCATGGCCGCCGGGATTGACCCCGGCGCCCTTCCGCCCGCCGATCTCGATCAGCAGCCGGGCCGGGTTGCCGTCGCCGTCAGGGTCGGCCGCCTGGGTGAAACTCGCCACGGTGATGATGCCCGGGGAGTTGCCCGGGCTGACCAGCCCGTAGTTGACCAGCGTGCCCTCGACGCTCCCGCTTCCGGTAAGGTCGGAGGCCGCAGAGACCACCAGGGCCGTTCCCGGATTGGGGATCAGGGGCTCGTCGGGATTCAGATGAACGTGCAGCGCCGAGAAAGACGGGGGCGGCCGCGCCGCCAGCAGCGATTCAACCAGGACGGCGCTGGCGCCGGATGACGCCTCATCCTGGGCGACCGCCGGGGACTTCTGCCCCGCGGCGCCGTCGTCCCTTAAAGCCGGCGAAGGAAACGCGGCGGCTTCGGCCGCGATGGCGGACCCAAGCGTGATCGTGTTAGAGATATTCTTATTTACATCATCGAGGCGAGGGCCGGCGCAGGCCCCGTCGGCGACCGGCGCCGGCAGACCTTGGCGGGGCGCAACCCGATCGCCGACCGAAAGCGCCGGGGCGCTGGCGACCCAATCGATGGCCGCCGGATGCCGGCCCTGTGCCCCCTCCTGCGGGTTGGGGCCCTCCATCCCGCGGCGGTCGTGTGCGACCTCCGCCGACACGGGCGAAAGATCGTGGTGCCGGTCGGGCTTGAACGCGGCCGGAAGGCCATGCGGGGCAACATCGAGCATGAGCCGAGGCTCAAGCGGCTCCAGCTCAGGAACCCGGCGCGCAGGCTCGGCGGCAGCAAGGGCATCCTCCCCGCCCGTTCCGGCGGCCGACAGGATGTGTCGCCAGAATGTCCTGAAAAGCGCCAACTCTCGATGCCCCTCCATCTGGCCCGCGTCGCGCACGATACACCGCAGCAAAGGCCCAAACGGCTCCTCCGGAAAAGGAAGAACCCAGCGGCGATAAAAGCTCCCGGCCCTGCCCGCAGACAGATTCTCCGGCCTCCGTTGCTCGCAGAGGCGGTACACTCCCGGCTAGCGAGGCTCAAGCGTTTCCGACAGCGAACAGATCGAACGCATAGGCAGGACTGCAACGATCAGGTTCTTCCCCCTTGCCTGGACAGCCAATGGCGCTCCCCCCCTTGGACGGACCGCTTGGCCGCCATTGCCTGCTTCAAGGCCGCTCTTGCCGCGGGAAGAATAGCATGCTTTTGGCCGTTGGGCAAATGCTATTCGGAAAGAAAACGCGGCGTGGTTCACAAGCCCCCGGCACCGCCAAGGGGGAATGGCGCCGCCAAGCGGTTGTCCCCACGCGGTGCGTGGGGCTTGTGAACCACGCCCAATGAGGTCCGCAACATGCCCTGTTCGCGGCCGCGCCAATGGCTGAACCGGGCACCCTCCCAAGGTGGGCCGCAATCGGTCAATTGCAGGGGCGCGACGGAGCCTTTTTGCGAGCCGCGACCGTAAGGGAGCGGTGCCGTGAAGCGCCAAGGCCAACAACACCGCTCCCTTACGGTCGCGGCTCTGTTTCGTCGCCCTGTAACCGTGCGGATGACCGACTACCTGCGCTCGCGGGACGACGTGGCCGGCATCTACCTGTTCGGCGCCAGCCGCTCCGGACCGATCATGATCGCCGCGGCGGCGCTGGACCCGGCGCGGATCGTCTCCGTGAACGTGCACGTGCCGACCTCGACCGGCATCAGTTGGCCGGGCAACGTCTACCGCGGCTGGGGCGGACGGACCGACCCGCCGGTGGCCGCCTACTTCGACGCCGTGAACTTCGCCCCGGACCTGGCCGTGCCGCTGCTCGTGGACGGGGGCATCTCCGACGACCTGGCCTACGCCCCCGGCATCCTGGCGATGTTCAACGGGGCCGAGAAGTGCCCCTGGAAGCGGCTCTCCATCGAGCCGGGCGGGCACGGGTACTTCCCGGACCCTTCGCGGCCGCAGATGGAGAAGGAACTGGCGGAGTACCTGAAGGCCCGGCCGGAACCGCCACCCATCGGGAAGTAGCACCACAGAGCTACTTTGACTGGTGCGCGGTGGGTCTCCTGACCCGCCGCGCCGGAAACTGCGGCCCTGGTGGCCACGGGAACGCAGGCCACCGCCCGCTCGGTCCTCATCGGGACTATGCACAGGGTGACACTGATCGGTTTTTCCGCTGCGGCCCGGCCAGACCCTCTGTAGAGTACCAGCGCACCACGGTTCGCTTCTTCGTGAGCGTGTGCGGAAAAGCCCGAGTTGGACTGGACATGACGCGATCCACGCTCTATACTACAAGGTAGGATAGACAATGATCTTCGTCGAAAGCCGCATGGTCACGGCCCGGCTGAAGGGATTCTTGGGCGCTGATGCGTACCGCGAGTTCCAGAATGCCCTGATGGCAAGCCCCACGAAGGGGCGCGTGATACCGAGTTGCGGCGGACTGCGGAAGATCCGTGTGGAGGACCAGCAGCGCGGCAAAGGGAAGCGGGGCGGCGCTCGGGTGGTTTACTTGTATATCCCGGAAGCCTTCCGCATAGACCTCCTGGCCATCTACGGCAAGGACGAACAGGATGATTTGTCGGCCGAACAGCGAAAGGTTCTCGCGTCGATGGCCCGGCAGGCCAAAGCCGCGGCATTGGCAGCGGCCCGGAAAGGCGGCAAGAAACCATGAGCAACCAGCAAGAACAGATGGGCGTGTTTGATCAGATTAAGGCCGGCCTCAAGGACAGCCTGGCCTACTCGCGGGGCGAGTTGTCGCTTGTTGCGATGGAGCCACCGCCCCCTCCGCCCCGGCTGACCCCAAGGCAGGTCGCGGCCCTGCGTAGGCGGTTGCGGATGTCGCAGGCCTACTTTGCCGCCATGCTCAACGTCTCGGCCAAGGCCGTGCAGAGTTGGGAACAGGGGATTCGCCAACCCAGCGACGCCGCCCTGCGAATCCTCCAGGTGATAGACCGGCGGCCGGACATTGTGCTGGAGGTTGCCGTCGCCAAGCCCACGGGCGTGGCCCGCAAGCCAAGCGCGCATCGGATCGCCGCTGGAGCCCAGAGGGTCAAGGTCTGAAATCACCGCGAGGTGACCATCCCTCCGCCGCTCGTGCGGCCGATAAGGGCCTGCCCGCCATTAGGGCCCCGCGGGCCAACGTCGCGGCCCTGGCGCCCACGGGAACGGCGGGTTCCCTCTGAGGTTCTCACCTGCTACGAGGATATCCCGGCCTCGGCTTCGCCCATCGATTCAGGGTTCCTCGGTTTCATCCGTCTTGGCTAGTCGAACCTCAACTCCCTCTGACACACCAGCAACTTTTGCAGCGTTCATCTCGGCGCAAATGAGGACAAGCTTGTCACCCGGCCCCCAAAGCAGCCCCCATTCCGCTTGTCTGAATCCGCCACGATTGCATCCGAACGCAGCGCGGCACTCCTTCCCCCCGATTCCCAACTTAAGGGGCAAGTACTCCGGTGGAACCAATTCCTGTCCTTCGAATGGTCTTGAGTCGTCAGGACTGGCCGCCACCCACCTGACGGGAATGTTGGTCAGGATATCACCGTTGGCCTCCACGTGGACAACAACCCCTTTGACCAAGGCCCCGGTGCCCTGAGGTTTGGCACAGGTCCAGTCGGTTGTTGGCTTCCCTGAACACCCTACGAGGATAACAGCAATCAAGCCAGCAGCATGCGCCTTCATGATTCAGACCTCCGTGAACCCCCAACCCTCAGTTGGGTAGAACAAAGCCGCCGAAGCCAACTGTAGCCTCGGCAAGGCCCCGGGGCAATCCCAATCAGCCTTTCAGCGCGCCAACGCCCCGCCAAGTCATCTTCTGCATTCTGCGGCAAGACGGCGAGGCGGGAGAGGGTGGGGGGAAATTCGCAAGAACCGTACGAAAGTCGCTACTTGTCCGCCTATGTCAACGTCTGTCACTGGTGCGCCCGGCCAGACTCGAACTGGCAACCTTCGGATTCGAAGTCCGCGACTCTATCCATTGAGCTACGGGCGCAACGGGCCTGTTGACGGCAAGTTACGGACGCCGCGCATCGACAGCACCTGCGGCAAGCGGCGGATCTTCATGCGGGGCCGCGCCCACGCCCCACAACGATATCTGGCGCGGGTTTCACTGTCAAGGACGCGTGCAGGCACTGACGCGGGCGGTCATGGCCTGACCTGCCGGTTGCGGAAGGTCAACGGTGGCCACCTCGCCGCCCGTTCGTTCGTGGATTGCAGGCGGGTGGCCTCGATGGTGCGATCAGGCAAGAGCGCACGCCACCCACCGGGATGAGCCCCCCTGCTCACCCCCGATTTTCGGCCACGGGAGGGCCAGGCGGACCTGGCAAACAGGGCAAGATAGGCAAGATGCCCGCCCGGTGTGGCTTAATAGAGAACCTCGCGATAATTTGACTTCGCCCGAATCCGATGTATAGTCCCGTAGATAGTGAGGGCGGAAATCACGTTTTCGAGCACTCGTGTGAGCGAGGGTGCATCTCTACGCGAACTGCGAGTCCACACAAATCGAGATGTCTGAGGATAGGTGCAAACCCGGAAGAGTGGGGCTGCGCGCCGCACGCCAACACAAAACCCGCCTGCGTCAGATGGGTGGATAGTCGGAGCCGTCCGGACAGGAACCCGGTTCAGGGAGGGAATGTCATGTCACGCCAGACCTCGGTGAGAGTGTTGGGCCTTCTGGTGGCCGCGATGGCCGTCGTGCTGTCGTCGGCGCCGGCCGTGACCGCCACGGAGTACACGTGGACCAACGCCGGCGGGGCCGGAGCCCGTGCGTGGGACGTGGTCGACAACTGGGGATCCGTTCCCCCAGGCACCGTCGGCTATCCGGCGGATGCGGACACGGCCAGCTTCAGCAGCACGGCGGCTGGCGTCATCGGCGACGTCTACCTCAACGCCGACCGGGCCGTCAGCGTGCTGAGCTTCCTGAACAGTTCCGGCAGTTACCTCATCAAGCCGAGTTCCGGTCCGCTCGACCCGGCGCCAACCCTGACCACCACGCAGATCCTCCAGAACGGCGGCACGGGGAGCACGGCGACGAACGAGATCTTGGCCAACCTGCTGTGTCCGACGGACCCGGACACCGGCGACCCCATCTCGGTCAAGATCGCGGTCTCGAGCGGCTCGTTGAAACTGTCGGGCCAGGTGGGCGTGTCGGGTACGCCCCTCCTGTTGGTGACCACGAGCGTGGCCAACGGCAAGCTCGAGTTCGCCGCCGCGGCGAACTACATGGTCGGCAACATCTCGGTCGCCCCCGGCGGCGAGCTCGTCGGCACCAACGGCAACCTCGGCGGGGCCACCGTCAGGCTCACCGGCGGCAAGCTCACCGTCAACGGCTACCAGGTGTCGGCCACGCCCGGCGTCAAGGGTGAGTTCTACGGCAGCATGGGCGGCGGCGTCAGGGCCACCGGCCCCGGCACGATCCTCGGGCCCGCCGACGGCGCGGCGTTTGACCCCATCTCTCCGGGCGGCAGCAGCTACGATCCTGTCTTGTATCGATATGGCATCTACCCGATCATCCAGAACCCCGGCACGGGCTGGGACACCGGCGGCAATCCCTTCGTGGATGCCGGCAACAACGCCCTGCGGGACATCAACGGCAACCCCATCGACTTCGGCGCCGACAACGTCGCGTCGCGTTGGACCGGCTGGCTGAAGGTCAACACGACGGGCGACTACCAGTTCCGCTCCACCAGCGACGACGGCACCAAGATCTGGGTCGACGGCGTCGAGCGGGTGTCCAACGACTACTGGCAGGGCATGACCACGCGCGGCAGCGCCACCCTCACCCTGACCCCCGGCTACCATAAGATCGTCATGGGGTTCTATGAAGGCGGCGGCGGCGCCGGCGCACAGTATGAGTACCTGCCCCCCGGCGGCGCGTGGCAGCAGTTCCCGGCGGGCACCCTCCTTCAGTACTCGGCGACCGGAAGTGCCAACTTCGGCAACAACGTCGTGGTATCCGCCGCCTCGTCCATCGAGGCCAACGGCGCCGCCAACCTCGGCACCCTCACGCTGAACAAGGGTACCGCCCTGAACGTCGCCAACGGCGCGGTCGCCGGGGCTGTCGGTTTCACCAGCACGACGCTGGCCAACACGGGTAGCCTCACCGGCCCGGTCGTGCTGAACACTAGCGCGGATGTCAACGGCGGCCCCCTGGCGGCCCCCACCGGCGCCAACTCGTTCACCAAGCTCGGAACGGGCAAGGCCACCTTCACGACCCTCAACGCCAGCGGAGGCGCCGTGACGCTCAATGCCGGCGCGGGCGTTCTGGCCTTCACCGGCCGTATCGGCGGCACGAACCCTGTGACGCTGACGGCAACGGTGGCCGCCCCGGCCACGCTCGAACTGGATTACGCCAACACCACCACCCCGAGCAACGTCACCGGCACGGTGGCGGTCAACGGCGGTATCCTCAGGATCGCCAGCCAGCAGAACGTGTCGGCCCTCGGAACCGGCGTCATCACCCTGAACGGCGGCACCATTGACGTCGTCGGTGCCTCCTACCCCGGCTTGAAGGGCGAGTATTATAGGAATATGAGCGGCCTCATCGGCCCCGGCACCATTCTGTCCCAGTCGAACGCCTCCGGCCTGGATGCGTATTCCAGCGGCGGCAACTATCAGTGGGGCAACATGAATTCGGCCGTCAGTTTCTCGCCGGGCAACGGCGCCCAGAATTTCAACATTTTCACGGGCCTCGTGGATCATACGGGCGCCGCGATCGACGTGAGCCATGGCGCCGCCGGGTCGGGAGACTACTACGACTACGCCGCGCGGTGGTCCGGCCTCATCTACATCCCAACGACCGGCAACTACTCCTTCTGGGCCGGCGCTGATGACGGCGTCAAGGTCTGGATCGACGGCGTCGAGCGCGTCAACAACGACTTCTGGCAGGGGTACGCGGGCCAAGCCCCCCAGGGCGGCACCTTCGCCCTGACCGCCGGCTACCACCAGTTCGTCACGGCCTTCTACCAGGGCGGCGGCGGACACAGTGTCCGCGTCGAGTGGAACACCGGCGGCGGGAACACCATGGTCCCCGCCTCCCAGTTCGCCCTGGCCCTGCCGGGCGGCAATCCGGGCAACAACGTCAACGCGATCGCCAGCGGCACGATTAACGTCAATGGGATCATCGGCTTGGGCACCCTGGCCATTGACAACGGCGTGACGCTTTCGTCGACCGGCACGGCCGCCAGCGCGGTGAAATTCACGGCCACGAACTTCACCGGGGTGACCGACACCACGATCGGCTTCAACGCCGCCGTTCCGATCTACCTCGGCCAGTTCTCCGATGGCCCCCGCGACCCCGGCGCCGTGGCCACCGTGGTCAAGACCGGCGCCAGCGACCTGGTCTTCGACCAGACGACCAACCCCAACGACGGCAACGCGACGAAGATCCGGGTTGACGCCGGCCGCGTGGTGGTCGTCGGAACAAGCGGCGGCAACCAGCCTCTCGGCGGCGCTTACATCGAGGTCCCCGCCGGCTCAACCGGCAGACTTGCCGTCAGCGCCAAGGGCGCCACCGCCAACCTCGGCCATAACGTCATCATCAGTGAGGATACCAGCTTGCTGGCCGGCGTTGTGGCCTCAGGCACGGGCATCGGCTCAACGGTCAACCTGAACGGCTCCTGGACCATCAATGCCCCCAAGACCCTCACCATCAACCAGACCGACGGGTACAAGCTGAACCTGACCACCCCGATGATCGGCGGCGGCAACCTGGCCCTCACCTCCGGCACTATGGACATCAGCGGCCCCGGCTCCGTGGCCGGCCTCAACAACATCGCCATCACGGGCTACAACACCCAACTGAATGCCATTAACCCCGGCACGTTGGGCGCCTCGAACCACGTCAACGTCGGCCCGAGAACTTATCTGAACATGGCCGGCGCGGCCCCCGCCCTGCCCAATGGCCTGGGCCATGCCATCACCGTCGAGGCCGATGGCCGTCTCATGGGCGACCTGACCAATGCACGCTACAACGGCCAGCCGGCCCCCAACGTTCTCCTCTTGCCCGGCGCCATCATCGCTCCGAACCCCGGCCCCGAGGCCACCAACGCCGACGCCGTGGCCGCCGGCGGCCAGTTCTACCGCGGCGTCGTGCAGCAGAACGCCGGCGCCGCCTACGTCAACCTGGGCAACGACGGCTCCACCACCGCCTACAACGGCGTGGTCTTCAACCGCAACATGGCGCTCACGGTCGCCCAGCCCGGCCTGCTCGAAGGGTATCTGGCCGGCTGGAACACCACGACCGCGAACCCCGGCACGTCAACCAAGGCCGGCCGCGGCGGCTTGAAGCTCTCACCGGAAATGGGCGAGACCAATATCGTGGATGCCACCCACTGGGGCGGCGACGAGACGTGGGTCTACACCGGGCAGGTCTACTTCAGCACCCCGACCATCTCCTTCGCCGAGAATATCGACGATAATGTGCTGCTCAAGATTGACGGCGCCGCCTGGCTCAACGATACCAACTGGGGCACCCCGACGACCAGCGGCGCCAAGGCCGTCGCGGCCGGATGGCATGACTTCGAACTGCGCATGTATAACGGCGGCGGCGGCGCCGGCGCCGTGTGGAGCGCTACCTTTGGCTTCGGCTTCGATTCCCAGGGCCGCGGCACCACGAATGCCGGCGACTACGTCATCCCGACCGATCCGGGCGACGGTTCCTTCTTCCGGCAAGCAACCTACGATTTCTCCGGCACCCTGGCCGAGGCCCCGGGCGGCACCACCGGCTTTGAGGTCCACCTGGAGAATAACTGGGTGTTCAACAATGCGACGATCAACGCCAATTCCGGCAACACCGTCACCGTTACGGGCGACGATTCCGCCAAGCTGACCCTCAAGGGCACCGTCAACGGCGCGTTCTCGCGCCTGCTGCGCATCGGCAAGGCGCCGGCCGGCACGAACCCCGGCGACATGGGCAAGGAGATCATCGAGTTCGCCGAGAACCAGGACTACATCCTGCCCGCGGGCAGAATCCTGAGCGTGCAGAACGGCATGCTGGCCATCGACAGCCCGGCCCTCAAGCGGCCCACCGCCGACGGCTCGGTCGTCAACATGGAGGCCAACAGCGTCCTGTACCTGGCCGACAATCCCGAGCACGGCCAGTGGTTCATCAAGGCCGGCTCGTGGGTCCGGGCGGACCATCATGACCGGCTGACGCAGCCCAGTGCCGCGTGGTCGTGGCAAGACGGCGCATGGGTCATCCTCGACTGGAACGCCCGGTGGGGCGCCCGCGACGCGGTCACCTATCCGAACCCCAACGCGCAGCCCGACTTTGACGGGCTGCCCACCAACGCCGGCGTGAACGTCATCGTCAGCCAGGACTGGTTCCCCGATGGCCTGCGGCTGGGCAACGGCATGGTCCTGACAACGCCCTACAACGAAGGGTGGAATGTCAACGGCGGCCCGGTTCGTGCCTATGACCAGACCACCGGCGCCGTTCAGTCGGTCCGGCTGAGCGCCCGCTGGGACCTCAACATCAACGGCGGCCTCGACCTGACCAAGGATTCCGCCGGCAACTACGCCAACCTGCTCGTCGGCTTCACCCCCGGCACCGAGCCCTTCCTGCCCGCCGCCGGCGGCGGCCAAGGCGGTGCCGGCGCCGGCACCCAGACGATGGACTTCCAGAAGGTGGCCCAGACCGGCTGGGTCCGCCTCCAGTCCCACACCAAGGCCAACGACATCACCATCCAGTCCGGCAACTTCCGCATCGGCTCCGATGACAGCCAGACCTTTGACATCCGCGGCGTCATCAAGGCCCTGGCCGGAACGCGGCTGGAGCTCAGCGAGTTCTACGGCGTCCGCAACAACATGCGGAACGGCACCCTCGGCTCCGACATCCAGGTCGAGAACGGCGCCTACTTCATGCACTACCTCTGGCGCGACACCGGCCCGGACAACGTCAACCAGAAGATCACCTTCCTGGGCAGCGGCACCGGCCAGTCGATCTGGCGCATCGATGACCAGGGCGGCGCCAACACGCGGCTCTACTACTTCAACAACGTGAACCTGGCCAACGGCGCCGACGTCCAGATCCAGCGGGCCGACCTTAACCGCGAGGATATCCGCCTGTCTTTCAACGCCCTCGGCGGCACGTCCAACGTTCGCTGGGGCGATGACTGGAGCCTCCAGAACGTCACGGGCAATGGCGACATCCGCGTCGCCTGGGACGGCTGGGGTCCGTACGTCAATATCTATGGCACCATCGGCGGCACCGACCCCACCAAGACTGTCACCGTGACGCAACTCCAGGGCACGTTCGAGATGTACCCCGGCTCCCAGATGACCAGCCAGGGCGTCCTCGATATGAACGCCGTGCCCGGCATGCCGGGCTTCGCTGATGGCTACTTCCAGTTCCGCGCCGGTCCGGCGGCCACCATGCAGCCCTGGACGGCCGGCACCATCCGCATCGGCGACAACCAGGACATGACCATCCGCGTCTCCGACGCCCAGCCTGGCGTGCCGGATCACTTGTTCGCCGGCCCGACCTACGTCCTCGGCACCAAGACCGTCGCCATGTTCGGCACGTCCTATTGGCGCGGCGGACGCGATGACTGGTGGGGCAACCCGGACCAGGCCGGTGGCACCGTGGTTTACTCCAACATGCACATCATGCCGGGCGCCCAGGCCGTCCTCGAGTCCTGGGACGGCACCTACGTCGTGGCCGACCTCTTCCTCGAAGGCGGCGTCGGCAGCGACCTGATGCGCACGCGGAATAACGACTGGTGGCGCGCCCGCATCCGTAACGTCACGGGCCTCAGCGCCACGCCAGCCACCCTGACCGTCAACGAGGGCGGCCGCATCATCTTCGACGGCACGGTCACCAACGCCAACATCGACTGGAACACCAATGAATGCATCACGCTGATGCCCGGCTTCAACCTGAACGGCGGCAGCATCACCAAGGTGAGCGGCGGCTCCTGGATGGACATCGGCCAGTGGGACCCGAACTGGGGCTATGGAGAGGGCCGGGATCCGGTCGAACTGGGCACCGGCACGATCAACTGGCTGGTGGGCGGCAGCGGCGACGTTTGGATGTATAGTGGCCGGTATAACTGGGATACCTTCGGCGAGAACGGCTGGGGCGCCGGCAGCACGTGGAACCTGGGCGGCCAGAACCGCATGATCCTGACCGCTTACCGGGGCGTCAACGGCGGCGAGGTCAACACGAACTGGTTCAAGGGCCGCATCAACATCACCGACACCAACCCCGGCGATTACGACGCGAGGCTGCGCGGCGAAGAGCAGGGCAACGGCAGCGGCACCGCCCTGTCGTACTTCAGCAACGTGCACCTGTACGCGAACGCCGAAGTCCTCCTCGAGCAGGGCGGCGGCGCCGGCCAGACCCGCGCCGACATCACCCTCGAAGACGGCGATGCCCGGGCCTCGCTGGCCGGCTCCCTGTGGTATCCGGAAATCTACGTGACCGCCAGCGGCACACCCAAGACCCTCTACATCAGCGATACCGACGGCGGGTTCCCGACGCCGAACATCCGGCTCGTGCAGTCCGGCACGGCCAACGCCGCGATCGACAACACCGGCGGCGGCGCCATGATCTTCGACAGCCTCTGGAGCCTCGGCGGCAACACCCTCAGCATCATGCGGACCTCGACCAGCATCAACGGCGACGGCCGCCAGTTCCCGGTCGAGACCCGGCCGGGAACCCAGGATCCGGGCCCCGGCAAGATCAATATCTGCGGCTACTGGGACGGCGCGAACTGGCAGGGCGGCGGCCTTGAGTTCCGCCAGGGCCAGAACGGCGCCCTCGCCCAGACGATCACGCCGGTCACCCAGATCGACATCTCCAACGGCCGGATGCTCCGCGCGATGGCCGAGTTCGCCAACGACTACCAGCGCGTCAACAACATCGCGGCCGACATCACCATCAAGGCCGACGCCGACCCGATGAACATCGACGGCGTCCTGGCGTCGCGCCAGTCCGATCCGGCCACCGGCGGCGCCATCCCCGGCCTCGTCCTCTATCCGCACGTCACCCTCGAGCCGTACGCCGGCCTCGACGTCCGGGCCGATACGTTCACCGGCGGCGACGCTCCGTACGTCCAGATCGGCGGCACGGGCGGCAACGGGGCCCTCCGGCTCCTCGGCCCGGCCGGCCTGAACAACGACTCCTCCGAGACGCGCATCCTCATCGGCGATGTCACCGATGAGGGGCACGGCTACGACTTCGGCCTTTTCGGCTCCCAGCGGTTCCACATCACCAACAGCCTGTCGGTCAACACCCTGGTCATCTACGGCAAGGCCGCCATTGAGCCTTCGGCCACGCTGCACCTGGCCACGGGCATCGGGGTCCAGACCGGCGGCGAGTTGACGATGAACACGGCCTTCCCGGCCGGCGTCATCGTCCTGGCCGACTCTAGCACGTTGGTCCTCAACGACGCCACCTTCACGCCGTCCTACCACTTGGCCGGTAACGGGGTGCGCGTCGACCTCAATGCCCCGGTGCCGTGGACGGCCGACGGCACGAATCAGCAGGTCATGATCGGCATGCCCGGCTACAACGCGACGCTGACCCTGCCGCTCAATGACACGCTCATCGGCGCAATCAACAGCGACAATGCCAGCATTCTCACCCCGCTGGCCGGCACCGCCGCCACCCTCACCTTCCGCGGCGGCAACAAGCTCCTCCAGATCGGCAACGACACGGTGCCGATCCTCACGGACCTGGCGCCTGGCGGCACGGCCGTGGTCATCGACCGCGACCTGACGCTGGCCGCCCCGAGTTCGTACACGCGCGGCACCTCGATCACCAGCGGCACGACCCGGGCGGCGACGGTTTCCGCCCTCGGCTCCGGCCCGGTGGCCCTGTCCGGCACGGCGACGCTCCAACTCCGGGCCGACGGCCTCATCTCCGGCCCGATCACGGTCAACACCGGGACCACGCTGTCCTACTACCGCAGCGCGTTCTCGCCCGTGACCTTCGCAGGCGGCACGATTGCCGCGGCGCGTGATGCGATCGCCGCCGGCGCCCTGGTGGACGGCAACGTCGCCCAGTTCGCCGTGCCCAACGAGAAGGCGCTGATCTTCACCGAGCCGCTCGCCATGACGGCCGACCGCATCTGGACGATTCCGTCCGGCACGGTGGTCTTCAACGGCGACGTCACGGGCGCCATGAACCTGACGAAGGTGGGCGGCGGCACGCTCCAGCTTGGCGGCGGGGCCAATGACATCGCCGGCCTCTTCATCGGCAGCCCGAGCGCCGGCGGCACGGTGCTGGTCACCGGCAAGGTGCCCACGGCCGTCACGGTCAACGCGGGTTCCGCCTACGGCGTGGCCGCGCTCAACCATCCGTACACCGAGGTCAACATGGCCGCGTCGGCGGGCGTTCTGGCGCTGGCGGCCAACAACAACAAGCCGTTGACGATGCTGAACGACGGCATGAGCCTCGGCGCGTTGGCCGACATGACCTACAGCGGCGTCCTGACGCCCGCGGGCTCGACATACAAGCTCGGCGGCGGCGGGGCCGTCCTGACGGTCACGAGCGCCCTGACCGATGACCCCGACTTCTTCACGTCGAGGAACATCCAGATCGGCTGGCCAAGCCCCGGCGGCAACGATCCGATCGCCAAGGGCATGGTCATCCTGGGCGGCCCGGTCTCCGTCACCGGCAACATCGACATCTTCGGGGCCGCGGGCATCACGACCAGCGTGGTCTCGGCGGCCGCCGTCAACGTGAACGTGGGCGGCTCGATCGACCTGACGGACCAGCCGATCCCCGCCAACCTGTACCTCCTGGGCGGCGGCGTGGCCCGGACGGGCAGCGTTCTCACCTACGCCGACCTCCAGATGCTCCTGCTGCCGGGCGACAACTACGTGCTCGGCGGCGGCGGCTCGGGCAACACCAACGTCGAGGACGGCGCCTTGGTCAACAGCGGCGCCAACCTCATCAAGGTCGGCACCAACCAGGTCACCCTGATAGAGCCGCTTCCGGTCCCGTCGCTCAACACGTACAACGGCGGCGTCACGGAGGTCCGTGAGGGCACGCTGGTGGTCAAGGATCTGACGTCGCTCGGCGGCACGGTCACGCTGACGGCCAACGGCGGCGTCCTGCGGCTTGAGAAGAGCGGCACGTTCGTCGGCGGCAGCATCACGCTCGACAACGCGGCGTCGCTGTTCGTGGCGTCCGGCGAGACGATCGTGGCCGACTTCGGCCTGACGATTGGCGGGCCGGCGGCCCGTCCGTCGCTCACGGGCGGCGGCACGCTCGATACCAACGGCCTGGTCGTCACGGCCGGCGGCACGGGCGGCGCCATCCTGGACATCAAGGAAGGCGCGACGCTGATCACCAAGCTCGGCCTCACGAACGAGATGAAGGCCAACCTGTTCAAGATCCGCGAGGGCTCGACGCTGCGCTTCGCGGCGGCTACGCCGGTCGCCTGGCCGGTTCAGAACCAGGCCGTCGGCTCGATGTACCCCGGCTCGACCCTCGAACTGGCGGCCGGCCTCGGCACGGGCGGCACGTGGTACTGCATCGCCGGCCATCCTGGAATCCGGCTCGACGTCGATCAGGCGGAGTATGACACCCTCGGCCAGGCCGCGTTCTCCAGCGAAACCCGGACCTACCGGTTCAACATCGGTGCGGGCACGGAGCTCGACTTCTACGATGTCGATGGCGCGGGCAACACGCTGACCGATGGCAACCTCATGACCCCCGTGCTCGTCGGCGATTGGGGCAACCATCGTCCGGTGGCTCACATCGAGAAGGCCGGCGAGGGCGAGATGTGGTTGTACAACACCTTCAACCCGGCCAGCAACGACACGCGCCTGCTGGCGTGGATCGTGACGGGCGGCCTGCTGAATGGCATGGATGACAACGGCCTGGGCGCCACCGCCGGCGGGTGGCTGGCCAGCGGCAAGAGCCCGGCCGTCGTCCAGCAGCACCTCGAGAGCGTGCTGGTGACCGACGGCGCCACGCTCGGCTGGCGTGGGGCCCAGGGCTTCCTGCCGGCGAGCGCCTACGGCAGTCTGCCGACCGGCGAAGGCGACGGCTTCAAGCCGGGCGAGTTTGTCCTGCGCGACAACGCCACCCTCGCGAGCACCGATGCCTCGCTCATCCTCGGCGTCCAGGGCATGGGCCAGACGTACCTGTGCTATCCGACGATCCAGAGCACCGGCGCGGTGCCGAACGTGACGATCCGCGGCGACGTGAACCTCCGTAGCGGTATCGCGATTGACACGACCTCGGCGTACGCCGTGCCGGGTGGCCTGACCGACCTGACGGTCAGCGGCAACGTGCGGCTCTCCAACGACCTGCCGGGCGCGATCGGGACCGACGTCATCCGCCACCTGACGCACACGGGCGGCACGACGACGATCATGAACAACCAGACGAACCTGCAATCGCTGAAAGTGGAGGCCGGGTCGGTGGAGTTCGCCCCGTCCGGCACGATCGCCATCGGCGCCCCCGTGGTCGACCTGACCACCGGCGGCGACCTGCGGGTCCGCAGCGGCGTAACCAACATGACGAACACGATGATCACGAGTTCTGCCCTGCCCCGGCAGTTCACCGCGGGCATCCTCAAGGGCCGCGTGGACGGCGATTTCGAGTTGAACGCCTACCCGGCGACCACCACGATGGTCATGAACCTCGACATGGGCCAGAACAGCAACAAGCCGCCGTGGGGCGACCACGAGACGTGGGTCTACACCGGCGAGTTCTACCAGCCGGTCACTTCCCTGGTCACCTTCGCTGAGAACATCGATGACGGCACACTCTTGAAGATCGACGGCCATGTCTGGATCAATGACAACACGTGGAACAACCCGGTCGCGGCGTCCGGCCCGCAGGGCCAGCCGGTGGAACCACTCTCAGCCGGCTGGCATACCTTCGAGGCCCGGTTCGGCAACGGCACGGGCGGCGCCGGCCCCAGCAACCAGAACAACAACGGTTGGAGTAACTGGTCCGCCAGTTACGGCTTCGGGTACAAGTTAGGCGCCGTATCCCTCAACGCGGCAGACTACATCCAGCCCAGCGATAGCGGCACGATGAACGTGTTCCGCACCTCAGGCACGTACAGCGGCATCGTGACGGTCGATGCCGGCGCCAGGCTGAACGCCCGCGGCTTCCAGGGCCTCAACCTCGTCGACCTCAAGGGCGTCATGGCGATCGGCCAGGATGGTTCCACCAGCACCACCCGCGGGCTCAAGCTGGCCCAGTCCGGCGGCCTCGCGACGGCCAAGCTCGACATCACCAACGGCTCGCTCGTGGTCGATTACGTCGGCCAGGCGAACCCGTACGCCACCATCCAGCAGTGGGTCCTCCAGGCGTGGAACAACGACGCGTGGGATGGCAACGGCATCACGTCGAGCACGGCGGCGGGCGACCCGGTCCTCTACGGTGTCGCGGTCGCCGACAACGCGAGCCCGAACATGCTGCTGCCCTACGGCGACGGCACGTTGTACCCGAAGTTCGGCAACGTCACGCCGGTGTCGGTCGCCCTGGAGTCGGTGCTCGTGAAGCTGACCTACCGCGGCGACGTGAACCTGGACGGCGTGGTCGACGACCTCGACGTCGCGATGATCGGCCTCTTCTACGACGGCGGCGTCGGGCCGGGCGGCAAGGGATGGTTCGAGGGCGACATCTACCTCCAGGACGGGTACTGCGACGACAACGACGTCGCGATGCTCGGCCTGACGTACGGGTACGGCTGGCTCGAGGGCAGTCTGCTGGGCTCCAGCCCGGTGGGCGCGGTGCCGGAACCGGCCACGCTGGCCCTCCTGGCGCTCGGCGGCCTGGCGACCCTGGTCGCCCGGCGTCGCGGGAAGTAAGGTCGCTGTTTCAGGGCTCGTATCACGAGAGGCTGCGGTCCGCCGCAGCCTCTCGTCTTGCGCGCTTCCGTGCCCCGAAACTTCCTCGCCGCCGCTCACCCGGTGACGGCCAGCGACTCTCGATCACCCTGGCGGCGGGTCGAATCGCGGCACCCGGGCGTGGCACGTGTTGCGCTCCGGGTGCTTATTGAAGTAGTCCTGATGGTACCCCTCGGCGGGCCAGAACGTCGACGCCGCCGCGACCTCCGTCGCCACCTTGTAGCCCTTGGCCCGCAGCAGCCCGATCAGTTTCTCGGCCGTGCGCTTCTGGTCCTCGCCCAGGTAGAAGACGGCGGAGCGGTACTGGGCGCCGAAGTCCGGGCCCTGGCGGTTCACCTGCGTGGGATCGTGGATCTCGAAGAACAGCCGGGCCAGCGTCTCGTACGACACCTTGGCCGGATCGAACACGACCTCCACGGCCTCGGCGTGCCCCGTCTTGCCGCTGCACACCTGCTCGTAGGTGGGCTTGGCCACGGTGCCGCCGGTGAAGCCCGACGTGACGGCCAGGACGCCCTTGACCTCGCGGAAATAGTGCTCCACGCCCCAGAAGCACCCGCCGGCGAAGAGGGCCCGCTCGAGCGGCCACTTCGCCTCCGGGACGAACCCCAGCGAGGTCGAGTTCACGCAGTGCCGCGTATCTTTATCCGTGAATTTCTCGCCCACGAACACGTGGCCCAGGTGCCCGCCGCACGACGCGCAAAGGATCTCGGTCCGCCGGCCGTCCGCGTCGGTCTGCCGCTTGACGGCCCCGGCGATCTCCTCGTCGAAGCTCGGCCACCCGCACTCCGAGGCAAACTTGCTCGCGGAAAGGTAGAGCGGCGCGCCGCACTGGCGGCACACGTAAACGCCGCGCTCCAAGTGGTTCCAGTACTTGCCCGTGAACGGCGATTCCGTGCCTTTCTCGAGAATGACGTGTTTCTCGGCCTCGCTCAGCGGAGGCATCGGCCGGGTCTCGGGTGCACGCGGCTTATCCATTTTCTGCCCCTTTTCGGTATCTGCCGACGCCGCACAACCAGCGACGGCCAGCGCCGCCGCGCCGACTATCCACAGACGGTAGAATGGCATGTTCCATCCCCTTTCATCCATCGTCGATTATACGTGGCGAGGATCGGGCGGGGAAGGTGGCGGGCGGCATCGAGGGCGTAGACCGAGTGCGAGGCGAGCCGGGCCGGCATGAAGCCCACGCCGAGCACGGGGCCGCCCGGCACGTCGAGGTCCAGCACATGGTTGCAGCGCTTCAACTCCTCGCGCCCCAGCACGGCAAGGTCCGGCACGATCCCCAGGGCGACTCGGTCGGCCTGGACGAGAACCAGCGGGGCCTTGTACTGGGCATCGAGGTTGAAGCCGCCCACGGACGGCGAAAACGACCAGTCCGCGCGATGCGAGAACTTGAGATGATCGGCCAGTTGGTGAAGCGACGCCCGGCCGGACGGCTCGAGCCGCGTCACGACGCGAATCCACGGGCCATTGTCCACGATCTTGAGTTGGCGGATGATGCGGTGCTCGCCCACCGCCAGCTCCTCCACGAGCGCCCCGCCCGAGAGCGAGACCGTGCGCAGGGTGCCCGGAAGCGGTGCGCCCCCGGCCGCGATCACGAAAACGGGGCCCATCGGCCCACCCGGGGCCGCCGTGGCCACCTCGACCCACTCGCCGTCGCGGCTGGCCAGGTATCGCTCGCAGAGGCGGCCATCCCGCGCTTCCGCCTCGACCATGACCTTCTCGCCGCGCAGCACCGCCAACGGCGGCGCTTCCGCACCGGCCGCCCTTTGAACAACGCGGGCGAAGAAGATCAGGCAAACCAGTAGCAGGGCAAGTCGCATGGCCGACCCTCTTGGCTTAAGAAGCTGTTTCACAAGCGCCCTTCAGCGCTGCGTAGCGCGGCGGGTTTCCTGACCCGCCGCTTGCGTGCGTTTTCCGGCATGGTTCTCAAGCCCCACGCACGCACGTGTTTGGCGTGGGTGGCACGGTCACGCGCCGTTGCGTGGCCGTGCTTGCTCGC
>Ga0315273_10002379_pt1 | contig 22196 bp, 34 predicted proteins | sample YL17G02_0_MG_FD_205753 | JGI IMG/M metagenome (GOLD analysis project Ga0315273, IMG submission 205753) | Sediment microbial communities from Yellowstone Lake, YNP, Wyoming, USA - YL17G02_0 | ecosystem: Environmental > Aquatic > Freshwater > Lake > Sediment | place: USA: Wyoming | collected...
CGACGACCAGCCGATCGGGATGTCAACTCTGAGATGTGGTCCCCTATTAAATACGGCGTACCCCAGAGACTCGGTCTCTTCGCGGCTCCCTGCGTTGACCACGAAATCCCCTTCGTAGATATGGCTCATGGCGTTTCCTTTCTCACGATCGTCGGGATCGTCGTGTGAAACTCGGGACCGTACAGCATCCCAAGTCGATGTAGGATCTCATCGAGGTTACCACGAACTCCCTTCACATCTTCTCGATCAAGGAGCTTCTTCGACTCGTCGACGAGGTATGCGACCTTCTCGAGTGCAACCTGTCTTGGGATCTCAGGCTCGGTGTAACCATCTCCCCCGACGAGGTAGACTGTCGATCGTGGCTTGAACTCATAAATTGTGTACCTCTCGTCGCTCGAGAGGTCGTAGTCCTCGATCCATGGCGATCCGTGACAGCCACAGCCGATCACGACGATCCCTGTTTCGCGGCTGAGGATCGACAGCTCCGAAAGGAATCGCTTAGCTCTTTGCTCCCAGCTTGCCGACATGTCGTTCGAACTCTCCTATGCTCCGTTCGAGCATCACCCATGCTTGGTTATCGTCGTAGTCGATCTGAATCGTGAAGAGACATGCCTGGACTGTCATTGCGTACATGTCTCCCTGCTTCGATAGCTTCTTCACGTCGTCTTTGAGGTCCTGCAACCTGAGAAGAAGAGCGAACCTCTTCTCAGTCGCGGCGACGCCCACAAACCCCGCAAAAGTAGAACTGGTGTCTCCAGTCGTAGACGTACTTGTGCTCACAGGTCTCACCCCAGGGTCCTTTCGAGAACGGCTCAGAAGGCGAGTCCTCGATCGAGGCGTCGCCACTCTTCATCAGACTTACGATCGAGTTCGATTTCGCCGTACGAGTCGAGCCTGGAATCGATATCATCCTTGCCTTCGTCTTCTTCGTCCTCGAACTCTTCGTCTTCTTCATCTTCTTCATCTTCGTCCTCGTCATCCCAGTCGTCGTCTTCGTCGGGATCACCCTCGTTCACGTAGTCCATGGTGATCGCGAGCAAGTGATCGTAGTCACCAGATGTGGCTTCGTCCCGGTACTCCTGGATGATCTTCGGGTCGACACCACCATCTCTCATCGCTTTTATGACACGACCCATGATGGCGAATGCATTGCCGTCTTCGCCCACGAGCTTTACGTACACATTAGTCTTCGGCATATGATTGTCCTTTCATCTCAGTGTTGCCCAGATCCCGTCTCCTACATAGAACATCTTTCGCTTTCGTCTCTGAGCTGACTCCTTCGATCCCCAGATCGTGATCTTCTGCTCTATGACTCTCGCGATATGCTGCCAGATAGCTAAGACGTGGGAGCAACCGCTTCTCGGATCGGTGTCTTCGAAGCGATTGAGCCCCCATTGGCACGTACACGTATAGCTCGTACCGTGTCGTGTCACAACGTATATCTCGCCCGATCCACCTGACTTCACGATGTAGCTTGTCGGGCTTGCCCACCGAACTTCATGCTTGAGACTCTTCAGCCAGATCGACTGTAGGTCTCTCACCCGCTTCGGTGGAAGCTGAATCCTCTGCTCGATCATTCGACACCGCCTTCTGTCTGATCGTAGCTGAAATCATGTTCCCGATGACTCTCGAGACATAGAACCCCCCACGGATCTTCGTATCCGTCTCCCGACCGTAGACCCCATCGAAGTACTGCTTGTCGAGATCGATCAGGACTTCGACGTTAGCCCAGGACTTATCCGTGTGAGCATACGTCTTGATCTTGAAGAACTTCGACCCATCCGGGAAGAGAACATCGAACTCGAGGATGTCGCAGCTGTTCGGGTACTCGTCTCCGAGAGGTCTGAGCTGGAGAGCTTGTCTTCTTCCGTACTCGGTCTCGATATCCACGATCTCAGCTGTATCGAACCTCGGTGAAGTCGGTTCCTCACGATTGAGGATCTCCGCGACCTCTTCGGCCGTGAACTTCTTCTGGGATCTCATGCTTTTGCCTCGACGAGATCGATCGTCTCGCCAACGAGTTCCTTGAGTGCGTTGAGCAAGAAGATCTGCTCCTCAATCTTGGTCACCCAGAGTCCCTGCTTCCCGGGGAGCCAGCTGTTGCCGCCATCGGTCGTGTACCAGCGTCGAAGATTGAGTCCCTCGATCTCGTTGTATACTTCCCGGCTGATCACGAACTTCTCTGATTCTCCAGTTTTCCTTTCGAACTTCTTCGACTTCGGTGCCATCTGTCATTCTCCTTTGCTCTCTGTGATCTTATTGTTGATTGAGTGCTCGACTGAACTGCACCTCCTGTCGATGTCCTTGATGTTATGTTCCCAAGTTCTTAAGCCGACCTGCTGCTCGCCTGGAATCTCCTATTTCCTATTATCCTAATTATAATTGATGAAGATTAGAATAGGATTAGAGAGAGATTAAGATACAATTAGAGAACATAAATCATCAATCATCTCAATCAACGTGATAGGGGAACGAAGTTACGAAGGTATACGTCGTCACATCGTTCCCAGACTTAGCGTATCTCAGCTTGTGAGCTGGGAGCCCGTCCCCTCCCCCATCGTACGTTCCCATGTTCAAGTACTCGATCCCCTTATCTTCGAGGAGACTGAACAGCACCGACATCATTGCATCCGTAGTCCCTGACTTCCCACCATAGACCGGACTCCCGTCAGGTGCCATCGAGTAGTTCAGGCTCTTTTCGACGAGAAGTGTAGCAATCTCTGGTCGTCCCGAGAGCCTATCACAGATCACGAAGGATGTCGGGAAGCTCAGATCGAAGTAGCAGGGATCGACTGTCGAATTTCCGACCCTAGGATCTTCACGAGTCCCCAGAATCGCGAACGGATAGATCGATAGAGCTTTGATAGCGACTTCGTCTCGTGAGAGTGCGGGCTGACGATGCTTATCGTAGTTGAGTCTCTTCCACTCGTTGAGAACTCGAAGCATTCGTGTCGGAGAGTCCTCGAACCAGAATGACGGATCCTGATAGTACTTCGTTTCACGCCATGTCTTACGTAGACCGGACCTCTGGTTCTTGCTGAAGATGTCATCGGTGTGAGTATTGACCCATCTGATGTCCACAAGTGCTTGCTTGTGGGGATAGACAACTCCTCGTGGATCGAACTCTCTAAATTGACTTAGTCTCTGCGCGGACACGTTTACGATCGAGACCGGTCGAACGCTCCCGGGAGCGATCATTATCGCAAGCTTGAGGAGTTCGTTGACGGGAATCACTCCATCATCGAAGATCCTGAATCGGGGTTGATCCTTGAACTTCCTGATGACGATCCCTTGGGCATGACCATACCATTCGACGAAGAAGCCCGTATCTCTCGCGAGCTCGTACGACCAGAGATACCCGAAGCTTGCTTCGTGATGCGGTGCTCCAAATCGACAGAAATGTTTGTTGACGAGAATGTTGTCATCGACTCCAATCGTCGGGTGATTAATCACCCAATCGAGATGGTTGCGATCCCAGCTAGTCCACTCGCTCACGGAGAGTTTAGGTTCGCGTTTCACGAACCCCACGATTCGATATGGTTGTCCCCGACCTTTGCGGCCGCCCGTAACCTCGAAGCCCACACTGCGAAGTGAGGCTACTGTGTTCATTCGAACGGTCTCTACGTTCGGCGAATCGACCGAACGGTCGATCTTCTTCGCAATGAGCTCCGAAAGTTCGTCCTTCGAAACTCCGCGCAGAAGAGCTTCGACATATTCGACATCTACGTAGCCGAGTTTTGCAATAGCTTCCGGTGTCATATCGACCATGAACTTTGCTCCTACTTCACGATCTGCACGAGCTCGAAGATCATCTCGTGACAGTACTCGTATCGTTCCACAACTGGACGAGACTGATTCGGGTGCCACTCGATTTCGACGACTGGCATCTCCCCAGGATTGTACGATCTCTTGACGGTCCCGAGCGATCCCTTCGGGACTGTGTCGTTCCCGAAGAGACCCATCCTCACGGTCTGACCTACCACGAAGTAAGGCTTCAGATCGGGATACCTCGTCTTCGAGTGAAACGGATCCTCACGTCCCCGAATCCCTGCGATTGACCCGACCATCCCTGTGATTGCTCCTACGATCTCAGCTAGTCCTGACATGGATAGTACCCTTCGTGAATGATCCAACCGCGATTATCAGCTGTCGGTGTCTCTACTAGAGGACATCTCTGCCAGATCACGATATACGGATCAGTCGAATACATCCCGCCAGAAGATCGATGAGGTCCCTCATGACCGGGAAGAGCATCGCACATGAATCGTGTCCCGATCTCCTCGTCGTCGCCTTTCACGACCAAGAACTCTCCACAGATTGTTCCCATCTAAGCCTCCTCGTCGTCGATATCCCCGTCCGTTGAGTCGTTCTTCTTGAGTTCAGACTTCAAGCATTCGAGCCAGTGATCCACCGATCCGAGAGGAGATTCGAGAAGATGACGGAGTTTCTTCGCGAGTCTCTCCCCGTAGTAATCGTTTCTCGTGATTGGATCGAAGCACTCGAGTGCCTCTGCTAGAAGAATTCGACCCTCCTCTACGCATGCAATCTTCTGCTGTCTTGTCAGCTGTGCCATGCTCCCTCCTGAATTCGGTTGAATGGATCATGGACCTCCTTATATTATAATTATAATTGATCAGAGCGCTGAAGGTCAATAGGGGTCAGAGAACCCCATCGAGATCCATTGATGCCATGGTTTCTACATATCCTCAGAGATCTCATGTGTCCTGCATCCTCACAGAGTTGTACTGTATCCTACATTGAATGTCAATACTAACGATGACCCCTATTCTCTAATTCCGACGTCATGTTTGCGCATCAGACTTCTGTCGAGAACCACTTGTCTGGTTTCGGGCCTCCCTTAACACCGGGAGCACGTTCAACTTTCTCTCGACGAACTCGACCATCACTTTCGAGTGACTTTAATACGCCTCGGATCGTTTGTTCAGAGACTCCGTCGAGACAGTCTGCAATCTGATCGACGAGCATTCCGTCAGGAGCTAAGCTCTTTAGCATTTGAGAAATCGACCCGATGAGCCTCCCACCTGACGATTTCTTCGTGCCAAGTTCAGATTCGACTTTGTAACAATCTTCGAGCTCCGTGAATCTATACGACCAAGCTGTCTCCGCTGATGACTTGTACTCTCCTTGGACGGGTACCCATCCCTCGTCTCCCGGTTCATCTCCCTGTAGAAAGAGAGATGCTTCCGAGAACGCGTGAAATGCCATCGACCCGTAAGACCCCTTCCCCTGACCAGACGCACCCTTTCCCTTGTGATGGACTAGCAATACGCCCGACCCGATTTCGGACCTGATCCGCTCAGCTGAGCTGAAGACTGATCCCCCGACCTCAGTAGCTTTGAATTCATCGACTCCAGCCATCATCCTAAGGATCGGATCGAAGATCACGAGAGAGATCTCTCCGTGACGATACTTGATATCACGAAGCCAGAGGATTAGATCGGAGACGTTCTCGGGTGTGAAGAAGAACTCTCGACTCAGGTCGAGATAGAGTGGAGCTGATAGCGGGGTCGGGAGCCGAACTTTGATCGATCGATGATCCCCGTTCGTGGAGAAATCACCCCCGAGACCTTTCGCGATGAGGATCTTCGCAAGTCGATCTTGGAGCAAGTTCTCGGGATCTTCCTTCGTGATGTAGACCACAGGACCCGGTCGCATGATCGGAAACGACCCGAGGAATGGGAGTCCGGAAGCAATAGAGATGCCGAGGTCGAGAGACAGCCAGGACTTCCCCATCTTTGGAGCACCTACGATCATCCCGATCGCATGACTAAGCCAGATGCCCTCGACATCCCAGGGTTGTGTCGGGACTTGCATCGCCATGAACGAAGCTATCGAGACTTTAGATGGTCTCGGAGGTTCGATCTGTTTCGGTGCTAGTGACCTCAGAAGATTCCTGACGAACGAGGTGTCTTTCTTTCGGAGCCAGTAGTCCCTGAGATCTTTCTCTGATGAGAGAGGGTCGAGGATCTCTGCGAGGTTGATTACAATCGAGGAGATTGCTGCTTGAAGTGCTAGCGAAGCTGCTGCTCTTGCTCCCTCGATCCCAGGTTGATCGATATCGAAACAGAAGACGATCTGACGAACACCTCGTTCACGGAGGACACGATAGACAGCTGTTGAGATCGGTGTCTGGGCTCCCTTCGTGATTGCGAAAGCTGGGAACCCCAGATAACGTAGAACGCCACAATCGGACTCCCCTTCTGTCAACCAGATTTCGTCGGGGAGCTTGTCTGTGACTTCGGGCCAGAGAGGTGGCGTCGATGCTCCCGATGGTTCCCATCTGAATGATTTCTGTCTCGTCGGTCGATGCTTCTCGATAGTATGATTTGCCCATGTGAAAGCAACTCCAGTAGGGGTCTCCCTCATCCCCCACGAAGTCCACTCGCTCCAGGGAACGCCTGTGTACTCTTGCCACCACGAAGATCCCTCACCGACGACTTCTTTCCCTGTTATCGTGATCGTCGGAGCTGGTTCGTCGTCTTCGAGACAGGTTAGGATCTCGCTGTATGAGCACCCCCGAAAGCAATGAACGAGAACTCCCTCGTCAGGGTCGATCGAGAGATGAAGGCTCGGTTCGACATCATCGTGAGCGGGACAGAGAGCTGTGAAGCCATCAGATGTCTGTCGAATCCCACTCAACCGTGCTAGCCACCAGCTCAGTGGTTTCGGGACTGACGACATCTCTGTTCATCTCCTCGATTACGTCTTGCCACGGCTTGGACAGCATTGCAGGGGTGAGGAAGTCCAGTGTGAATGACTCTGAGCTTCTCGTCTTCAGGACCTCGACGATCTTGATAGCCATCTCGTTCGGGATCGTCAAGCCATTCTCGAAGTACGAGATCTGCGGCTGTGCGACTTCGACCGCATCAGCTAGCTCCTGTTGAGTCATCTCCAGCGACCTTCTGATGACGGCTATGGTTAGGTTCTTTGGCATAGTCTACTCCTGTAGTTCTCTCTTGAGAGCATCACCCCAGTTACAGCCAACTTCGATATCCACTCGAAACGGGATGATTGTCGTATCGATTTCTTCGGGGAGATTGATAGCCATCTCGTCTGAGATTAGCTTACAGACTCCCTCGAGAAGGTCTTCTCTGACCTCGAAGTATAGAGCATCGTGAACCGAGAAGAGGAGATAAGCTCCTTCGGGAAGCTTAGTTACGAGTCTCGTTGCTGCTGTTAGACAGATATCTGATGCCATACTCTGGATCGGTGTGTTGACTGCCTGTCTTTGGATACCGTAAATCGTGGTTGAATCGCGTAACGGGAACCTCCTTCTTCGTCCGAAAGGGGTATTAGTATATCCCTCTCGAGCTACAAACATATGTTGCTCCTTGATCCACGCATTCAGACCGGGAAATCCCTTCAAGAACTCATCGATGAAGATCTCGGACTGCTTAAGTGACCATCGGTCTCCTCCCAGTACCGTAACGTAATGCTCCATCTCCCACCCTTCGGTCAGAGACTTAGCACCTCGACCGTAGATGATCCCGAAATCAATGTACTTCGCCATGTACCGTTCGAGCTTCGTGATCTCTTCAACGGGCTTTTTGTACATCTTGGAAGCTACGATCTTGTGGATATCCTGATCGGCTTCGTAGGCTTTGATCAGTGTCTCATCTTTCGATAAGTATCCAGCAACACGAAGCTCTAGCTGAGAGTAGTCAGCCCCCACGAAGACATAGCCAGGTGGTGCAACAAAGCCTCTGCGTATGTCCTCACCCATCAAGATGGGAATGTTCTGAAGATTAGGCTCATTACAGCTCAAACGTCCTGTCGACGTCCCGTGAAGAAGGAAGTCCGGGTGAACTCTCCCATCGACAGGGTGAACCTTCTCGAGCAACCCCTCGATATAAGTCGCCTGGATCTTTGACCACTGACGATGATCTAGTAACACCGTCAACCACTGAACGACTGTGTCCCTGTCTTCGCGGTTGGACTCTCTCACTTCGCGAACGAGAGCTTGGAGCTCTTCTCGTTCTGTCGTTCGACCCTCGAGCTCGAGCTCCCCGAAGATGATCTTGTTCACCTGTAACGACGACTTCGGATTGAGATTCTCGATCCCCCAGAGCTTAGCTGTCTCGATCAAATACTCTTCCCACTCTGCTAATCTGATCGCGACCTCTCCGTGCATCTTCTCGAAATAAGGGATGTCGATCAGGACTCCATGATGTTCGATCTTTGCGAATGCGAGTGTCCCGGGGACCAATACTCGCTCTACGAGATCGATTAATTTCGGATCCTCATTGCGCAATTCATCTAGGAGCTCGTAGTACAGCCTGATGGTGATGTAGCAGTCCTGAGCGTGATACGCCCAGAGTGCCTCCCAGTCTCGTTCGGCATCCGGAACCTTGAACCATTCATCGAACGAGAAGTGATAGTCAGGTACATCATAGCGAACCCTCGCAATGGACTTCAGACCGTGAGACGCATACCTGTTGTACGGTCTCTCGTCCTGGGCGTACTTCATCAGCATAGTGTCCATCGGGTTCATGAACTCAGGTTGGAAACCTAGCCACGTCTGAATAAACTTCACATCAAACTTGATGTTGTGAAAGACCATAACGCCGGGATAGAGCTGCCAGAAGTCCTTCAGGATCATCTTCATATCTGCATGCTGAAGAAGCTCCCTCTTGATGATCACGGAGTAGCCTTTCCCGTCCGTAGTCATAGCTCCGAACCCCACAGAGATCAGAGTGTCCGAGAGGAAATCGAACCCAGTCGTCTCAAGGTCGCAGGAGATAGCCGTTGTGCTCCAGAGAATCTGGAGCTGATTGATGATCTCCTCGATCGACTCTGGCATCACCTCGATGATCTCGAACTCTTCGGGCTCGGACTTCGTAACTGCCTTCTCGATATCCTCGATGAAGTCCCTGAACAGGTCGGGGTCGCGTAGCACAGCTGAGGGATGGAATGTTGGGACCGTAAACACAGATGTTCGATCATCTGACCCATCTGGAGCGATCTCCATCATGAACCCCTGTCCACGCCACTTCGTGATTGGGAGTGCCTTCGTGGAAGCTTTCAGAGCCGACAGACCCACTCCCCCGACCGTGATGATCTTGGTCGGATTGACAGCTGCTATCTCCCTCTGAAGTCTCTCGTTACAATGCATCCATGTCGTCGGGCTGGGTGTCTTATCGTCGACTGGGTGACACAGACAAGCGTTCGTGTACCAGACTTTCTCGGGATCGATGTTGACGAGCTTCAGGGATTCTCGAAGGAGCTTCCCGGACTTCCCCACGAAGGGCATCTTCTTGATGACCTCAGTGGTCCCAGGAGCTTCACCGATCACGACGATTCCACCAGGCGTCCCGCTTCCAAAGACTCGTGGTCTCCCAGTCAAGCTGCACTTCAGGCATGCTTCTGGGAGTGAGTCAAAGTTTTCCATTGTCACCTCGTGCAACCTGCTCGAAGACTCGAACGTTGTGCTGAGCTATCGAGAGATGACCATCACGAATCGGGGAGTTGAAGTAGTCTGGATCTCGTCGTGGGTAAGGTGGGATCTCGCCGAAGGCCTCGAGACAGATTCCCCTCATGGCGTAGACCATCGGTTTCGCACTGTCCACTGATCTGATCTTCGGGAAGTCCCTGGCGATGTCAGCATAGGCCCACAGTGTTCGACCCCATCCCAACATGTGGATATCGGCACCCAGTTCGAGACTCGGGTAGATCATCTTTACGATATCGTAGAGACCCCCCTCGAACATCTCGAGATAGTCCTTCGAGATTCCGATGACAGGCTCCTTCGTGAAGACCTCGGGGTAGTCAGCTCGATGACGAGAGAAGTTGTCGGTCATGCAGCTGTAGCAGTAGTCGTACTCCTCTCTCGTCTTCCCTTGAGGTACGAGCATCAGCCTCGGGTTGAGATCCCTGAACGTGTTGTACCCCATTGACGAGAAGTACGATAACGCCTCGTCGGTCAGCTTGCAGGTCCCCTCGACCGAGAAGAGCTCGTCCGGGCAGACGATTTCGGAGGCTCCGATGAGCTGTGCCTGCTTGAGGAGGATCTTCCCCGGTTGACCCAACTGGAACTCGTGAGCCGAGTTGTCCAAGATGACGTAGGCACCTCGAGTGGCTTCTCTGCGATAGTGAGTGAAGTACCTTGCATCCGACAGTAGATGTGACAGCACGAGATGCATCGGGCCCGTCCCAAAGACCTTGAGATCCGGGATCGAGGGAATTAGAATGGTCTGCATTGATATTCTCCTACGTAAAGTTGGATACGCCTCGCTTGAGTCGTGCTTGTCTGAGGATTGCGAGTTCTTCTTCAGCATCTTCTCGATCAGAGCACGGGAGAAGCATCCCATCACCGATCACGTACCAGCCGTCATCGAGTCTCAGAGTTCTCAGCTCCCCGTTTGTGTCGATCGTGACGCCATCACTGAACTTCAGTGTCATCTTCGGGCTCCTCTTCAGGCTCGTCCTCGACGAGCTCCCCTGATTTTGTTCGCCAGGCTTCGATTGATTCCATCGGACCGACTCCACATTCAGGGCAGCTCGTGTCGGAAAGCTTCGAGGAGAACCTCCGACAGTTCGGGCACTGATGACCATCCCCCGAGTAGCTTCCTGACCGATTGAAGATCTCTCCGCAGACTCCACAGTCGTAGAGAGGGTCTTGGTCGGGTTCTTCTACGATCACTTCACATGCATCACACTGATACGCATTGACCTTCTCAGCAGACATATCATCCCCCTTTCAGAACACATTCGTTGCATTCTTGATACACACCCCAAGAGTCAGCTCCCGAAGCCCTTTCACAGAGAGACCATCTGGGCCCAATCGTGATGATCTTCCCACAGATCGTCTTCTTCCCGTCGTAGGAACCGTGCACAGGTCCCGTGAAATACCTTCGATGTGTAGTCTTCCACGGGAGAGTCTGTCGTCGTGCTAGGTACTTCGCTCTGAGCATAGACTATCCCCTCCAGACTTCTGAGAATGGGCCAACCGGGACTAACCCCGACTTCATGTAGGTGAATTCTCTCAGCAGCTCCGGGATCATCGTTCGGATCTTCAAGTACTCAGCCCACATGAGATACCGCTCGAAGATCCCGATCAGTTCATCGAGATCAGACGAGTCAAACGTCTTCGTGAAATCACACTGTGTCTTCTCGGGGTACCTCCAGGCTCGTGCGAACAGCTGCTTCGAGATCGATGTCAAGTTCGAGCTCTCTCTCAGCCTGATATGAACGATCGGAGCCGCATGACATTCGAGCGGATTGTTCGGCCAGACTGTACACCCAGGATTGCCGTCTGAGACAGTCTTCATCAGCGGGCAGGGATCTTCGAGTGATCTGAACTTGTCGGTGAGTGTATGGATCTCGAACTTCTGGGAGTTCACGTCAACGAATCGAGGGTAGAAGAGAGTTCGAGGGATGTCCCACGTCAGGTTGTCGAACTCTTGAGGGATATAGTCCAGTGTCAGTTGGAAGAGACAGCACGACCGACATCCACGAATGCAGGTGAATTTCCGAAAGACGGAAGCTCCGACTCCAACTGCTTCGGTCCCCATCCCAACGATCTTCCCGTTCCACCTCGTCAGGTCAGGACTCAGTCGGGCGAGTCTCGTGACGGTCCTTTCGACAGTGTCTGCTACTACGACTGATGACATTCTTATCCCCTTCCCTATTATATTATAATATAGAACCATGCTGGATATATTATAGGGAGATTAGAAAACTATCTCAAATCAGCAGGGATCCAAGCAGTAAAGTCTTCTGGGTTCGACGGAGTCGAGATCCACCCTTCGGCAGGTGCCCACTTTCGGGAGTAGAGTGACCCGACCGACCACTGAATCGGATCATGTTTGATCACATCGGGGAGCTTGAAGTCGAGGAGCTTACCGGACTTCGAAGCCCACTGAAACCCTCCCGTGTTCAGAAGATGTTTGAAGACAGTTACGGTTGCAACAGAGTCCTGGATCTGGTAGCTGAGAACATCTTGGACGTGACCCGAGAACCAGAGCGAAGGTGCGAGAGCTCCATTCTCGATTCCGCCCCCACCCTTGAATGTCCCACATCCCTGTGCGGCCGCGGAGAGACCCAATCGATGACGACGAACACTGGCGAACAGTACCATCAAATCCACATGTGAAGTACTCATCGCAAGCTTAGCGGCTCGGGTGATGTCTTCGGCTTCGACCCCTAAGACATATAGATCGAAGGCGAGGGAGTTCCACCCTACGATTAGCTCGCCACGAGCGGCGATCCCCTCGAGAGTTGAGAGGAGGGCTCTCGCACCGTTCATCGAGAGCTTCGGACCATAGGGTCCCGCAGTCGGTAGTTTCCTGCCGTAGAAGAGTAGGACTTCATCGTCAGAACCGACAAGAGCTGCACAAGCAATCCCCAATCGATCCTTCGGACTCAGGGTGTCTCCCGTATCAGTCTTGGCGATCTCCAGATCGAACCCCCAGCTATATGTCACGACTTCGTCTCCTCACGTCTTCGACGATTGGTCTCTCTCTGCTTTTCAATAGATTCGGGTGATCGTGTCTTCCCGAGATGACTCTGTCGGGCACGATCACGAAGTTCACGAGCTCGAGCTTCGCCATAGATTTCCTCGAAGGTCTTCCCGAGTCGTGATGATCCTTCGAGACGTTTTCGTTTCCAGGTTCGACTTCTCTTTTCGATGGATTCACGAGGTTCGGGTTTTCCGAGATGAGCTTTACTGAGCTTCTCCGATCGAATTCTCCCGATGTCGAACTGTGCATTAATCAAGTTGTGAAGCTTCTGATGACACGACGGGCAAACTACGATCCCGTTACCGACGTCAAAAGTAGCTTCGGGACGATCCCGAATCGGGATTACATGATGTACGACTCGGGCTGGGACTCTGCATTTAGTACAGATGCAATCATCTCTCTTTCGAACTGCAGCTTGCCACGTCATAAGCTCTACAGTGTATCCCGGTTGTCCTTGGGTCATTCTTTCTTCTCAACTTTCATCACGGTAAGTTCGATCCACGACGTAGTTATTGGTACGTTGTACTCAACACCGAGCTTCTTCGCGAGTTCACTGGCTTGAGCTTCGTCAACGATAACGCACATTCCCCCCTCTCGACTCTCTCTCAACGTCCCGTCAGCTTGAAGTTCTGGCTCTTTCGGATTCAGAAACTTTACGTCGAAGATATACCCGATCATTCGCTGAACCAGTCGATTCTCTCAAGGTAGACGGGTCCGGGAAACGTCTGTTTTGTTGAGACAACGACGTGACCTGGTCTTGCTCGTCTCTGGAGCTTCTTGATCGCCTTATTCATCTCGTCACGGGTGTACGGCTTACCGGATTCGAGGATCCCGCCCGGACCGACGAGCATTGTGTTCTTACGTTTCTTTGTCATCGAGCCACCCTCGCTCTCTTCGAAACTCGAGACCTAGATACTTTTTGTGTCGGAGTGGGAACTCGCACCCAAGACTTCGAGCAAGATTTTCGGCGAATGTCCAGTCAGGGACTCTAGACATCAGAACGAGATCCGGGAGTGAGAAGACTTCTGTCTTCTGCGAACAGAGAAGCCCGAACGTGCACGAGATTCGAATCTGAGTTCCATCATCGAGCTCGAAGTCTCCGGATGATCCCTCGATGCCGTGGGACTCCCCGATCAGTTTACTCATGCTTCACATCCGTTGGTTTCATTCTCACCTCAGTGGAGCTGCTGGGTCTCGCACCCAGTGCCCCCATTGCTCCCCAAGATCTGATGTTGGGATGCTTGGTTCAGCCCCTTGAATCTTTCGTCTTGCGATGGTATACCGATAGATCGAGCTCTTCAAGATTGATGATCCCATTTCGAAGAGCTGTACAGACTGCTTGTGTTCGGGACTGTGTATCGAGCTTCTCGTAGATTTGAGTGATATAATTCTTCGTCGTCTGATAGGAGATTCCCAGTGTCCGACTAATCTCCTTGTTACAAGCTCCCTGTATCATCAGTCGGAGAACTGACAGTTCACGAGGTGTGAGTTTACACATATCAGCACCTGATCGAAGTCGAAGTGAGTGCTCACTCTCAGAATCGAACTGATAGGGAGCCCCACTCCTCGTAAGCAGAGCTCCCTTTCTGACATGACCAAATTCAGTCTGGTTGGAAACGTTCTCGAACTCAATACGACCTGGAACTTTGAGAACCGGCTATCCGCTCCCGATTCCCTTTTTCACATCACGTCTTTCGATATTGGGTTGTCTACTTCTCTGAGTTGAATCGAGGAGCGCCTCCTTATTGACGATTAGCTCTCTAAGCGTCTACAGTCGTTCCCGAGGTCCGAACGGTTCCGACTCCGATCTCTTCTTCGGGGAGTATAAGCCAGAGATCGTCACGACGAAGAGAGCTTTCAATTATAGACTCGGATCGTCGGCCCCGTTCTGTCTGAAGGCCTCGATTCGCTCCACGCACGTTGGGCAGAGTCTACAGGGCTTTGCTCCACCTTCGTAACACGACCACGAGAGCCCGAAGGGAGCCCCGATCTCGAACCCGAGCTTGACGACTTCCTTCTTCATCATCCACTGAAACGGGCTGATGAGTCGAACAGCTCGATAAGTCCCGACCCAGATCGCAGCAGCCATCGATCCTGTGAATTCTGGCGAACAGTCAGGGTAGGCCCAGTGAGCAGCATCGTCTGCATGAACGGCTATTGCGACTTCGCTGTAGTTGTTCTCGAGAGCGTAGACTGTTGCGAGTGAGAGAAACGTCCCGTTCCGATACGGGACCACTGTCGGAGATGGCCCCTGCTGATGAGCAAGCTCCTGATACGTCTCGTGCGGCATGGGGATCTCGTCCATGAGAGCGGACCCGGCACCCCGAAAGAGATCAGGTGGGAGTCGCATGATCGTGTGATCGAGAAGGTTGAAGTGACGAGCTACCTTCGCAGCAGCCTGAAGCTCCTTCTCGTGCTTCTGCCCATACCAGAATGAGATCGCACCGACCTGTCTCGGGCTCGAATCGTGGATCATCTTCGATAGGAGAACGGTAGAGTCGAGACCTCCCGAGAGGAGGACCAGCGTACTCATTGAGCTAGCCCCGCCTCAGTCTTCGTCACGTCAGGTTCGGTCTCGAGCTTGAACGGGTTGTAGTTCAAGCCGTAATCGTACGTATCGATCCCTTCGACTTTCTTCCACCATGTGATGACGGCGTAGGTGATCGGCGTGACGATCACTTCGTAGAGGGTCTTGAACAGTGCTCCCGAGTAGATCATTACCGGGATGACTGTCCAAGGCACGACTCCTGCGAACCCGAGGATCACGAAGACTGTAGTGTCGACCGTCTCCCCGACGAGGGTAGAACCGATCGTACGCGTCCACAGGTATCGTCCCTTCGTCCAGATCTTCATCGACGACAGGGTTCGGGCATTCGCGAACTGTCCGCACCAGACGCCGAACATCGATGCGACTACGATCCTGGGAACGGGTGCTAGGACGTTGTGGAATTGCTCTGCGAACACGGGGTTCACGGGCGAGAGCTTATCCGTGATCCAGTAGACGACCACCATGAGGATGTTCGCAGCGATGCCCACCCAGATGATGCGCCTCGCTCCGGAGTAGCCGTAGACTTCAGTCAAGACGTCCCCGAGGATGTAGCTGATCGGGAACAGGATGACTGCACCAGCGAACACGAACGACCCGAAGAAGGCCAGGCGTGCTGCGATCGTGTTCGACAGTACGAGAATGACCGCGAACATGGCCATCGCGTACGGGTACAGCTTGTAGTTGTTGTACTTCATGGCGGCTAGAACCCCCTCGAGATCTGCTGGGTTGCTGGGCCGTGTGCGATCGTCATTCCCCCGAGGGTGACGCGAAGATCGACCATACCGACGAGCTCGGTCATCTTATCGAAGATGATCCGACACATCTCCTCGCCGGTGTGCGTCCCTTTCAAACTCTCTCCTTGGAGCCATGTCTCAAACGTCATGAACTCGATCAACGTCGCGGCGGGTCTGTACTCGATCAGGACCTTCCCGATGTAGGGCCCGCCGAGACAAAGCCCTTGGAACGACGGTTCGAAGATTATTCGAGTAACCTTCGCATCGTTTGACAACACTTCTACTACAACATCCGGATCCATTCTATATCTCCATTCACAGTTCCGGGACTTTCATTCCGGTTGCGTTCTTCACGCTTACGTCGTAGAGTTTCCTTCTGTCTTGCAATCGACTCAGGAGATTTAGGCTTCCCGAGAAGAGCCTTACCAATCTTTGCTTTGACCTCCTTTGCTCGATCTTCTCCGAAGTACTCTTCGTGAGTCTTCCCGGACTTCGGGTGAACATACTCTCCCGAGTCCATCTTACGCTGCCAAGCCGCTCTCAGATTCTCGACGAATCCAGAAGGTCGTTTCAGCCCGAGATGACTCTGTCGACCTTTCTCGATCGACTCAGGTGATCGACTCTTCCCGAGATTTCCCCGTCGGATCTTCTCTCGAGTCTCCTGGGAGGGAGTTCGATTGACACCTGTGTCGAATTGAGCTTCGATCATAGCATGAAGAAGTCGATGACATCGATAGCATACGATCGTTCCGTTATTTACGTCGAATCTTTCTTCAGGACGATCCCGAACAGGAATAATATGGTGTACGAGAACCGACGGAGCTCCACACTCCGTACAGAAGTCTCCGTCACGCCCCCGAACAGCTGCACGCCACTGCTGAAGTTTCGTGTCGTATCGTCGGACTCCCTCCCGACGATCCCGGCGAAGATCATCAGCACGGTCTTTCCCACAGTACTCATCCCAAGTCGGTCCCTTTGGACATCCCACTTGATTTACTCCTGCTCGGGATATTCGTATGATGCTGTGATCGAGATCCCACCTCGTGGTTGTTGTGTCACGATCACGACGAGGTGTTCCGGATCGATATCTGCGATAACACGATCAGCAACGATCTTTGGGAGCTTCTCGCAGAACGATCCGGTATTCCGGAATCTCTGCAAGTACAACTTCAACGATTTTGATTCAATCCCGAGCTTCTTCGGAACGTACTGAATCGTGACGGTGCCGAAATCAGGCTGCGACGTGATGGGGCAAAGTGACGTGAATTCGAGGGCTTCGAGCTGAACTTGGACTCGATCGAGAAGAGGGAAGGTATCAAGCTTCTCGACGACTCCTCGAACGGTCTTTCCCAGAACTGTGAACTCTTGTGACTCCTGCGACACTTCAGCTTCCTCCCAGACGAAGAGAGGGAGTTGAACCATCCGGAGCAGTTGATTCAACTCCCTGTTCATGCTACTTCAGTCCCGAGATCTTCGGGGCAGTCGTCGCGGCAGGTGCTTTCCCTCCCAAGGTATTCCCGAGGGTCGGTTTTGAGGTTACCTTCTCGATCGGGAGAAGGTCCGTGACACGATTCCTCTGGACGCCCTGGTACTCTTCCTGATCGACGACAGCGAGTGCGACCCTTCCGACGAACTCAGGCTCGATCAGAGTCCCGTCGTCTTCCGCTTTGAAGTCCAAGCTGTCCTGGAACATGCCGAACTTCTCGAGCAGGGACCTGAGAAACCAGAGAGACTTCGGGGCCAAGCTGGTGTTCATGAACAGACGACGTTCCGAGAACTCTCCCTCAGTCACGTCGAGGGCCCAGCTCAGCCTCATGTTCGAAGACGATGCAGACTGGAGCATCTGCACCGATGCCACCACGATCGGGTACCGTCCCGCAGGCAGCGGCTCCATCGACGGTACGTCCGAGAAGTTGATGTTCAGTTGTTTCATTGAGTCTCCTGTTCAGATTTCACGGCTTCCAAGCCGGGCAAGTAGTCTCCGGGGACAGGGAGCTCTGGTTCAGCCTCTTCGGGGGCTTCACTAACCCCGAGGACATCGAAGAGCTTCGTGATCGTCGGATCTATGATATCGTTCGGGATCTCGACACCCCAAGGAGTTCGAACTTTCGTCCGGATCTTCGGATAGTTCCTGAGGACGAGGATCCTGTGGACTCCGTCATCAGCTTCAGCTAGCCCGAGATAGGATACGACTGACATCATGCCAGGGACTTCTTCAGCTAATGTCCCTGAGAGCGCTGGCTTGATGATCATCCCCTCTCTCGGCTCGAGCTCTGTCTTCGAGAGACCTGTGATGATCACGTGCATTGGGAGATCCCTGAATGCACGGATCAATCGTCTGATCTGCACCGATGCCCTGTTATAGTCCTGGAGCTGGAGCAGATCTGGATCTTGACGTTCTTTGACTTCGATCTCGAGGAACTTGAATAGAGCGAAGACATGAGTCTCCGTGATGGAGTCTACCCCTACGCTCTTGTAGCCATGCCCGGGAGCCGAGAGGTAGGCGTACACCTCGTTGTAGTCTTTCCAGTCCCGAACACGAACCACATCGATATCAAGTCCTGCGAGTGTCTGATCACCTCCTTCGAAGTTCACGAACAGCATGGGGTACGTCCTCGGATCCTGCTGTGCGGTTCCGAGAAAGTGAGTCTTGCCATGCCCTGAAGGAGCATAGATCAAGATCTTCTGGTGCAGTGCCACTGTTGGTTTGTAGACTTCGACCACAGGCTAGGCCTCCTTACCTATATATTATAAGGTCCCCAGATGCTAAATTCAAGGGGTTTAGATTAGAGGTAGATTAGTATCATTCCCCTGCTCAACAACATCTAGCTTGATGAAGTTCGACTGAAGAATGTACTCGAAGTCTTCGCCAGTGTTGACGGCTTTACAGACTGAGAAGAACGGACACGTCGCACATCGATGAATCGACCCCGATGGGAAGACTCGATCGAAGTCATCGACAGCTTGATTCATCTCGAACCAGGTCCAGCGGATCATCCGCTCATAGGCTTCGACTTCGACCTGGCTTCGTGAGGTCCACTCTCTCACGAAGAACTGAAGCCAGCCTCGCGACTCGTAGTAGTCGATGATCTCTGTATAGTCCTCTACGTTGAAGCCGTTCCGCTCGATCTCCTGGTAGTAGAGAGCCGCTGTATACGGCATGTCCTTCGCCTTCGTGAGACGAGATCCGTTCTTTATGACGGGTGGGACTGTCGGGACGTTCTTCAAGAGAGCGTTGTAGATGAGACCGCGGGCAAACTTGCCCGTCTGATGATAAAACAGGTACGCATAGCCCGTGATCTGCTCGTCGAGATCGAGACCTCTAAAATCTGGTAGACGTACGTGGGTCTTGTGATCAACGATCCAGAGACCGTCTTCACGTTCAACAACGAGATCGATCTTCCCGGAGAGCTGAGCTCCTGTAGGCCCGTGCGATGAGTGTCGAGGATCGAGAATCGGGGCGTAGATCCTCTCCTCGACCAAGACGGGCGTACCTATCGAGTGAGTTCCCTCGTACTGGACGTAGTTTGCTATCATTCCGTCGACGAGTGTAGACATTGAGATGACGTCAGACCAGATCCGATCGAACGTCTCGGCGAAGTCTCGCTTGAGAGAAGAGATTACCCCGACTAACCACTCGTCGTAGGTGTCTTTGACGTTCTTGCCTTTGTAGTAGGCTTCAAGACAGGAGTGAACTCCCTGCCCGATGATCAGTGGCCAGATCGGAGCTTTCGTCTGGTAGCCGAGATAGTACTGCCAGTACCACAGCCGTCTGCAGTCCCTGAATGTCATCACTTCCGTAACACTGATTCGATTGATCATGGGCAGAGAACTTGATTCTGGAACGGGAGATGAAAAGCATGCATGCCAAGATGATACGCATCCTGCTCATGCTGCGATAGGGGTTCTCCGTTCCACGAGAGAGGGGCGGGATATCGAGCTGAGACTGATGACTTCCAGACACCCGGTCGGATTCGAATAGCATTCGGGAAGACTCCATCGAAGAACCTCAATACGCTTCTGAGGACTTGATTCATCACTCCCATCGTCGGGACGGTCATGTCCTCGATCGCGACGAAATAGTACTGCTCAGGCTTCTCAGCGATCAGAGACGACGCGAGATCCTCTGGTCGAAGATTCCCGAACTCGATCGGTTCCCAGATTCCCTCGGGTTCGACTTCGAAGACACAGTAACCTGTCGTGATTCCGGGATCAATTGCTAGGTATCGACACGACATCTTTCTCTCCATACTTTTCGAGGACGTGACTGATTTCGATTTCGAGAAGCCGTTCGGGTGCATAGCCAAGACGTTCACCTTCGAACGCGAGGATCGAGAACGCACGACCGAGATGAGAGAGTGCGTCTTCGTGCTTGCCGAGCTGAAGTGCAACTCGAGCTGACCCGAGATACGCAGATGCGAGACCGACGGAGAGACCGACCTGGGCTAGATCACGACCTTCGGGCGAGAGATCTGTTCGCGTGAGTGCTACGATCGCTGATCCGGTCATCCACAGAGCTTGTGAGAGCTCCTTCATCACGAGCTCACCATTGGTCGGTTCCTCGTGATTTCGAATGTAGCTGGGAGCGAAAGCCCTGAGGTTCAGATCGAGATACTCCACAGTTTCGGACAGTGCGAAGTCAATACTGTTCTCGACGTTCGGGAACGGGAATCGAGCTTCTGTCTGTCTTCGGACTTCGGAGATACGATTGATCAGAACAATGTAGAGCGTGAGAGCTTCTTCGCTAGGTTCTAGAATCACGGACTGCGATCTCGGCTTCGGTTTAGGCTTCGGTTTACGAGCCATCTAGTCCTCGTTTCGTAGGCTGATGAGGAGATCTCGAAGCTCCATATCAGTCATCTTTGAGATCGAGAGTGACTTCAAGGCGAGATTCTCTTCTACGAGCATGTCTGCTGTATCGGGACATCGTAGCACAACTAGTACAGGACGATGATCTAGCCCGATCCGGATAACACGGTGAAGAGACTGGAAGTGAGCATCCATATCGAACGTTCGATCCATAGATACAACTGTGTGAGTGTTCGTGAGAGTGTGTCCAAACTTCCCGACAGTGAGCCCGAAGAGGAGGATATCGATCTGCCCTGATCGATACTGCTCGAGAACATAATCAACGTCTTCGGTCTCCCCCGTTGCTAGACCGACCTTGTAACCTCGTTGATCAAGCTTCTGATAGAGGAGCTTGAGACCCTCGACCCAGTGACCCCAGATCAGCATCGGTGTCTTGTACGCTTCACTCTCGAGCATCTCGACGATTGCATCATGTTTCGACGACGAATCGATTCCTCCGAACGCATACGGATTCGACACAGCCTGTAACAACCGTGTTAATTGTGCCATCTTCGACGCGATCGGTAATCGCTTCCCCGATTGAAGCTCTAAGACGAAGCTCTTCAAGATCTTATCGTAGACCTTCTTCTGAGCTACGTTCAGATCCAGATCCACATGCTCATAGATGTATTCGGGAAGATCTGGCAGAACGTCCTTCTGATTCTTCACGAACAGGAGGTCTCTAAACTCGTCCTGGAAATTGATCCCAGGATTCGTCCCAGAGACTTCGTAACCAGACCAGATCGAGGGAGTAACGATACAGTACTTGGACGTGAATCGCCAGTACGATCTGAAGACAGACGGTTCGAGGAGATGAAACTGTGTCCAGAGATCGTCTGCATATCGGGAGATAGGACTCCCCGAAAGACACCAGACATGATCTGCACGTCGACTGACCTTCTCTAAGGTCTTGAATCGCTTCGTCGTACGAGTCTTCACGAGGATGGACTCATCGAAGATGATCAGAGACCAGACGACGTCTCCGTATTCGAGCGGGCGTCTTACGACCGTATCGTAATTTGTGATCGTCCAGACAGGAAGATGCTTCGACGGGGGCTTCCCGTAAGAGATCTCGTATGGGGACTGGCCCCACTTCTCGAGCTCTCGAGTCCATGTTCTCAAGAGGTGTTTCGGGGCTATCACGAGAATGGGATTTGCATCCCAAGCTTCAGCAGATACGATCGCTGTGACAGTCTTTCCCAGTCCGGGAGATAGCCCGAGGATCGCCCCTCGATGTGGGTTCGATACGAGATACCGTGCAGCAAGTTGCTGGAATGGGTAGAGATCGTTCCACGATCTGTGTTGGAGGAGAGCCCACTCCGATATATCTGTTAAGGGGAACCCATATCCCGTGATGAGGAGCTCAGTAGCGAAGCTGAGCTCCGCATCAGGGAACAGTCGCTTGACGGAATACACTGTAGAAGCTAGAGGTGGGAGTCTGTACTCGTTCGTCAGTGACGTCTTGGCTCCGAGTGATCCAGCAAGTCCCGGAGTAACAGCAAGCCCCGACAGGACAAGGTAATCTCCTTCTCGAGTGAGCTTCGCTTGTTCTGTCGAGGTTGTCATCTAGTGAGCCTTCAGCAGATG